>OBMA010000022.1_pt1 | contig 57080 bp, 63 predicted proteins | sample 1539141 | NCBI WGS metagenome assembly OBMA01 (sample SAMEA3991484, study PRJEB22521) | metagenome | biome: anthropogenic terrestrial biome; feature: sewage plant; material: raw primary sludge | place: Sweden | collected 2012-09-26
TAGCGTACTACGTTCGGGACGTAGGGGTCGGGCGTTCGAATCGCCTCATCCCGACAGATTTCGGGGAATCGCATAATAATCAGCGATTTAACCCGTGTCGGGGCTTAAGTGGTCGGCGATTTTTCGGCGGCCACTTTATTTTTTTTAAAATGTTTAATCATAGGGCATTTCAAACAAAATTGAGAAATGCCTAAAAAAAATTTTATCTCAGAAAAGAACAGGGAGTCGATAAACAATATTATCGGCTGGAAAACGCCAGTGTTTCACCAGGCATCTGAATGCTATGTATCTCTATCTGCATTCGACCCTTCAGTAAACAAATTCCGTACGAAGAAATTCATGCTCGGCCATATCCGTGGCAAACGTCAGCAGCGAATCTATGGTGACGCTCTGATTAAGCGACTCACCGAAAAGCTCATGGACGGTTGGAATCCATGGGTGGAGATGATGCATAGTGCCGAATACACGTCTTTTGATGAAGCGGCGGACAAATACAAAGAATATATTTTCAAGTTAATGAAGGAGCACAACATACGCGAAGAGACTGTGATGTCATATATATCAAGACTGAAAATCCTCACTGATTGGAAACGGAAAGAAAATATAACCCTTATTTATACTTATCAGTTCGACAACAGAATTATCGGAAGATTTCTGGATTATATTTTCATAGACCGCAACAACACTATCCGGACACGCAATAATTATCTATCCTGGATAAAGACATTTTCAAAATATCTTCTGGAACGCGGTTATATACCCAGCGATCCGACAACAGGATATTCAAATGTTTCGAGGCATAACGAAATGAAAAACCGTGATATTATCCCTGACGAAGTCCTCACTCAAATTAAAAGATATTTGCTAAAGAACAACAGGCATTTTCTGTTGGCATGTTGCATTCTTCATTATGTTTTCGTCCGACCGCGAGAGATGAGTTTCCTGAAGGTTGGGGATTTCTCGATAAAAAAACAAACGCTGACCTTGCATGGGGATAATACAAAAAATCATAATGATGCCGTTCTGACGCTTCCTTCGCAGGTCGTTAAGTTGATGATAGATCTGGACATTTTCAGTCACCCAAGTCAGGACTATTTATTCAGTGACAATTTTGCACCAGGCAGAAACAGAAAAAGCGAGAAGTCTTTTCGTGACTACTGGACAAAGCACATGCGCAAGGAACTTGGATTTTCAGAGAGATATAAATTTTATTCGTTGAAAGACACTGGCATAACGAACATGCTGCGCGCTAATACGGATATTCTGACTGTCCGCGACCAGGCAAGACACTCTAGCATCCTGATCACAGATATATACACCCCAAAAGATATCAAAGAGGCAAATGAATTGCTGCTGAATTATCATGGAATCCTTTGAATTTTAGAGTAGGAAAGCAAATATTACCTTCCTACTCTCCATCTTTCCTACATTATAATTCTGGTTTATTTTCATATCCGGATTTGTAATCGTATTTAGGGTCTGCTGAATAAATTTAATGTGCTATTATTCAATAATATACACCTTTAATTGTGATAGTTTTAACATTTAAAATACAATTTATCGTGTTAATAACCTATCACTACAAACAAAAAAATGAAATAGGCGGTAGTTTACTGCATTGATTTTCTGCAGAAATACTATTATTCATACTGTTTTCCTAAAAATAGCTATGGCTTTTGCTTGTTTTAACCAAAATGAATAATTCAGTAGACCCTATTTAAGAGCATCATCGAGATTGATAAGATTATTATGTACCGCTAAAAAATCAACTCCCGACACAGTATATCCTTAATGTACCGTTCATATCTGTACTCATTTATTTGCTTGCCGTTATCTCGCCACTTTCCGTGAGATAGCCATTTACGTATTTTTTATACATGCGTACATACTCGACGGTCTCCGTCACGTTGCCGTTGCCGTCGGTCACAGTGTCGCCGGGCCGCATGAAGCACACGAGGCCAACCTCGTAGCCCGTGAACCAACTTGTCACATCTCCGTATGCCGTAGTTGTAGGTAGGGAACCGTTGGCACGCCGCCCTACATAATCTTTCATTGACGTCTCCGAACTGATGTAGTCCGATACAGTCGTATTCGTCTGCAACATGGTGTTGGCATTTGAGAACGTCCCGTCAGTGATATTGTCGGACTTGTATATTTTGCATACCGACCAGCCGCTGTAGCTTTTCAAAACCTCGCCACTCTCGTTGAAGATATAAGATACCGTGCCATCTTTTTTGTAGTAGATGATGCGTATCCCCGAGCAGTCGCCGCTGTTGTCATACACATATCGCTCTTCACGGAGTTTTACGGTGCTTCCGGGGTAATAGTTTATTCTCAGCCCGTCACCGTGCTCGTTAATAGTGCATAGCTTAGTCCCAGATGTCTTGTCAAGGCAGATTAGTGCCTTGCTGGTGACGCCCTCTCCGTCAAGCACGGCAAGTACTTCACCGTTGTTGCTCTTAAATACAGTATTATTAGAGGTAAGCTCTATTTCCCCCTTCCGCACATTAATGCCTGTTGCAAGCAGCCCCGCCTCGTCGACGCCTTCTGTCGCCATTCCGCTGTTTTCAAACTTTACATCACGTATACGTGCGTTGAACCTGTTGAGCCCTCCTATTATCAAATAGGCTGCTGCTGCCGCTACATTCGTAAAGGTTACGGAATATTTCTTCCATACATTGCCTAAGAGTGTTAGGTATGCGCTTCCACCCATACCTTCGCCCTGTGAACTTACAAACCCGTCTGCGGGCGGAGATGAAAGGATTATCTGCAATTTACCTGTGCCTGACGCATAGAAGGATACGGTATACACCTCAGACGCTAGAAGCGTAAAATTGTTCATAAGCATGTCAGTACGATAGTCCTCCTGTTTCCAGTAACTTGCATTAGAAGGCGTAGCGGTGGCGGTGGCGGTCAAACATACGTATCTTTTTCCGCTGTATTCGACAGCGTCTCCCTTTAAATAGCTCTTGCTGCTACTCCAGCTCGAAAGAATGGCCTGCGTCCACAGATAAATTCCATTGTTAACCGTCATCATCAACCCGTTGTGCGTACTCCATCCAGAAAGTTCTGACGGCGCAAGATTCTCGTTTATCCTGTCGGATGAGCAGGGAGACCAGTTGGTAAAAGTGCTACCCCTAGTGAGGTTAACCCAGTTGCACACCACGTAACCGCCGCTCGTGTCGGCCGAGCCATCTACGGAATAATCAAACACGCTGACGATATAGGTTCCATCCTCTGTAATGGTTATTTTCTTATACAGAGTCGTGTCATGGGTCTTGTCGAACGCGGAAAGGCCGCAGGCTGCCGCTCCTTCGGGTGTGAAGTTCAGTCCGTCCTGAAACCCTGTCCATCCCGGATGGTGGATGTTTACATGCAGAAATCTTCCCGACGGGAGATTGGCACTCGCATGTCCGTTAGCGCTCAGCACGTAGTCTCCCGCCAGAAGTGTAAGTGTCCGATTGGAGCACAGGTCTCCGTATTTATTTGTCGCCGCATGCAGCATCGAGTTCGGGATAAGGTTTGTCTTTTCAGACGATATATTGCCGATGCTCATGCTTATGCCGTCGCACCTTACCGACAATTTGCTCTCTGTTTTTTCAAGATTCCCGTTAGTCGTGTCAAGGCCTTTACGTAGGGTCGTCACGCTTTCGGTGATGCTCTTGCTGTCTTTTACGAGAGACGACGTGACCTTGTATAGGTTTACAGTAAAGTATACCTTTCCACCGAGTGTTATGCCGTCATCGGTGTCTGTCGCTGTAAAGTTGACATAGCCGCTGCCCTTGCTCACCACCATACCATCTATTATCTCCGACGATATTGACGTGATATCTATTTCATCGTCCGTAAATGTAGCGATACAGTTGCTTGCTGTCACGCTGTCTATCTTCGTATTCCTCGCCGTGCCGCCCTTCATCACCGTCACCGTGCATGTCGCAGGCGTACTGCCTGTTACGGATGTTACTATTCCGTTCTCGTCTGTGTCGAGGACGATGTTATTGTCCGATAGTGATAACGAGTACCCGTCAGTGCCGTCACGGCCGCTGAAAATGCCCTTTACGCTGACAGAAAAGACGTGGGTATATATGCTGCCTTTTGCGTCGGTAAAGGATACGGTTGCCACGAAAATGCCCTCGTTGTAAATCCCGTCGCACCTAAGCGTTATATTGCCCACATCTGTCGTAAAGTTCATATCTGCGTCGAAAGGAACGCCACTGACATTTTTCGGAACTCCTGCAGTAAGTTCCGTGTTACCCACTGAGGCATGGAACTCTATCTCCTGAGACCAATTCACGTCATTCACTATCACTTGTCCGTGGACAGCGTGTGATGCTATCAGCACGCTGCCCGGGCTACACCAGTAAGTGACGCCGTCCTTGCCGTCATTTAGATTAATAATAGTGATACGACCTTTTGCTATAGCCGTCATATATGTTATTTGAGTGACAGTTCTACAATGTAAGTTGCCTTGACCGTTATCTCCGCAGCCGTCACAGTGATAGAGGCGCCTGTCTTCGTGTAGGTCTTGTTTGTTGTGTCTCCCCAGGTCGTGTCCTGCGTGCCATCAGCGTTATACTTTCGCCACGTGAACGCGAATTTAGCCGCTGCGGCGTCATCGCCGAACACGTTGCCGTTCTGCCACACCTTCACGCTCACCGTCGTAGAGCCTTGGTTATTGACAAGCTTGTCGCCTGTCGTCGAGTTCAGCTCCACGACGTAAGGGTCTGACAAATCTGAAAACGAAATAATGTCGCTTACTGTCGTGTTGTACGAGCCGCTTGCGGTGTCCGTATCTTTAATCGTGCATCGAAAACTTTCAAAGTTCAACACCGCGCTGGCTGGAATGGTAATCTCGTTGGTCGTCACGCTGGTAATGCCGTAGGTATTTGTCGCTGCCAAATCTTCCCATGTTCCATCGGTCTTAAGCTTCGCCCATGTGTAGGCCACATTCGCGCTGTCTATGCTCGAACCGCGCCACATATCGCAATGTGCCTTCAGGGTTGCGGACTCGCCGTTTTTGAAGATTACGCCCGCGGGAGCGTAACTGATTGCACAGATCAGCTGCCCGGCATTTGTGGTTTTGGTAAAGTTAACCTGTGCCTTCACAGGAGTCTCCAGATTCGTGTCCGGATCTACATACACACCCGAACACACGATGTTCATCTGGCTCACCGCCGTCATGTTGTTTTTGACCGTCATGGCGTACGGTGATGCCGTCCCCACCGTGCCGCCGAAGGTGCTCGGCGCCGCGCCGTTGATGGTGTACGTCGGGGCTGCCTTTAGTCGCGATATCACGTTTGTCGTCGTACCGCTCACGTAGAGCTCGGGTGTGATGACCAGGTTGCTTGCCGCGTAATCCGGCACAAAGCTGCTATTTTCTTTGTTGAAAATCTGGGTTAGCGGCTGATTGGTACCCAGAAACATGTTCATTGATTTTGCATCATTGAGATCAACGATCGTAATCTGTCCTCTTGCTATTGCCATAATGTTTTTTGTTTTAATTTTAATATTATTGTTATATTTCTTAAATCCTTCAAAAGTAAATCATGCCTACAGCGTGTCCGTATTAACATAACAATCGTAGGTTGCCTTTCTATCCACGTCGACTGCCGTCACGGTCAGCGTTTTTCCATACCCGGCATGTGTCTCCCTGAAGATAGCATCCGTGGCATTATTTCCGCTCTCCCGGGTCCAGGAAAAAAGACTGTCAGGCAGTTTGTCGGTTACTTCCTCGTCGCCCCTGTACACCTTTGCCGACAGCGTTGTCGCCTGCTGACCGTTGCGCAGGATGTTCCCATCAGTCGTGTAGATGGCTACCACCACGGCGTCATCACCCTTGTCGCCCTTGTCCACCTGCTTCGTCCACACTTTGCTCCCGTCCGCAGGTGCATCCCCCTTAGTCGCACTTGCCCCGGTATGTAGCCACAGGCTTCCGTTATAGGACACACGATCGTTATAATAGTAAGTGCCGACGTCCGAATAGACGCCTTTCTCGACGGGTATGTTGTAAGCGGCTCCTGAATAGTCCGTAATCTTAAAAATAGAAGTGCTCATCTCTGTGTTGCCCGGGGAAATGATGGATGTCCTTTTCCCTTCAAGCGTGTAGCTGTTGACGCCTGCGTACTGCATAATAGCGGGAGCGTCGGTTCCCTCTACCGATAGGATGATAATGTTCTGTCTGCCACTGTCATACCTGTTGCCCATCTGCACGATTTGGTCTCCATCGCATGGATTGTCTTCCGACAGAGAGGTGTCGCAGTCTGTAGCGCTCAGCACAACATACCCGTCTCCCGCCTCAGTGACAAGCCGCCAGTAATAGCGGTTTGAGAGCCCTGTCTTTTCAGAATTGTATACATTAAAGGTCTGACACCGGGCCTGGTCTCCTACTTTCCACCAGTTCATCGTCTTTGTAGTACCGTCATCGGAGCAAAAATAACACTTATAGCCTGTTAAAGTGCCGCCTCCGTCCTTCACTTCCTCTACTTTGTTTATCTTGCTCCCCGCGGAAGAGAATATAATGTTACCGCCAGCGTAACTCAGTTTACGGATTTCCAGCTCGTTAAATATCGCCTTCGCCCTTACCAGCAATTCGTCGACCTCTATGACGCTCTTGCCGTCAGCGTCAGTGTAGGTGCTGTAGCCGCTGCCAAAGATGCCGCTTTTGAATTCCCCAATCTTTATAGAATTAAGAATTGCATCACCGAGCTCGTCAATTCCAAATGAACCTGAACCAAGTTTTAGTCCTTTTGAAAAAGTTATGATGCCTCTGGCTATATCTTCTGAGGTCTTACTTAAAAACAGATTTTTTAATTGGGCCCATACCTCTGAATCATCACTGAGCTTTTTCGCTACATCAGCGAAAGCTGATTTTATCTTATTCCCGTTGACCAGAATATAATCACCGATATACGATAAGGCATTCAGTAATGCCACATTTGGATGAGTATGTCCGATTCCTCCATTTCCAGAATAATTTGAAAGGATCTGCTGGATAGTGTAATCGAATATACCGGATATTGTTGTTACGGTCCATTCTTCAGAATAAGGATTCTGTACTGGGAAAAGAGCCCCACTGCTCAGTGTGAGCCGGGGGAACTCAACTAAGCGTGGGGCGATCGTAAAAGACCCGACATCCGGAACCTTGATATTGAGAACGGTTTGTGGCGTATCTGTACGCGGAAGATTAAGATACGGACGCGAATCTGCGAACTTAAATGTAAAATTGTAATTCGAAGGGAGTTCCTTGGCCTGATAGTTGACATCGCTATCTGTGACGACAATGCGTCGAAGGAAGGTACCCGTATAGATGTATTTTCCCAACGAAGGGAAATAGTCGAGCAGCCATAGCCGGGATTTCTTATCCAGAAATCCGGTATTCTTTTTGTATTTACGAGTGGTATCAACACGGTACTCTTCTGAATCGTCTTCTATTTCCGCGATGTTATGAGTGTGATTGGCCGTGAACTGTGTGTCACCATAAGCGCGGAAAGTGTCGACACCTCCAAGTGAGTTTTCGAACAATATCCATTGTTCTTCTTCTGACATCATATCTGAAGCATAGTAACGCTGAATATAAGTGAGGCGTTCTCCGGAAACATTCTCCACCCAAATATCATAGTATTCCGGCATGGAATTGGTCTTTCCTGCAATAACAGCATACTGTACAGGGATGGTGTAAGCCGTTCCAGCGATGAGCGAAGCAAGCGTAACGTCTGAAGCGATGCCACCGACATAAGATTTGCATTTCACATTGCAGGCGACAACGGTATAATAGGTAAGGAATTCTGGTGAATAATATGTGACTGCCTTAATACTGGGCTGCCAAGTTAGAAAATTCCGTGTAAGAAAATTCTCTGCACTGTCGGCAAGTTGATCAACGCCTGCACGTATTACCCTGAATATGGAATTGAGCGTCGTGACGACGGTGGAATCGGTTCGTACATCTGTGATGACGACCTCAAATGTCTTGGCGATATCGGACTGCTCGTATACTGAAGACGAATCTTTCAGGTTGTATGTTAACAACGGGAGAATAATGCTGCGAACATCAATTTCGACTTGCCCGTCATTATTGGGTGAATAGGTGTGTTGTATAATAGCAGTCGGAGATCCTTGATATCTTAATATAAAGACGATATCAACATCTGAGGCAACAATGAAGTGATTCATGTTTCCCAGAAGATTGAGGGCTGCTGGTTGGAGAAGTATATTCATAAAAAATATTTTAGCAAAAATATAAAATAAAATGGATGGAAAAAAGGACAGGTCATTCTGTGTGCAGATGAAATGTGTCACTATTACTTTTTAACACATTCCAGCCATACTTCTGTTAGAGTGTATTTCCATTTAGAATGTCTCCAGAACGAAGCATGTTGAATTTTCTCAGAAGTATATGACTTTTGGTATCCGTACGCTTTCGTTTCGGTAAGACCTCTATAATTTGCAGAAGGAACTGGCGGGTAAACGGTAGTAAAGGTTCTGTCTTTATCGAGCCCGGAATTATCATAATCATCTTCGGAAACTTCTGTTGTCTTTTCACATCCGACCCATTTATATTCAGTCGACATGAAAGGGAAATAATCCGTGATGACTTTAGCTGAATTGACAGGTGAGCATATTCCGGTAGTGTATAGCTCGCTTTCGACGGGTTCATCCTTTTCTCCAAGAGTGAACTTAAACTTATTGAGCAAGAATGACACCCCTCGAATTACCACCTTAGCATAAGCCGGAAGATTCTGTTTTAGAGATTGCGAAATCAACAACTTAACCTTAAGTGTATGGAGTGAATTGCGAAGCATAAGATCATAATCGCGGTAGAATCTCTCGAATATTCCGTCGTTTCCCCAATAGAAAAGAGAATAATCCCATAGCTTGGGAATCGAAACATTATAGATGTCATAGGAAGAAGTTGTACCAACACAACCAGAAGCAGATATATATGTAAATGCCAGCATCGGCTTTAGTGAGTTTTCTGAATCTGTTGTCTCCGTATTATCTTCTCCCGTAACAATCATTTTTGAATTGAGTGTATTATAACTCCCAACATAGAGATAAGAGTTGAATTTGTAAGTGACGTCTCCGTTGTCAGTGGAATACACATAGTTAAGTTGCCGAAATTCAGGGATGCAGTCTGGAATAGATATGTTCTGTGCTTCAGTTTCCTCTCCAGTATTATAAGACTGAAAACTAGCCCCTATCTTCGTATGAACAAGATAATCGCCGGAATATCCTTCTTTGTAGAAGCATCCGTCTGTAGGATCAAAATAAGCAGCCGGGTTTTTGGATACCATAGAGGTAATATCATCATAGCTGTCTTCTACGTCACTATCTACATTGCTGGAAGAAGAGAGCACGATGCGTTTATAATCCTTAGATGCTTTATAAGAGAGAGTAGGCTCTTCTGTAACACATCGTGTGAGATCGCAGGCGGGTATTCCCGAAACGACGTCACGAAGGAAAATGATAGATGCCGTATGTGTACCTTCGTTTGCTGTAAATTCACAGCAAAACTTTTTCCGAAACACAGTGAAGAAATCCTTACAAGTTACATCTGGCAAGAGATCCGCGATGCGGATATGCCCATTTACCATGACGTCAATTACATTGTTGATGAGTACCATGGATGAAAATGGCTTTGTATCCGTAAAGAAATTGTTTTGAAGCGTGTATCCAAAGTATTTGAATATTCTGCGTAACACATAATTAGCACGAATGAATGGCGAAATATAATATCCGGGTGCTAATGTAATGGGAATTTGATTGACATATTCCGTACGCTGTATGGCGTTGTAGTAGTCGCAGTCACTTCCAGTCTCGCATGGATTAAATGCCGTAACGGTTGGAACCTGGACGAGCGTACATCCGCTATTGGTCCACCTAAGTTGTAATTTAGAAGCGAGAGTTTCATCTTTCCCATACGAATTCATTAGCTTAAAATTAAATCCAGTGTCTATTCCGGAATCGTCAGTAAGGAGGATTGGGAAAATGGAATAATTCTCATTCGTACCAGAACGGATATCCCTGCAGAACTGTATGCATTGCGAAACTGTTGTAAGTCCCGGAATCATTTCGTCTCCGAAGATGGTCTTCAACTTGATGTCTTGTATCTTAGAGTAGAAAGAACCGTCGTTAAGATAGAACGATGTGGATATATTTCCCTTGCGGGTAGCAGAGAGCACGACCTGTCGGCATTGTGAGAAAAATTCTCCGTCAGATATGGCTACATCTATGGCTGTCATTTTCTCACGGCGCCCAAAAGCATCAGGAAACCCGAGGAGCATCCTGTTGTGGTCCGATGAAGGAATGTCGAGAGGAGTTGTCGACTCTCCATAATCATTGAAGAATGGATTCGTACGCTCTACTTCTATTTTTGTATCTGGGTTGAGCTCGTAGCTCTGATTCTTTGCTAGATTGACTATTTTCATTTGCTTGCTATCTTGCGTGCCTGGTCACGGAGTTTTACTTTTGCGTCAAAGTCATCGAGCGCAACTGTTGCTGGAATCCCGTTATGGCGGATATTATCGAGCAGGTCGTAGAGACGAGTGATGAGTTCACTAGGGAATGCAGGCGAATTATTGGACGATGATGTAACGGGAGAAACGGAACCTCCACTAGCGAGGCCTCGGTGTTGTTGCTGAAGAAGATATTTGTTCATATCGAGCATCTGGAGGGTTCCGGCACGCTGGTGCTGGTCGATGATGCTGATGAGTGGGGCGACAGTAGGATTGTTGAGTGCGGAATTGCTGGCGATCCATTCTTTGGAATGTCCGTAGTCACCCTCGCCGACGATGACGGTGGGGCGGTCGACGTATCCGCGTTTGTCAGGGTCGTACAGAGCATTGAACAATTTCCCGTCCTGCGAACGACGTACATCGATGCTGCCGCCATCTTCGCGACCGGTGGCCACCCGTGCACCCGAAGATGAGGAAGACGAGCCTGTGCTTTCGAGGGTCATGTTCTTCACCTTGTTTCTTTCTGCGACAGCAGCTGCCAGTTGTGCAGCTCCGGAAATACCCATAAGGATGGCAGCCGCAATGGCAGCCGGCGTCCAACCCCCTAAAGATTTGTGCGTTTCAATAATTGAAGCTGCAGTGTCGGCGACTATCTGCGATGCTGTTATGGCAAATTTTATATCTGCATACTTTTTTTCAATCTTTAGTTTGGCATTTGCCTTTTTCTTTTCGAGCATCTCAACCTTATCTGTATTACCTTGAGCTGCCTGAATCTCTGCGTCATATTTTGCATCAACATTTGCCTCTTCGGCCTGAATCAAAGAATTCATGGCGCCACCAAATAGTTGAGCATAATAATCATACTGTTCCTTCCATTGTTTTGATTTCAGAGCAGTTACAGCCCTGGCAGATTCTTCCTCGGTGGCATGCACTTCTTCCAGATGCAGGCGTAGTTGAGCAAGTTCCTGATCGTAGATCTGCTTCTGTGAAACGAGGCCAAGTTGCTGTCGGTCCTGGAACGCTTTATCGGCATATTTATGTTTTATATCAGCAACGGCCTTTTCATAATCTTCTTGGGACATCTGCTGGTCATCAAGATGTTTCTTTAGCTGCCTGAGCTCTTCATCCAGCTGTTCCTGCTGGGTGACGAGTCCATACTGCTGGCGAATCTGCTGTTTTTTCTGCTCAATCTCCAACTCGTTATCCTCGATGATTTTCTTCTTAGCCTTCTCATAAGCCTCAGTAATGGAATTTTCGTTCATTCCGTTCTGCCGTGCATAAGACAATGCAGTTTCGTAATAAACCTGTAGAGACGTAAGTTTTAAATCCAGATTTCTTTTCTGCTTTTCAGTATCGGTCATCGAAGAATCTTCGATGGATTGCATCATGTCATAAAATTGCTTTTCGGCTGCAAGCTGTTTTTCAGCATAAGACTGTTTTGCCTTATCCTCATTTGATTTTTGGTCAATGACTATTCTTTTTTTCTCATTGGCATCCTTGATTTTCAGATTCTTGGATTTCTCCGAATAATCCTGTTCTATCTTGAGTACTTTGGCAGTATGCAGAAGTTCAATACCTGTCACCTCTGCATCGTATTGCTCCTGGGTCTTGCTCTTTTCTATAAGTTCTCCTTTGAGGTTGTCCATGCTCTCCTGATAAGCTATTTCCTCTTCATCGAGTTCCTGCTTGCGGTCGTTTGAGAAAGCGGATTTTTGGGCATTACCGGCTTTGTCGGTTTTAGCGCCTGATCTCTTATTGGTTGTTGGAGTGGAACCATTTGGCTTTTCCTTAACTGTAGATACCAGGTTGAGGTTGTTCTTTGACGCGTAATCCTCAAGTTGACCATATCGCATTTCAGCCATTTGGTTGAATTTGTCGTTTTTTTTCAAACCCGTATTACGATAATCAAAAATCTGCTGATATCTATACAAATTATTCGAAACCGACTCCAAACCCTTGATTACCTTACCTGTAGCTTTGTCTACTACAGAATAAGTTGTAAGAAATGCGTGTGCCAACGAAGGACCAGCACCGGTGGTCTGATAACTTGAATTGGCGATGACTTTTTGAGTGTTTAAATTCACGCCGAGTTTTGCAGCTTTGTTGAAAATGTAATTTTTATTTCCTTGTATTCTCTTACGGTCCAGTGTGTTGTTAAGTTGCGATTCCGCGATATTTGTCATCTTCGCAACGATGGCCTGCTCCATAGCGGTTTTACGAAGATTCTTGATGTAATTTTCCAAAGCATAGCTATTGTTGTTGATTAATTTTCCCTCATTCGTCAGCTGGGCATGATAAGCCGGAACGATTTTTCGGAGTTCATCAAGGGCTCCTCGTCGCCTTTTATTCGATTGTGTGTTATCATTGACGATATTGGTAAGTATCTTTATTTTTGATGATTCCTCTGCAACTTGCTTATTAGCCTCTTTCTGGATGTCTATCAAGTCTTTTTTCATCTTTTCCTTAGTCTGTGAATATAATCTTGCCATACTGTCGTAAGTGGTTTTCAGTTGATTGGAAAGATCGAAAGTCTTTTGTGATTTTGAAATGAGATACACCATGGCACTGACGATGCCAACGATGGCTGTTGCCGCAAGTATATATACATTGGCCTTACAGGTCTGATTAAAAAGCTTCATGGCAGCTGCTGCCCTTGTTGTGTTTCCGCTCATGGTGGCTATGACATTGGCAAAGAGCAAAGATATTCCCTTTACGGAAGTCACTACCGTGTTCCATGCATTGGTGGCGATTCTGGCAAGAGTGGAGCTAGCGATGAATTCTTTAAGACTCAAATTTGCTGCCGACATCGCAATATTGAATCCGGCAAGAGCAATGGTGAGCAACAGCGTGGCCTTGCGATGCGTGCCCAGCCAAGTGATGACGTGCATGATGCTTATAGCCATGTCTCCATAAGCATCAGCCCAAGCCTCTTTGACGGAAAGTAGCGACTGCCCCATCTCTAGTTGCGCGTTTTGAAGGGCTGTGGTGCGCTGCAGCGCCTTCTCGGACGCGGAGATGTAACCGTTTTCTGATTTGGCGAGGCGAGTGTCGACAATGTCGGATATGGCAGACATGAAATATCCTGTTTCCTTGATTTTTCCGTTTAGCTCCCCTGCAGATATGCCAAGGGCAGCAAATGGTTTGGCGGAATGCTTGCCAAGACCCATTATGATTTTATCAGTCAATTCATCGACGGACTGTCCCGTATTTCGGGCCTGAATGCGGGCGAATTCAAGATACTTTCCAAGATCGTCGAGCGGGACTTTTAAATCATTCGCCTTGACGGCATCTTTCATGAGTTGCACGTCGTTGATGGTACCCTTGGTAGCGGAATGGAGCTTGTCGAGTAGTCCGGGATTGTTGAGCTGACGGAAAGCATGAGTGATACCGTCGGCGGTTTCCGCCATCTCGATGCCTTGGCCAATAAACTCGCGCATCTTTCCGGTAAGGTTCCCAAACCACATGGCAGCTTTGGTAAGGAGATTTCCCAAGAACACCCCGTTGACGGTGTCGCTGGAGGCGAGTTCCATGAATCCCTTAGCATCCTGCTTGAGTTCCGAAATTCGCGCATCGACAGTATGTAGCTTGTTTTCGAGGTCCATGTATGCTTTTGGATCGGCAGCCTTTGACATATCATCAAATTCTCGATGAAGATCTTTTGAATGTTTTTTGAGCTGGTTCATGGTCATTGTATAAATGTCCATGGTATTGCGTATTTCACGCATCTGATTTTCGTTTTCTTTAATTCTAGCTGTGTACTCTTTGCATTCGCTAGAAAGCTTCTGGTACTGTCCTGAATTTTTCTTTCCGGCGGCTTCCAGAGAAATCATAGCATCACGGCGGCGCTTTTCTTCAGAACGAAGGTTGCTCGTGTCTTTCTCTAGCTTATGAAGCTCCTGCTGTGCTTTTGAGGCATCGGCAGTGATAACATATTTCAACTCGTCTTCTGATAAATGTTTGTTGGCCATATTATTTTCTGGTGTTAAAAATTGAATTTAATTGATTGTATATGTTTTTCCGAACTTCGTCGGTGAATCCATATCGAAGTTCAGGGAATGTCTCGTGATAGAGAACGCCCCAAATCACACGGTTATAGATGGCCATTTCCTTGCGCTTATGCTTTGCAATTCGATCTTTTCTTTCTCGATAAGAAAGATCCAAAAATCGCAAATATGGTAAAATCCGCACAAATATTGTTTCAGATTCACCTGAAACAATAGAATCATAAGAGTGTGCGGAAAGCATGGATTGCATGCGTCCGGTTCGTGATTGAAATTGTGAGCGGAATACGCTCATCTGCGTGGAGTAGATTTTTTCTATTCCCTGTTTAAGCGTAACGTGAACAAAATTTTTTCGTATCAGGCTATCTGTGACCATATCTTTGCTTTATTTGAAGCAAAGATAATGGAAGGAAAAGGAAGAATAAAGGACAGAGTTTATGTTTTAGATGGTATGTTTTGAATTAATGATTTCACAGAGAAAATAGCTATGTATGGCAACACACAGATATGAAAATCTGTGTGTTGCCAATTTTTAATCAATGTCTGTTATATGAAATCTGCAAGAAGACTTTATTGATATGGCCATTGTGTTCAATTCTTTTGACCATCACAGATAAGAGCCGGCTCCCTTTTCTATAAAAGATACGGCTATGTATTTTTTTAGCATACCCAATCATTTTATCGCCTTTGTAAATAGCTACAGCATAATGGTCATATTTATTATTCGGTTCCAATTTCCATACAAGCTGATCTCCTACACTTAATTCTTCATTAGAAATTTTCCGAACAGACAAACTTGCCAACTCTGTAACCAGTGAAATATTCTTTGTTCCATAGAATTCCGCCAAGAATTCAAAATTATCAGTTGGAAGAATACCTCCAGTATAGGCTAACAATCGGTAAGTGTTTCTAATACAACTTTTTGGTATTTTCCAAAATTCGTAATAATGTTTGATATCTGTTCTTTCAGAATCATTTAATCTTTGCGACAAGATGCGAAGGACGTTAGTGTTATAAGTCTTATCTATTTCCGGAAAATCCGGATAGCACACGAATCCTTCTTCTCTTGCAGTTTTAACTCCATCCTTAATGTATCTGAAGACGGTTTCTGAAGCATTTGATTTGATTTCTCCAACAATGATTCTGCTATGGCCTCTTCCTGAACGCCAAGCCATAAATATTCTTTTAATCCGTGGATACATATACGATATTTTTTAGTTCATTAATTCTCGAATCTATTATTCTAATTACGAATATCTTTCTTTGTTCAGACAGCCCGAATCTTGTTCTAACGTCATCAGGCAAAGGCAAATCAATGTTAGACACTATGTCTTCAATTTTTTCCTTATTTTCAGCATATAGGTCGACAACTCTATTGATTTCGTTCACTATAAATTCTTTCCAATTATCATTCAGAGAGCAAATGCCTTTCAATAATTCAAAATGGCTTTTCTTCATATCAGGTTCACTATCGATTCTAAGTTCTGCACGTCCTTTATGTATAAAAGAATGGAACTTATTTATGTCATCCATTTTATCTTTTATTTGTTCTTCTCCGAATTCTCTTCCAAAGCAGCATCCACTATCATAAATAGGAGCCATTTCTCGTTTTATTACATGAACAGAAATTGAAGATTTTTTTTTAAAGAACTTTATCTTTGAATCTGATATTTTAATATTGACTTTTTGTATGAATCCCCAATTACTTTGATGCCGATCGCTGTTTCCTATAATGGAATCAAAAATAAGAATTTTAACAAAATCCTTCGAGTATTGATCTAAATTAGCAGCTTTAAGAGCCTCTAAAACGAAAGAGAAAGTGTATCTATTATATGAACTTTTTTCCTTTGGATCATATGTTGGATCGTAGGCCATTAAAATGCTATCTCCTTCTATTAAGGATTCATTATATTCGCTAACCATATTTTTAGATATGCATCCAGCTCTCTCATTCTGCATTCCGAAATCATATCTCAGGACATTAAACCCAAGCAATGTTCCAATTTCATAGGCCAATATCTCGGACCAAGTCTCCATGGAATAGTCACGATTTCTCCTTATCATCGGGAACTTGATGAAATATTCATCACCTGTCAGAGGGTCAAATAAGATGCCTTTATCTCTTGACCCTTTTGTGTTAGTTGAGAATGATTTAGATGACCAGTTCGATACATCATAATATTTCATATATTCTTCCTGTGATTTTGTGCAAAGTTACCACTTATTGTTGAAATTCAATGTTTTGATTCCTATAATTTAATAAATTATAGTAAATATGATATTTATACTGTATATATCAATGTTTACAGAGATAGTGATAGATGGGAATGCCGAGTATGGGTGTGAGAAATGTGCATAGGAACAGGAATATGATCTTCATTGTGTAGAAATGTTTACTTGTGAAGAATGGCATGAGTAAGAGCGATATGATGAATGATATGAACTGTATTAAGAACATAGCTACTTATGGTTTAATATTTTAATATTTAAGTTCTGAATCATGCAGCAAAGATATGAAAATATTTTCATATCTGCTGCATGAAGGGTGTAAAGATTATTTATTTCTCACGAAGCATCCATTTGAACTGGAGCCCCTGTGAGCCGGGCCGATTGCAGAAATCATATCCGGCATCGTGCATGGCTTGGAATACCTGCTGGTCGCTTATCTTTGCCGAAGGGTCAAGCTCGCGTATAGCAGCCACGATTTCTGCAGTAGAGAACCAGTGGGTGGCTTCTGAAGGGCTGTGAGCGGGTTTGTAATTAGCAGACAAGGCAGCAATATAGATGCTGATGTCGGTTATGTGTTCTGATGGCTGTTCTTCTTCCTGTTGCATGATTTGAAGTATTTACGGTCGTGCTCGAGCAGTTGGCCCGATATGATGTGTATTTTCTGAAGCTGAGAGTAAGAGAGAAAGTCGATGGGCTGATTGTTGACGGAGATGTTGTAGACGGGTACTTTCTCCTTTTTCTCGTTAGTCAAGACAATCTGTACTATTTCGGGTTCCTTGGGATCGAAGTTGTCGGATAGGTCGATGGTCTCATCGCCTTCTCGGAAGAAATTGATGGATGCGCGTATCATGATATGCCCCCTTTCCGGTAATCAGAATCATACCCATCGGTGGTGAAGAGCACCGACGATGCCTTCATGTTTTTTTTCAAAGCCTCACGAAAAGCCTCCAGCAATTCGCGACTATCAACTTGGATATTACAATTGCTGATGATAATTCTATGGATGCTAATCATTTTTTGCCTCCTTTTCTTTCTTTAAGTTCAATTTTTAATACTTTTTCCCCCATATCTAGCCTAATGCTACTGGCATTCGTCTCTTCAAGTAGCGCCAAAATGGTAGCCGCTGCTCCGAAGACATCTAGTAATAAGGTCTTTTTAACCTTCTTCTGTTCGAGCAGCTCGGTAAATTGTTCTATTGTCATTGTAGTTCTCCTTTCCTTGCCAGCTCTTCACTATTTATGAATTCTAATGTCCCATCGTTCAACGAGATTAATAAATCAAGGTATTCTTCAGATTCTACCAATTTGGTTTGTTGCCTATTAGTTGCCTCTCCAGATTCTTGAAGGTCTTTATAAAAATCAAATTTCTTCTCTGCCTTTGCAATTTCTTTTGGTAGAAATTTAGCTAGAATTTTGGCTTCTTCATAGTCTAAACATTGTCTTGATTCCCAACATTTAGTGCGGGTGTTTCTTATTTGTTCAATAATCATTTGTTACCTCCTTCGATTTTATCCAATATATCTTTCAACTTCCAACGGTACTCGTCCAGAAGGTCGTGGAGTTCGCCGATAGCGATAAATGCTCCTTCATCTTCGGGCAAAACATCAAACCCAAAGTTTCCATCATCAACCTGCATCTTACCCATCAGCTCATCGCATTCGTAAAACAGAGATTCGGTACGGGAGCAAATTCCGCGTAACGCCTTTTTTTTGTTCGCTTTCATCATTTGTTACATCCTTTCTCTGATTTGTTTAAACGATAGACCAGCCAGGCGGCGCAAAAAGCAGCCGTGATGGCGACAAGGGGAGCTTGCGTCACGGCAATTGCGCCGATGACCAGGCACAAAGATACGAGGTTTACACGGATAATTAAAAGACGGGTAACCGGAAACTCGGCAATGCGAGAATAGAACCGGCTGCGGCCATGGAGCCACGTGATCAGGTTAGTGTACTTGCTCTGTAACGTGGCGCGAACGTCGACAGGCCTGCGGAGCTGCTCCGTGGTGTCGAACTGAATTGTTGTCTGTTGCATTTCTGCGGTGTTTGACTTATTGCGCCCGATTTGTCGCAGAAGACTCGCCGGGGCACAAAAAAGCGGCTGCATCTCCTGTCGTCAAACACCGCAAGTTCGCCGCAAGGGCAAAATTACATGGAGAACAGCCGCCAATATTTTATCATTGTCCTGATGTCAGGAACACGATATTCGGGCATGAAAAAAGCCCGCTGATGATATATTAGAGGGCTTCATCTTCGCCCTTGCAAGCATCGCTCGCGGTATTTGACGTTGCAAATATAGTTCTTATCTTTTAAACCGCCAAATATTTAAGAAGAAAATTACCAATTATTTTCTTTATTATCAATTTAAAGTATTTCTAATATTTTTTATTCGTCCATGTCTTCATTGGATTTTTCATCATCGTTATATTTTACGAAAAGAGAAGCTATGTAAGCTGTGTAAATTCCAAATAGACCAACACCGCTAACCATTAGCATGGTACCAATTATTCGCCCTGCATCTGTAACTGGATATTTGTCGCCATAACCTACTGTCGTAATTGTTTCAATGCTCCACCATAAAGCATCGCTGGCTGTTTTTATGTTACAGGCAGGATCTTTTTCCACACACAAGATGGAAATAGATGAAAAGATGATTAGTAATAATGTAATTAAGAATACGGACATCATCGTGCCTTTTATTTTGCTATTAAATATATATCTTACAATAATTTTTGTTGACCTAAAGGCTCTAAGTATTCTTAATAATCTTATCAATTTGAACAATCGTCCATATCTAAGATAACTTATGGCAGGAATGCTCGAAATCAGGTCAATCCATCCCCAACGCATAAAAACGAGTTTGTTAGGTGCCTGGTAAAAACACCTTATAAAATCTATAAGAAATATTATACATATTATATTGTCAATTATGTCTAATAGATTCATCATGCTATTAGAAAGATGGCAGAATACTGATATAGACAAAGCAATAAGTACATAGATAGAAAGAATGATAATGACGATGTCAAAGACATTAAATTTATAGCTATCTTTTAGCGGTGTGTCTGATTTCATTTATTCTATTTTTTATCATACACATCAATGGCATCGCACAATTCCTTTTCAAAGTTGAAGATGTCATTAAGATCGTTTATTTCATGTTTGATTTCCTTCTTGTCGGAGTCGAATATGGATATGTATCTTTTGGATTTGGCATTGAAATACAATCGACATATCGACTTACGGTTGTTGTCATCGAGCAGAATGGCAAAATAAGATAGTGCATCACGATAAAAGACGCGCGAAATGTCTACATGCTTTCGAACCAAAGCCTTTACGATCATGAAACCATCGAGCTCTTCTTGCGTCGTGATTATTCCACTTTCTTTGTTCTCCGGTGTTTCGGTCGGTGAATTATTTGAAGAATTTTCCTTTACAGGGACACCTCCTTGCTCTTCTGTCTTGAGCGCGGTTTTCAGTCGATTGGAAATGAGGTCGTTGAAATAGCTGCTGAAGGAGCGCTTTATAAGTTCAGTGAACTGCTCCTGTACCTTCGCGGTAATACTTCCATCATAGACTTGTTTCGTGAAGTATTTGACAAATTCGGGAGTAGGGTTGGCGAATTCGTTTGCAAAGAGCGCCTTAATTTCTCTGGAATATTTCAATTCATTCGCAGAACTCAGAATGCCATCGATATCGAAATAGGACTTATGGAACTTCTTCAGCTCTTCAATCTGATATTCCTTGATGTCTGTGATATCGAAATCAAAAAAGGGCTTATCGTCCATAATGTTCTGATTAATCAGGTCGGTATAGAACAAGTAATGAATACCGTTTGTAAGGACGCCGAACTTTGCCTTTGAAGCCACAAAATACTTCTTGAGCTGTGTGTCATGCAATGATAAATCCTGTTTCCAATGCTTGCATTCGATGAGCATAATAGGCTGTCCTTCTTTCATGATAGCATAGTCTATCTTTTCTCCTTTTTTCTTAACGAGGTCGCAGTCCATCTCGGGAACCACTTCAATGGGATTGAACACATCATACCCTAAGGCATTTATAAAAGGCATAATGAACGCATTCTTGGTAGCTTCTTCTGTCAGAATGCTATCTTTCTGCAGAGCGACTTTTTCGGAAAGTTGCTTGATAAGGTCTTTAAAATCCATAGTATATATTCTTAAATTAATGAATCACGAGGCAAAGATAGCAAAAAAAAGCATTTGTAAACCTTTAATACCCTTATAAATGAAATATATTATAAAGAAAAGCCATGAAAGTAATGAAAAACGTTTATGCAGTATTGGAGATACTGCATCTACTGATGACTGTATTGGAATATTTTCCCTCTTAACTGAACCTGTCCGCCATTGTCTTGGTGGACAGGATTTTTTATGTGAATGAGGTGGAAAGACGGAGATAGCAGTGAAAGGCAGGCGGGTGTCAAAGATACCGCCATATTAAATGATTTCTCTGAAACTCTTCCATTTCTGTGGAATATTCAACACGTATCCACTTGCGGAAAGAGTGACAGAATCGGGCAGCAAACATTGTTTAAACCGACTTTCATATCTTATAAGTTGAATAGATTTTCCACTACCCATTGAAGCAAGATTACTTGAATATTGATTTGGGGGGAAATAGATGAAGACCTTAGAATCTACTCCCTTTGCCAATTCGACAGCAGGAATCATATCGCTATCAGCTGAAACAACGATAGCAACTTCACAATTTTTTTCATAAGCATCAGCAACAATCTGGGTGGCTATTCTGACATCTGTTTCTTTTTCCTCATAAGTGTAAGTGGTGTGCCCGCAGCTATAACATGTATGAGGCTTTTTCAGAAAAGTGCCAAGGATCAACTGAAATTTCGGATTTTCCTTGTTGGCCTGAAAGAATGCCGACTGGTTTTGATGTTTTACCGGATTACTCTGCCGCGCTGAAAAATATTTGACCGCCAACAATTCTTGGTTAGGTTTCATACATCTCTCAAAGAAATTGACGATATCCAACCAATAATACTTTTTCCACTTTGGAGAATTTCTTAGACCATAGTAGAAATTAAAACCATCAACATATACTATTACTCTTTGTTTTTCCATATTAAAAAAAATAAGCCACCCTGTTGCCAGAGTGGCGGGCCTTAGTGTTTTTCAACTAAGGGGGATTGTCTGGTGCAAAGATAATAATATTATTCTTACGTTCCAAACAAAACGCAAAAAAAATAACGTGGCGCAAATATTTTTAACATTATGGGGGGATTTACGAAAATGGCATGGAAACGTGCAAAGAAATCATTTTGGGTAATAGCTTCCATCGGTTTATTTCTAACGATTTTTACGTTAATTGTAATACGCCGACCAATACAGGGGTATATAGGTCGAGGAAAAGAGAAGTGGACTGAAGGATGGCCGAGTGTTCGGCACCGGTGTCCCAGATGCCGTTGATGAGCACTTCGCGGTGGCTGACGGAATTGATAAGACGGACCGGCGTGACAATACGCTTGGGGGAGGCAATGAATGTGGTAAAGGTGTCTGACGGGGTCTGCATGATGAAACTTAAATCATGCGGCAAAGATAATGAAAAAAGGTATAAAAACAAAAACCCCATGGATTTATTTCCATGGGGATGCATCAGTCAGGCCCTGACGGCTGTTGTATTAATAAGGGCAATTAGCACCCTGCCTGTTTATAGGATATCAGCAGTGCGGCGTATGCGAGCAGAAAGATCTACAAGTGCGCCCTTAAGCTGCTGTTTTTCTTCTTCTGTGAAACCGCCCTCGCCACCGTTGCCATCAATACCGTCGAGTTTATGATAAAGCCATGACGGTGACTTGTCAAAATAGGTGCGTGCCAGTTCCCGGATTGATACAGCGAGGATGATGTCGCTCATCTTTCTTTTCACCTCTGTATCTACCATCTGTTTTGTCATCGTAGTTGTCATTGTCGTTTCCATTTTTTTTTATTTCTTTAGTTCCGCTTCTCAGAAGAGAGGTAGATGTTAATTGTCAGGGCATGTAGGTCATTTCGTCGAACAGTCTCTGTGCATAATAAAGGAGTTCAGGGTGACCGTTCGGATATGAGTTCCTGTAATTCCGAATCGCGTTTATAAGATCCGCCTCCCCTTGTGTTAAATTCATTTTTTCCATTTTGCTAATTGTTTTATTAATACAATGCAAAGATACTACAAATTATCGTAGTAATCAAATATTTACTACAATAATTTGTAGTACCTTGTAATATTTAACATTCCAATAAAAAATATGGCTGATGGGCATGGGGCTAATGATAGGTAGTAGCGGACGAAAAAAGGCCGCTGCCTCACGGCAACGACCTCCGAACATGATTCATTAAAGATGAAATCCTGAAAAACAATATTAACTCTTAAAAATAACTAATAACTGCCAAAGCTTAATCGACCTAAATAAAAAACGAATTCATATTAATAACTAATCATGAAAACTTTAAGTGAGAAAAAAAATTATCGAAGAATGCTGACCACACGCAATCCCATGACACGGGTGTGTGGATTGTGGGCCATCAGAATGTAAGTGTTGCGTGGATGCCATCGGATGAACAGAAAACGTCGGTATGAAGTGTAATTAACCAGCGTGAAGCTGTCGCGGATAGAATAACGTATATCTGATGTGAAATCACGACGGATGATGGCGGATATGGTGGCAAAGCTGTCACGGTAGACGGCATGCAGGCATTGCAACGTATCTATATAGGCAGGCACCCGGACGCTGTCGATGGTGGCGACAGAGAAGTCTGAAAATGACTGAGTATCGGCAAGCCTGACACCAAGACGGCGAAGTTGTTCTTCCTTACCAGCGAGCAGATGCCGGACATTGTCGCGCTCGAAGCACAGTGCATTGACACGGTCTGCCCAGACCATGCGTCCGTTCTGAAGTTCTACTTGATAAGCAGCAGCCGTGTCGCGTAGAGCACTGACGCTCTGGGAGAGCTGATGCACGCGGGCACGCTCTTGGCTTAGCTCGGACTGTCGCGTAACAGCGGAAAATATTCCTCCGCCGGCAAGCAGCAACACTACAAGCAGTAATAAGAGGACAGATTTTATATTTCGCATAGATTATGCAGACTTATATAATGCGGTAATAATAGAGACTATCTCGACGAGTGATAAATGCGAATCGTCCAGATCCTTAGTAAGCATGGCGGCGATCTGCGAAATCTTCACACTCTTGGCATCAATATCAAGCGATGAAATATAACGGCTTATGAGGAGAAGTTTCTGATTGACATCCTGTGTGCTGGCAGCCTGATTGGCGATTCCAATGCCAACAATTATTTTGTCAATATTGTCTTTAAGCCACAGATCGACAGACTGCGCGACAGGAAGCCCCCATTTTGCACCAACCATTTCGGCTATACGCCCCATGAGATTGGTAACTCCAGAGCTATTGGCCTCTTTTATCATGTTAAGTACAGTGATGGCAACCGGAGCAGCCACCTTGACAAGGCTGTCGTTACGAGACAACAGCACGGCAAACCAACTCACGACAGAATTGAAGATTGCCTTAATTTTAGAAAAGAAACTCATAATTTTAATATATAAATGTTATAGACAAATTTTCCGGACAGCATTGATAAGATAAAGAAGTTGTTGCTGATATATCGGAGATGTAGCATATTTGCAACCGACGTTGTTGCTTATCCGCTGAGCGAACTGCTCAGGATTATGACGGTATGGCCACGCATCGGAATACCCCGGTTTCTGAAGGAGACGAGAATGCTCGCGGAGGCAGTCCTGGAGCGAGTCGAAATCTTTGAAAAGGCGGAGGACGGTGTAATAATATCGCCCAGTCTTTGTCTTGCATACCGAGATGACCTTTTCCGGATCCGAGAAATGCACATCAGGGCTTGAAAAATATTCATGCGTTTTTACAAGTACAGTCTTTCCTGCCCAATCGGAACCGCGTGTAATTCCAAACAGATTGTAACGGCCGACACGCGAACGTCCCCAACCGGTTTCTAATATTGCTTGCGCGGTAACAAATACGGGGGAAATGTCTGTTGCCTGTTGAGCTGCTGCATATACTTTTTGCGCAAATTCGCGCTGTACTTCTGTCGCCATTATTTTATCTCCTTATTACTAATATATTCGCCATTATCGTTGAAGTCCTGAAGACGCTTCACAAACGATGTTGGAAAAATAGGAATGATAGCCTGAATGTTCTCTACACAAGAAAATGTCTCACGTACCAGCATCAAGACACACAGATATGTGCCCATCCACTGGGTGGTACCGACAAGGTGACCGGCAACGGTGCAGTTGCTCAGAACGTTGGAAAGGATGAGGAGAAGGATGTAAATAGCTATTTTCTTTCCGAACCTGGAAAAGAACGACTCACTCGATGCATCTTTATGGATGAGATGCTTCCAAACCCCCAGAACTGTGTCGACACCGACCGCTACGGCAATCCACTTTGCAAACTCCCAATCCTGGAACAAGTATTGAGAGCAATTAACCACAACGGACAGCGGAAGAGATGTAATTAATATCACTGGTAAACGTTTCATTTTCTTGCAAAGATAAATCAATGTATCTGTTTTACAAAGGACCGACATAAGTCATGTGTTCCGAGGCTATCAGGGGCAGATGCATTGAACATCAGCGTCCATCCGACGCTCGAAAGTTCGGAGGCTATGAATGGAATAATCTCAGCTTTATCAAGATTATCCCTTGTAAGCCAAGGGATGTCACCGGCTTCACTGTCTGCCATCATCCAAGCATGAATCCGTGTCAACATCTTCAGGGAACGGTCAGAGGCGATAACGTTTTCGAGGATATCGGAACGGTTGGTCATCTTAAAAGCGACGGTGACTGCCATGCGTTCAGTGCAGGAAAGCGATCTTCGGGAATCACCGAGAATATCAAATTCTCCATAATCGGCAAAAAGGAAGCTGCCTATCAACTTGTCGAGACGCAATTTAAGGTCGTCAAACGACTGTCCGTACACGTAATTATCGATTTCCGGAATACGCGACTGATCCGGAAGATCATCAAGAGACTTGAGTATCTTTGAATACTCGGGCATGCTGCTCTGTCCATTCGTTGCGATAGAATGGAGTCCTGCCTTGTTCGGAAACTTGGCAAAATAGAGAAATAGGTCAATAATCATAATATCTGTTCAATTGTGCTAATCGGCAATCCTATCTCGGAACTTATTTTAGCATAGTCCATGCCCATTCCATGCATATTTTTGACAGCATCTATGGTCTTTTTACGGATAATGCGAAGGTAGGTTATTACATTGATATGCTCGATGATTTCCGTATTTCCGAGACCGTCCTTGGAAAGGTCGTAAAGAGCGTCTGATGCATCGGTGGTGATTGGTCTGTCGGGTTGCGGACGAAACTGGGTTAGCAAAGAGAATGATGTTCTCGTAAACAAGAAGTTGTTGAATGCCTGGAAGTTAAGAGAAATTGCATGAAGCGTATCTTCTGGGAGCTTAGAAAAAACTTCTGCAAGTTTGTGGGCTCCTTCGGAATCATAGCTTCCAGGATAATAGAGTATAGCTGCCATTAGTGGTAATGAATCATCCTTCGCATAAACAAGATCACGTGCCTCGATATACTGAAGTGCCGAAAGCGAACACGTAAGCACGTGGTACCGGATGTCAATCCGATAGCCATTGTACTTACTGCCATCAATAACTAAACATGGCATAAGTTGAGCGCAAAAACACAGATTGAGTGTGTACTTGTAATCGAGCTTCTTCAATTCCTCTGCATGGGGAACTTGCAGATGGTAAGGATCGATTATTTTGCAAAGTTTACGTTCTTCGGGAGACAGCTTGTCGAGAATATCATTATCCGGATAAGATATTGTAAATAGGAACGTGAGCTGCTCACTGATGCATGCGATGTTGGCAACTGCTTCCTCGTCTCTGAACTTGTGAATATCCCAATCCATCAAATCGCAAAGATAACGAATGCGAAGTTCGCCCGGTGACAGTTCTCCTTTACTCATCAATATAATATTATGTACGAGCCGAAGATATACATCTGACTTCATGGATTCCCAGTTGTTTCGGATGCTGTAAATTTGCCCCTTGTAAACCAATTCTATATTCTTCATGGAAACATTATTATTTTATCGTCAGGTTCGTTAAGAGCAGAATAAGAACTATCATCAGAAGCCGATTCTGTATTCATTAAAGAATCGACGTTTGTTATAAGATTGTCAGCTTCAGTATCAAGTTGATCAGCGAGAGTACATGCACGGTCGGACTCGTCCTTTTCGGAACGAGTAGACGTATTATCTTCAAAAAGATTCGTTATCGTAGGTGGAAATTCAAGAATATCGAATCTTCGAAGAGCCTTTGCTACTGTTTTTTTTGCTAAGGCTAGCTTAATCATTGAGACAATACGTGTATCAGTCGTCTTGTCGAAATACGTTGAAATCCCCTCATCCAAGCATTCCTTCTGTAGCGGTACTATCCTAAAGAAGAATAAATAAGACAAGTCAATTGGGAATATAGAATCAAAATCCTCTGCTGAAGTTATTTTGCAACTGTTTATAAGGATATAATATCTAGTCTTTTCCCAAATAGGTTTTAATTGTTTATTTAAGGATATCTCATAGATTAGCGAGTCCATCGAGTTGAAGTAATTCTCCATGTAGCTTCGTTGCATGGCTTCCAACTCGTATTTGTATACATCTACGTTATTTTTACGTCTGTTAATAGCATCGAAAACAATCTGTTTTGATAATGTAAGATTCGCAATTGCAGAGCGTAGAGATTCGAATGCGTCCATGTCCGGAGTAATTGAATTAAAAATCTCGGAAGAAATGATCGCTTCTATCCTTCGTTTTGCGATCAATCCGGATGGCTGCAAATCATCGAGACTCATATTAGTCTCTATGCCAGGAGCATAATTGCTGAAGGTGGAAAGATCACCGAATATTGTAATAAGTATGTTTGTCATGACTGCTGCTGATTTAATCTATTATTAGGTGACACATCTTCCTGTTTAGCAGGAACTTCGCGGTAGAATCCTATCCGATATCCCTGTTTGTAATAGTCAGGGAAATTAACACGTAAAGCAAGATTCAATGGCTCGGCACAAATTTCATCTTCTGAAGTTAAAGACATTATATATATAAGGTAATTGTAGTAAGAATCGCTACCAGATTTGCTTATAATCCCGTCTTTATCGACAGCAGAAATTGCCGAATCAAGTCCAACAGAGGAGAGAAGGGCCTGCTCTGTACGTTTGTCATACGCAATTAGGGCTTCAATATACTCTTTATATTTTAAATCGACAGTTTCGATTTTCCATTCCTGCTCATGTCCACTGCCGTCTACGAAAGAAATTGTAGAGAATGCCTTTCCCTGATTATCCTCCCCTGATAGATAATCGCTTATCTTACGAAGTTCAAGTCGCATATATTTTATCAGTGTAGATTCTTTGAACTCCGTACCTATCTCGATGCCGTTATAGACAACGATTTTTTCTTTTTTCGATTGGTGTATTTTGTTTTCTTCGCACAAGGATATGATCTGACTTCTTTTGGCTGCTACCCACGCGTTCGGAATGATTACGTGTATTTTAGCAGCCAGTGAATTCTTCAGAAAAGAGTTGATATATATCGCCGTTTTATTACTTCCTTGAATATAAGGTCTTGCCCCCTGGTGCGTTTCATTGACACCGTAGAACTCATCTACAGATTTCTCGCGATGATGGGATATCGCCACATAATTATATTGATCAACTTCTGACAAATTAAACTTCGGGTATATGCTGTATGATGAAGTTCCGAACATCCATTTGCCAACAACAATTTGATGGAAGTCATTGTAATTAATCAACTGACTTGCAACATCCTGACGAGTAGTGGCTAGAAGGCAATACTTATTATCGATTGATTCTAGTCCAGATACGGGGAGAAAACCCATTCCTTTGCCACGTGAGAACCGCCATTTTGCAAAGAAGTCTCCGAAATAATAATAGTTTTTGATACACGTCTTGGCGAAATCCTGAATGGGTAGCATACCACGTTCATCCCATGTGTTCATCCAGTCAGCAACATCTGGCAGTGTGGTATATTCACGTTTAAGTTTACCACCCGATATCGCCTGTGTGTATATAACAGGGCCATGGCCATACAGCATCTTTATCTCCTTGCTGTATAAACGAGGTAATAATCTATTCTGCTTAATTTCAAGAGTTATCTCATCGCACAATCTATTATTCCATCCACGCATGCACACCTGATATCCATTAACACCAAGCCAATGATGTTCATTGACGGGAAGCAGTGCACCTCGCGGAACAGACAATGTTGGGGCTTCAAACAACTGCTTTCCTTCACCTATCTGGAAAGAAAGAACGTTACCATCGTTAACGTAATAACCGGCATTGCCATTTAACTTTATCTCATCATTCATAACCAATTAATCTTATGAAGTTTATATCCATCTTGAGGAAATCCCATGTATCTTATTAATATACGATAGCACATTTTCGGATTACCCTTCTCGTCATTGAATAGAAAGTAATTTTCTGAATCGACAGAATATCTTTCTTGTGGGAGTTGTGTTCTGTAGATACAGCGTTCTTTGACTTCCATGCCAGCACTGGCCACTCCTTTTGCCCTGGAATATGGAAAGAAACAAATGGTGAAGTTTCCATTAGGCAGTTTGCTGATCTCACGTGCCCATTGCAGTGCAACTATGCCACTCATCTCAAACGGTTTATCCATAATGCGAAATTACTGAAATTTCACTGCAGGGCAAAGGACTACGAGGGTGCCTTCCATCATATTTCCCATGAATATTTCCACCGCACCTCATATCCGTTTTTCAGCGGTGCTTGCTGGATATCGTGATTTGAACATTTTTACTTTGATGCCGGTGACAATCAAAGTGCTGATAATCAAATATTTGACAAAATCAACTCTGTAAAAGGTGCCGATTATTCATGTAATTTTCGATATTATTGGACGTTTTTTGGACATTATTACACGATATACGAGCGTTATTCTAACGTTTATTGAACGTTTTCTGAACTTTATATGGTCAAATTGTCTGGTAAATCAGTGGGGAATGTACTCAATTCCCCCTTAACGATATCGTTGTATAGTCCATAGAGGAGATATATCATTGCACTCGGCAACTGGGTGGTGAGTCCGGCCTGATTTTTGAGCGGTTCCTTTTTCTCGCTGCTCTTGTCGAGCTCGATGGAGCCGAGCGTTTTTTTGAGCGGACTGATAAGGATTGCACTGCACAGATTTTTACACTCGTTCTCGTCAATGCGGATTTTTGGGAGCATCGGCGTGCGCTCGGTGAAAAGCATCTGGCATAATTTGAACTGCTGCCAGTGATAGATGGTTGGGGCACCCTCGTTGAATAGCATAACATTAAATCCGTATGATTCCAATGCCGACTTCAGAGATCTGGAGTCAGTGGTAATCTGTTCCAGTTCCTCCTTACGCTTGTTGCCGGCACGGTCAGGGTACAGATATATCATTTTATTGACCGCGTCGTTGCCAAAAAATTGATAAATCTGTGTCGCTATGTTCTGTTGATCATCGGGGACGATTGCCCAAAATTCCTTGATGATGTCGAGCTGGCGGCCATAGTTTTTCTTCTGTGCGACAATGACGGACTGAAAATTGCCGGGGTCATAACCAAAATACAAAGGCTCGTTGCGGTCATAATGTTTCAAATAGCGCGCTGTGAGAATAAACTTATCTCTGAGGTTGAATTTCAATATGGATTCATATTCGTACGAGTCCTTGAACTGATGTAGTTCACGGTCATAAGAGACAAAGAACTTGTTGGCAACCTCCTTGTGACGTATTGCGCAGATGGCGGTGAGAAATTCGTCGATGTCGAGCGTGTCGAGTTGTGTTTTGAAAAATTTAGGGCCTAAAACATCCTTATTACAGAAGCTGGAAGCATGTATGTAATATATTGCATTGCGTCTCATATCGGCAAGACGAGGCTTCCACCTCGTAACGAAAGCATTAAGGCGTTGCGTCTCCAGACGAATCTTTTCTAGAGTAACAGGATTCGTGTTCTTTTTCAGTTCCATCTGAAGAACATATTGTCTGTATAGTGATCTGTTTATCTCAAGAGATACGGTAGCAATTTCATCGATAAGATTTTTATCGGATTTATTTTCATATTCTTCAAACCAATCATCCTCTCCAAGGTCGACGCGTGCAGTATCACTCACGCCGGTAACACCTTCATAATATGCAGAACGTCTAATATCTGCAGGGCCACCACGCAAAGACGGAAACAGACGCGTTTTAAGCTTTTCTCCGGAATTATGTTTCATCTCTTCGATAAAGGCATGCACACCATTACGGCCTGCGACAGATTCCGGCTGATCAGAAGCGACAAGTTGTATATGAAATCCGTTTCGGAATATAATTGAATGCTTCGCGTAAGAGATGGGATAGCGAGGCATACGAAAATGTGAAGGTAACTTGGATTCTCCGACCACATAATCAATTCCATACTCAAGCATCGCCCTCTGATTACCATTTACGATGACAGGGCGAGAAAAATATGCCTGAATATTCGGCCATACGTTCGTCATCAGCGCGACGTAGGTCTTATGAACAAGGAAAGATAGTTCTCCTGGCATATCATTTGCGACACGTATGATGCGCGGCCCCATCACACCTTCAGTCTTACCGCCAGCACGTGCCACTTCCGCAAAGAGCATGTTCGGATCAATTATATTCGCAAGGAGCTGCATGGAATTCATGTAATAGTGCTCCATTCCTTCTTGTGTGAAATTAGACATTACTAACCTCCTCTATTATTTCTGCATCCTGGATATCAGCATCGCGAAGCAAACGCTTCTTCTCTGTTTTTTCGATAGGAAGGTTGTTGATAAGTGTGACATAGAAGCCCTCGTTATGCTTCGCTGCTATTTCCTTGAGCGACTTCTTCTGAAATCCCATCTCGTCTGCGGTCAATTCAGGACTGATAATAAACACAACACCGAGGTCGCGGTCTGCTTCAGCAATCTCGGAAGCGCGACGGCGACACTCCAGTGCAGCATCATAACATGATTTTTGACCTTTGTAATCCCTGCGCTGGCTGCACAGTTTTGCTAGGTCTTCGTATTTGTTTGCAAAATTGCTTTCCCATATTTTTATGGGAACATTACAGTCGACGTTGAAGTAGTTGATTGCCTGATATATCCGGGACATACAAGTCCTGACTTCTGTTTTTATTCCCTGCTCCGCATTAATTCTAACACGCAGTTTATGGGCTGCACGAGTAATATTACGCTCATATTCGTATATTTCGGCAGCCCATTGCAATTGATGCAAAAACAATTTAACATCGTCAGGAATACCCTTGCATTCTCCAGTAGTAAGGAATGTAGATATTAAATCAGGGTGTATTTCATCCAGCTTTTCAATCGCCGATTTTGTCATATTCCAAAAAGTTTATAGCGAAGGTCTTTTTCTGACCTTTCATTTTTGCGTTCTTCCAAAATTGTTATTGCGTCAACATCACCAGATTCCGCTTTTTTAGCAAGTTCCGCATCTATATTATATTCACCGAGAGCTTTCCCCTGATGATAAGCATTATAATATACATCTTCCGGTATTTCGATTCTCAGCTTCAAAACAATGCTTTTGGCCCGTGACAGGTTAAGAAGTTTGCAAATACGCTCCGGCGTATAGTCAAGAGCACCGAAAGTTCGCACTTGCGATACATATTCGTCAGATAATGTTTTTGTTTGAAATTCATTGTCCATATATTATTTTTTTAGTTTCAGAAGAATCGAACTGTCGACCGTCTCGTACCATGGAGACAGTGACTTCCGGAAACATCGCAATAAACCTTTGCACAGAAGCGGCGACATACTTGGGATCAATCTCCATTCCATAACCGACACGATCAATCTGCTGGCAGGCCATGATGGTGGAACCTGAACCGGAAAAGAAATCGGCGACTATTTCGCCATGGCGTGTCGAATTACATATAGGATAAGCCATGAGCGCAACAGGTTTCATTGTAGGATGGAGTCTGCTCGCACGCGGTTTATCAAACTTCCATATAGTTGTCTGCTTACGGTCTGAATTCCAGAAATGAGCAGCTCCCGGTTTCCAACCGTACAGACAAGGTTCGTGCTGCCATTGATAATCCTGTCTACCCAAGACAAGGGACTCTTTAACCCATATGCAACACTGGGCAATTTTAAAACCGGACTCGCGTATGGCGTGGCGAAAATTTTCGCCTTCAGAATCTGCATGAAAGACATAGAAAGATCCACCTGTCTTGAGTATCGAATACTGAAGTTCAAAAACCTGAAGGAGAAATCGAGAGAACATATCGTTTCCCATTGAATCGTTTTCTATTTTCAGTTTATCATCAGTATTACCCTCGTAATTGACATTATATGGAGGGTCTGTGAGAATCATGTCCGCATGTCTTCCGTCCATCAGCGTTGTTATGTCTTGTTTCGATCGGCAATCACCACACATGAGACGGTTATTTCCAAGTAAAAAAATATCACCAGGCTTGACGAAAACAGTACATTCTTCTGGAATATCTAAATCATTAACATCCTCTTGTACTTCAGAACTGTCATTTCCTGTAGAAAACAGTGGCTCGCTTCCAATCGAAAAATCGTGAGGCTGAACTGTATATCCAAGATTGAATCTATCAAGAGAATCAGTATCGATATCATATTTTTTAAACAAAATAGTATCAGGATTTTTCTGTGCAAATTCCGAGTTATACGCTGCTATTTCTTCCACAGCCTCCTTCTTGTCAGCAGCCTGAATCGGTTCGTATGGTATTTCAGGTATTGTAAAACCTGCCTTTCGAAGAGCAATCAGAGCCTTCCTGCGTTGATGTGCATCGATAATCCACAACTTACCGTTCTGATCACGCCAGGCTTTGAATGAATACTTGAAACCGCGTGTCAAAATCAACATCTGAAGTTTCGATAGCTTGTCAGAATCGGATTTTTTAAAATCTTCCTGAAGCTCTAAGAACGAATCCAGCGGGGCAGTTGGTAAATTGCCCAAATTAAATACTTCTATTAGCTTTTCCATTTTATTTATTATTTTTTTTGTTCTAACACCATCTTAAATAATCTTTCTCGGTTTTGGTGTCTGCGAAGATTTTTCCGATCGCTTTCACGACGGTCTTTTCTATTTTCGCGTTTAAGATAGCATCTATATCTTTTAATATTATCGAGGACATTTTTATGCTGTCGAAGAAACTCAGCAGGATCCTGCTGAAGGAGATGCAAAATCTCTGAAAATTCAGAGCGTCCTTCAAGCAGAGGATGTTTATTTTGAAAATGCCCGGTGTCATTAAATGACTTCAGCTCGCTGAACGCTTGTAGATTCCTTATTCGTAGTTCAGCCATCTGAGCGACCGCATGAGCTGTAGGTTTCTTTTCAAGCTGTTCATCGAGCTGCTTCATCTGTCGCCACGTATTAATACGGTCGTTATAGATAATTATAGCCGTCTGGACATCGGGGTCGGCAAGATTGTCCCATTCGATACGCGGATATTCCTCTTCTTTGTGTACTATTTTTTTTTAGAAGGGTCATCCGGGTCTGATATTTTTGAATCATTCGGATCCGGAGCAGATTCAACCTTCTCTGTTTCTGACGGTTCTTTAATGGGGACATCCTGAACAATTTCGTCAGGATTGATGATAGTTGTTTCTGTTGTTTCTGGGGTAGGGACATCTCCACCTGGCTGCGCTGTAATTGTAGGATCTGATAGATCTGTTTTGGTGTCGTCAATAATAATATCAGATCCGTCGTGAATTGTTTCATCATTTTCTGTATTATATTCACGATTAGAAACTATGTCGTCAACGTCACATTCATTAAGTAAAGCCCACAAAATTTCGTCAGAATATCTTTCAGGATTGCGTAGATAGCGTGGTAAATCAGGATGACGTGGATTGCATTCTTGCAACAAGGAAACGTCTTTATGAGCCGATTCCTTCGACCTTAGTTCGTTGAAATAATTAATTTTTAGTTTACTTTCCATAATCATTAAATTATGAGGGATAACCTTCGTTATCCCTCGATTAAACTATGCTGATGGTGTTGTTGCAGCTGTCGCCGTTCCAGACGGGTCAACTTTATACTTCAAAGGAAGGTCGACAGAAGAACGTTTAAAAGTGAATGTTGTATAACGTCCATCCTTGTCATCCTTAGTTTCCGTATTATTGAGAATCATCGGACGTTCAAGTTCGCCTAATATATACCACTGTGTGTCCTTAACGTGCTTATAAATAATCACGAACTTACCACCTCCATACTCTTCGATAAAATTATCAATTACATCACGATTTCCACCCATAATGATCACGAATGTATTAGATCCTGTTGTGGTGATATCACCTTTTTCGGATGAAGAAGTAAGCGTAGGTATATCGTGCGCCTCGAAATAATGAGGTACGTCTGTACTCTTCAGAGGAACCTGTGCGACGATACGATCCTTATCCGGCTGCGGGAAAGGCTTTGTTTTGTCAATCTGGTCGATAGCAATAAGATATACTATATACGAAATTGCGGATCCGTGAGTATCGCGGTCTGAAACATCATCAATACTGCCAATTGTAAGCATAGAAGCCATGGATATACCGGTTCCACCTAGGCCCCAAGCCGAAGACGGGTCACAGACGAGCTGGAGAATAAAAACTAAAGCCACAAGAGCCAATACGGTAAACAACATGTTACGTCCTTGGCGGTTGGCATAACGTATGCCCTTGGAAGGGTCATATTGACGGTAATGCGTAGGAATTTTATGTTTAATCATAATTCTAAGAATTAAAGGCAGCCGGTATTGCCCGACTGCCAAAGTTTATATATTGTTTAATTAAAGATTAACGTCCGCCGGGCACATTTGGTTGTAGCTCGACATTGATGGTACGCTTACCTTCTTCACGACGTTCAAGTTCACGGAATGATCCGGCAGAATCAAGAACAACAAGAATATAATCACCGACATTCTTTGGCGCGAACGCCTTAGTAATATTGGCGAATTTTCCAGCATTGGCAATGGTAACAAGTTTTTCACTGTCACCTATTTCGATACAATATGCCACGCCCAACTTGGCGTTGGTGATATCGGTGATGGCGGTAGCAGTTGTTGTAGCTCCGGTAATTTGCCAAAAGCCGTTTGTGGCATTGACCGAATCCTTAATTGTAAATGCAGGGAGGTTCATGAAGATCTGTTGCCACTCGAAACTGTTAGCATCCAAGGCCTCCTTGGTGGAGAACTTACGGCCGGTGAAAGCTGCGCCGCATCCCTCTTTCCACGTTGACCACGCACGGACCATCTCCATGGATTCTTCCATCTTGATTCCCAACATCTCACCAGCGATGTACTCAATAAACTGAATATTACCAGGTACATCCATGAACATCAGAGTGGACTGGCCTTCATACGGAAGCCACACAATGCGTGTGCTCGTATCAGGTACTACATTCAAATAACCGGTAGGACCGTTGAAATCTGTATCGAGATGATATTTGGCACGTACATTCTGAATCCACCAAGATTGGTGATTTTTATTCAGATAGAGAACATGGTTGTCGATATCCATGTCTTCAGTGATGCTTGAACGGATATCAGAAACGAACTGCTGAACGGCCTCCAGAAAAGTAGCAGACGTATAAGTACGATAAGCATCATCATCATGAGGTTTTATACTGAAGTCATGTACATAACGCAGTAAGGTGTACCAGATGCCGGTGCCAGAATTAAGGTAAGATCCAGCAATACCCTTTTCTGGTTTGACATAGATGCCCCGCATACGACGTTTGTTCTGTTCTACCTGAGCCTGCTGAAGGGAATTGAGAATACAATACTCAATCATCGTCCATTTAATAGGGTCACTACCTTCCTTGTTGAGATAAGCGATATACATGCGCTCGAGTTCCTTCATCGGCCCGAACTTCATCTTTATCATCGCATCGTCAACATAACCCATCTCGTTTTCGATCTTCATACCGCCTTTATATACTTCGCCTTCCTGGTAAGCCTGAGACAGTTCGTCGAAGTAAGCGTTAAAGAGAAGGTCACGGTCCTGTATTCCATAACGAACCGGAAAATACAGTGTGAGGTCACGTTTCTGTAGCACGTGTGCAATTAATGCGTCCTGCCGAAGTACGACGAACTGATTGCCAATACCAGCAGTGTTGACACCGTCAAAATTATTGGAAAACTTACCTTCAGAGAGGGCTTTGGTATTCAACATTTTGTTTTGCTGAAGATACTGAAAACGTGCCTTCAGTGATTTACAATAAGCAGCCGACTCAACACGGAAAGCGTGACCGTCCGTTTGCTCGTCGGGATCTTCCATACTGTTGCTAGCACGGGGATTTACAGATATTCTATTCCAGCGCTTTTTCATGTCAAACATCGGATGTTCAACCCCAAATAGATATTCTGCAGTATTTCTTAAGCCGTTGACAGACATAGGAGCGATGTTGACAACTTGTGTAGGGATATCATCAGTCGGTTTCTTCGCAATAGTCTGGAAGACAGTTCCCAGATTATTGATTGCGTTAACCACATCAGCTGCGGTCGCATTGACTGGCAGTTTTTCTTCTGTTCCTTCATTTACCGGTTTGGCAATATGATTCACCGCACCGTAAATACTGTTGAGCTGTTTCTGAAATTGTTCAGCCTGCTCATGTTGTTGTTGAGCCGATGCCTCGGCAGCAAGGTCGTCCTGTAGCGTTGTCTGATACCTTTTTTGGTATTCGGCTACGACAGAACAGAACTCCTCCTGTGTGAGACTTTTGTCGGCAAACTTCTGTTTGAATCCAAGAAATTCAAGAACAGATTCGATTTTTTGTTTGAAATTCATACTAAAATTATTAATTAGACAAAATTGTAAGTAATATTTTTAAGTTTGAGTGCATCAGCGTATTCCTTACCAAGTGCTGCTGATTCAGCAACTGCTTCTATAAACGATTTTTTCCCGTCTGCAAGTCCGATGTCGATGGCATCATCTGTGTAGTAGGTTTCCCCCTGAAGAACCGGAGCCGAATTGTCAAGATTACTAATTTTATTCCGTTGTGATTTTACTTCAGAAAGAAACTGATTGTTTAGAGGGTCGAGAATATTCTTAATAAAGTTTTCTGGTTTTCCGTCAATCAGATCATCGCTCACCTTGTTTTTTAATTGAGAGTTCGTAGCTTTTGCTTCGACCTTTTTGATACCAAGCTTTTTGAAGTATGGTTGAAAATCATAGAAACTACACATTGTTCCTATACAACCAATAAAGTCATTATTAGTCATGGCATAAATGTTTTTACCATGACAAGCAATATAATATGCAGCAGAACAACAAGAGTTTTCGTAGATAACCGTGATTGGTTTTTGTGCGGCTCTCATTGTTTCACTGAGGCGGTCCAGATACCATGCTTCTCCACCCGGTGAATTTACATGAATAAGATGCGACGTTATCGACGGATTGGCCTCCGCTGCAATTATATCCTTCTCCAATTGTTTACTTGAAAAAGACCAATAACTGTCTGCCATTACCGTACCCCATACGCGGTGATACGCAATAGTATTGTCCTGAAGTTCTTCTGATGAATATTCGTCCGTGATAGATATATCATCAACAGACATAATCAATTTGCTTAATGCACTATGCGTCTGCCACTGATATAATGTGTGATTTTTTAGATATTCTAAAATATCATTATTGGCAATATCTATATTTTCATTCTTCTTTTGTGCGGACAAAGGGAAAGCCGTCAACATGAGTTTACGATATCCATCGACCGTAATCCACAAAGGCATACTAGATAATAGAAGCTGCTGTAATTCGTTCATATAATAATTTTCTTCAAAATTATATATATAATAAGAGGATGCAAAAGACTTTAAAATAAAGGATTATGCAACATTTTACAGGCAATGACAAGCGAAGCCTTGTTTAAATGAATACTAATGCAAACCTTGGCAGGTATATCTTCAGTACCAATCGGAAACATTACCTGATCTGAAGATTTGATTTTTACGATACATGATCTAGGTATCGTGAAATACTTGACAGTGTCATGGTCAGGCATATCAATGACAAAGGTCTTGTCACAATTATAATACATGCCAGCGTTATCGTCTGATGGTGATGGCGTAAAAGTGAAATAATCAGCCATAAAATTGTAGGTTGTGCCTGATAAATTAATTGGGATTACACTGATGAGACTTGTGAATTCTTTCATAACGAACAATATTAGTGTGTGTGATAAAATATTTGAGTGACGAAAACGCTCATTCTGTATGTATTAAAAAAAACAAAATCAATTATTTTTTATACTTTCTCGTCCTTTTCGGTCTTATTCTATTTCTATATCGATAATAATTCTTCAATAGTGCATCAGGCGTGATTGACCGAAGATGATACTCATGGATAAAATCATAAATTACATCCTGGTTGCGACGTTCATGGCCAAACTCCTCATTTTCGAGGAGTATTCTGTGAAGTTCGAAATTAAACATCATGCGAATGACGTTTTCGATGGATTTAGCGGCAGAACGACTCAGATGGTTGTAATATGCAGGATCCTTCCATACTATATTGTCAGAGCCACGTCGACATGGGAGTGATATCATTAAATTACCCTCGACCTCATTTTGGTCATGTCGAGGTTTAGCCATAAGTTCCCAAATCGCAAAATATAAATTTGAGCATGATGGTATATTAACCCCACCTGTATTGCTGTCTATGGGAAATTTTGTCAACACGTACTCTGCTAGGTATGGCTCGATTTTGATAGATGTAACTTTCTTTAGATACCGTTTTTTTTTCTCCATATTGTTTTTTATGTTTTTTATGTTCCTACGTTCCTACAATCCTACAAAATAGGTTAGTATAAATGCAAAGGTACTAATAATCAAATAATTAATTGATTATATAACTCAAATATTTCATTATTATTCTTGATTTTTTCGTCCTACAAACCTACAAAATCAAAATTTTGTAGGAACAGATTTGAAATTTGCCAAAAAATGGCAAAAATCCTATTTCCTACAAAAGCCTACAAACCTACAAATCTCCTACAAAAAATAAAATCAAAAAAAATAATATAAATAATTGATAATCAAATAAATAATAATAATAAGTTTTGAAAATAATAATAATTTGTAGGATTGTAGGATTGTAGGAAGATGTTTTTCTGAAAAATATTTTCAAAAGTACTGTTTTCCTTGCTTTTTTGTAAAATTAAGGGGTTCGGGGAATTTTGCCATCTTTTCATGATTTTGAAATGAATAAAAAACCGTGTCTATCCTCACGGACCGGCACGGTAAAATCATAATATGTTTAACTAAATTTTATCGGCATTTTTTCTTATTTGTCAATATCCAACTTAACTATCTTTGTATAGTTAAATTGGACATTGTATCCTAATAAATAGGGTGTAAAATATATACGTCAGAATGGAAGATCAGACTCTTTTTTGTAAGTTTCATCTAAAACATTACCATCGGCTGCTTGTTCTTTGTCTGACAGCCAAGCTGATGTGCGACAGAAATCCATGTTGTATGATTCTTTAAATATGTCGTAGTTGACAATTACCGCACTGGTTGATGTGCTTCTCGTCTTGCGAACACGAACCATCGTTTCCTGATCGTCGTTGCGTGGCACTTCGACAGTTTCTTCCCATTCGAATCTACGGGACGGTACTGTTCCAATATACGATGGATGGCTGCGTAGATTCTGATCGATAGTTGACAGTGTGGTGTTCTCGGAATTATATCCACTACGGTCATATATTGAGAAAATAGCGCTGAGACGTATGAACAGAACCTTTGTTCCTGGTTCAAATGTAAATGTCTTCTTATCTCCATGAGTGTCATTTCCTGTTACTTTCTTTGGCTCGTCAACGATGAACTCGCGGCCTTCCATTACTTGTTTGGTGTCTATCATATTATTGATTGCATTGAAGAACATGGCCAATTTATCAGTACTCCGAATAAGAGATAGTTGAAGCTTAATTTTTGCCTGGACAATGCGGAAAAACTCCTCATAAGAAAATGGGAGTTTTAAATTGGAATATTGCTCAATCAGTTTGACGGTGCCAAGAAAGAGGGAGGCCGTCTTCATCAATCGATCCATTTCGCCGGAGTTTATCACGTCGTGCTTTAGCTCGTCATAGGCTTCGAGTTTAAGTTGTCGAAAATGGTCCATGATAAGAGGCCTCAGTTCCAATATCTGAAGCAATACATTCGACAGACCTATTTTATTTGGATCTTCAATTTCCTTCAGCTGCTCAAATATCTTTACCTCTTCCTGTGTTCTGTTCTTCGGTTTAGGAACTTCGCAGATAATGACACGGCTCATGAGCGCGTTGTCGTCGCGTTGCGGCGTTTCCTGGCCACATATAATGACAGGAGCGAACACTTTATCATTTTCTATTTCACGGCCCGTTGTTCCGCGTCTTTTTTGCTTGCCATCTCCATCATAGACAATGCCCTTGAGAGCTTGGAACTTTGTGTCCGAAATATCCTTATTGTTATATTCGTCGAGAACAACGGGGACATCTTTAAAAGTACCCATTATTGTTGACATGGCAGCGTCTGTTCCAGTGTTCAAATTGAATATTGGTATTTGTGGAGAAATAAACAGTGAACGAATAGATATTGCTATCTGTGTTTTTCCGGAAGACATAGGACCCATAAAAAACGGTGCTGTAAACAATCTATCTATGCAGTGAATATTGCTTCTGAATGCGCACATGATAGAGAAAACAATTGCCCATTTCCCGTTGTCATTTATCTTGTATACCCGATTCATCAGGTCTGCCCACTTCTCGAAAGTAACATGTTTCGACACGGGCACATCCTTATATGCAAGCTGCGATATGAGTTCATATTTATCCGATTGCCTGCCGCTCCCTGCATATATTGTCGAGAATGCTGGAAGATAATAATTTTTTTTATTGTGAGTAACAACTCCTAACTCATTTACGGGTTCGAATTTATACGCGTTATCTACTTTATGGAATATTCCGTTCGAAAAAGCAAAAAACTGCTCATCGGTCTTTCTACTGGTTCCTTCGCTTTGTTGATTTCCATATACTTTGATTTCTGAGCACATTACAAAATGCCGGCTCATGTATTCTTTTATCTTTTTCCACTGCCATTCTTCACAATTGGTAAGATTAACAGCTTCATAGTTAATTAATACCTCTTCAATGTTCGCCATCTTAAGTAATGATTTAGAGGTCACCTCTATATATATCGGTGTTTCAAAATATCTTCGATTGATTTTCAGTACTCGTTTGTTCTGTTCAAAATCATCATTAAAGATATGCAGCAAAGGTGTCATATAGAAATCTCCGACTTGTGTGAATCCATTTCCATTTTTATTTCGGAACATGTAACAAATTGGCTCCCCATTCTTGTTAAGCCGAGGATAATATCCGCATTCACGCCACATCCTGTTATAGTCTTCATTATCTGTTATGTAGGAAGGAAGCTCATCGGGATCGAAGTCTTCATCGTCGATATTGTCATTCTGAGAATTTAATTTTAGAGCAGATTTACGCTTTGCAACAAACGGTTTCCGGATATCATCGAATTGTCCCTTGGTCAGATGAAGCTGGTTGCAATAATGGTTGCGATTGACAGTGACAATTGTCTCTTCTGTATAACTTGTAAGTTCTACGCATCGGCTTATTAGCGGAACCTTGTCTCCAAGAAAACCATTAAGGAACTCCCCATGTAAACGTATATAGAAATCTACATAAGATTCAGTGTGTTCTCCTGATATGATTGAAAGTTGCGATATGCCAGCTCTGAACATATCTGATAGCGCCTTTAAATAATCGCTTTCAATGCCATCAGAGTTTATGCTGCACCCAGCATCTGAAGAAATAAAGTAGCTGTAAATCCGGCGTAAATTCTGTATGTCCGTTGCAGATTGAATGCCAGCCACATATATAATTGGAATCTCTCCGTAACCGTCCAGAAATTCTTGTAGAACAGAAGTGAGGATTCCTGGTTGATCAGCGACAAGGTTCTCTTTAAATACATCGAGGCCGTACAGTCCAGTCTGCATCTCCGCTTTATCCACACCAGCTACGTTTCGCCGTATATCTCGAATCTTTTTATCCAAGACATCCATCTTAGTTTCAAAGTCTCTGGCCATGGCCTTCATATATTCAAGGCGAAGTCCGGCATCCTGCACACAGGCAATTAATGATGCAATTTGATTCATTGCTTCGCTGATGACTGTCTCGTCTTTGCATCCTCGCTGAACCATCAGACGCTTGAAAGCCTTTGGAAATGTCTCGGTCAGTTCCAGAAGCATTTTACCTGTACGCTCTTCATTTATTTGTCCAAAATTGTCAGGGTCCTGTCCTTTTGGCAAACGAATGCATTTTACGTTAGCTCCGGCTTTCAACAACAATGCGCAGTTCTTAAAGGCCGCATGAATACCTGCAGTGTCACCGTCGTATATCATAACGATTTTCTGGGCAAATCTCATAATCAATTTAATCTGCTCATCAGTGAATGCTGTGCCGCTTCCGGCAATGACATTTTCCACACCATATTTGTGCAGAGTCATTACATCAAATTGCCCCTCGACAAGATAAACAAAACCATTTCTCCCAATCGCTTTTCGAGCCTGGTATAATCCAAAGATATGGTCCCCTTTTGTAAACAAGGGTGTATGGCCAGTGTTAATGTATTTACCGACACCTTCTTTTGGACTGACAATCCTACCTGAAAAGGCAATAACTCTACCGTGTAAATCATAAAACGGAAAGATTAACCTATCCCTGAAAAAATCATAGTTACGGCCGTCTTTGTTCCCTAAAACTCCTACTTCAGTAAGTCTATCGGATGAATAACCTGAACCCGTTAGCCACTCAAGAGCCACATTCCCTTGAGGTGCATATCCTATACCATAATCAGTCAGCGACTTATCTGAAACGTCATAACCCCTTTGATTAAGAAATGATTCAGCCTGATTGATGTTTTTTTGGTAAAATTTAGCAGCGGCCGATATTGCTATAAACTGCGATTCCTTAAGTTTGTATGCTGTTTCTTCTTCAGGTGTCATTTCTTTTTCAGGGAAATCTATACCTGCCAAATTACTGCACCATCGCAATGCTTCGATAAAAGATATGTTCTGATATTTTTGAACAAAAGATATCACATCACCAGCCGCTCCGCAGACGAAGCAATGATATGTCTGCCTGGTCTCGCTAACGACCATGGACGGATGACTATCATTATGAAATGGGCAAATCGCTTTGTAATTAATACCTGCCTTTTGAAGGTGAGTGAATGATTCTATCACATTCACAATATTAAGAGCCGATTTAACCTTGTCTATGAAATTTTTATCAATCATATTATTTCTTATTCCTCGAACAAATCGAGCTGCAAAGCTTCAAATGCATCCGATACAGATATTCCGAAATATTCTGCCACGGTAGCATACTCTTTGCCGGTTATAGCCTTGCGGCCGAAATATATATCCCAATATCGTCTCTGCCCAATGCCTGTCTCCTGGTAGAACGCCCGGCTTGGGGTAAAATCTTCAGGATGCTTAAATCTTGACTTTAAAAGTGCAGCCAAACGATTGCGCTTTACTTGTCCCGGGGGAGCGATTTTATTTCTCAGTACAAAGAGACGTATACTCATTGTGCTGCGTTTCAAAGCATTGGCCATGTCCTCCCATGATGTGGTACCCAAATGAGAACGGATGTAATCCGCATCATCGTGCGTCCATTTTTTATAAACATTATTCTTTTGTCTCATTGCATTCCCTTCTTTTATAAGATTCGAATTGATCCCTGATTCTCTTATACATGAGTTCCACGGAAGGTTCATTCTTTTGTCTCAAACACTGAGCAAGAGCGTATTTGATAGTTGTTATATCAACTTCGGACAACTCATTGATGGAATATTGTCCCCGCGAATCTTTGTCTATATACATGTTTTTTAAAATTTAAGGTCATATTTTTTATCTCTTCGGGTTTTAATGGGGTAAATTCTTTTAAATTTATTATCCTCCGGGTCAAGGGCAAGAGCTAACGGACATACGCGCCCTAAAACGCTTGACCTAGCAAGACCATTGCACCCCCATACGATTAGAATTTCATTACAATGTCCGTAACAGCATTGTACCATGCCGGCCCTCAAGGTGAACTCGTCGATAGAGAAAGAAGAGGGTAGTATGCCTTTTTCTCTCATTTCGTTTATACGTGTTTCAAAATCTTTAATTTCCATATTGTGTTTTTTTATTTTTGTTTCTCGCTTTTATCATAAGCCCATCCTATTAATCTGTCGTATGGCATACACATACCAAATCTTGATTTTTCCTTTTCAATACAAAAAGTTGCGTCTCCGTTTTCGTCGATTACGCCGTCTGACTTTCCTATATAAATTTGCATGTTATCGAAAACAAATATTGCGTTCTTATCGGAATCTATCTCTTCTATTTTTTCAGGACATTTAAGTGTGTACCTCTCTCCATTACTGAGAGTTATTTTCATTCCACTAATCATTTTTGTTCCTCACTTTCTATTTAATTAATCCATTTTTACAAAGTCAGACATTGTTTTGCCCTTAAAGTCTTCTTTCAAACATTTCATCACGTCCGACAAATTAGCCGGGTCATCTTCCCAACATTCATAGAATGCCGATACATCTTTACCTTGACACTTCAGGCTATTTACTAAGTCAGGATTATCTGCATACCAGATCATCGTTTCGATATTTTCCTTGATGACCTCCAACCTCTCAATAATTTCTTTTCTTTTCATAATTTGTTCCTCATTTAAATTGTTGATACTCATCAGCACCAGTGCTGTTAACACAATGTATTGTACTCATGTCATTTTCTATATTTTCATTCCAACAATGCGAACATATAGTATGTGCGTTATCCGCCCAGCTACAGAAACCATATTCTGGATGCCAACAGGGATCGTTAATGGTACATCCACAAACCCTGCAGACACCTCTGTTTCTATTGTAATTCAAATTCATTCTCCTTTCAAAGACGAAAGCATCAGCGCAAGTCAGCTCTCCATCTTCATTCCGAAAACAAATTAGCTTTGTTCCTATACTTATATATCCGATACCATAACGATCCCATTTATAAACCGTGTCACCATCATGACCAAATGCTGTTTCAACACTTCCATTATCATATAATATTTCATCAAGTTTAAATTCTGTTGAAAGAACGCCGTTTTCAACCAGATTTTTTACATGTTTTTCTAAATCATAACTTTTCATATTTGCATTCCTTGCTTTTTGAATATTCTACATACTTTTTGGTTTTAGTGCAATAATGACCGTTTATACAGTGTCGGATAGAAGCACACACTTTGCATTCATCAATCATTAGAATTTTTGATGTAAGTTGCATAATAGGATGCTATCTGTGCGACAGTGCGCATGTTGAGTTTTGCCTTAATGTTTTCACGGTGTCGATTGACGGTAGTAGGAGAAATATTGATTGCTTGTGCAATCTCATTTGTGTGAAGCCCCTTTGCTATAAGTGCAATAATGTCTTTTTCACGTGCGGTCAAGACGGTGTCAAGTTTCGGCTTGCAGATTATTCCTTCATACTTGCATTCTCCTCGCAGCGGGCATCCGACCTCCTCGAAATGAAAAAAACTGTCAGCATCTATGTCTGAACGCTGTGCATCGTATTCTCCGAAATTACACCGTATAAATCTGGATACGATATTAAATTCAAAAAACAAACGATTCGGTTCGCTTATTGTATACAGCTTACTCAAGGCGTCGAAGCATTCTGAATATCTATTACGTATAAGATCTATCATTAGCGAAATGATAGGACGGTCAGACAGGGAAAGCTCCTTAACATGCTGATTCTCTATTTTGTATAAGACAGAACCGTCTGGTGTCTTGTAGAACTCGATAGCTTCCATATTAACTCTCCTCTGGGAATAAATCATCCTCTGGAATACGAAGAATTCTAGATATTGTCTTTCGCTTAAGTGCATCCGGTTTAACTGATCCAGCTATCCATCGATACACCGACATCTCAGAGACTAAACATTCCTGGGATATCTTTTTAATCATGCCCACTTTCATATTAGGCAAAGAGTTCATGTACTCACTAAATACCATTTTTTTCATAATTTTCGGTTTTATTCTGAAATTCAAAATGTTTTTATTATCTTCGCAGTGTTAAATGTAGTAACACGGTGCAAAGATGTAACAAATATTTGATATAAACAAATATTTGAGTGATTATTTTAAATATGATTCATTATGGAAGAAGAAAAAGAAACCGTTAACGACCGTATCCGTATCATCATGACACGTGAGGGGCACAATGTAAACACGTTCGCAAAAAAGGTCGGGGTGCCATGGACGACAGTGAAAAATTTAATTTCTAAGAGGAATCTTCCTAGTTACGAAATTATAGTGAAAATTATCGAATCCTTCGATTGGGTAGATGCAAACTATCTGATTATGGGAGAGTTGTACGATAAGAATAAAAATGATTCCGAAAAATTGTATTCGGTTATATCAGGAATGCAGAGAACGGTCGATAGTCAGTTGAAGACAATTGAGAGGCTGCAAGACTACATTGAAGAGCTGGCTAGAGAGAAAAATCAAAAAGAAAATGTCGTTTAATTGACATAAGCAAAGCGAAAAATACATGATTTACTGTCAAATATTTGTGCTAATTGTTGACTCAAATGTTTGATTTCTGGTTATTTGGATCGTGCCCAATATCAGCGAGATATCGGTGTAAATATATATATTAAAACATTTTGCCCTATTGATTATCAGTATTTTACAGAAACATTTTTGTACAAAATGAATCGCCTCATCCCGACTTTTAAACTAGAGCAGGCTGTTTTCAGTCTGCTCTAGTTCTTTTTTAGGCTGTAGGATGCCGCTTTTGAGCCTGTCGCCACCACCTGTCAACCTCGGCACAACCCTCCGATTGTTTTTCGCTGATGAACAGATGGGCGGGGAAATATACCCCTCCCAGTATCTTGTTTATTGAATACCGGGATGCCCCCAAAAAGTTGGAGTTTCCTTGGAAGAGAGCGGGGGAAGATCTCTCACTTCATTTTTCTTCGGTCGAGGATGGTGATGTCCTTTCCGTCGATGGCGATGGCACCCGCCTCGGCAAACTCCGAGAGGCAGCGCATGAGCGAGAACTTCTGAATGCCGAACGTGTCGGCAATCTCCTGGCGCGACTTGTCGAGGTGTATGGTCTCCGACTTCTGCTTCGTGGCCATATCCAAAAGGAAGAAGGCCACTTTCTCGCGTACGGTGAGCAGCGACAGCATCCGCATCTTATGGGTCAGGAATACGTTGATGTTCGACAAGGTGGTGATAAAGTTTGTCCGCACTCTGTCGTCCATATCTATCAAGCGCGTCAGCTCCTGGGGCATCATCCGGAGTATCTCCACATCCGTCTCTGTCTCCACAGTGACGGGCATCGACCGGTCTTTGGCGAAGATGAAGGCCGGCGCCACGATGTTGCCGCTCTGTAGTCGGCTCACTTCCACGTACTTGCCCGACAGCCCTACCATGCGTGCGGTCATCTCTCCTCTGATGATGATGTCGGCATATCTGCATGGCATGCCGGCCAGTATGAACACGTCGTCCTTACTGATGGTCACCACCCGATAGTCTGCCAGTTTCATCATCTGTTCGATGTCGCCCGCGTTCATGCCGTGGAATATTGGGCAGCGCGCCAATGCTTCTATGATATATCTGTCCATCGTCTTGCCATTTTGGTCTCTGTCTGCAAAGATAGCGCTTAATTTTAAATCTGCGTCATCAATGGACGGAAAATAAGTTTTAACTTCTTTTATCCCATCGACGTAACAATTGTTACCGATGGACCTATCCTGGCAGGCTATCTTTGCATCCGAAATGAGGTGAGACAACTTGCCATTATCAATATAAAAAGAAAAAACTACATGGAACAGAAAATGTTTTGTTTCCAGTGCCAGGAGACAGCTATGGGCACAGGATGTGTGTTTAGAGGCGTATGTGGCAAGCAGCCACAGACCGCCAAGTATATGGATTTACTGCTATCCGTGGCGCGTGGGGTGGCCCTTGCCGACCATGCACTCTGTCAGAGCGATGTGGAGACAGACCGTCAGGCAGCCGACTTTATCGTCGACGCTCTGTTTGCGACTATCACTAACGCCAACTTCGACGATGCAAGTCTTCTGGCGCGTGTAGACAGGGGCGTCGCACTGAGAAATGTGCTGATGATAAAGGCAAGGGAAAGTAATGTCACGCTGCCTGACTACGATGAACTGAGATGGAGTGGATACAAGTCTACTTACGACGAGCAGAGTACGAGGATGGGCGTGTTGCGCAATCACGACGAGGATATCCGGTCGCTGCATGAACTCACCATGTACGGCTTGAAAGGTATGGCAGCCTATTACGAACACGCCGCACGACTGGGATTCACCGATCCTACAATCACTGACTTCATGAGTCAGGCGCTTGCCGTCCTTTCCAGTCCCGACGCTCAGCAGGACGAATTGCTGAATCTGGTGTTGGAGACCGGCAAGGTGGGCGTACAGGCCATGGCCCTGCTCGACAAGGCCAACACCGAGAGCTATGGCCATCCGGAGGTGACGAAGGTGAACATCGGCGTGGGCAAGAACCCCGGTATCCTGATTAGTGGCCACGACCTGCACGACATCGAAGACCTGCTCCAGCAGACCGAGGGCACAGGCGTTGACGTCTACACCCATGGCGAGATGCTTCCAGCGCATTATTATCCGCAGTTGAAGAAATACAGACATCTCGTGGGCAACTACGGTAATGCCTGGTGGCGGCAGAAAGAGGAGTTCTCCACTTTCAACGGCCCCATCGTGTTCACCACCAACTGTATCGTTCCTCCATTGCCGGGTGCCAATTATAAAGAGCGTATGTTCACCATGAACAGTACGGGATATCCCGGTTGCCGGCACATCAGTACTTCTGCCGATGGACACAAGGACTTCTCCACTGTGATAGCCGAAGCCAAGAAGTGCGCAGCGCCCACGGAGATTGAGCACGGCGAGATTGTGGGTGGGTTTGCCCATAACCAGGTGCTGACACTGGCCGACAAGATTGTAGATGCGGTGAAGAGTGGTGCCATCAAACGCTTCGTGGTGATGGGAGGCTGCGACGGCCGCATGAAGAGTCGCAACTACTACACCGATTTTGCCAAGGCGCTACCGAAGGATGTCATCATCCTGACCGCCGGATGTGCCAAATATAAGTTCAATAAGCTGAACCTGGGCGACATCAACGGCATTCCGCGCGTGCTCGATGCCGGACAATGCAACGATAGCTATTCGCTCGCCGTGATTGCCATGAAATTGCAGGAGGTGTTCGGACTTGACGACATCAACCAGCTGCCCATCATCTACAACATCGCGTGGTATGAACAGAAGGCGGTTATCGTGCTGCTGGCGCTGCTCAGTCTCGGCGTGAAGAATATTCACCTCGGCCCTACGCTCCCTGCATTCCTCTCTGCCAACGTAGCCAAAGTGCTGGTCGATAACTTCGGTATTGCCGGCATCGGCACCGTGGAAGACGATTTGCAACTGTTCGGACTAAAATAAGATGAATATGGATACCTCGAAATATGAATTCAGCGAGTGGCCCTTGGATCTGCTGCTCGACTATGCCTTGAAGATTCACCACCGCGGAATCCGACGGAAAGGTCCGGAAATTCTCGCCGTTCTCAACCATCTGGCCGCCGCTGGCACGCCGCTTGCCGAGGTGCGCGACTTGTTTTCGGCGTCCTTGTCGGACTTGGAAAATCATCTCATGAAAGAGGAGAATGTCCTCTTTCCGTTCCTCTATGAGCTCTATGAGACTGCCGAGAATCACACGCCCATCGAGCAGATGCACTGTGGGAGCATTCAGAATCCCATCCGGGTGATGTGCATGGAGCACGAGGCGGAGACGGAGCGCCAATGTCGGATTCGCCAGTTGACCCACGACTATGCCACACCGCCGGATGCCGGCGACGACTATGCGCAGCTGATGAACCGGTTGCGTGATTTCGCGCTTGACCTGGGCGAGCATGTACATATCGAGAACGACTTCGCTTTCCCAAGTTTTGAGCGATTGGAGGAGACGTGGATATTGAGATAAAGATAAAAAGGGCCTACGATGCCGCAGAAGAATCTGACGGCATGCGTGTGTTGGTCGACCGGTTGTGGCCGCGGGGAATCAAGAAGACCGACTTGAAATACGACGTGTGGGCGAAGGAAATTACTCCTTCGTCCGCCTTGCGCAAGTTGTTTCATGAAGACCCTGAAAATAATTGGGATGCGTTCTCTGTAGGATACATCCGCGAGCTGGAGTCCTCTGAGGCGTTCAGCAAGTTTATTGCCATGATTAAAGAGGAGCGCCCGGAATGCGTCACCTTATTATATGCGTTCAAGAACAGAATCAAGAACCATGCTCTCATCCTGCAACAGGAGATACAGAAACGGTGAAAGGTGAGGGACGAGGTCGGTGTGCAGCCCCGTAAAACAATGTTGAAACTGTAACGGAAGAAGGGGCGGACACACCTTCCGGAGCGGTGGTCCCTTGTCGGAACGGCGGTGGCTATGCGACGACTGCGCTCAGGTGAATCAATGATGAAGTCAGGAAAAGGTGTCTATTAAGTGAAAGAATCCCCAAAAAGAGAAGGCGTTCTCGGATTTTATGACTACTTTTGCCATGCCAGAGATTTTCTATATGGGTTTGTCTCGTAGCGCCAAGATGGGTGAAATGTCTGGCATAGCCAAGCGTTTGTAGACTTTTGCTCATCAAGCGCCTGCGCTATTTACACATCATAACGCGGCGGAATTAAGGTTTTATACAACGTACAATGTAATGAAGAAAATCGTTTTGTTTTTAGCAGGACTCCTTATCTGTAGCTCTGCCGTGAAAGCCCAGCATACCACCAGTCATCTTATGGAATTGGGTAAGTATGCTGACGGCACTCCCGTGAAAGCTACATTTATCACTACGAGCGAAGACTTTAAGACAGTAAACACGGTACATGATAGTCCTTATGTCTTGCTGAGAGATAAGAATGATGTCGGCTATGTGATAGATAAGCAGGACTTTCATCAGGTTGCAAAAATAAATGGTGATGACGGGATATTCCTGTTAAGAAACTGCTATTTCAAAAAGACATCCTTCAAGCGTACCACTTTTTTCAATTACCAGGGCAAAAAGTTGCGCAGCATCCCCGTTAATAACGTGTGGTATGATGATTCCCTTGATGTCATGATTGGCTATGACAACGCCATCCGCTTTTATGATGCAGGGATGTCTGCCTATCGCATCTCGACAGGCGAACTGCTATGGAAGCAAAAATTGTCACACCGTTATCATTGGCCGTGGTATGATAATCGGACAGACGACGAACACAAGAATGTGATGTACCTGATGGCCGACTCGCTCGTGAGACTGGATGTCGTGACGGGTAAAACCATCAAGATGCCTTTCGCCGCAGGTGTTGACGAACCATTGAAGTCGAAATTTACCTTCGTCAAGACTCGTACCATCTTTCGCTGGGACTGTATGGAGGCTTACTGGTGCGAGTTTCCCTATACGACAGGTGGTGTGTTGTCGGGCACTCATAGCAGGATGATACTTTCGGGAGATACCATCTTCGTTGCCGATGCAAAGAACTTGTATTGCCTGGACAAACAGTTGAACAAAAGATGGACAACGCCATTGCCAGCAGATGCGGGAGCAAAATCCGAGATACTGCTTTTGAGTGACCGAATTTTCCTTACCAACTACGGCGTAGCTTTTCAGAAGGGGCTCTTGGGACGTTGTGGAAAACCGTTTGTGGCGGAATACGACAGGTATACGGGCAAAGAGTTATCTGTGACCTTCCCCGACATCAAGAACAAACTTTCAGACGGCGGAACGGTGGCAGGCAGAACTTACTGGCAGGACGACAAGGGGCTGATGTACAACAATCAGGGTGAAACCGAGGTACACCGCATTGAATGGAAGGCTCCCGTGAAGAAAGCCGAGAAGGCAGAGGAGCAAGACAAATGTTACTATTGGACCGTGGATACGGTATATCAATATACGGAAGGCAGGATGAAAGCGATAGCCACCGATGCCCACCAAGTGCTGGTAGAAGCCAATGAACAGGATGTGTATCTGCTCAAAGACGACGGTACAAAGCAAATATTCAAGGCGGACAGCATCTTCTTCAAGGACTCGAAGGATATGTATTCCAACAATGACGAGAAACGCACGACCTTTCTGATTACCGACGATTCACCCCGGCAGAATGTCCAGATGATCTTCACGTTCAAAGGAAGCCTGAATAAAGACGACAAAGGCTTCTTGATAGCCGCATTACCGAGTGGCGTAGGTATCATCGACCCCAAGACGTTGAATCGATAAAAGAAACAGTTAGGCGAACAGCTCCTTGAGCACGTCGAGCGATTTCAGCTCCGGAAATGAGGGCACGTGCAGGCGATAGTATTGTAGGATGACCTCTGCACAGCGGTTGCGGTCGGCGTGCGACATAGTGAACAACCGCATGGTCTCGTAGTTGATGCGCATGAGGGTGAGCAGCCGCGCTGCTTCCTCTGGGCCGAGAAAGTCGGGATGTAGGGGCGCCACGCTGCAGAAGCAGCCGTTGCGCAGGTCGAAGCCGTTGCCTTCTTGGTAATCTTCCAGATTGGGGAAAAAACCGACAAAACGCGATAGGCGCATCATGAAGACCAGATGGAAGTTCGCGAAGTTGTCCTTGCAGTCGTCGAGCCACATCATGCTGTTGGTGATATACTGGAAGAGACTGCGGTTGACCTGCTCGTTGCGGGTGGCATAGCGCAGAAAATCCGTCAGGAAAAGTGTGATGGAGAGCTTGAAAGGATTGAAAGGTATTGACGAGTAGGAGTAGCCGAGGTACACGTCTTTGAAGCGTTGCAGGCGACTACCTGCCCTATAGTCAAGTTCCACGTTGAGCAGGGTCATCGGTTGGAAGAATTGCTTTTTTACGCGGGCCTTGGCCGACGTGGGAATATGGCACACGAAAGACAGTCGTCCCAACTTCTCGGTGAACGTGTCGATGATGAGCTGTGACTCTCCGTATTTTACCGTATGAAGTACGATGGCTTGGCTTTTGGTAAGCATTAATTCTGTATATTACAGCTCAAAAGTACTAAAAAAAAAGCATATAGCGAAAAATTGTGTAGGAAAATTTGGTCAGTTAGGAAAAAAGCTCTAACTTTGCACCCGCAAATTGAGTTGCATGGTCCCTTCGTCTATCGGTTAGGACGAGAGATTTTCATTCTCTAAAGAGCAGTTCGATTCTGCTAGGGACTACCAAAAGGAACAAAAGAAAAGAATAAGATGGCAAATCACAAATCATCACTGAAAAGAATCCGTCAGGACAAAGTAAAGACTTTGCACAATAAATATTATGCAAAGACCATGCGTAATGCTGTTCGTAAGCTTCGTGGCGTAACAGACAAAGAGGAGGCAGCAAAGTTGTATCCCGCATTGCAGGTAATGTTGGACAAGTTGGCTAAGACCAATATTATCCACAAAAACAAAGCCGCAAACTTGAAATCCAGTTTAGCTCAGCACGTAAACCAGCTCGGTTAATCGCTATAGTTTTGGTGTAAACCGGACGGAAAAGGCCGCAGTCCCATGAGGATTGCGGCCTTTTCCGTGCTTTTTTTTCGCTGTTTCTATGGCTGCCAACAGAGACGGTGCCCTTTGTTGTCATCCTTTGTCGGGACTGTCTGAGTAATAGTCTCCTCCTTTTGGCGTACGCAGATACGGCTCGGCGACCTCGTAGCGGATGCGGTATTCTGCACCGGAATGCCGTACCGCAGGACCGATGACGATTACCCAGCCGTCGATGAGCCCCACGTCGCCGGCATAGAGTTGAGATGCCGTGGGCACTTCCATGGCCAGATTGCCGCGGAACTGCCACATCAATTGCTTGATCTGTTGTTTGTCGCATTTGAAAATCTCGCCTGCCGTGATGCGGTGGCCGTCCTTCTTGCTGAACGTGGCGCAGTCCTCGGTGGTCCATGTCACCGAATCTTTGTCCATGATGGTTGACTCGAAGGTCACGCATCCCGGGTCTTCAAAACTCCATGTGATTTCTACCGTGTGTGAACTCTTGCCGGACTCCTGTAAGTAGCGGCTGCATGACTGCTGCAGCAGCTCGGGGAAACGGTCCTGCATGAACGTCTTTGGCGCATCTACGTCCAATGTTTTGCAAATCCACTGATCTACTGATCTGAGCAATGCGACGTTTCCTTCGACCGGGAAATCCACCTTCATGGAAACCAACACACCCTCTTCCTGGCGTCGGCAGGTGTATTGCTTCACGTTTAAAAAGTTCTGTGCTCCTATTGTTCCTGTTATGAGGGTCATCCATACGACGGCTGTTATTCTTCTTGTCCTTAATTGATTCATTTTCTCTTTGTTCATAGCGCAATTGCAAAGGTAATAAAAAATCCGCACATCCGCATAGCGTGTCTTAATTGTTTTACACATTTTTTACAGCCAAAAGTTTCGCCGTATGACGTTTTTTTTGTATCTTTGCATAATAAAATACTACAAGAAAAATAATGACAGAAAATCAAAACGCCGCTAATAGTTATTCCGCCTCCAACATTCAGGTCCTGGAGGGCCTTGAGGCCGTCCGCAAACGCCCGGCCATGTATATTGGAGACATTAGCGAGAAAGGTCTTCACCACTTGGTGAACGAAACCGTTGACAATTCTATTGACGAGGCTATGGCCGGTTTCTGTACCGACATAGAAGTCACCATCAATCCTGATGAAAGCGTCACTGTACAGGACAATGGCCGCGGCATTCCTGTAGATGAACACAAGAAGTTGCACAAGTCGGCCTTAGAGGTCGTCATGACCATCCTCCATGCAGGAGGTAAGTTTGATAAAGGTTCTTATAAGGTCAGCGGCGGACTCCACGGCGTGGGTGTAAGTTGCGTGAACGCACTTTCCAAGCACATGATGTCGCAGGTATTCCGCGATGGAAAAATCTATCAGCAGGAATATGAGAAGGGTAAGGCTCTGTATCCCGTAAAAGTGGTCGGTGAGACCACGCTGCGCGGAACACGTCAGCAGTTCTGGCCCGACGACACCATCTTCACCACCACGCACTTCCAGTGGGACATCGTTGCCCGCCGCATGCGCGAGTTGGCTTACCTGAATGCCGGCATCAAGATTACGCTCACCGACCTTCGCCCCGACGAGGATGGAAAGACTCGGCAGGAAGTGTTTCATGCCAAGGATGGTCTGAAAGAGTTCGTTCGCTACGTGGATCGTCACCGTGCCCATCTCTTCGAAGACGTCATTTATCTGAAGACCGAGAAGCAGGAAACCCCCATCGAGGTGGCCATCATGTACAATACCGACTATTCGGAGAACATTCATTCTTACGTGAACAACATCAACACCATAGAGGGCGGTACCCATCTGACCGGTTTCCGCATGGCCCTGACGCGTACGCTGAAGGCTTATGCTGATGCCGACCCTGTCATTTCGAAGCAGATAGAGAAAGCTAAGATAGAGATTGCCGGTGAGGACTTCCGCGAAGGACTAACCGCCGTCATCTCCATCAAGGTAGCCGAGCCGCAGTTCGAGGGCCAGACCAAGACTAAGCTGGGTAACTCGGAAGTGGCGGGAGCCGTACAGCAGGCTGTCGGCGCAGCGCTGAGCAACTATCTCGAAGAGCATCCCAAGGAGGCCAAGCTCATCTGTGACAAGGTGGTGCTGGCTGCTACAGCTCGTATCGCAGCCCGCAAAGCTCGTGAGAGCGTGCAGCGTAAGAACCCGATGTCGGGAGGCGGCCTGCCCGGAAAACTTGCCGACTGTTCCAACAAGGATCCGAAGGACTGCGAGATATTCCTCGTCGAGGGAGACTCTGCCGGTGGTTCAGCCAAGCAAGGCCGTGATCGTTACACGCAGGCTATCCTGCCTTTGCGCGGAAAGATACTGAACGTGGAGAAGGTGCAATGGCACCGCGTATTCGAGGCTGAGTCGATTATGAACATCATTCAGGCTATCGGCGTGCGCTTCGGCGTTGGTGAAGAGAGCGACCGCGAGGCCAATATCGACAAACTGCGTTACGGCAAGATTATCATCATGACCGATGCCGACGTCGATGGTTCACACATCGACACGCTCATCATGACGCTCTTCTACCGTTTCATGCCGAAGGTCATACAGAATGGACACCTCTACATTGCCACGCCGCCACTTTACAAATGCTCTTTCAAGAACAAAGTAAGCGAGTATTGTTACACCGACCAGCAACGTCAGGTGTTCCTCGACAAGTACGGCGACGGACAAGAAGGTACCAACATCCACACCCAGCGTTACAAAGGTTTGGGTGAGATGAATCCCGAGCAACTTTGG
>OBMA010000027.1_pt1 | contig 54138 bp, 36 predicted proteins | sample 1539141 | NCBI WGS metagenome assembly OBMA01 (sample SAMEA3991484, study PRJEB22521) | metagenome | biome: anthropogenic terrestrial biome; feature: sewage plant; material: raw primary sludge | place: Sweden | collected 2012-09-26
CCAGAGACAGCCAATACCGCTACATATCCCCGTCTGACTACTACCGATAACAGCAACAATTTCCAGAGTTCTACATTCTGGAGATACAGTACTGACAGATTAGACCTTCAGAGAGTACAGTTGACTTATGATTTACCGAGTCATCTGTTCACCAACAAGATAATAAGCGCCATGAGCGTTTACTTCCTGGGGGAGAGCTTGTTTACCATAAGTAACAATTACAAACTGATGGAAACGAATGTCGGTTCTGCTCCTCAAAGCAGATTCTACAATATCGGACTAAAGGTAACATTCTAAATTCATTATCGATATGAAAATAAAAAATATTATAACAATACTTGCATCTGCCCTTATATTCACAGCATGTGATGATCTGATAGATCCGGCTATTGAGAATTTCAAGGAAATCTCACAGATGCAGACAGAGCCAAGTTTTGCTCAAGGCTTTTTGGTAACTGCTTATCGCACCCTTCCCAGCTATTACGATAACAGTGATGTCGCTACAGATGATGCTGTAACCAATAGCAAAAGTGACGGTTACCTGAAAATGGCTACAGGTTCGTGGACTTCCTCTGTCAACATGATGAACCGTTGGACAGCTGACTACAGTGCCATACAATATCTGAACATATTCCTCGAGAATGTGGATACAGTCCACTTTGTAAAAGATACCAATGTGAACAAACTGATGATTATGCGTATGCGGGGCGAGGCTTATGGCCTGCGCGCTATCCATCATTACTTTCTGTTAAGGGCTCATAGCGGTTTCGCCACTGATGGTTCCTTGCTCGGAATAATGATTCTTAACAAGTTTGTTGGTGCCGATGCAGATTTCAACCAACCACGTGCCACATTCAAAGAATGTGTAGACTCCATCAATGCCGATCTCGACAGAGCAGAAGCTCTGCTACCGAATGATTACGGTAATATCACGACAGCCGACCAAATACCGGCAAAATATCGTTCGATCGTTACCAATCCCGACTTATACAACATTGCCATGGGTAATAAAGCCCGTCAGTTGGTAAATGGTCTGATTGCAAAATCATTCCGTTCACGTTTGTTCCTCTTGGCTGCCAGCCCTGCCTTCCAGGATGCATCCAACACTTATACATGGGCGAATGCTGCTGATGCGGCAGCCAAAGTACTAGACTATGTGAACGGTCCTGCCGGATTATCTTCGACGGGTGTCACTTTCTATACCAACGATACGGAGATAGGCAATATCAAAGAAGGTTCCAATCCAGCCGAAATTATCTGGCGTGAGAATCTGGCAACAAGCAACAGCGATCAGGAGTCAAGCAATTATCCTCCTTCTCTCTATGGAAGCGGATATATCAATCCTACCCAGAATCTCGTTGACGCATTCCCTATGGCTAACGGTTATCCTATCAGCGACAAGAGAAGCGGATATGACGCAAACAACCCTTATAATGGCCGCGATCCGCGTTTAGCACAATATATTATATATAACGGTGCGAAAGAAGGACCTGCCAATACTGTCATAAGTACCGGTAGCCAGATGGGAACCGACGACGGTATTAATGTCAAGGAGACATCTACCCGTACAGGATATTATATGAAGAAACGTCTGAATATGAAAGTGAACCGCAATCCTACTTCCATCACTGGTGTATCAAGATATACTCCACGTCTGCGCTATACAGAGATGTATCTCAACTATGCAGAGGCTGCCAACGAAGCTTATGGACCTAAAGCATCCGGTTCGCACAGTTATTCAGCATACGATGTAATCAAAGCTATACGTCAGCGTGCTGGCATTACAAATGACGAATATCTGGAAGAATGTGCCGCAAGCAAAGATAAGATGCGTGAACTGATCAGAAATGAACGCCGACTGGAACTATGCTTCGAAAGTTTCCGCTTCTGGGATCTGCGCCGTTGGAAAGCCGACATCACAGAGACGGCCCGTGGTATTGACTGGAATACAAACACATTTACCCTTCTGAACAGTGTAGAGCAACGTTCGTACGAAGATTACATGATTTATGGTCCTATACCTTATTCTGAAACTTTGAAATACAGTAACTTACTGCAAAATAAAGGATGGTAAAAATAAAAAATATTCTTATTGATATGAAGACTTTTATAAAAATAATGGGCATGGCTCTTGGTGTATTGGCACTTACGACAGCATGCCATAGTGGGGATAATGAATTTGACGATTTCGACTATACCACAGTGTATTTCGCTAATCAGTATCCACTAAGAACAGTAGAATTGGGTGAAGATCTGGAGGTAGACCTGACCAACGACAATCAACATATTGTTAGTATCAATGCTGCCACAGGTGGATCTTATAGTAATGATCATGATATATATCTTGATTATACCATTGACCCTACCCTTTGCAGTGGACTATCGTTCTCTGATGGTACAGCCATACAGGTAATGCCTACATCTTATTACAATCTGGTAAGTGAGAGTATGGTGATACCGTCCGGTAAGATACAGGGGGGATTAAAGGTTCAACTTACGGATGCCTTCTTTGCTGATGCCAAATCATTGTCATGCAATTATGTCATACCTGTAAAGTTGAACAGTGTAAAAGGGGCAGACAGTATATTGTCCGACAAAAATTTTGTGTTGTATGCCATTAAATATGTTAATCCATGGCAGGGTATATATCTGAGACGAGGCGTGGATAAGATAACCACGGCATCCGGAACGACCACGAATGTCCGTCATGCCACTTATGTGGAAAATGATGAACTGCAAACCGTCACGACCGGTGCCTTAAATAAGGCTCTGATGGTCATTGCAGTGAAAGATGCTGCAGGTAAAGATCATAATTGCACTCTGATACTTACTTTCAATGATAATGGAGTATGCTCTGTAAGTACGGAAACAGATGGATTCGAAGTATCCGGAACCGGTTCATTCGTAATTAAAGGGGAGAAAGAAAGCATGGGCGGCATAGATCGTAATGCCCTTTACCTCAATTACACTGTTAAGTCACAGACATTAGCTACAACTGTTGCTACAACAGATACGATGGTCGTGCGTAACCGTGGCATAAAACCAGAGTATTTCACAGTTAAATAATAAAACGCTATATGAAAATACAAAATATTTTTATCGCAAGTGTCCTGTCTTTTATATTCGTCGGTTGTGCCGACGAATATAAAGACGGTTTCCAGGCAACAAAGACGGACAATGCTGCCTTAACTGAATTTGTAAGTCAGTTTGATGTACTTAAAAATTATGGCGGTGGTATTCAGATTGGTGCGGAAGTAGCTTCCGGTGATGTTACAGCCCATAGTACTAAATACAGTCAACTGATCAGTAATTTTACAGAAGCCACTCTTAATGATGTATTCGCACATTCATTAGTAGTGAACAGTAGTACGGGGGCTGTCGACTCTACAAAAGCACGCTCTGCCGTCGATGATGCGAAAGAGAATGGATTATCTTTGTTCGGTCCATCCCTCTGTTCACCATCGAATACACAGACTACATACATGAAAAATATTGTTGCCGACACCTATGTACCGGGAGTACAGACTGTAGGCGACTTTACTCTCTTCGATTTCGAAAAAGATGCCCTCGGAACACTGTTACCCGGATGGGACGGTTCTACATGCGAGGTCGTAGAAGATCCTGACAATGTTTCAGGACATTGCATCCATTACACTGCTGCATTCGGTCATACATGGCTTGACGTCACGCTCCCTATGAACATGACATTAGGCGACCTGGTATCCGGTGAATACGACTATCGCACTTACGGAGGAGGATGGATCGTACAAGGAATCGTGAAAGTCGAAGCAGCCGGTGTCGTCAGCGAATATAATCCGGGAACAGCTGCAGCTGCAGGCATAGGAAAGGATGAATGGGGCAGAGGAAAAATGAAAATCGATTTTTCTAAATTAAACCTCAGTGCCGATCAGAAGAAATGCACTACATTTAAATTAGGTATTGGAGAAGTGGTCAGTGCATCCAATTTCTACATCGACAATATAAAAGTCACGGGCAACTACTTTAACCCCGGACATTATGAGGCAAGACCGGCTGCTGAGAAGAAGGCAGATGTCACCAAAGCGTTGAATTCATATTTTAAGACTACGTTATCCAACTATGGCAGTGATATCAATACATGGATTATCGCCAGTGATGCCATCGCCGGCGGCAGCAATAAAGATGTTCTCATGAGCTCCAAAATAGATGCTAGCGGAAGCAAGTTCTACTGGAATGAATACCTCGGTGACAATTATGTAAGTGATATCTCGAAAATGGCTCGTTCGTTCAAATCTGACCTGAAGTTGTTCTACAGTGATTACAATCTGGAGAACGATGCTGTTAAATTGGAACGTTTCTGTACGATGGTGAAACAATGGAATACGGCCGGTGCAGCCCTCCAAGGTGTGAATGCCGAAATGCATCTGGTTTATAATGCGGCCAATCTGGCGACCAGCAAACAGGGTGTCAGCAACATGCTCAAAGCTCTTGCTGCAACAGGTTTGCAAGTACGCCTGTCAGGACTGGATATGATTATGACTGATGCAGGAGACCTCCGCATAAAAACTGCCGATCTGACAATTGATCAGTTGAAAGCGATGTCCGACTACTACAACTACGTCATATCTCAATATATGACCATAGTTCCTCAGTCACAGAGATATGGTATATCACTGGCATCATTCAATGGAACCGATGGTTATACGATCGGTTTCTGGGATCAGAATTTCAATCGCAGAGCTACTTATGCAGGTATCGCAAATGGACTGCAATCCGTGACGACTGAATGGATAGATAAGTAATTATAATTTTGGTTTTCAGTTGGTACTCGCAGTGTGTCAGACCCATCATGGGTCGGCACTGCGATGTACTATTTTAAATAAAGCAGAAAAAAGTAACATTTATATTCTTCTACGATATTTATTATTTGTTACTTTGCACTAATATTAATAATCGTGTAAAAATAGATTTGATAATTATCAAAATATGATAATATATCATATTGGACCTAAGAATACTGAAAAAATAAATAATGAAAAAAAATATTGTACCTTTTTTACTCATGGTGCTGATTCTACTTTCAGCACAAATTGTTTCGGCTCAAGAGCGCCGACCTATCGATTCTAAACATCCATTGTGGCTCGTACATGTGGATGTATGGAACAAAGCAGACCCACAGAAGATTATAGACTTGATTCCTGCTGAGGTAAAACCTTATATCTGCCTCAATCTCTCGCTCTCTTGCCAATATGATACGGCGAAGAACGTATATAAGATGCCACAAAACGCTGTGCGCACCTTTAAATCGTGGGCTACAATATGCCAGAACAACGGCTTGTGGTTCACTTGTCAACCGGCAAGTGGCGGACACACTCACATACAAGACAATGACTTGGAAACCTTTGAATATTTCTTTAAGAAGTATCCCAACTTTTTGGGATGGAACTACGCTGAACAGTTTTGGGGTTTTGACGAACCCAATGATGAAAGTTCCAGTTCACAGGCTTCACGTATAGCCTTGTTTGCAAAACTTATACCAATGGCTCATCAATATGGTGGATTCCTTACTATCAGTTTTTGCGGTAACATCTGGTCTCATGGACTCAATCCAGTAGGTATGATGAAGCGTAATAGCGACCTTCTTGCCGCATGCCAGCAATATCCCGAAGCCATACTATGGCTCTATAAGTACACCACCTCTTCCTGCTTTTACAACAATGAGAGTGTCACTCTTTCACCCTTTATCTCAGGTCTTACCAAAAATTATGGTGTGAGATACGATAATTGCGGATGGAACGGGGCGTTAGAGGCTATTTTGGGTAAAGGCAACGGCAAAACTTATCCTGTGTCTGCCGGTATAGGTACCGTGATGGAACAGACAGGTGTAAACGGAGGTGCCGTTTGGGATGGTCCTGAACTGATTTGGACAGAAGATTTCAAAGGTCTCGACGACTCTTATGTTGACGGATACAGACATCGCAACTGGACCACCTTCCCCGGCTTCCGAAATATATGGACAGATATGTTCGAGAAGGTCATTGACGGCACCTTATATATACCTACGCGCGCTGAAGTGGTTGGCAAAACCAAAATTGCCATTGTCAATGATATCAACTCGGGTAGTGAGGAACAGATGTATGCCTCATGGGCAGACCTCTACGACGGTCTATACAAACAGGATGACCCGTTCAACAAGAATACAGGTCAGTGGATGGACAACATGTGCTACTTCAAGAAGACAGGAAGATATGCTGCCATCCCTGTTGCTATCAACCTCTACGATGATGTGGCGAAAAGTATACCTGTACAGGTGAACAAGTCTACATACAGTACCCGTTGGGGGACCAACGATGCCAAAGTGGCGGAATTTGACAAGCAATATCCAGAAGTAAGTACTGGCGACCTGTACGTATCGCGCTACAAGAATCAGTTGGTTACCTACACCCCATATACCTATTTGAATAGCAAGACATCCGCCTCGGCAAGTATACCGTTGAAGTATAATACCTGCGAAAGTCTGAATCTCAACTGGGCTAAACTCAGTAGTGGCCTCATCAAAGAATATTCTGACCATATCGACTTCTATCTGAACAATTTTCGCACCGATACCACAACCGCCACAAGCGATATCATCAAAGTGACCGGAGCCACCACACAACCTACATACACACTTACCAAAAGGTCGGAGGCTACTGCCGTAGCCACCCCGACATGGAATGCGGCCGAAGGAGCCTATACCCTCGAAATATCCCATCAGGGGCCAGTGGATGTAAGTATCAAATGTGCAGGAAACGCCACAGGGCGCAGCACGGATATGGTGAACAGTAGTGCGCTCTCTGCCGACCTGCCCAAACAACCTGCCGAGTATGACGGTGAAGTCATAGTCGAAGCGGAAGATATGGATTATAAAAATATCAAAAGTTGTGTGCTCGACCCTTATGATTGGTATCCAGATGAGAGAGGCAATGCCGGCAACGGATTTATGGATATGGGCACAAACACGGCAGGCTCTCTCCGCCACACAGTAAACATCCACAAAGCAGGTAGTTATAAGATAAGCGTGCGTTATACCGCCAACAGCGCAGACGGACGACTCACCGCCGCAATCAATTCCACCACGAAGACACTGACGTGCGCACAGACGGCTACCAACGAATGGAAGAAAGTTTCCTTTACCGCAGACATGGCACAGGGTAACAACACCCTGACGCTCACCAATGCAGGTGGAACAGGTATGTACATTGACCAAGTGATATATACCCCGGCAGACCAAGCTACTGAGAAGTATGCCGTCACCTTGCGTGATGTGGAGCATGGAAAAGTGTCGGCAGACATGTCGGCAGCAGAAGAAGGTAGTGTGGTAAAATTGACCGTAACGCCCGAAGACGGTTATTCGTTGACAGGATGGAATGTGATACATGGTGCGGTCACCATCAACAACGACAACACCTTCGTGATGCCTGATGATAATGTTACCTTGTCACCGATATTCAAAGATTTGTCTGTCGTATATAAACTTGACATGACTAATACCTCGGCTGGCACCTTACCCGAAGGTTGGCGAAGCACACAGGAGAGCAGTACCATACATGAGTATCCCAATAGTTACTACAACGGTTCACGTGTCATGACTGGTTTCACCGGTTATCAGGGAAAAGGTATATATTGGAGGAATGATTGCGCGGAATACGGTCAACAAACCAGTTATCCATTGACTCTGTCAGTTGGAACATATAAACTCGTTTTCGCCAATGCTGCATGGAAAGGCGAACCGAGTTATAAGGCGCAGATACTCGACTCAAACGGTATCGGTATCGCCGCAAGTCCTGTCTACACAGCAGCGCCGAATGCCAACGGCAGCTCTTCAACGGACATATCATCTGCCACAGAAAATGAACTTACGTTCACTATCACCACAAGCGGCAACTATGTCATCAATTTCAGTGATGCGACCACTACAGATGGTTACCATGAGTTTCTCCTACTGGAGTGTCGTATCAACAATACAAATTTGACAGGTATTGAACAGCATAACGCAACTACCTCTGCTACCCAATCAACAGCCATCTACAACACAGAAGGAATGAAATGTCATACACTTTCACATGGTGTCAACATTGTACGCAGAGCAGACGGTAAAACAATAAAAATCTTAAAATAACAATAAGACGGCGATAATCATCATGAGTATCATAACAGAAAAAGTAACATATTTATTATCCCTATGAAAAAAATAATACTATCATTATTGCTTTTAGCAATTTCAACAATTTGCTTCTCCGAAAAGTACATTTCGTATGTGCCTGGGAATTCTTCTTTAATCCTGGCTGGAGAAAAGGGCGTGACGACCATCCATGTCAACAGCGATGATTGGATTGGGGTAAGACGTGCTGCCAAAGATCTGGCTAATGATATCATGATGGTTACATGCCATCAACCTGAACTAAAGGAGTCGAAAGGTTTTTATCAATCCGGACACAATTCAGGTATTGCCCATGTTCTCATAGGTACTATCGGCAAAAGTGATATCATCGACCGACTTATCAAAAAAGGGAAACTGAATGTCGATGATATTCGTGGACAATGGGAAAGTTATGTTTTACAAACAATCGATGGCAATCTGGTCATTGCCGGAAGTGACAAACGGGGAACCATCTATGGCATCTATGATTTATCAGAAAAGATCGGCGTATCGCCATGGTATTGGTGGGCGGATGCCAAACCGGAACATCATACGAACATTTACATCAAGGAAGGACGTTATGTTCAACAGTCGCCAAAGGTAAAATATCGTGGTATCTTTATCAACGACGAAGAACCGTCGATGGGTTCGTGGAGCCGCAATCACTTCGGGGGTTACAACAGTAAGATGTATACGCATATTTTCGAATTGCTGTTGCGTCTGAAAGCCAATTATCTATGGCCTGCCATGTGGAACGCCCGATTTAATGAAGACGATACGCTGAATCCCAAACTGGCCGACGAATATGGTATCGTGATGGGAACCAGTCATCATGAACCCATGATGCGTGCTCATAAAGAATATGTGATGCGTAAAGACAGTATCGGCCCCTGGGATTATAAAATGAACAAACAGCGACTGGACAAATTCTTCCGTGATGGCATAGAAAGGAATCATCAATATGACAATCTCATCACCATTGGTATGCGGGGCGATGGCGATGTAGCCATGGGCAGTGGCGACGACATCGACAACATGAAAGTGCTGAAAGGTGTCATTGACAGTCAACAGAAAATAATAAGTGATGTCTACGGTCGGAATGATGTCCCACAGTTATGGGCGATATTTACAGAGGTACAACGTTATTATGATGCTGGTTTTAATGTGCCTGACAACGTGACATTGCTTTTCTGTGACAACAATTGGGGATATATCCGCAGGACAGGTCCTGATAAGGAGCGCAACCGCAAAGGAGGTATGGGCCTGTATTATCATATTGATATGAATGGAGGTCCCTGGAATGACCGTTGGATAAATACCACGACCATACCCAAACTTCGTGAGCAACTGAATCTTGCTTATCAAACAGGGATTGACCGTATATGGCTGATCAATGTCGGTGATCTGAAACCGAAAGAAGTTCCTATCGATTTCATCATGCACTATGCCTGGAATCCCGATGGCGTACAACCAGGGGATGAACGTAAGTATCTAAATGATTTCGCAGCCAGTATATTTGGCAAACAACTGGCAGAGAGTGTTGCCGACATCATTGCCCGATACAGCAAATACAACCTATGGCGCAAACCTGAAGTGGAAACGACTGATTATTTTAGTGTGGAAAACCATAACGAAGCCCGTCATCTGATTGACACATGGAATCATCTGAAGAGTGATGTTCAAAAACTGACGCCGGAAATACCGGTCCAACTGAAAGACGCCTACTATCAATTGGTATATTATCCAGCCATGGCATCAGCCGGAGTCGCACAGATGTATCTATATGCCGGTCTAAACAACTATTATGCGAAGAAAGGTATATCCACCTGCTATGCAGACAGCGCCAAAGCCTTGTTTGATGAAGATAAAAGACTCACCGCTATCTATAATGACTCCATCGCCGATGGTAAATGGAAAGGTATGATGAGCGATATCCATATCGGTTATAAACAATGGTCAATGCCTGAGAAAAACGAACTGCCTAAGATGTTATCTGCCAGTGAATATACAAAGGTGAATGCAGAAGAAGTATGTCCGAAAGTTGTCAGCAGTATAAAAGAGATAGCCATACCTGCAAAAAAATATGACCGTCAATTGAATACGGAGAATAACTGTTGGAGAGAATTACCTGATTTAGGCAGGGCTTCCGACTGTATAGGGGCTAAGTATATAACGAGGCAATACTGTGGCGACATGACAATGTCACCATGTTTGGAATATGATATTGAAACCGATAATAAAGACAGTATCCAGGTAGCCCTCGGAATATTGCCTACACAGGATGTGAATCCTGCCCGTGGACTAAGAATCGCCGTATCGGTTGACAACGAAAAGCCTGTTATGATTGATGCAAGAAGAGGACTTGTAGACACCTTCGAAGAATATACTCCGGAACATCTGAAAAACAGCAAAGTATTAAAACCATTGTCACCGCTCAACAGAAACCTCTATCTTACCGGTTGTGCAAAACCTATGCGCAACGAGATATTTGATAATATCAGATGGCTGGATGCTTCATTTGCTGTCAACAAGACAGGAAACAAACATACGGTTAAGGTTTATATGATAGATCCAGAAATCGTATTAGAACGCATCATCATTAATCCAAATAACATGACTCCAAGTTATTTCGCAGGAGAAATATAATCGTATAAAAGGCTTATCTAATTAAAAATCTTCATTTTGTATCGTAGCAGAAAAAAAAAGAAACATTATTATTCTGCTGCGATATTTTTTTTTTGTTACTTTGCAGCATATTTAATATTCGTGTAAAAAATACATTTAATAATAATGAATATGACGCACTTTCATTTTACCAGAAAGCTACCTGTCGTGATATTGTTTATGACAATGGGGGCTACTTCTATAGCGCAGAACGTTATAGTAAAAGTAAATACAGAAAAAGAGCCTATACATCAAGGCAAGTATCATCAGAATCCACAGAGCTTGGCAGACTATCAATGTCCTGAATGGTTCCGTAATGCAAAATTCGGTATTTGGGCCCACTGGGGACCGCAATGCCAGGCTGAAGACGGAGACTGGTATGCCAGAGAAATGTATATGGAGGGTCATGGCGCCTATAATTATCAGATAGACGCTATGGGACATCCTTCGGAATACGGGTTTAAAGACTGGATACCCTTGTGGAAAGCAGACAAATGGGACCCTGAGAAACTGATTGCCTTATATAAGAGCGCAGGAGCCAAATACTTCTTTGCAATGGCCAATCATCATGATAATTTTGATATGTTCAACAGTAAATATCAACCATGGAACTCTGTCAATATGGGACCTCATAAGGATATTATCGGCACATGGGCAGCCATCTGCAAACGTGAGGGTATTCCTTTCGGTGTCAGTGTTCATGCTTCACATGCCTGGTGCTGGATGGAGACATCACGCGGCGCCGACAAGAATGGCGCACTGAAAGGCGTCCCTTATGACGGATGGCTGACAAAAGCTGACGGAAAAGGTAAATGGTGGGAAGGTTACGACATACAGGATTTATACGAACAGCGGCATAAACTGAGCAAAAACAATCGTCACTGGGATTGGGATACCACCCAAGTGACCTGTCCTGATCAGGCCTATTGTGATAAGTTTTATAACCGAACAATCGACCTGATCAATAAATATAACCCTTCTTTGATTTATTTCGATGACACGTTCCTCCCACTCTATCCCGTATCTGATGCGGGCTTGGCGATTGCTGCACATTTCTATAATAAGAGCATGGCCGAGCACAAAGGCAAGAATGAGGCTGTCATATTCGGAAAAGTTCTCACTCCCGAACAGAAAAAGATGATCGTTTGGGATGTTGAGCGCGGTGCGCCCGACAAAATACAGGAACTCCCTTGGCAGACATGTACCTGCATCGGTTCATGGCATTACGACAAACATGTTTATCTTCAGGAAAGATACAAGAAATCAGAAGATGTAATCAGGATGCTGGTAGACGTCGTGTCAAAAAACGGAAACCTACTACTCAATATTCCTGTCCGCGGAAATGGAACTATCGACCCTATAGAAGAAAGTGTTGTACGCAATATAGGTAAATGGATGAAAGCAAATGGCGAGAGCATATACGACACCCGTCCATGGAAAGTATATGGCGAAGGACCGTCTGTAGATCAGAGCAATCCTATCAATGCACAGGGATTCAACGAAGGTAAAGTGAAAATGACAGCCAAGGATATCCGTTTCAATCAGAAAGGGAACATTCTCTATATCACATTAATGGGAATACCGACAGAGACCACCATCGTCAAGAGTCTGGCAAAGAGATCTCCTATCGGCAGAAAGGTGGCAAGCATTGAACTGCTTGGTTCCAGTGAGAAAGTCGTTTGGCAGCAAAACTCTGACGCCTTGCGCATCGGAGTTCCAGCCACTGCTCCATTCAGTGAAGCTATTGTGTATAAGGTAAATTTAAAATAATCAGACATGAAATTTAAAATTCTCTTACTTTTGCTCATATTATCTGCAGGTAATATATCAGCGGGAACTACTTCTCCACAATCGAAGAAGCACCAATCATGGAGTGCCGACAACGGCAACGGCACTTACACCAATCCGCTGTTTTATGACGAATTCACAGACCCGGACATCATCCGTGTGGGCAAGGATTATTATTTGGCGGGTACCACCATGCATTGTGTACCTGGCATTGTGATACTTCATTCCACAGATATGGTCAACTGGGAATTATGTTCCTACTGTTTCGACCGGTTCGACTTCAATCTCCCCGAATTTAATCTCCAAGACGGAAAGAGTGTGTACGGTCAAGGAATATGGGCTCCCTGCATCCGTTACCATAACGGTCAATATTATGTATTCTCTAATATCAACGGTCATGGACTGCATGTGTATATCGCAGACAACATCAAAGGTCCGTGGACACACAAACGCATAGATGGTAATATCTACGACCTCTCCGTCCTCTTCGATGACGATGGTAAGATCTATGCCATACACAAATACGGAAACGTTACCTGCACCCAGTTGAAACCCGACCTCAGCGGACCTGTCGAGGGTTCTGAAAAGGTGATTATACCCGAAGGTAATGCGATGGGTGAAGGACATCATATATATAAAATCAACGGGATGTATTATATCATTTCTGCAGACTACTCTCCAATGGGACGCATGCAGTGCGCCCGTTCCAAAAATATCTACGGACCGTATGAGACCTGTGTGATCTGTGCTCGTGAGTCTTTCGGATATTCGGCAGCCCTGACTACCGGCAATGCCAGTCTGGGAACTCCCATACCCGAAGAGGGTTTCAAGTTTACTCAAAACAAAGCTCAAAACAAAGTGCTCTCTTGTGCCACTATTCATCAAGGCGGTATCGTGCAGGCCGAAGACGGAAAATGGTGGGGCGTATCCATGCAGGATTTCAATGCTGTGGGGCGTACCACATCCCTTTCGCCTGTCACATGGGTTGACGGATGGCCTTACTTCGGACTGGAAAAGAATCTGGGGCGTACACCGCGCACATGGTTTAAACCCAATAATTCTACCCCCGAGCCTAGAGCACCTTATGACAGATGTGACGACTTCAACGAGAAGACACTGAAACCGATATGGCAATGGAATCATAATCCGGTGGAAGACAAATGGTCGCTCTCTGAAAAGAAAGGTGTACTCAGGTTGCACACAATGGCTGCCGACCAATTGCTATGGGCGAAAAACTCACTGACCCAGCGTGCGATAGGACCAGTCTCTACGACAACGGTGAAAATGGACTTCTCCAAACTGAAAGACGGGGACAACTGTGGACTGGGTGTCATCAACGCTCCAAGTGCCTTGTTGGGTGTGGTGAAAGACAAAGGTCAACTATTATTGCGGTGGTATGACCAAAACGCCGATAAAGAAATAAAGAAACCGTTAAACAAAAAAACGATATGGTTGCGCTTATGGGGAAATTATGATGAGAGTAAAGTGATTTATTCATACTCGTTGGATAATCATACATGGACGAATATCGGCAACACCATCTTACCTTCGTATCAGATGCGCACCTTCCAGGGCGTACGCACAGCTCTTTATGCCTACAATACACACAACATGGACGGAGGATATGCCGACTTCGACGATTTCATTGTCGATGAACCGATGGCGGACCGTTCGAAAAATATACCTTATGGATTGACAATCCGACTGACCAACCTTGCCGACGGCAACCCTATGTTCGCTACTCCCCATGGACTGATGCACTCCACTACATTGCATTCAAACGATAGGAATAGCGACTGCACACAATTTGTCGTCATAGACAAAGGGAATGGTAAAGTGAACCTTCAATGTGTTGACGGACGTTATGTCTATATCGCCGGAGCAGGACTTTCCGGTGATGTACGACTGACAAAAGATAAAGACAAGGCGGAAGATTTCGTATGGCAGGATATGTTAGGAAAACAATGTATGCTGTTGTCACTCAAAACACAGCGCTATATCTGCAAGCATCCCGCCGACGGCAGTCCTTATTCAGCAGATTGCCAGGGACCGGATGCCGACCGCAAGAACGGTTGCGTATTCGAATGGGAACCCGTCAACCCACAGTGATCATCGGATGATAACCGATATGAAGAAAGAATCAAACATAATAATATAATGAATAACTTATGATGAATTTAAAATCAATTTTAACCGCTGCATCCCTTGCCGTAGCAATGACTACACAGGTGGCAGCACAGTCACAACTCACCTTGCACCTCGATCAGGCCAGTCGTGATGTCAGTCCGATGCTTTACGGATTGATGACAGAAGAGATAAACTACTCTTACGAGGGTGAACTTTATGCCCAACTGATCGGTAACACGTCGTTTACCGAAGACCGTAACGGTCATCGGCCTAACCCGTGGACACCATGGAAAACCGGCGGACCTAAGTATTGGAATCTTACCGATACGGTGAACGCCAAGATGATTATAGAACGGAAGGGCGGATTCAACCGTGCTAATCCTATAGCTCTTTGTCTGGATGCAAAACAGGGCGCCGGTATCACAAACGACGGTTACTGGGGCTTCCCCGTCCGTCCCAAAGCTCATTTCGATGGCGCACTATATGCCAAGACTGACGCCAAAGGTTCTATTACCGTAAGTTTGGAAAGTCTTGACGGCAAAACAGTTTATGCCAGTAAGAAGATTACTGGGTTGGGTAATACTTGGACAAAATATACATTCACCATGGACATCGCCGCTAACGCTCCCACTACCAAAGATGCCCGATTCCGTATCACAGCTGATGAGGATGGCAAATATTGGTTCTCGCGTGTAACACTGTTCCCTCAGACATTCAACAACAGAAAGAACGGTTTGCGTCAGGATCTGATGACGATGATGAAAGACATGAATCCTAAGTTTTTGCGTTTTCCAGGCGGCAACTATGTCGAAGGTAACGATTTCCGTAACCGGTTCGACTGGAAACGTACCGTAGGCGACCCTGATGAACGTCCGGGACATAACAGTCCGTGGGGATACAGATCGACCGACGGACTCGGACTGCTCGAATTTCTGCAGTGGGCTGAGGACGTAGGCGCAGAACCGCTTGTCGCTGTCTTTGCCGGATATACCTTGAACGGGGATTACCTCACAGCAGATTATGTAGGACCGTTCGTTCAAGATGCGCTCGACGAAATAGAATATATCACTGGCGGACCGGAAACGAAATGGGGTGCTCAACGTATCAAGGACGGACATCCCGCACCGTTCCCTCTTCATTTTGTAGAGATAGGCAACGAAGATTTCTTTGACAATAGCGGCAGTTATCCGGGTCGTTATAAGAAATTCTATGAAGCGATAAAGGCCAAGTATCCGCAGTTGCAACTGATTTCCACCATTGATGCCAAGATGATGGCTCAACAGGCTAAGGAGACAGGTGTGGAAGGTATCAAACTGGATGTGATCGACGAGCATTATTATCGTAACACGGAAGGAATGTACCGTGCTGCCAACCAATATGACAGTTACGACCGCCAGGGACCGAAGATATTCTGTGGCGAATGGGCTTCGCGCGAAGGTAAACCTACGACAAATATGAATGCCGCGCTGGGCGATGCCGCATGGATGACATGTATGGAACGCAACTCGGATATCTTAATCGCTCATTGCTATGCTCCTCTGTTTGTCAATGTCAATAAGGGTGGTATGCAATGGGAGAGCGACCTCATCGGTTATGATGCCTCCTCCGCTTATGGTTCACCGTCTTATTACGCACAGTGTATGTTTGCCAACCATGTAGGCAACAAAGTAGTTCCTGTCGAAGGCGAAGGTATCCCTACGCTCACTTACGGCAAAGACCAGTTGCCTCAGCTCTATTATAGTGCGACCACAGATACTAAAACCGGTAAGGTTTACCTCAAAATAGTAAATGGCGGCAGTACGAAACAGACGGTACAGGTAAATGTAAAAGGCGGCAACGTAAAGGGTAAAGGTCTGAAGACGGTGCTGACAGCCGCTCATCCCGAAGATACCAATTCTATCAGTCAGCCCCGTAACATCGTTCCTGTCACATCCAAGCAGAAAACGGGTTCCACATTCTCTTTGCAGCTGGCCCCCTATTCTGTAACGGTCGTTGCCATGTGAAAAACATGACATCATACAGAAAAGATAATTGAAAGGTGTGGGGGCAAATTCAGTTGCCTCCACACCTTCTTCAGTTGACTGAAATCCTTTTTTTGATGGAATAAAACATTTTCTTATCTATAATTGGATATATGAAACAAAAAAGAAAGTTTTGGTAACATCCATTTGTTGTTATTAGGATATTATTTGTTTATTTTGCAGACGAAATCACAAAATAACAACAACAATGAGGAAAACAAATTATCTAACTGTCAAGTTACTTACATTATTACTATTATTTGTTAGCAGCAATCGTCTGTTCTCAGCTACCGGATTCGTTTCTTTTTCGGCATCAGAGAATGCGATATGTATCGCCGGCGGACATTCCAAAACTATCATAAGCTATGATAACAATGAGTATAAAGGTGTAGTCATTGCCATCGGGAACCTGAAAAAGGATTTCAAGGCGGTAACAGGTATAGATGCCACTATTTCACAAGATGGTAACGCATCTGGCGATGCCAATATAACAATAGGTACTATCGGAAAGAGTCGCGTCATTGATGCCTTGATCAAGGACCACAGGATAGACGGAAAATCGCTGAAAGGAAAACGGGAGAAGTTTATCATCACGACCATAGACGGTAAAATGGTGATAGCCGGAAGCGATAAGCGGGGCACCATATATGGTATCTACGAACTGTCGCGCCAGATGGGTGTATCTCCTTGGTACGACTGGGCCGATGTGCCTATTATCAAACATCATCAGATATATGTAAAGAGTGGCGTCTATACGGATGGTGAACCTGCTGTGCGCTATCGGGGTATATTCCTCAATGATGAGGCTCCCTGTCTCACCTCCTGGGTGAAGAACACCTACGGCACCAACTATGGCGATCATCGTTTCTATGCCCGCGTCTTTGAACTTCTGCTTCGTCTGAAAGCTAATTTTATCTGGCCTGCTATGTGGGGATGGGCTTTCTATGCCGACGATGCCCTCAATGGTCCTACGGCAGATGAGATGGGTATCATCGTGGGAACATCGCACCATGAACCGATGTGCCGTTCACAGAAAGAATGGCACAACCATTCGGACAATCCGAATGCAGAAGCACAGGATACGAAGTCGCGCGTGGCCGCCGGTGGCAAATGGGACTATTCTACCAACAAAGCTGCGCTGGATGCTTTCTGGGCAGGAGGTGTAGCTCGTAACAAGAATACCGAAGACCTGATCACTATCGGCATGCGTGGTGACGGTGATATGGCTATGAGCGATAATCAGAACTTGAGTCTGATGGAGAGTATCATCAAAAACCAGCGCGAGATCATTGCCCGCGAACGGGGCAAGAATGCCAAGGATGTACCTCAGGTATGGGCGCTTTATAAAGAGGTAATGGATTATTACGATGCAGGACTGAAAGTGCCTGATGATGTGACACTCATGCTGTGCGACGACAACTGGGGCAACGTGCGACGTGTGCCTACCGCAAAAGACCGTAACCGCAAAGGTGGATGGGGACTTTATTATCATGTCGACTATGTGGGTGCTCCGCGCAACTCCAAATGGCTGAATGTCACCCCTGTCCAGAATATGTGGGAACAACTGACGCTTGCCGACCAATATGGTATCAACCGTCTGTGGATTCTCAATGTGGGCGACCTCAAACCGATGGAATATCCTATATCCCTGTTTATGGATATGGCATGGAATCCGCGTCAATACAATGCAGCCAACATTCTCGACCATACCACAGGGTTCTGTACCGAACAGTTTGGCGCCGATCAGGCTGAGGAGGCTGCACGCATACTCAATCTGTACAGCAAATACAACGGTCGTTGCACAGCCGAAATGCTTGATGCCACGACATATAATCTGGAAACGGGTGAATGGAAAAAGGTAGTGGACGAATACAACCAACTGGAGACGGACGCTCTCAGACAGTTTACCACCCTCAAACCGGAATACCAGGATGCATACCGTGAACTGATTCTGTTCCCCGTACAGGCGATGGCCAACATCTACAATATGTACTATGCCCAGGCGATGAACAATGCTTTATATCAACAAGGTGACTCCAAGGCTAACCAATGGGCGGAACTCTGTAAGAAATACTTTGTAAGAGACTCCATGCTCTGCGCCCAGTACAATCATGATATAGCTGGAGGTAAATGGAACGGTATGATGACTCAGAAACATATCGGTTATAAGATATGGAATGATAATTTCAGAAAGGACACTCTGCCGCATCTTGATTATGTCAGCAGACAGGACAACGGTCACACTTTCACAGGTGCTGACGGTTACGTGGTGATGGAAGCGGAACATTATGATACGAAGACGGATGCCACCAATGCCAAATGGACCTGTATCCCATATATGGGTCGCACACTCAGTGGCATGGCTCTGATGCCTTATACAGCGGCTACCGACAAAGCTGCTCTCAACTATCGTTTTACAGGTATCCAGGATGATGCTGACATCCGTGTGCACATCATCACCAAGTCTACACTCGACTTCCTTAATAAAGGTGGACTATGCTACGAAATATCCATTGACGGAGGTTCACCCATCAAAGTCAATTTCAATAAGGACCTCAACGAGAAACCGGAGAATATTTATGAAATCTATTATCCCATTGTCGCCCGCCGCATCGTAGAGAAAATTGTACCCACCCGTCTACCTAAGACGAAAGATGGTTTACATACCCTCAGCATACATCCATTGGATCCAGGTATCGTTATAGAGAAAATAGTTATAGATGGTGGTGGTTACAAACCACAGTATTTATTTGGTGAAGAATCAAAGAATTAAGGAAAAGGTAGTTTAATACTACCTTTTTTTGTATCTTTGCGACCGAAATAAATATTTATCACAAAATCCATGAAAAGATTATCAACTATTCTATTAGCCATGGTGGCAACTATGATCGGCAGATCTGCGACGGTAGCGGATATGCCAAGTGATGCCAAGCAACTGGCCTACAATATCAAAGTAGGCTGGAATCTGGGCAATACGCTCGAAGCTTATTATGACGGTGCGACGGATTCCGAAACCTCATGGGGTAACCCCAAAGCTACACAAGCTATGATTGACTCCGTGAAGGCGGCCGGGTTCAATGCCATACGTATACCTGTAAGATGGTATCCCCATTTCTCCTACTCCAACGGTACCGTAACCATCAACACCACTTGGCTGGCACGCGTGAAAGAGGTGATAGGTTATTGTCTTAACGATGGACTATATGTAATCATGAACACACATCACGAACTATGGCTTGAAAGTTATGCCACGTATGCCGATTCCGCCACCGTATTTGCCAAGGAAAGGGCTTTATGGAAAGTACTGGCGAAAGAATTCGGTGACTATGACGAACATTTGATACTGGCTGGTACCAATGAGGTGCACAGACCGGACGTATGGAATGAATGTAGCACAGAGAATGCCACAGTACAAAACAAATTCAATCAGATTTTCGTGGACGAAGTACGGGCTTCGGGCGGAAAAAACTTATATCGCAACCTGCTCGTACAGACTTATGCCTGCAACGATTCATGGGGCATTAACCATTTTACAGTCCCCAAAGACCCTACATCCGGCAGAATGATCGTTGAGGTACATGCCTACGAACCATACGACTATGCGATGAACGAGAGTGAACCATACAAATACTGGGGCACACCGTATAGCAGTTATGGTATTGAATCATGGTCACAGGAGTCGTATCTGAATAATGTATTCAACAAACTGAAAACTGCGTTTGTCAACAAGGGGTATCCGGTCATCATTGGCGAATGCGGAGCAATCCGTCATACCAGTCCGACTACAGCCATGAACGAATCGCGTGCATATTATCTTAAAACCTTCATCAGCAAAGCAAAATCGTATGGTATAGTTCCTTTCCTTTGGGACAACGGTTCTACCGGTACCGGCAAAGAATCATACGGACTCTTCAAGCGTAAGAGTAATATGTCGCAAGTGGACAATTTTTCTATCAACGCTATCATGGAAGGTGCACATACTGATTATCCTACCGGAATAAGACCTGCAGAAAATCATGTAACTGTAAATAATAATATATATAATCTGCAAGGAATGATAGTGAAAAAGAACGCCAGTGACATGGCCGGTCTGTCGAAAGGCATCTATGTAATGAACGGGAAGAAATATACTGTGAAGTAGATTCCTTCGAATAAAAGTTTTTAAATCAATCATGATACGATATACGAAAGCTGAAGAACTGATCAATACTTGGTCGCACGCTACGGGTATTGCACTTGGCGTGGTGATTGGTGTGATATTTTTGATCGTCTGTTTTAAAGGCAACAACAGTTGGGCCAGCGTAGGTGTTATCCTGTATCTGGCAGGTATGCTGGGGTCGTATATCGCCTCTACGGTATATCATGCCATTCCGGCCAGATACCACCACACGAAGGAGGCTTTCCGCAAGTGGGACCATGCAGCCATTTACTGGCATATCGCCGGCAGTTACTCACCGCTCACACTCGTAGCCCTGCGCGAACAGGGATACTGGGGATGGAGCCTGTTTATCTTTGTATGGGCATGTGCTATTGCAGGTACGGTGAGCAGTTTTGTAAAACTGAAGGAGCACAGCAACTTCGAGACTTGCTGTTTTATTGGTATGGGGCTGTCTGTCCTGGTGGCTTTCAAACCGCTCTTCGACAGTGTGAGTACGGCTGCGCTGATATGGATAGGTGCCGAAGGTGTGGCTTATATTACAGGTGCCTTGTTTTACAGCCTCAACAAGCGGAAATATATGCACTCGGTGTTCCATTTCTTTGTACTGGCCGGTAGCGTATGTCATATCATCGCTGTATGGGATGTACTGATGGAGTATGTTTAGACGTGCATTCATAATATGTTTCCTGTCGGTCACATTTCTGTCGGTCATTTCCGTATCTGCGGAATCAGCCGAGAGGAAATTTTCTTGTCTGGATGCTACCGACGGGCTATGCGATAACATGGTGTTGCAGATGTTGCAGTTGGCCGACGGTCGCATGGTCGTCACTACAGCTGGCAACGTGAACATATATGATGGTTACCAGTTCTCGTATATCCATAAGAAGGATAATTATTATTATCCCCTGCCCGATTATCTAGGCTATTATCATCTCTATATTGACAAGGCGGGACGTCTGTGGGTGAAAGACTGGCAGAAACTGCTCTGCATGGATGTCCGGAAAATGAGTTATACAAAAGATATCAGGGTTTTCTTCGGGTCGCTAGGTGTAAGAGACAAAGTGCTTGATTTCTTCGTCGACTCCGAAAAGGATATCTGGTTGGTGACAACACGAGGGATATTGAATCTGAAACAGAAACGATATTATCAGTCTTTGAAGAACGCCGGCAGACTGCTGGATATAGATGTAGACCGCGACAGGGCTTACCTGTTTTGGAAAAACGGGGAAGTAGGCTGCTATGATATGAAAGACCAGAAACTGATTTACAGACGTGCCGCTTACAAACAGGACGAGCAGAGTGCGTTCGGCAATACTTCAATGGTAGTAAAAGGTCCGCACGGTATCTTTTATCAATTGCGTACCGGAACCCAATCGGGACTGTTCTCTTTTGACACCCGTTTACGGATATGGAAAAAACTGCTCGTGAAGGATTACCTGTTCCATACCCTTGTGGTTACCCGACAGAACACAGCCTATATCAGTTGTGCCAACGGCTACTGGAGCATCAATCTCAACAATAAAACTTATACATACAACAAAGCGCTGCGACTTACTGACAACAGTATGTTGCAGACCGGTCTTAATACGATGTGCCTTGACAGACAGGGTGGTCTGTGGATGGGTACATACAGCAGAGGCATCCTGTATTCGTCGCCTTATCGAAGTGGATTTTCGAGTGTACAGGATATCAATGTCGGAGTGATGAAGAACCGGCAGGAGTATCTGGGCAAGAAATATAATACGGTGTATAAGGACAGCAGAGGTTGGACATGGTGCGGCACGAACGACGGACTGTTGCTCTTTGCGGGCGGTAAACGGCATATATACTATACGGAAGACGGACTGTGCAACAATCTTATCCACTCTGTCATAGAAGACCGACAGCATCATATATGGATCGGTACCAGTTATGGCATATCCAAGATTACCATTGGTAAACGACCGTCTGAAATTGCGTTCACCAATTATCAGCACGAGGATGGAATACAGAAACATGACTATACCGACGGTATGGCTACACTCTTGAAGGACGGCAGGATAGCCATGAAGGGACTTGACGGATGGACGGTGTTCCATCCTGAGGACATCAAACCGCTTCGCATTACACTCAACCCTATCCTGTTGAACACCTTCGTGCATGGCAAGAATATATCCGTTGATGACTGCAAGAAACTTGACTACACGCAAAACACACTGTCGTTCGATTTCTCTGCACTCAACTATGTCAGTCCGTCACAGACCTACTATCGCTACAGACTGAACGATGGACCATGGCATGTCGTTTCGGCTAGTGAACAAGGTGGCGTAGTAGACAAGAAAGGTATCCTGCATCTGTCGTTTGTCGAGATGACACCAGACTTCTATTTATTGCAGGTGATGGCTTCCACAAACAATAAAGAATGGAAGGGGGGTACAACTACGGTCTCTTTTTATATCCGCGCACCCTGGTGGCGGTCTACAGTCGCATACATCGTGTATCTGATATTGGTGCTGGCATCCGTCAGTTTTGGAATCATCACCTATACGAAGAGAATGCGCCGGAAACTGCAGACCAAACATCGTGATGAACTGTTGCAGATGCGGGGCGAAATGGAATTTGTGAGCAGGGTTACCGCTTATGTGGAACAGAATATAGCCAATCCGAAATATTCTGTTGAACAACTGAGCAGGGATATGTGCATGGACCGGACCGGACTGTACAAGAAACTGACTGCCCTGATGGAAAAATCGCCAAATGTATTTATCCGGGACATCCGACTCGACCGGGCTGCCGAACTGATACACAAAGGTGATATGAACATTGGTAGTATAGCCGAACAAGTGGGATTCAGTTCACCCAGTTATTTGAGCAAATGTTTTCAGGAGAAATTCGGTTGCAGACCTTCGGAATATAAGTAAGCAGGGCTTTTTCAACATTTGTTGCATCGAAATCAACATTTGTTTTATCACTTTTCCGCAGATACTTTTTATCTTTGCGGCAGAAATTATTTAATATCTTTATTATGAAAAGAAATCTATTATTATGTTGTGCACTGACTGTCTGTCTGTTGACATCGGCACAGAACATGACACGAACCCGGAACGGGATGAAAATCGATATACCTTCGAGCGGTATATGCGAAGAGGTCATCGTCTATTCACCCGGCATCATCAGGGTCGTGAAGTATCCGTCTTCACTCAAGGAAATGCCTGCCAAGAAAAGTTACTCGGTGATTATGCAACCTGAGAAGTGTGCTGCCGACTATTCGGAAAAGGATGGTACAGCAACCTTGTCTACTGCCAATATCACCGTCAGGGTGGATGAGCAAAGCGGTTGCATCTCTTTCTTCAGCCATCAGGGCGAACCTCTGTTGAAAGAAAAGGAAGCAGCCGGTAAAGACAACTGTTCGGTAGAGGAAATACAGACCGGTGTAAACAAGGGCAAATACAAAGTATCCCAATCTTACATACTGGATAAAAACGAGGCTATCTTCGGACTCGGACAGCGTCAGTGCCCTGTCCTCAACCAGCGTGGAGAGCATGTTATGATATGGAGCGGCAACACCAATATCACCATCCCTTATTTCACTTCCGAAAAAGGGTACGGGCTGTATTGGGACAATGCAGGCAAGTCTTTTTTCGACGACTCTGAGACAGAGACTTCTTTCCGGTCGGAGGTGGCTGCGATGACAGATTATTACTTGATGTATCAGGACGGCACACAGGATGGCGTCGTGGCTCAGATACGTGCCCTGTCGGGTCAGGCTACCATGTTTCCTTTATGGACCATGGGTCACTGGCAATGCCGTGAGAGATACAAGAGTACTGACGAATTGTGCGATGTGATAGACAAGTATCGTGAACTGCATATCCCTCTGGACGGTATCGTACAAGACTGGCAATACTGGGGATGCGATTCCAACTGGAACGCGATGCGGTTTATGAACCCTCATTATATCAATAAGATGGGCGACAAGAATTGGAGCAAATATCTGCCGAACGATGAAGACAAGAACGCCCGTTATGCTGACCTGAGAATCAAAACTCCTGCCGATATGCTGAAGTATGCCCACGAGAAGAACACGCACCTCATGATTTCGATATGGGCCAGTTTCGGTCCTTGGACAGAACAGTACAAGGCTCTTGACAAGATGGGGGCACTGCTGCCGTTTGACACATGGCCCCGCAATGCCGGCGTAAAACCTTACGATGTATTCAATCCCAAGGCACGCGACCTGTACTGGAAGTACCTGACATCACTTTACGATATGGGTATCGATGCATGGTGGACAGACTCTTCCGAACCAGACCACTTCGAAAAGCCGGGCGACAACGACTATATCACTTACGACGGTTCGTGGCTGAGTGTGAAGAACGCTTTCCCGCTGATGCACAACATGGGTATATACGAACATCAGAGGGCGATGAAAGGAAATAACAAGCGTTCGGTGCAGATGACCCGTTGCGGTGCATTCGGACTACAACATTACGGCACATTCAGTTGGAGCGGCGACGTGGTATCCAACTGGGATGTGATGAAGAACCAGATACCTTCCGGACTGAACTATGTGATTTGCGGTATCCCTTATTGGAATACGGACATCGGCGGTTTCTTCGGCTGGGACTATGGCAACGACCCTAAGAATCCCGCCATGCAGGAACTACAGGTACGTTGGATGCAGTGGGGTGCTTTCATGCCTCTGATGCGAAACCATTGTTCTTCGCCTATGGTCGATGAACTGTACCGGTTCGGTAATCCCGGCGACTGGGCTTTCGATGTACAGAAACAATATATCCAATTGCGCTACCGCATGCTGCCGTACATATATAGTAATGCCGGCGATGTGGTACAAGGCAACGGCAGTATGATACGTCCACTCGTCATGGATTTCGCCAAGGACAAAAAGGCTATCAACAGGAACGACGAATATCTCTTCGGCCGCAGTATACTTGTCAGACCTGTCACTGATCCGCTCTATACCTGGAATGATGAGAACAAAAAGGGACATCTCACTTATCCTGATATCTCGAAAGCCTCAGCGGCCGTCAAGGTTTATCTGCCTGCCGGTACCTGCTGGTACGACTTTTGGACCAACGAGAAACGACAGGGCGGACAGGAAATCAGTCGTGCCTGTCCTATCACTACGATGCCTGTATACGTGAGGGCAGGAGCCATTATCCCGTTCGGTGAGGCTGTGGAATATTCATCAGAGAAGCCATGGGATAATCTGGAAATAAGAGTTTACCCCGGTGCCGACGGTACATTCACGCTATATGAAGATGAGGGTGACAACTATCATTACGAAAAGGGTGCTTTCACGCAGATTACATTCTCATACAATGATGCTGCCCGCACACTGACCATCGCCGACCGCAAAGGCAGTTATAAAGGTATGTTGAAAAATCGGAAGTTTCATATCATATTGGTCGACGGCACTACCCCATCGGGCGAGAAAGCATGCACCAATGGAAAGACAATAGAATATAAAGGGAAAAAGATACTAGTTAATATGTAAAACGGTATCGGGATAACAGAAAGAAGCCCCATACAGTATTCATTGTACTGTATGGGGCTATTTTTATTTGTCTGTCGGCATCTGTCGGATATAAATATCACGCTGCGGGAACGGTATCTCTATCTTATTATCGTTCAAGGCATTGTAAATCAGTTCTCGGGCCTGTGCCTTATAAGAGAATTCTTTGTCTACCAGTACCAGTTGCTTGACAGCCAAGTCTACGCTGTTATCACCAAAGTTTTGTAGGTCTACTGTCACATCGCGTTTCTTACTGACGACATCACGACCGTTTTCATCCTTCACGTCCAGTGGCGCTACTGCCTGAAGGATAATCTGGCGCACATTTTCTATATTGCAGCCGTATGCCACACCTACAGGTATAATCACCAATTCGTAATCATGGTTCTTAGTGAGATTCTTGAAGTTTTTTCTGAACAGGTCACTATTCAGAAATGCCATCACACAACCGTCGCCGGTGAGTATCTGCGTACTCTGATAGGTAATACTCTCCACGCTGCCTCTCACACCGTCGCACTCTATGATGTCGCCGATATGCACACGACCCGCCATCAACTGGATACCATAGAAGAAATTGTTCAGTATATCCTTCATGGCAAAACCTACACCTGTGGCAAGACCCGCGGTAACCAGAGAGATACCTTCTTTCGGTATATTGAGCATCACCATCGATATCAAGGCGAAGACACCCCAGATGAGTATGCTGATGATATTCTCGAAAAGATTGAGGTTGGCCAGATTGACATGCAGTTTGAGCGTACCGTCCTTACGAATCAACGATTTCATCCTGTAGTTACGGTAAAAAGCCTTCACGGCATAATTGAGATAGAAGAACAGAAACGCCAGTGACGCGATATAAAGTATCACTTCCGGATATATCTGTATGATACCTGGCGCATCGATAATCATAGTACTGAAAAAGTGCGGCATACAATCGACAGGTCGAAGATGTCCGCTGCCAGATACGAACAGTATGGGATGGAATAAATCAGCAAGATAGGAATGATGGACAACTGTATGAAATCGTACAGCCATGTGATCTGAATATCTATACCCTTCAGGTTAAGACTGCGTTCCATCTTATGATTGATATGAAAGGCACGAAGCCGTTTGGTAAGATGATACTTGTAATACATCTTCAACAGATGATAACAAGTGGTGATTGTGGCAATGACAGTAAGTTGGAACAACCACCAAATAATAATCTGCACACTGAGCAGGATATATCCGCACCATGCCACTACAGCCGTGACGACCATGGCCAACAGAGATACCCAGGCATAAGCCGAATCGGTCTGCGTGATATGATCGCGCACCTTATGTATGACATACATCTGCCATGCGATAAACACAATCAGCAACGGTGGAAATATCAGGTTGAGCATACGGTTGGGTATGAATATCACCCTGAATGTGATGACGATCAGCCCCATCACAATAATCGGCGCATAGGCATTCAGTCCGTGCTTGATCTGTTCATCTCTCAGGCGCAACAGCAATGATGCCAGAACGACGGCCAGCATAAAGGCATACTCTTCGAGCAGTCCTGCTGCTATAGTAAAGAAATTGTGACTTAAGTATGTCTGGGCTATCATGATACCGAAGGCGAACAGCAGGGAACCGAAGAAAAGTATCAGTCCGGGACGACGTTTACGGAAACTTGCTGTTTTCATCCGTTTTACCTTGCTCGTCAATATTCTTACGATTACATAACTTAATATGACGGCTATTGACAGAGAGATGAGGACGAAAAATATGAAACCTACGACCATCGGGCCGCGCCATTCGCTATGTTCGTTATTAAATACACCACTTTGATATTTGTCTACAGCATCCTCATACGCACGCGACGCGAAAGTAGGCAAGTCGGACAATACCTTGATATAGTTGGTCTGTCCCAATACGAATATCTTTTCCTTCACGATACCATACCGTTTCTGGGAATAGTTATTCAGTTCCTTGAGCCGTTTGGTGGCAAGCGCATAATCTACATCATCGCTCCGGAGCACTTTCATGCTCTTACTGTATATTTTCAGCAGATTATTGACATAAGCCAGACAGGCTCTGCGGTCTTCCTGCATCTTGCGGTTGGTGAAGTCGGTCCTTTTCTTGTCGGTCCTTGACACGGCAGGTATCCGTTCGAGCGACTGTTTGAGGTCTTTGTATCTCTCTACCTCGATATTCAACTTGCGCATAATGGCAAGGTAAGGAGCTCGATAGATCTGCAGTTGCTTGTACATATCGTTTACCTCATGACAGGCATAAGTGAGGTCGAACGTGAAATCCTGTTTCTGCGAATAGAGCATCAGCGAGAGTTCGTCGCACTTATCCAGCATCGCCATCAACTGGGCATGTTGCAGAATCTCACTCTTGTCATATCTTAACCCATACCTGGTAAACTCATCATTGGCTGTCTTCAGTTCAAAGCGCAACACAGACAAGGTCTTAGGCAAATCTTTCTCGTTGAACACAGCCGACGACGGTGCTACGTAACCAATAAACAAAAATAGAATCAACAAGTATTTTTTCATAGTGGCAGGTATTAAGATATAAATAAAAATGGACGTCCCTTGGTTAAAGGGAACGTCCATAATGATGCGATATATTATTCTTTGATATATTCAGCGTAGTCGGTAAGGCGCATATCACCCTTACGAGCCAGAGAATCGTGCATAGCGAATGCTGCCGGCAGATAATGATGAGTCTGTCCGCCCTTGGCTATCTTGAGGTAATCCCAAAGCAACTGCTTGTAATCAGGATGTGCACAGTTTTCGATAATCAACTCTGCACGCTGCATCGGACTTTTTCCTCTCAGGTCAGCAACGCCCTGCTCGGTAGCAATCACGTTGACATCATGCTCTGAATGGTCCTGATGACTGACGAACGGAACAATCGCACTGATCTTTCCACCCTTGGCTACAGATGAACAGGTGAAGATACTGATATAGGCGTTGCGCTCGAAGTCGCCGCTGCCGCCGATACCGTTCATCATCTTCGTACCACTGATCTGGGTAGAGTTGGCATTACCGTAGATATCACATTCGATAGCTGTATTGATAGCGATAACACCCAGTCGGCGAATAATCTCAGGAGAGTTGGAAATCTCACTCTGACGCAGTGTAAGATGCTGTTTGAAGTAATCCATATTATCATAAACCTGTTTCAGACAATCGTTGGTGACCGTAAGAGAACAAGCCGAAGCATCCTTGACACGACCGTCGAGCATCATACCTACGACACTGTCCTGCAGCACTTCGGTATAGATATTGAAATTGGGCACATTCTTATCCTGACCCAGAGCACCGAGGATGGCGTTAGCCGTACTGCCCACACCACTCTGCAACGGCAGGAATGATTTCGGGATAATACCACGGTGCATATCATTCACAAGAAACTCAGCCACATTCATACCAATCTGGGTAGTGACAGGGTCTGAATCCTTGAAAGAACGGGCCTCATCAGGGATATTACATTCTACTACACCTACTATCTTCTTAGGGTCTATCTCGACATAAGGTTTACCGATACGGTCGCCGACATGCAGGATAGGGATAGCCTCACGGTAAGGAGGGTCTAGAGGTTCGTATACATCATGCAGATATTTGGCACCCTTGCTATGGAATGAGTTCAACTCAAGGATTACGTGTTTGGCCAGACGGGCCGCCGTAGGACTGATACCACCGGCTGCCGTAAGATAAGCCTTACATGTATCCGCACCTTCTTCGATATCGCAAACTTCGAGGATAGCCCAGTCTACATCACCCATGAATCCATAGCGCAGTTCCTGTGCCATGTGACTGAGGTGCAAGTCATTGTATGCTATCTCACCTGCATTGACATGCTTACGGAAATCAGGATTGGTAGTATAAGGGGCACGGTATTTGATTGCGTGGGCATTAGACATGTCACCATCAGTACTCTGTCCGGTAGATGCACCGGTAAAGATTCCCACCTGGAATTCTCTTCCTGCATCATGTTCCGCCTGTGCTATCACAGCCAACTCTTTTGTTACAGCCTTAGCCACACCTGCTGGTGTAAATCCGCTAAGGGCGATGTTCTCTCCATTCTTAATCATCGAAGCTGCCTCAACAGCCGAGATACGTGTATACGCCATTGTATTATTAAATTATAAGTTGTATTTATTTATAATGTGTGCAAAGTTACAGCAAATCGTAATAAAACCAAAATTATTTGCACTTAAATTGTTGAATTGTGCAATTATTATGTAAGGAAAATGTATAAACTTCAAACTTTCTGTTTTTTATTTTGATTATTAGCCGAATTGATGTAACTTTGTACCCCACAAAACAATAACATTTATGGAACAGAAGTTAGTTATATACAATACTCTCAGTCGTAAAAAGGAGCGTTTCGAACCGTTGCATGCGCCCAATGTGGGAATGTATGTATGCGGTCCTACCGTATATGGTGATCCGCATCTCGGCCATGCCCGTCCCGCCATCACGTTCGATTTGGTTTTCCGTTATCTCAAACATCTCGGATACAAGGTGCGTTATGTGCGCAACATTACGGATGTGGGCCATCTGGAGCACGATGCCGACGAGGGCGATGACAAAATTGAGAAGAAAGCCCGTCTGGAACAGTTGGAACCGATGGAGATAGCTCAGTATTACACCAACCGCTACCACGATGCCATGAATGCGCTGAATGTACTGCCGCCTAGCATCGAACCGCATGCTACGGGGCATATCATCGAACAGGAAGAACTCGTCAAGCAGATTCTTGCCAACGGTTATGCTTATGAAAGTCAGGGCAGTGTATACTTCGACATAGAGAAATATAACAAAGATCATCACTATGGCATCCTTTCAGGCCGCAATCTGGATGATGTCATCAACAACAGTCGTGAACTGGGCGGTGTGGGCGAGAAGCACAATCAGGTCGACTTCGCCTTATGGAAGAAGGCACAACCTGAGCACATCATGCGCTGGCCGTCTCCATGGAGCGACGGTTTCCCCGGTTGGCACTGCGAGTGCACTGCCATGGGACGCAAGTATCTCGGCGACCACTTCGATATTCACGGTGGAGGCATGGACCTTGTCTTCCCTCACCACGAATGTGAGATAGCCCAGGCTGTGGCCAGTCAGGGCGACCAGATGGTAAAATACTGGATGCACAACAATATGATTACGATCAACGGACAGAAGATGGGTAAGAGTCTGGGCAACTTCATCACACTGGAGCAGTTCTTCACAGGCAACCATCCTTCTCTCGACAAGGCTTACTCGCCTATGACAATCCGTTTCTTCATCCTGTCTGCCCACTACCGTGGTACGGTCGACTTCTCCAACGAGGCTCTGTTGGCCAGCGAGAAGGGACTTGACCGTCTGCTCACGGGTATCACAGACCTCGGCCGCATCAATGCGGAGAAAGCCAGTGATGCCGAGGTGACCAAGTTTGTCACAGAACTGCCGCAGCGCTGCTACGACGCGATGAACGACGACTTGCAGACACCTATCGTCATCAGTTATCTGTTTGAGGCCTGTCATCTGATCAACACGATCATCGACCACAAGGCAAAGATAAGTGCCGACGACCTGCAGAAATTGAGCGACACGATGCATCTCTTCGCTTTCGACCTACTGGGACTGAAAGAGGAAAAGGGCAACAACAACGAAGCCCGCGAAGAAGCTTACGGCAAAGTGGTAGACATGGTACTCAACCTCCGTGCGAAAGCCAAAGCTGATAAAGACTGGGCTACAAGCGACCAGATACGCGATGCGCTGAGCGAAGCCGGTTTTGATGTAAAAGACACCAAAGACGGATGTACCTGGCGACTGAACAAATAAATTGATTCTCTCTACAAATTATATTGCGCCCCAAAGTTGTAAAAGACCTAGGGGCGCATTCTTTTTTTTCGATAAAAAACATCGCAACATCGCTATCGCCCTGTTTATAGGGATTAAAGCAGATTCATAACATAATACTACATCACAGAATCATCACAATTTTGAATTTTCATATAATGGATCATGATTAGTAGGACTAGTATTTCTATTTTATCCCCAACGTTCCGGTACAAAATTTAGGCCTAAAAATGTTGCAAACTCAGTGGTTTTGATCACCAATCCCACCGTTTTCGAAAGAGATTTAGGCCTAAATTTTGTCCATCTCCATCGTAAAAGTAAGACAAAAGTACCATTTCTGATGATGTTCTTTCATCGTTTTATGAGGTTACCGTCTGTGGTAAAAAAGTATATATCCCTTATTCACAACAATTTACATCATACTGATACGTTATGACGTTTATTTTTCTTTTTTCTACTCCTTCGCCAGGTATACAGCAATGGTTTTCAGACGGAAGTAATTCTCAGACATATACATCAGTCCTTTATATGGATTGTCTGTGCCCCACGAATTCTTACAGATGAAGTAATGCTTGCCCGTCTTATCTCTGGCTATGCCTATAATCTCCATGCAATGGTCGTCGGTGGTAAAAAACCTTTCAAAAGACAGTTGTCTCTTCTGTTGGGTAATCACAGCACGCTCGTCCATCAGTCGGGCTACACCTTGAGAAAAGGAGAAGCCAGGCTCACTTATATCTCCTTCCCAACAAATACTATGATGATTTCGCAGTGCCTTGACTACACGCGTCTCCAGAGTATCTATCGGAATATTATAAAACTGGTTCTGTTCCCAATTGTCAGGCACTTCCAGGACGAACGACTGATTGAAAGGATGATGGGTATAACTGGTGAGGGCGACATACTCGTCACTGCGGCATATACTGTGCGCAAACTCAAGTGGGGTATATTCGGCACCGAGCATGAACACATGTATGGGCGACGGTCCCAAGGCGTCGTCGAGCGCACTCTCCACGATATCCTCCGTAGTCTGCAATCCAGCACCTCTGCCGATTGCATTGTCAGCAATATATCGGAGTTTGTTGCCCACTACCTTACTGTTCGTATCATCGGCATCCTTATAAGCATCATAAGGCATCGCTCCATACGCCTCTATGGTATTGATAAGCGTCTGTCCCACTCCCCGGTCGGAAAACCGGATCTGTCCACCAGACAGATAATATCTACGAAACTCGTCTTTCAATCTGTTTCTCAACACATAAGCGACAGAGAGGTTGACAGAGTCGCCACGCTGTATATGTTCACTTTCGATAGTGGCAAGCATCGCATAAGCCCAACAGTCACTGCTGCGCTCCTGATTTTTCACCGGTGTAATCCTATTAATGGTTTCGATGGTGAAGTTCTCCTTATTGTATTTAGTCTGTCGACAACCGATAAATAACAGAGCCGTACAGCATAATACCAGATATACATTCCTTTTCATGATAGCAAAGTTACTGCAATTTGAGAGCAGAACAAAATAATTAGTCCATTAATTGTGCTGTGTGCGAACACAAATAATTGATTTAGGTCAAAAAAGGGGCATGTTTTCTGATAAATGATGCCCTTTCTATTGACACGAGACAAAAAAGTGCTTACCTTTGCAATGTCAAAAGGAAATAAATCTCAATAGTAAAGGTTTTCAGAGAGGTAAAAATAAGGATTGTACAGGACAACAAAAGGTAAACGAGATAAGGATAACAGAATGCCGAAAGGCAAATTAAAATGAGAAAGGAAAAAGATGATGACAGGATTAACAATGATTTGCGGATTAGCAGCAATATTTTTCGCAGCTGCCGCTTGGATTGAAGGAACTCTTGGAAGTAAAAAATAATCTTCCAAGATTTAGTTAGAAAGAGAGAGAGAATAAAATAATAACAGCGCGATTTCGTATATACGAAGTTGCGCTGTTTTTTTGTTATCCTAATCTCCTTACCTTATTCAACTAATATCCTATTGAGGGGGCTTTTCTTAACATTACTAACACCTAGTCAAAAATTACTTTTGTTTTATGGGATCTAATACATCTATTCTTATTATTACGAGATTGTTTGTTCTGTTTCATCTTGTATATTATCTTATGAGGCCTTTTCTTGACGTCCTGTCGGCATTCAATCCTTGCATGACTGACATTGACTCTACCACGATGAGCTTTGATATTGTGTGAATTAGCAGATAATGTCATCATCAGAGCTGCAACGATAGCAATCAAAAAACGTTTCATATTCTTCTTCTGTTTTAATTATTTTACTTTCTGTTTAATTGTCAATTGGTTATTTGTTCCTTTTGACATTGCAAAGGTGCGACAAAAAGTGATGCCGGGAAAGTGATTTTCCCTAAACTGACAAGGGGAAATTCCTATTGTTGATAGGGAAATAGGAAAAGAAACTTTGTTATTTATTTTGTACTACTCTCAAATTACAGTAACTTTGCACCCGATGAAAGAAAAAATATCTGATTTCGAAATTATGGCGCCTGTCGGCTCACGCGAAAGTCTGGCTGCTGCCATTCAGGCCGGCGCTGATTCTATATACTTCGGTATAGAGAAACTGAATATGCGCGCCCATTCGGCTTCCACATTCACAATCGACGACCTACGCGAGATTGCGGCTACTTGCAACGAACATGGTATCAAGACTTACCTCACGGTTAACACGATTATCTATGGTGAGGACATCCCTCTGATGCACGAAATCATCGAAGCTGCACACGAGGCTGGTATATCGGCTGTGATAGCCAGTGATGTGGCTGTGATGAACTACTGCAACCAGGTGGGTGAAGAGGTGCATCTGTCTACCCAACTGAATATCTCTAATATAGAGGCACTGAAATTCTATGCACAATTTGCAGACGTAGTGGTTCTGGCACGTGAACTGAACATGGATCAGGTGGCTGAGATCTACCGTCAGGTGTGTGAGGAAAATATCTGCGGTCCTTCGGGTAAACGGATACGGATTGAAATGTTCTGTCACGGTGCGTTGTGCATGGCTATCAGCGGCAAATGCTATATGAGTCTCGACAATACCGGACGCAGTGCCAACCGCGGCGAGTGCATGCAGATATGCCGCCGTTCGTATACGGTAACCGATACGGATACTGGAGCTCAACTGGAGATTGACAATAAATATATCATGAGTCCGAAAGACCTGAAAACAGTTCGTTTCATCGACCGCATGATGAAGAGTGGCGTCAGGGTATTCAAGATAGAAGGACGAGCACGCGGACCTGAGTATGTACAGACCGTCATCAGTTGTTACAAAGAGGCTATACAGAGTGTTCTCGACGGTACTTTCACCGAAGAGAAGAAAGACGGTTGGGACAAACGGTTGGCTACCGTATTCAACCGTGGTTTCTGGGATGGTTATTACCAGGGACAGAAACTGGGCGAATGGAACAAGCATTATGGCAGTTGCGCTACAGAAAGAAAGGTGTATGTAGGCAAGGGTATGAAATATTTCAGTAAACTGGGTGTGGCTGAATTTGCCATCGAGGCTGGAGAATTCAGCGTCGGTGACAAGTTGCTTATCACCGGACCGACGACCGGAGCCGTCTATCTCAATGCCGACGAGATACGATTCGACCTCAAACCAGTGGAAACAGCCAGCAAAGGACAGCGCATATCCATTCCCGTACCTGTAAAGATACGTCCCAGTGATAAATTGTACAAGATGGTGAAAACGGAAATAGACAATGATTAGAAAAGTGGAAATACGTGATGCCAAAGCCATCAACGAGATTTATAGTAAGTACATCACGGATACGTCTATCACCTTTGAAACAGAAACACTGAGTGATGAAGAGATGCTTTCGAGAATCAAGGAGTTAAAAGCGGAAGGTCCCTATTTGATCTATGAGGAGAATGGGGTTTTACTGGGTTACTGTTATGCTCACCCGTGGAAATCGAGAGCAGCCTATTCCAAGACTTTCGAGACTACAGTATATCTTTCACCTGAAAACAAGGGCAGAGGTATCGGTACCAAACTGATGAAGCGTCTTATATCAGAATGTCGACAGCATGGTATCCATGCACTTATAGCCTGTATCACTGCCGGCAATGAAGAGAGCAACCATCTGCATGAAAAACTAGGATTCAAACAGGTATCCCGTTTCGAACAGGTAGGTATGAAGTTTGACAACTGGCTCGATGTGGTGGATTACGAATTGATAATAGAATAAAACTTATATGAATATGACAATAAACGAGGAACAGGACGAGGTAGTAGAGGAGTTTTCCGACTTCACCGACTGGATGGACAAGTATCAGTTGCTTATAGACTTGGGCAACGAAGAGAAACCATTAGACCCGAAATACAAAGTAGAAAGTAATCTGATAGACGGTTGTCAGAGTCGTGTATGGCTACAAGCTGATTATGAAGACGGAAAAATCGTATTTTCAGCAGAAAGCGACGCTCTGATCGTAAAAGGCATCATCGCCCTGTTGATCCGTGTACTGAGCGGTCATACACCTGATGATATACTGAATGCCGACCTTTACTTTATCGATAAGATAGGACTTAAGGAACATCTGTCTCCTACCCGCAGCAACGGTCTGTTGGCTATGATGAAACAGATGCGTATGTATGCACTGGCTTTCAAAACCAAAGAAGGATGAGAAAGTTACGCACCATAGAGATGCACCGACTGTCGGTGGAACAGTTTAAGGAGTCGGCCAAGATGCCTCTTATTGTCGTTCTCGATGATGTGCGCAGTCTGTACAACGTGGGCAGTGTATTCCGGAGTTGCGATGCTTTCCGTGTGGAAGCCATCTATCTGTGCGGTATCACAGCCTGTCCGCCAAACCCGGAGATACACAAGACTGCTCTTGGCGGTGAAGACAGCGTAGACTGGAAATATTTCAAGACGGCGGCAGAGGCTGTAGAGTCGTTGCATGCCGACGGTTTCACCGTCTATTCTATCGAACAGGTGGAAGGCAGCACCAAATTACAGGATTTCGAACCTGCCGACGGCAAAAAATACGCCATCATCTTCGGCAACGAAGTGAAAGGTGTACACCAGGAGGTTGTAGACATGAGCAACGGGTGTCTGGAAATACCGCAATTCGGTACCAAACACTCGCTCAACGTATCAGTTACGGCAGGAATCGTCGTATGGGATTTCGCCAGTAAGATGATTTTATAAATACTTATTCCTTGTATGCCGCTAGTTTAGCGTTATAGTAATTTTCCACATCTTTCCAATGATAATAAGGGGCTATATCTGTCTTTACAGGTATGGTAACCTCATTCTCATTCAGCAGAATCTTAACCAGCACATCCTTGTCGTTCACATTCTTACGATAGAAGATAAACTGCAGATTGGCTGCCATCGGCACAACATTATACAGACGCCATCCCTTAACATCCACATCATCCAGATTATCTATCTGTTGGTCGAAACCGTTGATACCCATCAGACAAACCAACGGCATCACCATGGCGTCATGACCGAAACGGAGGGTGGCACCCGGTTTGGGTAAAGCTATACAACTGTCAGCCTGACTGATGATATTGTGGAGCAGATTGCGTTGAGAATACGGCATTTTGCCATTGGTATAAGGATTCACACCGAAATGAATAAAACACCATAAGTTAGTTGCACGCCATCCGTCATACAGTTCATCATTCGTAAAGATATCATACATGGATATCTGATGGCGTGATTCGACATTCTGAAGAACGGTAGCCAGTTCGAACAACTGGTAACGGAGCTTATCGGCATTGACATGCTTGTTGACATAAGCAGTATCATTGAACAGACGACTCATCAATGGACCAGATTTGACATTCTTGATACTCCATTGCTTAAAAAGACTGTCGGCGATGCTGCCCTTGACCAGTTTATTCAGTTTACGATCATCCTGATTCATATAGTACATATCATGTTCGCTGGCATCATGGGTGATTTTCAGTTTGGGATTCATCGTAAGCATCTGTTGCAGTTCGTTCTCCATCGACAGAATACAACGGATGACAATGGTACTCCTGGCATTGATAACTGCACTGTCGGCAAACACCTCAGGGAATCTTTCCATCATCCTCTTCGCGATACCCTTATGCTGCTGGGCACCAAGAGGAGTCAACTCGCCATAACGGTTCATCGCTTCATCACTCATCATTCTGACCTTCTCCAGCACTTCGCATCCCTTGGACGTGAGTTTACCCTTCTCTTCAGCCTTCTCTAATGTCTCCAACGGTTTGGCGTAATCACTCTCATCGATAAGGAATCGTGAACCGTGACGACCGTAATGACTGATGTAGAAAGGATGCTCGCCTGCTGGTGCAGGTGTAAGAGCCTTCTGCGGTCCCGGATAAGCGTAATAAGTACTACCAGCCAACTGATGATTAGCTGCGATGTCTTTCTTTGACTGTTGGGCTGAAACTGAAATAACGAGTCCAAAAACCAACATTGATATGACTGTTCTTTTCATAATAGTGATAATTATCTGTGCAAACTTACTCATTTTTTTTGAATCACCTAGTATTAAAATGCTTTTTTCTTCATTAAAAATAAAGCATCATTGTAGCAGATAAAAGAATTTATGTGTATATTTGCATTCAATTGCAATTAAATAAAAGGATTATGGCTAAATCTTCATTATGGTCAGACGAATACTGGTTGCTGATTATGCAACTGTATCTGCGCAAACCTGTTGGTGTGAAACCGCTATATGATAAGAAAACGGTGGACCTGAGCATAGAACTGCATATACAGCCCGACGAGATTTTCCGTAGGATATGTACGCTGGCAAATATGGATACGCCCAGCGTGGAGAGACTATGGGAGACTTATGGCAATAATCCTAACAAACTGCAGCGTGAGGCGAAACTGCTCAGACAGATGAACGGTTTCAGTAATGCTGAATCCTTTTATAAGGACGTGGAACTGAAGGAGACGTTCGAAAAAGATTTCAAACCGCTTGACGAACATGAAGAACTCAAACCGGTGATGCTCATTCTGATTCTCGACTTATACTTCCGTCTCACACCGATAACCATGGTAGCTGAGACGCCTGAGATTATGGAACTGGCACGGTTGATGAAGATAAAACCGTCACAAGTGGCTGATATCATGGAATTATTCCAATATTGCGACCCTTATCTTAACCGTGAAGACTTTATCATCAATCCTCTCTTGCTCGAATGCCAGAAGATTTGGAACAGATTCGGAAATATGGAACCTGAAAGACTGGAGTCTTTCGCCAGTCAACTGATGAATTACTTCAAATAAGATACATCATGGCGCAGAGTCTTATACAAACACAAGCGCAACAACAGGCGCAACTTCAGAAACTTTCTCCGCAACAGTTGTTGCAGGTGAAACTGATGGAGCTGCCTATTAATGAACTGGAACAGCGTATAAGTACTGAGATGTATGCCAATCCCGCACTGGAGAGCAGTAATCATACCGACGACAACGAAAGTTTTACTCCACAGGAAGAAAACGAAGGTTTCGATGATTACGAAGCCAACTACGAACGCGAAGAACGACAGTCGGCCCTGAACGAAGCTCTCGAAAACATGAGCAAGGATGACGAGATGCCTGTTTATAATGGCGGTAATGGTTCGCAAAACGGTTTCAACGAAGTGATCTACGGTGATTCCGTTTCTTTCTACGACAAACTCAACGAGCAGATGAGTGAGATAGAACTCACAGACAAACAACAGCAAATCATGGAATATCTTATCGGATCACTCGATGATGACGGACTGCTCAGAAAGAACCTCGGAGATATCGGCGACGAACTGGCCATCAATTATTATATCGACGCTTCTGAAAAGGAAATAGAAGATACGTTGCATATACTGCAAACTTTCGACCCGGCGGGCATAGGCGCCTGTTCATTGCAGGAATGTCTGTTGCTGCAAATCAAACGCCGTGAAGATTCTAAAGCCAAAGAACTCATGCTTAAGATTATAAGCAAGTATTTCGAGGAATTCACAAAGAAACGGTGGGATAAGATACAACAGCATCTTGATATATCCGACCTGCAGGCTAAAGTCCTGGCCGATGAACTGCGTAAACTGAATCCGAAACCCGGTGCTTCTCTCAGTGAATCGATAGACAGAAGCATGCAACAGATAACGCCCGACTTTATCGTAGAAACAGATGATGACGGAAACATCACCTTCGGACTTAACGACGGTAACGTACCCGAACTGCATGTTTCACCCTCGTTTGCCGAATCGATGGACGAGTTCCAGAACAACAAACAGAATATGAGCAGACAGGTGAAGGAGGCACTGTTGTATACCAAGAAGAAGATAGACGCCGCGCAAAGTTTCATCGATGCCATCAAACAGCGCAAACATACGCTGTATATCACCATGAAGGCTATCATACAAGTACAACATCGATTCTTCGAAGACGGTGACGAGGCCTCTCTCAAACCGATGATTCTGAAAGATATTGCCGACAAGACAGGACTTGACATATCTACGGTATCACGTGTGAGCAACAGCAAATATGTACAGACAAAATGGGGAACCTTCCCTCTGAAATTCTTCTTCAACGACAGTTATGTGACTGAAAACGGAGACGAACTTTCCACCCGTCAGATTAAGATTGCATTACAGGAGATTGTAGACAACGAAGATAAGAAACATCCCATGAGCGATGACGCACTGAAAGAGATATTAAACAAGAAAGGATATCCTATAGCAAGACGCACGATAGCCAAATACCGTGAGCAACTGGGGATACCTGTGGCAAGATTAAGAAAATAGTAAGTTATGACTAGAAAAGAGAGAGAAAGGAAAATTATTCTTACGGCAAGAGTGACGAGTATGGTATTTACGCCATTCTATCTTCCGATATTAGGACTGATAGCTTTGTTCTATCTGAGTTATCTGAGTCTGCTGCCTTGGTCGTACAAACTATTTGTACTGGCTATGGTTTATCTGTTCACCATATTACTGCCAACATTCCTGATACATCTGTACAGAAAGTATCAAGGTTGGTCGCTGATAGAAATGGCGATAAGGGAACGGCGTATGATACCATACATCATATCCATCTTATGCTATTTCACCTGCTATTATCTGATGAACGTGATGAATATGCCACGGTTTATGGGCAACATTCTGGTGGCGGCACTGGTGATACAGATGGCATGCGCACTGATCAATGTTTGGTGGAAGATTTCCACACATACGGCAGCCATCGGGGGCGTGGCGGGAGCATTGATAGCTTTCTCGCTGATCTTCGGGTTTAACCCTATCTGGTGGTTGTGTCTGGTCATCATCCTGGCAGGGATGGTAGGAACAAGCAGAATGATTCTCCGCCAGCACTCGTTATCCCAGGTTATCACCGGATTCGGAATCGGACTGGTCAGTGCCTTCTGTGTGTTACTATTCGCATAAACAGATATAATAAACAATTAAATATATAAAATATGAAACCATTAGTAAGCATCATTATGGGCAGTACAAGTGACCTGCCTGTCATGGAGAAAGCATTCAAGTTTTTAGACGAGATGCAGATACCTTTCGAGGTCAACGCACTTTCAGCCCACCGCACACCTGATGCAGTGGAAGAATTTGCCAAAGGAGCCAAAGACCGCGGCATACAGGTCATCATCGCCGGAGCCGGTATGGCTGCCGCCCTGCCTGGTGTCATTGCAGCTTCCACCACACTGCCTGTTATCGGTGTACCTATCAAGGGTATGCTCGACGGACTGGATGCCATGCTCAGTATCATACAGATGCCTCCTGGTATTCCTGTTGCCACAGTAGGCGTAAACGGTGCCCAGAACGCTGCCATCCTGGCTGTCGAGATCATGGCACTGGGCAATCAGGAGATTGCCGACAAGATAGCTGCCCATAAGGCAGGACTTGGCGCCAAGATAGAGAAAGCCAATAAAGACTTGGCTGAAATAAAATATCAGTATAAAACGAATTAATGGCAGACTTGTTCAATTATCACAGACGCGAATCGTCTGTAGTGAATGTTGGCGACACGCCGTTGGGTGGAGACAATCCGATTCGTATCCAGTCGATGACCACTACTTCTACCGATGATACCGAAGGGAGTGTGGCTCAGGCTAAACGTATCATCGATGCCGGTGGCGAATACGTTCGACTTACCACCCAGGGTGTGCGTGAGGCTGAGAATCTGAAGAACATCAACGCTGCGCTGCGTAAGGACGGATATACCACCCCGCTCGTTGCGGATGTACATTTCAATCCCCATGTGGCCGAAGTGGCCGCCCTGTATGCGGAGAAGGTACGTATCAACCCGGGCAACTATGTAGACCCTGCGCGCACATTCAAGAAACTGGAATATACCGATGAAGAATATGCTGCTGAACTGCAGAAGATTGAAGCGCAACTGATTCCTTTCCTGAACATCTGCAAAGAGAATCATACCGCAATACGTATCGGTGTGAACCACGGTTCACTGTCCGACCGCATCATGAGTCGTTACGGCGACACACCCGAAGGCATTGTGGAAAGTTGTATGGAGTTCCTGCGCATCTGCAAACGCGAACAGTTCAACGACGTAGTGATCTCCATCAAGGCCAGCAACACCGTCGTCATGGTTCGTTCGGTACGTCTGTTGGTCTACTGCATGGACAAAGAGGATATGCACTATCCCCTTCATCTCGGCGTGACCGAAGCCGGTGACGGCGAAGACGGACGCATCAAGAGTGCGGTAGGTATCGGAGCTCTTCTGGCCGACGGCATAGGCGACACCATCCGTGTGTCACTGAGCGAGGAACCGGAGGACGAAATCCCTGTAGCACGTCATCTCGTGGATTATATCTCACAACGTACAGGACATCTGCTTGTACCCGGTGATGAATGTAAGGATTTCGACTATCTGCGTCCGGAACGCCGCAAGACCATCGCTGTGGAGAATATCGGTGGTGAGAATGTGCCTGTTGTCATCTCCAACAAGATAGCAGACAAGACTGAACCATACCAGCCTGACTATATCTATGTAGGTGGACAGATGCCCGCTAACCCTGACCCGCAACAGAAATATATCGTCGATTTCAACGTATACCAGGAAATGGCGGAGACTGATGCGGAATCGGTGAAGAACATATTCCCGATATATCCCTATAATGCCACCCCGTTTATCAGTTACAGCAATGCTACTCTTAAATTCCTCGTACTGCAGTTTGGCGCCCCCAGTGACGAATACCTGCCATGCCTGAAACAGCATCCGGAGATTGTGGTGGTATGTGTCAGCAACCATCAGAACCGCTTGGGCGACCAACGTGCACTGGTGCACGAATTGATGTCTGTCGGTATCCAAAACCCCGTAGTGTTCTGTGAGATGTACAGACATTCACAAGCCGAAAAGAGCGACTTCCAACTGGAATCCGCCGCTGACATGGGTGCTCTGATGTTCGACGGACTCACAGACGGTATCTGGTTGATGAACGACGGAGACATCCCGTCGACCGACATCAACGCCACGGCATTCGGTATCTTGCAGGCAGCCCGCCTGCGCACCAGCAAAACTGAATATATCAGTTGTCCGGGATGCGGACGCACACTCTACGATTTGCGCAAGACGATAGCCCGTATCAAAGACGCTACCAAAGACATGAAAGGTCTGAAGATAGGTATCATGGGATGCATCGTCAACGGACCGGGCGAAATGGCGGATGCCGACTATGGTTATGTAGGAGCTGCCCGTGGCAAGATATCTCTTTACCGCAAAAAGGTATGTGTGGAAAAGAATATACCGGAAGATGAAGCAGTGGAAAAACTGCTCGAACTCATCCATCGGGACAAAAAGGAATAAAAGGAGTTTATCTGAAAAAATCAATTGAATACAAACAAAACAAAAACGCTTAAAAATGGAAAAGTACTTTGCCGACGAACTGCGCTATGACGGTGGTATGACATACAACCGCTGCGGAAAGAGTGGTATTCTACTGCCGAAAGTAAGTCTGGGATTTTGGCATAATTTCGGTGGTGTGGACGATTACGACAGGAGTCGTAAGATAACACGCTATGCTTTCGACCACGGAATCACCCACTTCGACCTTGCCAACAATTACGGTCCTCCTTACGGTTCGGCCGAAGAGACCATGGGACGGTTGATGGACGACGACTTCCGACCTTACAGAGACGAACTCTTCATCAGTAGTAAAGCAGGCTATGACATGTGGGCGGGACCTTACGGCAATTGGGGTTCGCGCAAATATATGATAGCCAGTCTCGACCAGAGTCTGAAACGTATGCACCTCGACTATGTAGACCTGTTCTACAGTCACCGGTACGACCCTGAGACACCGCTTGATGAAACACTGCAGGCACTTGTTGACATTGTGAAAGCCGGTAAGGCATTGTATGTAGGTATATCGCGCTGGCCACTCGAAGCCTTGAAATTCGCGACTAAATATCTGCGCGACCGGGATGTACCGTTGCTGATCTATCAGGGACGACTCAACCTCATCGACCGTGCACCGCAGGAAGAAGGTATACTCGACTATTGCGCGGAACAAGGTATCGGATTCATCTCCTTCTCACCGCTCGCCCAAGGACTGCTCACGGACAGATATCTGAACGGCATCCCACAAGAGAGCAGAATGTCTAAAGGGAAGTTTCTGAAGAAAGATATACTGACACCCGAACTTCTTGACAATCTGAAACGCCTCAACGGTATAGCCCAAGGACGCAACGAGACATTGGCAGAAATGGCATTGGCATGGATACTGCATCAGAAAGGTGTGACCTCTGTTCTGGTCGGCGCAAGCAGCACGGAACAGTTGCAGAAGAATCTGAAATGTATCAATGCAGAACCTTTTACAGATAAAGATGTCTGATTTTGTCCTCATTTCTACCGATTTAGAAAAAAAAAGCGTATTTTTGCAGTTTATAAATTATTGCACTCATGATATTATTAAGTTTTGATACTGAAGAATTTGACGTACCTCGCGAGCACGGGGTGGATTTCCCTCTTGACGAGGCGATGAAAGTCTCCGTGTATGGTACGAACAAGATACTCGACTGTCTGAAAAAGAACAACGTCAGAGCCACATTCTTCTGTACAGCCAATTTTGCTAAGAATTCCCCTGAAACCATGAAACGTATCATGGACGAAGGTCATGAGGTAGCTTGTCACGGTGTAGACCATTGGCAACCGAAAGCCAGCGATGTGAAAGAATCCAAGAAAGTGATAGAGCAACTGACGGGGCGCACCGCCTACGGTTATCGCCAACCGCGTATGTTTCCTGTTTCCGACGAGGATATAGAGAACGAAGGGTTCAGATACAACTCTTCCCTGAACCCTGCTTTCATACCGGGCAGATATATCCATCTCACCTGTCCCCGCACCTGTTTTATGAGAGGCAAAGTATTGGAGATTCCTGCATCCGTTACACCGTGGATCAGATTCCCGCTGTTCTGGTTGGCATGCCATAATCTGCCTACGGCCCTTTACCATTGGATGATAAGACGTGTGCTGAATCACGACGGATATTTCGTTACCTATTTCCACCCATGGGAATTCTACGAACTCAAGCAGCATCCTGAGTTTAAGATGCCTTTCATCATCAAGAACCATAGTGGTAAAGGTATGGAAGAGCGACTTGACACACTGATCCGCATGCTCAAAGGCAGAGGATTTGAATTTATTACCTTCTCGGAATTTACAGAAATCAAAACAGCAGAACTACAAAAAGCATCCAGATAATGATTAGACTAGCTATCGTATCACCTTGTTACAACGAGGAAGAAGTACTTGAACAATCGGCAAAGAGACTGACCGCCTTATTCGACGACCTCGTCGCCAAAGGTAAGATCTCAAAAGATAGTTTTTCACTTTTAGTCAACGATGGCAGCAAAGATTCCACATGGGATATCATCACCCGTCTGCACAAGAGCGATGCCCGCTTCAAAGGTCTCAACCTGGCCCGTAACGTAGGTCACCAGTCGGCCATCATGGCTGGTATGATGACAGCCAAAGAGTGGGCTGATGCCGTCATCACGATAGATGCCGACCTGCAGGACGATCTCAACGCCATCGAAAAGATGATAGACGACTATGCCAACGGTTACGACATCATCTATGGGGTGAAGGTTTCACGTACAGCCGACCCGGTTCTCAAACGGATGTCGGCAGTAGCATTCTACAAGTTGCAAAGCAGGATGGGTGTGGAAAGCGTCTATAATCATGCCGATTTCAGATTTATGAGTAAACGTGTGCTCGACACGTTGGCTAAATATCAAGAGAAGAATCTGTATCTCCGGGGACTGATTCCGATGCTCGGATTCCCTTCCACAACGGTGGATGATGTCATCTCTGAACGTACGGCAGGCGTTTCCAAGTATACCTTGAAGAAAATGATGAATCTGGCACTCGACGGCATCACGTCGTTCTCTGTCAAACCGATATACGGCATCATGTATCTGGGTATCATCTTTTTGATTATCAGTTTCTTCATTGCCATTTACGTAGTACATGCCCTCATTATCCACACAGCCGTTCACGGTTGGGCATCACTGATGCTGTCTATCTGGTTCGTAGGAGGCGTCATATTGATTTCCGTGGGTGTTGTCGGACTATATGTGGGTAAGATATACAAGGAAGTGAAAGGACGCCCTCTGTACAATATTAAAGACGTTCTGAACGAGGATGATAAGTAAGGTAAAGGAAATCATAGCCAGCCATCCCGACTGGCAGACAAAATTCTGGCAGTTTTTCCGTTTTGGTATTGTAGGTACGATCTGTTCCGCCATACACTACGGTGTCTATTGCCTCATCCTGCTCATAGCCAACTACAATATCGCCTACACCATAGGTTACCTCGTCGGTTTCCTGTGCAATTACGTACTTACCACTTTCTTCACCTTCAAGGACAAACCGTCATCGAAGAATGCAGTGGGGTTCAGTTTCAGTCATGTCATCAACTATCTTTTGGAGATAGGTCTACTGAACCTGTTCCTGTGGATAGGATTCGGTAAGTTTATATCTCCGATATTGGTCATGATCATCGTAGTACCGATCAATTTCCTGATACTACATTTCGTTTATACTTTCTCGCGTAAGAAATGATACAGATGTAGGTCCTGACCGTTTACACGTCTGTTGAAATCCTGAACTAAGACAAACTTATATCCTTTTTGGGTATAAGAAGGCAGGTCGGCCTTCGCATCTTCATCTCCGATAAGCAGGAAACCGCTGACCGGCTGTTCGTGATAAAAACTCCCGATACGGTTGTCGAGGTAGAAATTCAGTTCAAAATAATGCACCGGGTCACCTTTGGCCACAATACCTCCCTTGATATACTCATAGAGTTTACCCTTTTGCTCAGGGGCTAATCTGTTGATTTCGGCAGCTACCGGTTTTACCGATTTCGCATTGAGCACCACCGGTTTGTAAGTAGCGTTAACAGCCAGATAGACCGCCAGTACCATCACAATCATCCCATATATGGGTCCCTCTACTGTCTTGTTCGAACGGACATATTTCCACCAGTAGATACATAAGATTGTCGGAATTAATATCCATATCCACGACAACACGTCGCTGATATTGCGGAGAGCGTTGAGCATAGCGATGTTTTCAGCCGCATGGTGGCCATGAAACATCGTTTCCGGTATCAGTCCACATTTCACAACGATAAACGCCGCAAAGAGCAATATACCTACGACAGACAGGATACCGCCATAGATATCCAGCGACTTGGCACGCCTTGCAGCCAACCACAACATATATTTCGCAAGAAAATAGGTCAGGAACGGATACATCGGCATCAGATAGACACTGCGCTTACTCTGAGGTATGCAGTAGAACACGAATATCAGTACCGTGGCGAGCATCGAGAACAGATCCAGTGTGTCCATATTCTTCAACCAGGCAGTAAACTTACCCCATAGAGAAGAAGCGGGACCTTGAATTTTATGATAGTTGAGTCCGAACAATGATATCACAGCCAGGAGTGTCCATGGCAGATAACCGATAATCAGTGTCAATATGTTGTATGGCCAAGGATTCACACAAGAGTCGTAACTCATCGTATTGGTCATCCTCCCTATATTCTCCTCGTACATCAGGTCGATAAACGCCTGTCCTCCCTGCTTATAGGCAGCATAATACCAGATAGCCGGAATAATCAATGACATGATGGCGAAAAGGAACAGGGTAAAGAAAGCCTTGTAGAATTTCACCCCGCGCATCAACAGGAACACGCCCATCACAAGACAAGGGATAATCACACCCACCGGTCCTTTGGTTAGGGTAGCCAAACTCATCAGAAGTATCGCCAACCATGGTATGCCACGCAGATTCTTCTCGTACCACCTGAACAGACAATACAGAGAACAGACGGTAAGCATCGTCAGTACCATGTCCACACGACAGTTGCAACTGGCGCGTACCAGTTCCAGACTACTGAGCATCAGCAGTGCTGTGATAAAAGCCACCTTACTGCCCTTGCGCTTGCTGTAAAACAGGAACGTGCATATAACCAATATAATAAAGGCGACGGCCGACGGCATACGAGATGTCATCTCGGTAACCTTACCGTTGATTTCAGAACAGGCAGCCACACACCAGTGGAAGAAAGGCGGTTTGTAAGCCATCTCACCACCATTGTTACGCGGCAGAATCCAGTTGCCGGTCTCTATCATCGTATATGATACGATCGACTCCCTCGGTTCACCCTTTGTATTGTAATCATACAATCCTAAAAACGGTATCACTGTCAGTATACTGATCAACAGCAACAACCAGAACGTCTTATGATTTGTCAGCAGTTTCATGGTTATTATTTCACTCTGGATGTTATCGGGTTACGTACCCCTTTCATATTTGTCATAAAAGCCTTGGCACTGCCGAAGCGCAGGAACATATCAAGGCGTATCGGAATGTGGTTGTCATCATCCGTGATAAAGAAACGCACAATCTCTTTCATGTTGCCGTCGTCCTCTTTTTCTATATAAGATAAGGTAAGGCAACGGTATTTTGCACCGTTATCGGCTTTGATGGTAGACTTGCCACGATATTTCAGGATGGCAGGAATCACATCCTTACCGTCGGCCAGAGGAATATTCACTACATGACCTACTTTCCAACTGGCGGGATCATAACTTCTCGCACACAGGAATATATTCATCATATCATAGATGCAGTTTTTGTATTCGGCGTTTTTCCACTCATGCGTACCGTCGTTGTTCTGACGGTGCTGACGGAGATGGGTATTGCCGTTAGGGTACGTGTACCATATCTCATCCACGTAATACCGATCTCCTTCACGGGCTCCCTTACGGTAATACAACGGCACCATGTCTTCGCGCGAATAACAGAGCAGGGTATCGCGCAGCACGAAGAAGTTGTCCACACGATGATTGCCACGCGTGATCAGACTCGCACGGTAGGCAGGTTTGCCATGATAACGGCTGAGTATCGTCTTCATCGAAGCGGTACCGGCTTTTACCCAAATAAACTTCCAGTTATAATATAGATTATAAGATAGGAATTCGCCCGACTTGAATGCCTGGTTATCTTCACTGCATTGTGAATATGAAGATACTGAAAATACCATTAATACTAATGATACTATAATTGATTTTATATATTTCATATCTTTTGATAATTATACTTTATTTTACCGAATTGGGGACATATATCAGTCCCAGACTCTTCGCTCTTTCCGCATTGCGGTTTTTCTGTTTCTTCTGCTGGTCCGGTTTCTGTTTCGTTATCTCCGACGGTTTCTGTTTCGCTGCATCGGTGGCATTGACATTCCAACTTTCGCTGATATCCCATTTCGCCTTGCATTCTATGATTCTTGGGTCGTAATACACCTTCTCAGCCTGTTTGTCGGCCTTATACAGTCCTGTGTCCCATATACCGTTGCCGTTATCATCCTCGAACGCGCGCAGATAGTATTTTTCAGGTTTGATATAATAGAAATCGGCCTGACCGCCTTTCGCTTTCACCTCTTTGACCACACCGTCCGACTTGTTCAGCAGTTGAACAATGACATTGTTGCCCTGTGTCCCCTGTATACTGACAAAGATTGAACCGTACGAATCCAGTGTCCTTACTTTCAACCCCTGTTTCATCGGGTCGGAAACCTTACCATAGATATCCCTGAACACAGCACTGTCCACTTCCAGACTATACTCGACGCCGGGCTTCCATTCACCTGTAATCTCATACGTGCGCGGTTGGGATGCGACGGCCTCAAACCTGAACGGCGCCTTATACCATAACGTATCGTGTTTGGAATACAGATGTATGCCTGCCGTGTCCAGACGGGCCAAAGGCGTAGGCAACTTGACCGTGATATTCTGGTCGGGATCTATCTCGCCCACATGACCGTATTCGGGTTTGAGTGCTTCCGGTTTCATCACAGTGTCATAAGGCTCATCATGTTTTTTCGCCTTCTCCTGTTTCTTCTGCCATTCCTCGGTCGCCTTAGCCAGTTTCTTCATCCGTTTGGCGTAAGGTTCCTTGGCCAGTATCTCCATTGTATCCGTCTTGTCATATAACGTGCCGGTACTGTCCGACGCCATATATTGCAGTTGCATCCTCAGTGTATCCTGATTACATAGCGCCGTATCCCGCAACCAATAAGTAATCGTATCATTCTTGGCGGTCGGTTCTATGATAAAAGCGTCCTTTTCATTGAAATTCAGTCCATGTATCACCGGCAACTTCTCATGACCATAACTGAAGAACAACGTAAACCGGTTCGGTTCGGTACGGTCGGTCTTGAGCAGATAGCGGTCGGTCAACGTTTCCGTGAAAGCCCTCAGCACCACATTGTCTGGGAAGAAATGCGTGTAGGGCACCTGTCTGATAGAATCGATGTGAAGGGAATCTTTCCATAATGTATCCGGACGGACATCGGGCTTACTATACGGATTGATAATATCATGGTTGAAGGCGATCATCTCGCTCTTCTGGTTAAACATATAATTGCCGTCGGCATCCTGGAGGGCGTACATACGGTAAGACCCCGGAGCGATACCTCTGATGACGAAATGTCCCCTGCTGTCGGTATGCGAAACGCGTAACAAGGGTGATTTGGAGAACACCGTATCAGACAAGTTGTTGTACAGACCCACCAGTATTCCCTTGATAGGTTCCAGATTCTGCGCGTTGAGTACATATCCTGATGTCTCCAACGTGTCTATCCTGTCACCGGTAGAAAAAGTGTATGTATAGTTACCCAACGGGTTACTTTCATTATTATCGGATATGGCATCCGAGAAATCGATCGTATAGGTGGTGTTCGGTTTGAGCGAATCCTTCAGTTCCACCACGATTCTCTTGCCCTCGCCTTTGATGTCGGGAGCTTCCAACTGCGGTGGAGAGACGACCACCTTTTCGGTAGGGTTGTCCAGTTGAATAAATTCATTGAAATAGATATATATCTTCTTCGACTTCACATTCGTCGCCTTGTCGGCAGGTGAAGAACCGACCACCCTTGGAGGGGTCTCATCGTACCAACCGCCGTCGGGTTGTCCCATTCTGGCACATGATAAGATGCAGAGCAGGCAGACGGATATATATATGTATTTAAGAAAATCCCTTTTTATCATCGTCAAATCGTATTATTCATATTGGAGTTCATCTCTAACATCTGTTCGATATACGAACGACTGTTGCTCAGACGCGGTATCTTATGCTGACCGCCCAGTTTACCTTTCGACTTCAACCAGTCATTAAACAGCCCCTTGCGCGCCTTCACTATCTCCAGATGCTGGAGCGTGATATCCTTAAAACGTTTGGCTTCGTAATCCGAATTGATTTCCTGAAGTTTCTTGTCCAGAATGTCGGCAAACTCATTGATGTCGGCCGGTTCCTTCGAAAATTCTATCAACCACTGATGCCTGCACTTCGCCTTGTCGTCCATAAACACGGGGGCGGCTGTATATTCCAACACTTCCGCACCGGTCTTCATACAGGCATAAGCCAAACTCTTCTCGGCGTTGTCCACGATCAGTTCTTCTCCGAAAGCATTGATAAAATGCTTCGTACGCCCCGTGATGACAAACTTGTACGGGTTGGTCGATGTAAAACTTACCGTGTCACCGATAATATACCGCCACAGTCCGCACGAGGTGGATATCACCATCGCGTAATTCTTTCCTGTCTCCACACCGCAGAGAGGAACCACTGTCGGGTTCTCGGTACCGAACTCGTCCATCGGGATGAATTCGTAGAACACATCATAATCGAGCATCAGCAACATCGAATGGTCTGATGGATCATCCTGTATGCCGAAGAAACCTTCACTGGCATTATATGTCTCCATATATTGCATCCGTGAAGAAGTGATCAATTGTTCATATTGCTGGCGGTAAGGCGTAAAGGCTACACCACCGTGGAAGAACACTTCCAGGTTGGGCCATACCTCGTCTATATGTTCCTTGCCTGATATCTCAAGTACCCTGCTGAGCACCGAAAGCATCCACGAAGGGACACCGCTGATGTTCGTCACATTCTTATGGAGTGTCTCATGGGCTATACGGTCGCGCTTCACCTCAAAGTCAGACAACAGGGCTGTCGCCTTCTTCGGTACTCTGCACAGATTGGCGAGCGGATTGATATTCTCTATCAGTATCGCACTCAGGTCGCCCACAAGACTGTTGGGAAGGTTGTAATTAGGAGAATGACTACCTCCCAGTATCAGACCCTTGCCGTCGAACATACGACTCCGGGGGTTATTGCGCAAATAGAGGGCTACCACATCCTTACCACCCTGATAATGGATATTCTGCAGACCGTCGCTGCTCACAGGGATAAACTTACTCTTATCATTGGTGGTGCCGGATGATTTGGCATACCATTTCACGGCACCGGGCCATAGTACATCACTTTCACCATGACGCATACGGTCGATATCCTCTTTCAGTTCTTCGTAAGTGTTTAATGGTATATTCTTAACGAAATCATCATAACCGTTCATTGTCTGGAACAGATGATTTCGTCCGTATTCAGTATTCTGAGCACGATTTATCAGAGACTCCAACACATTTTTCTGCAGTATCTCCCCTTCGTTTATATGCCGCTGAAGTTCTCTCTGCCTAGGCAAAAACAACTTCTTCGCAATATTAGTTAAACTCATAACAACATCCTTTATTATGCAGGAAAATGTTTTATACTAAAACATAATACCGCAATCAATTCGCAAAGTTAGTCTAAACTTTTGTAAAAGAGCAAATTTTTACCTTTTTTATGTTACTGTTCAGAAAAAGCGGCAGCCTCCGCTTCCGCAATGATGTCTTCTCTTGTCTTTTCCTTAGGTGTCGCACTGATATCGGACAAGTCGAATTCATCATTTTCATTCTGTACGGGAGTCTTTTCCGTCTTCGCTTCCGTCTTCGCTTCTTTAACTGCAGCCACAGCGTCTTCGGTTTCCACTTCAACCTTTTCTTCCTGCGGGATGATAAAATCATTCTTCACCTCCGTCTCAGGCACATTCTCCACCGGTTCCTCCTCCTGTCGTGTACGCAATGTCTTTGCGGCAAAGACGGAGTCGATAAACTGCGGTTCTTTGCGAAGGCGGTCTAACGTGAGTTTGGAAGCCAACTGCTGACTTTCTTTCTTTGAGAATCCCTTTCCTTCGCTGCCGTCGAGACCTTCTATCACCACCTGATAGTTGAACACCGGACTGCCGTTTTCATCTTTGGTCTGTTCCAGCATCTTAAACTCCACGTTCACACGGTTCTTCTGACTCCACTCTATCAGTTTACTCTTAAAGTTGACCTCCTTATAGGCCACCTTGTCGATATTGATCAGTTGAGCCAGAATCCTGTTCTGCATAAAGTGCATACACGCATCATAACCGCGGTCGAGATAGATCGCTCCGACCAATGCCTCGAAAGCATTTCCTCCCATATAACTGTTATGAGAGGAACTGTGTC
>OBMA010000028.1_pt1 | contig 53897 bp, 37 predicted proteins | sample 1539141 | NCBI WGS metagenome assembly OBMA01 (sample SAMEA3991484, study PRJEB22521) | metagenome | biome: anthropogenic terrestrial biome; feature: sewage plant; material: raw primary sludge | place: Sweden | collected 2012-09-26
ATGAAAGAGACCTTGAAGAATGGCGAAATCCGTTACGAAAAAGCAATCAGAAAATAACAAGGTTAAGAAAAATAAACGAAGAAGGAGTCAGCCCAAGGTCTGACTCCTTCTTTTTTATGAAATGAAAGAAGCAAAAAAATTGAAATCGGTCAATAGTTTTTATCTTTGCAAAAGCAAATAAATAAAAGAATGAAAAAGACATTATTACTATCCATTGCCATACTTACCTTTATGGCATCAGCTATGGCCTTAGGAGTATCAAAAAAACAAGATGCAGAAAACAGTCAAATGGTTCTGACATTGATACAAAAAGGCAATGACGCTTTCTATACACAAAACACTGAAGAAGCGCAAAAAGCCTATGAGCAAATAAGAGATTATGATTCAGACTGTGCCAAAGCCTACATAGATGCCCTTAACGATATTGAAGACCATCACATGCAAAAAGATACAACCGCCCTTAAAGTGGAAAAGGAAGCTGAATTTGAAGGTGGCAAAGATAAAATGATGCAATTCCTTTGTAAAACAATACATTATCCTGAATACTCAATGTCGAATGGTGAAAAAGGCAAGTGTTTTTTCGAACTGGTGATAGAGGCCGATGGAAGTATCAGCAAAATTACGGTAATAAAGGCCCCAAGCCCATTATTGGCTGAAGAAGGCATACGGACAATAAAACTGATGCCCAAATGGAAACCAGCTGAATATAACGGGAATAAGGTTCGTAGCCATTATACATTGCCTTTGAGTTTCATGATAAGATAGACTGATTCAGTACCAGAAAAAAAGTGGTCACCCCGTTTTCGGAGTGACCACTTCTGTTTCTGATATTGTATATCAATAGTTCAGCCGAAGCTGGGCAAAATAACTGCGTGGCAATGATGGTCCATAAATATAAGCAGAATCACGGCCAGGACCCTTGTCAAAATCATCCTGATAGGCATCAAACAGATTCTGCACCCCTGCACTGACTTCCATCTTCAACAATCGGGACACCGCGAAAGAATAAGCCAGCTTGAGATTCATATCATAAAAATCGGGAGTGGAGACCGCCTCATCCTTGGGAGTGCCAGAACCTGCGGCATGCTGCACCAGCATAGGTCCGGTATAAGTGCCCGTTACACTGGCCGACCAATGTTCAAGCGGAGAGACAGAAACATTGAGATAACCATACAAATCGGGCGAACGGAACATCTTTTTCTCATCGGGAGCATCATCACTCCAATGCTGAGCCTGCTTATAACGGCTAAGCTGCATGGTGAGGCCCGCCTCCCCCTTAAGCCAGCGGCTCAGATTAGCCCTGGCTTCCACATTGGCGCCATACACCCGCGCACCGGAGGCATTGTAACGCTCAATGGTATAACAGCCTTCGGCATCAGGCACGGCACTGATACTCTCCGCAAAAGCATCGCTAAGGTCGGTAAAGAAAGCCTCCGCCATCAAATTGGTCTTGACGGAACCAAAAGAATGATACAAATCGGCCGAAGCACTCAGACTGTTGCTGCGCTCCTCCTTCAAATTATCAGCCAGATGCACCCTGAAACGCTCACCACCTGCCATATCTATATGCAAATCCTCATCAAAAGTCTGCGGAGCACGGAATCCACCAGCATAGCTGGCTCGGAGACTGATTGACTCGGAAGGATTGAAACGAAGATTGACACGGGGACTGAAAATAGGATTATCTATCAAATTGTGCTTATCCAGTCGTCCTCCAAGCAATAAACTCCACTGGTCGTTTTTCCACTCATTCTGCGCCAACAGACTGGCAATGCGTACCGTCTGCCACGAAGAGAAATCGTAGCCAATGGCATGATCATCCAGTTGGTCAAAGCTGTACTCCGTACCCAGTGTCAAACGGGAAGGCATAAAAAACAGATGCTTATAAAAATGGCTGTATTGGGCACCACCAGCGCAAGTAAAATCATTCGTCTTGCTGTAATACATCGAAGCCAAAGTGTCCGGATTCTCATCCGAGCCATATCCTCCAGTATAGCTACGGCGATTGGTGCCAACGGCCGAGGCATAAAAATCCCAATTGTCCAATCCACCATTAGCCCTCAGTGTATAATCCAGTCCGCCACCGTTGATGTGGTGTTCACTGCTCTCGGCAATGTTGGCTTCAGGCTCTGGCAGATCCAGCTTGTTGCCACCACGGCGCTGGTCGTTGATGCTATAAAACTGGAGTGACAACTTGGAATTGTCATTGGGTTTCACAAAACTGCGGAATCCCAGACTCTGGGTACGCACCATCGGCAACTCGGTATAGCCGTCCCCATCGTGGTCATATCCCATACGGTAGCGGTTCTGGCCATATACATAAGCCCCGCTATTATGCGAAGAAGAAATAATGGAGGCATTCAGTTCCGTATTGTTGTCGGTAGCGCTGGTGCCACCCATACTCAGAATGGAATGGCTGAGCGAAGCGGAATTGTGTTCAGGCTCACGTGTGATGATATTGATGGTGCCACCAATGGCCGAGGCGCCAAACAAGGCAGATCCGCCACCACGCAGCACCTCCACCCGCTCCACCATATTTTCGGGAATCTGCTCCAATCCATAAACACTGCTCAGTGCCGAATAGACAGGACGGGAGTCGATAAGCACCTGACTGTAATGCCCGTCAAGTCCGTTGATGCGGGCCTGTTTGTAGCCACAATTCTGGCAATCATCTTCCACTCTGACACCAGGCTGAAAACTCAGGCCGTCGGCCACACACACCGCATGGGCATTGGAGAAGATGCTGCTGTCGAGCACCGCCACCAGCGAGGGTGCCATCATGCGGGGAGTCTCGTTCCTATTGGCCGATACCACCACCTCCGACAATTCATTCACCTTGATATGCATGGCAAAATCAAGATGCTGATTGCGGTCCAAATGGATGCGTCGTGTGGCAGTGGCATACCCCATCAATTCCGCCACCAACGTATAATCGCCAGCATGAAGTCCCGAAATTGAATAATGTCCTAACGAGTCGGTATTGCAGCCTACTGGCTGTCCCTTTACCGATACACTGACTTCTGGAATCAATTCTCCCGACTCCTTGTCGGTAACCACTCCTTCTATATGGAAAACATCGTTGCCCAAGACCACGGCAGAAAATGCTGACAGCAAGAGCATCACTATAAAATATCTTTTTAACCTCATTTTTTACAATAAATTTAGAACAACGCCCAGCCTACTGTAGCCCTAAGTGGGCAACAGAAAGGGAACGCTCCAATTAAGAAAACATACTGACCCGGCGGGCAAACAATAAATGCCCGGCGGAAAGGTGGAACAAACACATCTACCACCACTCCCACCTCTCCACCACTCCCACCTCTACTTGAAAGCAAGGTGTAAAATGGCGGAACGGAGAATATGTAACAAGAAGAAATCAGGCAACAGGAGGTGCCCTGAGGTTATAGAATAAAACAGATGCCGAAGAGAACCGCTGGTCAGGTTGGACATAGAAAGCGGTCAATACCAGCGGCAACTGCTGTTGAGAATAGAACTGAACACTGAGACAGGGCGACACCAAAAACTGGCAGATATAACACGAAGAGACTGACTGCAGTTGAGGATTAATCCCATCGGGCACAGAATGAACTATATGCTCCGGCCGGTGTGTATGCATGGTTTTGGCCACATACATCGGGACAAGCATGAATAAAAGCATCCACGCTATCAGCACCCTGTGTTTATTGTTCACTCTCATAATCGACTGCTAAGATAGCTAGTAAAAATGTAAGATGCAACATTGTTGCAACAAAAAAATAAATGCAGATGACACTCACACTTCATTTCCATTACTTTCGAGTAAGAAACGGCAACAAAGAACCATCGAACTCATTCCAGATTAACAATACAATCAAAATAATACGACACAATGCCGCCAACATGTTCGCATAAAAACGGAACTTCAGAAAAGGAGTGTCCAGTTTACGCTTTTTATAATCTATATACAAATAATATATAGTAAATATCAACAAGATAACTATTAATATCATAAGAATAAAATACAAAATCCTAAAATTGCACCATATAGACATACACCAAAAAGATACAGATTTCCTCTATCAGAAAGGGGTCTTCTATCTAACAGAATCTCGACCATCATATTGACAGACGAAAAAATGAGACAGATACAAAATATTATTATTATCATTTTTTATTTTCCTTTTCAATCAATCATCCTTTTCTAAAACTAAGGTATACAAGATACGAAAAAATACTTAGGAACGGACTAATTCACACAAAAAAAGGCAATAGACCATTCAAAGGTTAAAATCATCCCAATATTTTACCCTAATTCCATTTTTTAAAACTAATTTTGCCGAAGAAACTAAATAGACGAACAAGCCTCAGTCTTATTTGTCATAGATAAATCAATATAAAGAATGTCGATAGCGCAAAAATTAAGCCAACTGCTTCTGAATATATCCGGATGGAAAGCCTACAGCAACGTGAACCCGATACCCAACAAGTGCGTGTTCTGCGTAGCCCCCCATACCAGCAACTGGGATTTCTGGATTGGAAAGATAGGCTACACCGCCCTCTACAATGTCCGCCCCAACTTTCTCATCAAACAAGAATGGTTCAAATTTCCGTTCAACCTGTTTTTCAATCATGTGGGCGGCATACCCGTCAACCGGAGCGGAGCACACTCAATGACCGATGCCATCATAGAAAAGATGAAAACGCTGGACCGTTTCCAATTGGCAATCACCCCCGAAGGAACACGTAAATTCAATCCGAAGTGGAAACGAGGGTTTTATCACATTGCCAAAGAGGCCAACGTACCGCTGCTGATAGTATCGATAGACTACCAAAAGAAGGAGGTCTGCATTGACCACGAATTTAAACCGACCGACAATGCGGAAGCCGACATGAAAGCCATACAAAGCTGGTACCTCGACAACCACATCATGGGCCAGCATCCCGAAAAGTTCGGAACCATTTTCTCCAAATAACAAATAACAGGAACTGCCATGAACAGAGTGCTGACATTTGCAATGATGCTGATAGCAATAGCAGTTGCCACCAGCGGTTGTGACGATGAATATGACTTCACCAGCGATGCCAGCTGCCACCTGAGCTACAGCGGCGACACCCTGCAATTTGAGCCGCTGCTGGCCACCCGCGTCACCGCCACCCACACCATCATGGTATATAATCATTCGGGCGAAGACCTAAAGGTGAACGAGATTGAACTACACTCGGCCAACGGCAACTTTCAGATAAATGTGGACGGAAGAACGGGAACCCGGTTCTCTGATGTGGAGATTCCTGACGGCGACAGCATCTATATCTTCGTAAGAGCCAAAGTACCAGAGCAGAGTGTTGACACTGCAGTGCTGATACAAGACTCAATCACTTTCAGCTATAATGGCAACCACGACCGCATAGTACTGAGCGCATACAGCCAGAATGCCAACATCATGCAGGGGCAGACCATCAAACACGACACCACATGGACCAACGCAAAGCCCTTTCTGATACTGGACTCCCTGCGGATAGCCAAAGGGGCCACCCTGACCATAGAACAAGGCGCCACAGTGCTGCTGCATAACGGCGCCAGCATCACTGTAGACGGCACTTTGGACGTGAAAGGGACCGCCAGCGCACCAGTGCTGATAGGGGGTGACCGATATGACAATCTGACCAGCATGATACCCTACAACCGCCTCAGCAAGCAATGGGGAGGCATAAATATAAGCGCCAGCAGCAGCGGCAACCACATAGAGGGCACTCTGATACGCAGCAGCACCTACGGCATAACTATTGACTCCGCCCCGCTGCCCACCGATGGAAGCTATCGCCTGACCATAGCCAATTCGGAGATACGCACTGCCAGCGAGGGTGTTCTCTATGCCAATCATGCCAACATCTATGCCTACAACACGGTGCTGGCCAATGGCGGATACCGCACCGTGTATCTCAAGGGGGGGCAATACCTATTCAACCACTGCACCATCGCCTGCTACTCAAGCGGCAACAGAATGTTAGGCGCGCTGACGTTGCAGGGCGATGCCACCAACCCCCTCACTCAGGCCGACTTCAACAACTGCATCGTATATGGCAGCTACACCAACGAGCTGAATTTGCCCACTCTGGCCAGCGCAACTACCGCCAACTACAAATTCAGCCACTGCCTGATTAGAAACAACAAACCAAACGACACCGAAAGATTCACCGATAACATTTGGAGCAAAGACCCGAAATTCACCATTGACGGCAGCTATCTCTATTACGACTTTCATCTGAAAGACAGCACCTCGGCAGCCTATGGCATAGGCGACGCACTTCTGCTGACGCAATATCCCGAATGTGCCACCGACCTGGATGCCAATCCAAGGACCTCCGGCAACCATATTCAGCCAGACGCTGGCGCTTATAGCTGGGTCAAGAAATGAAAAGGAAAACAGTTCTGGTCTCTTGCCTGACAATCATTGCGGCAATAGGAGGTCTTGTTACCCTGAATGCAATAAGCACTACCGACAAACAAAGAACTGAAACAAACGCCCGTGCAGAAACGGCAGACAGCGACATGGATGTACCCGAAAAAATAGCAAATACCGAAAGAATAAGAATAGTATCGTACAACGTCGAGAACTTGTATGACACCATTGACGACCCCAACACCGACGATGACGACTTCACACCCAACGGACGCAACCAATGGGATGAGACCAGATACCAAGAAAAACTGGAACACACTGCCAAGGCCATCTGCGCAGCCGGTCAGGGAGAGGACCCGGTATTGGTAGGTCTGTGCGAAGTGGAAAATGCCACAGTGCTGCACGACCTGCTGACGCGAACCAAAATGGAGAACTGCGGCTACAGCTACCTGCACAAAGACTCACCCGACCACCGCGGAATAGATGTGGCACTGCTCTATCAGCCCAATCAGATAAAAATACTCAGCAAGGATTTTCTGCACGTGCAGCTGGACGGAGACGGCAACACCCGCGACATACTCTATGCCCAGTGCCAACTGAAAAACGGGACCTGCCTTCACCTTCTGGTCAATCACTGGCCCTCAATGAGAGGAGGTAGAGCCGAAAGCGAAAACAAACGGGACGCCGCCGCCGAGGTGGCCCGACACAAAATTGACGAAATAAGAAAAACAGACCCGCAAGCCCTAATAGTGCTGATGGGAGACTTCAACTCCTATCCTACCCAGAACTGCATAGTGCACTCGCTGGGAGTCAGCAACAATACCGACAAGCCACAAACCGATGGACTATATAACCTGATGTACCGATATGCCGACAACAACGGTCTTGGCACCCACAAATTCGAGGGCAAATGGGGAGTGCTGGACCAACTGATAGTATCAGGACCACTTCTCAATCAAAAGAGTAAAACATTCACTACCCCAAGCAGTGCACACATTTGCCATTTTCCATTCCTGATAGAAAAAGACAGAGATGGAAACGACACCCCCAAAAGCACATTCAAGGGAACTTTCTACCGCGACGGCTACAGCGACCATCTACCAGTAATGCTGGATTTGTATCTGAGGTAAAAAATGATACAATACGCCCCCTATATTGATACTCCTCACAATAATTTATTTAGCAACAACTGAGATATTTTGAATAAAAATTCATATATTGCGCACAGAAAAACACAAAATAACAACCTTAAAAAGCAATATATGATAACAAGTTTACGCAACATCATCAGACGCGCAGGAGTGGCAACACTACTCTCGCTGATTGCCTGCTTCTCCACATTTGCAGCCTCAAAACAAATGGAATATCTGGACCGAGGGGTGGTGGCCATCAAAGCCACAAGCGGTGTTTTTGTCAGTTGGAGATTTCTGGGAACCGACAAGACCACTACCACCTTCAACCTATACAGAGACGGAACAAAGGTGAACAGCACCCCCATTGCCACCACTACCAACTACACCGATGCCAACGGCACCACCACCTCAACCTATACCGTGAGGTCGGTCGACAACAATGAGGAAAGCGGCGACTCAAAAGCAGCAAGCGTTTGGGCCGACATTCACAAATCGATACAACTGAACAGACCGGCAGGAGGCACTGACGCTGGAGGTACGGCATACACCTACACCCCTAACGACATGAGCGTAGGCGACCTTGACGGAGACGGTGAATATGAGTTGGTGGTAAAATGGGACCCATCTGACTCAAAAGACAATTCCCAGTCAGGCTACACTGGTAACGTATACATAGATGCCTACAAGCTGAATGGCACCCAGCTATGGAGAGTTGACCTTGGAAAAAACATAAGAGCGGGTGCCCACTACACCCAATTTCTGGTGTATGACTTTGATGGGGACGGTAAGGCCGAAATGGTATGCCGTACCGCACCTGGAACCATCGACGGCAAAGGAAACTATGTGCTGATGGGATCCGACTCCAAAACTGCCGACTACCGCAACAGTAACGGCTACATATTAAGCGGTTCCGAATATCTGACCGTATTCAACGGCGAGACGGGGGCCAATGCCGCTACCATAGCCTATGAACCCGCCCGCGGCAATGTGGGCGACTGGGGAGACACCTACGGAAACCGAGTGGACCGATTTCTGGCATGTGTAGCCTACCTCGACGGCATTCATCCAAGCATAGTGGAAAGCCGCGGTTATTATGCACGCGCGGGAATGGCTGCCTACGACTACAAAGACGGCAAACTGACAAAACGGTGGTCCAGACTTGACACCAGCGACGGCAACGGAATTTTCGGCGAAGGCTTTCACAATATGTCCGTTGCCGATGTGGACAACGATGGGTATGACGAAATCATATTCGGCTCAGCCTGCGTAGACCACGACGGCAGTATGTATTACCGCATGGGATTCGGACATGGCGATGCCCAGCACGTGAGCAAGATGTGCGCCACCTGCACCGATTATTACGGGTGGTTTGTTCACGAGGAGACCACAAGTCCCTATGGATACGAGCTCAGAAATCTAAGGACAGGTAAAGTGATATTTGGCGCAGCCACCAGCAGCGACAACGGCCGAGGGATGGCAGCCGACCTATCGGCCGACAACCCCGGATTTGAAATGTGGAGCACCGCAAGCGGAGACAAGGTTTTTGACATCAATGGAAAAGAACTGAGCAATGTGAGCATACCCAAAGGAGTGGGAGGAGGCTACACCATCAACTTCCGCCTATACTGGAATGGAGACCTGCAAGACGAGATGCTGGATCGGAATCTGGTAATCACCTCAGCCCCTGGCAATGTAGCCTCCCGAGTTGTCACAATGTCTGACTACGGCAATTCAGCCCTGATAAACGGCAGCAAATATAACCCTTGTCTGTCAGCCGACCTGTTGGGCGACTGGAGGGAAGAATTTATCACCTACGACAGCAACGATCCCAGCAAGATAAACCTATTCAGTACCAACACACCTACCAATTACCGCATCTACACACTCATGCACGACTTGGTATACCGAGAAGGAGTAGCACGCGAGAATGTAGCCTACAATCAGCCACCACACCTCGGCTACTACATGGGCGAAGGCATCAGCGACTTGAAGCAGCCTGACATCTATGTGATACAAGGAGGAGTGGCAGCCCCTACACTGACTAAACATGGAGTGGGCAATTCGTCACAAACCGTGGCTATTGGCGACTCAATAATCAGTTTCTACTACAGCTGGGCCAATGCCAACACAGTAAGCGTATCGGGGCTGCCAACAACTCTGAAAGCCACTATTGACAAGACAGCAAAAACCGTTACTTTTAGCGGGAAAGCCACTGAGAATGGCACATGGAACTATAGCATCACCACCGTAAGCGGCTATAATCCAGAGGCCATCAAAAATGGAACATTCATTTTTGGCACAGGCAAAGAGGTGCCCGACACGGCCACCATCACAACCGCAAACAAGCGGAACCAGACTATCATTGTGGGCAAAGAGATGACAGGAATAACGTATACCTACACCAAGGCTGACTCTCTGACACTGACAGGCACCCTACCCGATGGGGTTTCGGCCAATGATAACGGCAACGGAACTCTGACTATCAGCGGAACACCCCACACCTTAGGCACTTACAGTTATACACTGCAAACAAAAGGACAAAATGTGAATGTGACAGACAACGGCGGCACCCTTACGGTAATAGCAGACACGACCTTGTCGGAAATGAACATAACGGGAGCTCTGACCCAGAATATATGGGAGGGAGACCCAATGAGCATTGTGACCATCACCTACGGAGCTGGCACCAAGAGCGCAAATGTATCCGGGCTGCCCGATGGCGTGACAAAAAGCGTAAACACCAGCAACAAAACCATTACCATCAGCGGAACACCTACCGCCAGCGGTGTGATAAAAATAGAATCGGTGGGGAACGGAGAACAAATAAGTTATACGCTCACCCTCAACATGATAGCCTCCAGTCTGAAAAAAGTGGCCTACATCACCAACCCGACAGCTGCCAACTACGCCAAGGACACCAAGATATTGCCAGCCCTGAAAGCCTGCAAAGATCTCTACATAGAAGAGGTGGATGCCTCCCAGTCCTCATTCAACTTCAGCAGATATGATTTAGTGGTAGTGAGCGAAATTCCCAACTCAAGTGACCCGCTGATGGCAAGTATAAAGAAAGCCGACAAACCGATACTCAACATGAAAGTGTTTGAATATAAAACGACGGAAAATACATGGAATTGGGCCTCAACGGGATATGGAGACAGCTATACAGCCACCACCATAAGTGTCAGCAACAATATGCTGAAGCATCCCATGTTTAAGGATGTGACTTACAACAACGGCAATGAGATAAAAATGGTGGACAGCGTCAATACAAAAGCTCTCAGCTATATGTATCCCGCACAGTTCACCAGCACCAGTGGAGAAGCCATCAGCACCATTGCCACCCTATTGGATGGCGACCAGCCCGTAATTTTTGAGGCACCCGCCGGGACCATCATATCGGGCGACACGTTAAGCCAAAAATACATACAAATAGGTCTGAACAGCAGTTCATTTGCCAACATCAGTACCGATGGTGTCTCTGTTGTGAAAAATGCCTGCTACTATTTGCTGGGACTGCTAAGTGGAGGCAGCGGTGTGGAGAATGTGAGTGCAACCATAACAAACCGCGCAAGCATCCATCCTAATCCGGTAACCGACGTTTCTCAAATCACCATTTTCTCAGCCGGGGGAGAAGGGGTAATGACACTGAGCAATATGGCGGGACAGACCGTATGGAACAAGACAATCAGTCTGAACGCTGGCAACAATACCTTCAGAATGGAGAAAGGAAACCTAAATACAGGTGTATACACTCTAACTGTAAACATTGAAGGAGAAGAGAACTTCATAAAAGTAATCATCAAATAAATCAAGATAGAAAAAAACACACAAATAGATAACAAAAAGGTGTAAAAGCGGGATTGAATCCCGCTTTTTTTGTATGATTGAAAAAAAAATCCAAGTAAAATGAAAAAAAAATCCTACACAAAAAAAGAAATGTAGCCTAACTTTGCTACAACGAAAGTAAAAAGATTAGCAGTTATACAAATAGTCACGAGTACTTATACTAACATTGTAGTTTATAGAGTAATGTGTTTATTAAAAAAGTATTAATGTTTGAATTTTCAAAATTCAAAAAGGCGGGGAGTGATTCTCGCCTTTTTTGCGTTTATAGGGACACTGCATCCTAGGTTTCCAAAAAGCAAGAAAAAACAGAGGAGTGATTAAAATATCCAAGAGAGAATGATAAAATAGTCCAATAAAGAGAGGAATAAAACATTGTAAATTTGTTTTGTTCAAAAAGAATAGAGAACTTAATAAACGAAATAAATTACAAAAATATTAAAGCCATGAAACACGTTTACAAAAGCATTTTATTAGCATTGAACATGGCCCTGCCAATGGCAGGTGAAACGGACGCCGCCACGCTAGCTTTTCCGGAGGCCTTGGGATTCGGAGCCTTGGCCACAGGAGGACGAGGTGGCAAAGTATATCACGTGACCAATCTGAACGACTCTGGCACCGGCTCCTTCCGTGACGCCGTGAGCGGGAGCAATAGAATAGTGGTATTTGACGTAAGTGGTTACATATCGCTGAAGACTGCGGTAAGCGTCAGCAGCAACATCACCATAGCGGGACAGACCGCTCCTGGCCAAGGAATAGGAATAAAAGGAGGCGAAGTGTCGTGTGCCAAAAAGTCGAATATTATCATCCGCTATCTCCGCATCAGACCAGGTAGCGAGACAGCCTCTACAAGCGATGATGCCTTGAGTCTGTACCTTGCCAACAATGTGATGCTGGACCATTGCTCATTTGAGTTTGCACCATGGAACAATATTGACGGAGTGGGAGACAGCGACAAAGGTCTTGTTACCAACATATCATTTCAGAACTGTCTGATAGCCAACCCTACCGGCCAACAATTTGGCGCCCACTGCGAAAGCGTCAACAGTGATTGGTCGTGGTATTACAACGCCTTTGTAAACTCACACAACCGCAACCCGCTCGACAAGACGAACTCTGTATTTGTCAACAACATCTGCTATAACAACGAAGCGTCATACACTACCCACACCAGCACAAAATTCAAACATGACTTGGTGAACAACTACTTTGTATATGGACCCGTTGCCAGCAAAAACACTTGGTTTCAGGTAGACAAGAATCAAATAATGTACTACACAGGCAATATGCTGGATGGCAACAAAGACGGAAATCTGAACGGAAGCACCACCACTCCCTACTTCTATCAAGGAGCCTGCACCATACTGGACAAGGCGTGGTCGACCGTAACCACCAGCAATCCCATCTACACGGCAGCCACCGCTTTTCGCTTGGTAGCCTCACAGAGTGGCACACTGCCTTACGACGAGCTGGACCAAATGATATGGGATGAGGTACGCAGTCTGAAAAATGGGCCATCGAGCCTCTATACCACGCAAACGGCCACGGGTCTGGGCAATAATGGATACGGAACCATAAAAACGGGTAGCAAAATGACCGATACGGACGGCGACGGAATGCCAGACTATTGGGAACAGACCAACGATCTTAGCACCACAACCGATGAGGCCATGACCGTGGGAAAAGACGGATATACCAACATTGAACGCTACATCAATTGGCTGGGTGTACCCCACACTACCGCCACAATGAACGGGTCTGTGACCTACAATCTGACCGACATCACAGGAGGATTCAGCGCTGTAAGTCCCAGCTACACGTTAAGCGACGCTGTGAACGGCGCTGCCAGTCTACAGAGTGATGGTCACTCCGTATTGTTTACTCCGACAGCCAATTTCCATGGCATGGCCAGCTTCAACTACACCGTAAAGGGCAGCGACGGCACCAGCTACACAGGCAAAGTAACCATTGCTGTGATACCTAATGGCAACAAGGTAACAGTGTATCCCACCCTACAAAAATGCGGCGGTGGAAATTCGAATCAGACAGTGAAGGCTGACAGTGCCATAACGGCATTTTGCTACACCTGGACCAACGCCAGCACGGTAGATGTAAAATGGAATCCATCGACACCCGACGGACTGAATGTGGACATTGACAATGCCAATCAGAAAGTAACATTCAGCGGCAATCCTAAATTCGGAGGAACTTATCAGTTCACCGTCACTACCGACAACACGGGCGACAGCATCTGCACAAAAAGCGGGGCCATAACGGTAACGGGAGGAGTACAGATGCCAACCTTCATAAAACGGGGAGCAGGCTCATCCAACCAGACCGTAATGATAGATTCGGCCATGCAGAATTATAATTTCGGATGGACCGTAGTGCCAGAAATCACTATCAGTTGGAATCCATCGGCCCCGGCTGGCATAGAGGTGTATATGGACAACGACAGCAAGACCATCTACTTCAGCGGTACACCAACCCAAGCCGGCACCTACAAATATACCATGACTGCCACCAACGGAGACTCCATAGCCACCCGCAGCGGCAGCATCAACGTGACATCACAAGGCACTGGTATCAGCGAAAACAGCGCAGCAAATAACGGAGTAAAGGTTTATCCTAATCCATTCAGCACCGATGCCACTATTGCCATAAATGCAGATGTGGCGGCCAACGGGCTGCTCACTCTGACCAACATGATGGGTCAGACAATAAGAAGAGAAGAAATAGGACTGCACGACGGGACCAACACGCTGGCATTGAGCCGAGAACATTTACATGCTGGCGTATATCTGCTCACCCTGCAGCTCTCGCACCAAGTGTACACCCTCAAAATCGTGGTAAAGTAACAAAGGATGTAACATAACTCAAGCAATATATCACAAAACAGAAAGAGGCGGCGCCACACGGCACCGCCTCTTTCTGTTTTTTAATAATCGGATTGCCCAAACAAGAATCGGGCAAAACGACGAGAAATTCAAAATCAATTAATCAATAAGCACGAGCAAAAAGGACCCGGCACTTAGAAGGCTTGCCAGTGACCATACACTTGCCAGGCTCCTTATCGCCATCGAGGTAGCTCTCGAACGGAATACAGCGGATAGTAGCCTTGGTTTCCTCCTTGATTTTGGCCTCCGTCTCAGCGGTGCCATCCCAATGAGCCAGTATGAAACCACCCTTTTCAATCTGTTCCTTAAACTCATCATAGGTATCCACCTTGTAGATGTGGCCCTTACGATAGTCGAGCGCCTTCTGGAAAATATTTTTCTGAATCTCGTCCAGCAAATCCTTGATATAGTTTTCAACGCCCTCCCAATCACGTGTTTCCTTGGTGAGTGTATCACGGCGGGCCACCTCAACAGTGCCATTCTCCAAATCGCGGGCACCGATAGCCAAACGGACAGGCACGCCTTTCAGCTCATACTCGGCAAACTTCCAGCCTGGCTTGCGGGTGTCAGAATCATCATACTTGACACTGATGCCCATCGCCTTGAGCTTCTGCACAAGCACATCCACCTTGGCACTAATCTGAGCCAACTGTTCCGCCCCCTTGAAGATTGGTACAATAACAACCTGAATAGGCGCCAAGCGAGGAGGAAGAACCAAACCATTATCATCAGAGTGAGACATGATGAGCGCACCAATCAGACGGGTGGAAACACCCCATGAAGTAGCCCAAACATAATCCATCTTGCCGTCACGCGTCATGAATTGCGCATCAAAAGCCTTGGCAAAATTCTGTCCGAGGAAATGCGAAGTACCTGACTGCAGGGCCTTGCCGTCCTGCATCAAAGCCTCGATGGTATAAGTATCTACCGCGCCGGCAAAGCGTTCCGTCTCCGACTTGACACCCTTTACAACTGGCATAGCCATTACATTCTCAGCAAAATCAGCATATACATTCAGCATTTTCTGCGCCTCAGCCTCAGCCTCCTGATAAGTTTCGTGAGCAGTGTGTCCCTCCTGCCACAGAAATTCGGCAGTGCGGAGGAACGGACGGGTACGCATCTCCCAGCGAAGCACATTGGCCCACTGGTTGCAAAGGATAGGGAGGTCACGATAAGAGTGAATCCAATTCTTATAAGTATTCCAAATGATGGTTTCAGAAGTAGGTCGGATGATGAGTTCCTCCTCCAGCTTGGCAGCAGGGTCAACCACCACCTCCGTACCATCCTCATTCACCTTCAGACGGTAGTGGGTGACTACCGCGCACTCCTTGGCAAAACCCTCAACGTGTTTGGCCTCCTTGCTGAGAAAAGACTTGGGGATAAGCAAAGGAAAATAGGCATTGACGTGACCAGTTTCCTTAAAACGGCGATCAAGCTCAGCCTGCATCTTCTCCCAGATAGCATAGCCATAAGGCTTGATTACCATACAGCCTCTTACAGCAGAATTTTCAGCCAAATCGGCCTTAACTACCAAATCGTTGTACCACTGCGAGTAATTCTCAGCCTGTGGTGTTAATTCTTTTGCCATTTTCTATAATAAATTTTCTATTTTAGTTGTTTTCATCAATCCAATCAACGACAAATTTACGCATTTTTACTCGAAAACATTTAAAGAGAACATAAAACATACACTTAAAGCCAAAAATGCCGTATCTTTGCAACGCAAATCGGAAAAGAAATGAGGAACAGGATAATAATGCTGACTCTGCTGTTGACCAGCTTGACAATGAGCGTAACGGCAGGGAAAAACAGCTATATGGGAAAAGTGCAGTCGGTGGTGAGCGATGTTGAAAGAGACTCAACCATGAGCGATGCTGAATTTGCAAAAAAGAAAGCAAAGATGGACGCTTTGGACAAAGACTACGACAAATACCGCAAAGACCTGAGCAGCGATGACAAAAAAGAGCTGGGCCGTCTGCATGCCCGATTCTATAAAGCCACAGCCGCCCACGAAATGAAAGGAGTGAGCAATGACTTGCAAGATGCCATAGACGAGGCCAGCGGATTTCTGGAAGAGCTGATGAAAGACAGCAACGAAGAGAACAACGAAACAAAATAACAAAACAAAAAAATATGAGAAAAACATTAATGTGCGTAATAGCCATGCTGATGATGGGATTGACAGCAATGGCTGCAGATGAGCTCGACATTCAGAAGGTGGCCAATGCTAAACTGGGAGACCTGGAAGCTATGCTGGAATATGGCAAACAGATGGAAGGCAGCACCAAACTGAACGATGCCGAATTTAATACGGAGCTATATAAACAGGTAGGAATAGAACTGCCCGACAATAACAAGAAGCAGGCCAAGACAGGAAAGAAAATCAGCAAGACAAGCAAACTGCAAAAAGGTGATATCGTATTCTTCAGAAATGCAGACAGCAAAAAGATAGCCTTTTCAGGTATCGTGTATGCCATCAACGAAAGCGGCAGTTTCGACTTCATCTATGCCGCAGCCGATGGAGTGAAAATGGCCAACTCGGAAGCCAATGAATATAGAGGCTACTTTTTACAGGCCAGCCATATAACTTCAGACAAAGAGCTGAAGAAGGCACGCAAGGCTTACAAGAAGCAAGTAAAAGACGCCGAGAAACAGGAAAAAGAGGCCGAAGAGAACAAAGAGAAGGCTGAGAAACAGCAAAAGAAAGCTGAAAAAGCAAAGAAAGAGCTGGACAAACAGCAAAAGGCAATGGAGAAACAGCAGAAAGAGCTGGACAAGGCAAAGGAAAACGCGAAAGCAGCGGAGGAGAAATAATCAAAATCGGACAGCTGATACCTGTCATTTCCAATAAAACATTCGGCCAATACGTCATTTTGAAGGGCAAAATCAGTCCGACAAATCTGCGTATTGACCGAATTTATTTTCAGGCAATCCATAAAAAACGGAAAAGCTTGAATGTCTGGTTTATGTCTTCCCAAACAAAGACAAATGACAAATGCACAACAAACGGGAAACGGAAAACGGAAAACGGAATCAATCAAATCTGCGCAGAATACTGGGTATCATAATGCAGATGAAAAGAAACCACGGCATGAATACCCCGCCTGAATATATCGAGCGGCATATTCTCATTGGGCGAATGAATGGCATTGCTCTCCAACCCGAATCCCATCAAAATGGTTTTGGCACCAAGCACCTCCTCAAAATCAGAAAGGATGCCGATGCTCTCCCCACGACGGATGGAGATAGGCTCCTTGCCAAAAGCATCGGAGAACCCGGCAACAGCCGCCTGCCAAGCCGGATGACTGGGTGGACAAAAATAGGGAGCACCTCCCTGACGGGGAGTCACCTTGACCGAGACAGAATCGGGAGCAATAGATTGCAGATAATCGGCAAACAATTTGCAGATGCGCCGATAATCCTGATTGGGCACCAATCGGCAGGACACCTTGGCAAAAGCCTTGCTTGGCAGCACGGTTTTAGACCCCTCGGTAGTCTCGCCACCCCAGATGCCACACACATCAAACGAAGGGCGGCAACTATTACGCTCAAGCGTGGAATATCCCGCCTCACCAGCCAGAGCTTTGACCCCGATACTGCTCATATACTCCGACTCACTGAACGGAATGCGCCGCATCTGCTCACGCTCAGCATCAGCAATAGGCAACACATCGTCGTAGAAGTGCGGCAGAGTGATATGCCCATCGGAATCAACAACATCGGCAAGCATACGGCACAACACATTAATGGGATTAGCCACAGCCCCGCCATACAGTCCGCTGTGCAAGTCTTTGTCAGGTCCGGTCACCTCCACCTCCCAATATTGCAAACCCCGAAGTCCAGAGGTGAGCGAAGGCAGATTGCGTCCCAGCATACAAGTATCAGAGATGAGCACTACCGAGCACTGCAGAAGTTGACTATGGTCCTCCAAAAAATGGCGAAGCGAAGGAGACCCAATCTCCTCTTCTCCCTCTATCAGGAATTTGACATTATGCGTCAGCAATCCTTCTGCCACCAGATAGGCAAAAGCCTGAAGCTGAATAAACGACTGACCCTTGTTATCATCAGCCCCCCTGCCCCACAGCACATCGTCAATACGGGTGAGCGCGAAAGGACGGGTAAGCCAGACATCGAGCGGCTCGGCAGGCATCACATCGTAATGGGCATATACCAACACAGAGGGTGCGGCTGCATCGACTATTTTCTCAGCAAAAACCACAGGATTACCCTCGGTAGGCATCACCTCCGCATGGTCGGCTCCCGCCTTCAGCAGCAACTGCTGCCATAATTCGGCACAACGCAGCATATCAGCACGATGAGAAGGCTGGCAACTGACACTCGGTATAGCCACCAAGTTGGTCAAATCGGCCAGTATATCGGACTCATGCAGGTGAATATAAGATTGTACGTCTGTTTTCATATTATCAGTTTGTTGACACCGCAAATTTAAATGATTTAAGACCAGACTTCAACACCAAAATAAAAAAAGGCTACAAACCAAAAGGATTGCAGCCGATGACAGCACATAAGCTGGCAGTCATTTGAAATAATTAAACAAACCTTTGAGCACATCCCAGATGCCCCAAATGACCAATCCGTAAAACACGTAATAGTGTCCAGAGCCAGAACTGGCTCCACTATAACTGACAGCCGACAGTAACAGACCAACAACAGCAAATCCGATACCTATCATAATAGTTTTGCCTGCGGATTCCCGTCTTTTTTCATCTTCTTCACTCATATCCAAAATTTATGTTTAACACGACAAAGATAAATACAGAAATGACTCATAGCAAACTTTTGCAAGGCTTGCAAAAGTGAAACAAGAAACCGTTAAAACATAGGAATGTTACCAATCTAAACACCAAAATAAAAAAAGGACCGCGTCCCAAAAGACGCAGTCCAAGATACACTTTGAAAAAGAGCAAACAAACAGAATTTTCAGGTTAACATTATAGAATATAGACTGTTTAGAAATATCGAATTAAAACCACCCGACAGACTGGAAACATTGTTCACAGGCAATAAATAAAATATCGCCACAGCAATAGCCTCCGCCATCCAACTGGCATAAGAAATCAACTAATCAATCGTCCAGCTGCCATTGCAGCCAAACGACACGAAATAAAGGTATTGCCCAACAAAGCGCAATCCCGAAAAAACTTTCGTTTTTTAGTCAACAATAAAATATAATTGTGGTAAAACAACCAAATCTACATAACATCACCATTCAGCAAAATAACAACTTGCCTATAAGGTGCTACAAAGATACAGAAAAGATTGAGAAAATAAAATCAAAGGGGGCACAAATTACGCTGCCATACAAAACAAGGGGCTGCGCCACACAACGCAACCCCTACACACACACTTTTGAAAAAGTGCAAACAAATCAAGCAAGCAAGGCTTATTTACATTAATTAGACTGTTTGAAAAATGAATAGATTATTACCTTAAGAAATAAAGTAACAGGAGACTGCGGAATGCAGTATAAACAACAAATAAAATACACACAGACCTGATTACGGCAGTCACACCGCCAGCACAACCCAATAAAAGGCTGATTCCGGATTTACCCTATTTGATCAATTTAAAATCATTAAAATTTCAGTAAAACAATCACACAAAAGTCACGATGTCTCTCGATAGAGACTATATATAAAAGCCTATTGAGTGCCGTAAATTTACCAAATAAAATCAGAAAACAATAAAATATATCAAAAAATATTCATAAATTAAGAACAAAAGATATTACAGAAACAAAGGGAGAGACCTTAATGAACCTTTGACAAGGTCAAAAGCAGAAGACGGGAGATACAAAAACATAGAGATATAGCACTGATATATAATTAATTAAGTCAACAAATGTTACAATAGCCAACTCCATTTGGGAAAAATGGCACCTCCAAAGCCTCCAAAGTCAAAGAAACAAAGGGACGAGAGGCTAATGTTACCAAACATCACGACAAAAGGGAAAAACATCCCCCATCAAAAAGAGGGAGAAATGAGACAAATTAGCAAATAAATGAGAATATTTGCAGCAGAAAATAAACACAAACGATATGAACAAAAAAGTGGTTACACTTGCATTGCTGATAGGAATGGGCAGCTTGGCACAGGCGGGCACATTTGTAGCAACAGAAAACGAGAAGTATGGAACAGATGAATTGCATAAGATTGCGTTCAACGGTGATGAGGTCAAGGCCTACTTTACTGACGGAACAGAAAAGACCTATGACTTCAGTTCATTGCAACGCATCTATTTTACGGACCCGACAGAAGTAGAGACTATAGGTAAAGAAGCAGAACTCTACATCTACCCTAATCCGGTAAATGACGAAGTGCATCTGACAGGAGTACCCGACGATGCCCAGTTATCCATCATCAATCTCAACGGTACCACCATCATGGCCCCACAGAAAGCCTCCAACGGAACGGCTCAAATCAATGTATCGAGCCTAAACAAAGGAATCTACTTCCTGAGAGTAAACCAGAAGATGGTAAAATTCATCAAACAGTAAAGAAACAATAAAAACAAAACAATATGAAAAAGGGATACATAATAGCAATGGCTGGAATGCTGACCGCAGGAATGGTGGCACAGAATGCTTTGCACGTATACAAGAAAGATGGTTCGATAGTAGACTACACAGTAGCCGAACTGGACAGCATCGTATTTGAGAAGCCTGGAACAGTGATAGCCGAGACACCAACACTGACAAAGTCTGGTACTGGTGCTTCAAGCCAAACCGTAACGGAAGGCAGTGCTATCACCGAGTTCAGCTACAGCTGGACCAACGCAACCAATGTAACGGTGACAGGTCTGCCAACTGGAGTGAACGCGACCATCAACACTGCCAACAGCAGCGTGACCATAGCCGGGACACCTACAACAGCCGGCACCTACAACTACACCATCAGCACGGTAAGCAGCGCCGCCACCCAGGCAACTGTCAACGGTACCATAACCGTAACCAGCTCAACCGTAAAGCCTGACACGCCAACATCTGGCACAGACACCATAACTCCAGCCGTGGTAACCCCAGGCACTGTGACGACAAAAGGCGCCGTGACAATGACCGAAGTTGGCGGATGGATGGAATCAGGCTATGCCGAATGGTCACTGGTAAGCAATGCAACATCCTACAATGTATATTGCAAAGCCGCATCGGATGCCGACAGCAAATACACCAAAATAGACGAGATGCTGGTACGCAACTACGGCAACTATGCCCGTGCTGACCTGCTTGGCTTGGCAGCCGGCACCTACAACATAAAAGTGGTGCCAGTTGTATCGGGCAGCGAAAGCGGAACAGGAACCGTAGGTACATTTACCGCCATAGCCCACGACCGTGCCGGTTATGCCTTCAAAGGCAGCGTTGTACCCGGAGCATATAATGCCGACGGCACTCTTAAAGACAACGCTGTAGTTATCTACCTGACCGAAAAGAATAAAAACACCATCAGTATGGACGTCAAGACCTCGTCCAAAGGCACCACGACCACTGGAACTGGCATAGTAGGCATACTTAATCTATATAAGAAAGGCTACGAAACCCGTCCGCTGGACATCAGAATGGTGGGCAACGTGACCGATGCCACCACCATGGACGGAGGTGACTATGTGATAGAGAACAGCAACGGTACCACCGGCATCACTTTTGAGGGTGTGGGCGAAGATGCCACTGCCAATGGATGGGGCATCAGAATCAAGAATGCCAACTATGTGGAAGTAAGGAATCTGGGATTCATGAACTGCAACAGTACAGAGGGAGACAATGTAGGTCTGCAACAGGGAGACAACTACGTGTGGGTACACAACTGTGACATGTTCTATGGAGACGCAGGCAGCGATGCCGACCAGGTGAAAGGAGATGGTGCCCTTGACTGCAAGAAGTCAAACTATTGCACCTTCTCATACAACCACTTCTGGGATAACGGCAAGTGCAACCTGCTGGGACTGAGCGAAGGCGTAAAGAGCACCGACAGCAACCCATACTATGTGACTTATCATCACAACTGGTATGACCACTCTGACAGCCGTCATCCACGTTGCCGCTACTGGAACGCACATGTATATAACAACTTCTACGATGGCAATGCCAAATACGGATCAGGCGCCACTCTGGGAAGCTCCATGTTTATGGAGAGCAACTACTTCCGCAACTGCAAATTCCCTATGCTAAGTTCGATGCAGGGAACTGACGTGTATGCCGCAGCCAACACCCGCGACACCAAAAACAACCCAATATTCAGCAGTGAGGATGGCGGTATGGTAAAAGCCTACAACAACAGCCTCAACGGCAAATATACCTTCATAGCATACGGGGCCAGCGACATTGTGACAGCAGGCACGACAGTGACAGCCAGCTCACGCGGCATCGACACTAAAACCGATTTTGACGCCTATGTAGTGACCAGCCGCAACACCACGGTGCCAAGCAGCATCACCACTTACCAGGGAGCCAACTACTACAGCAACTTCGACAGCAATGGCGGCATCACCTACAGCTATACAGCCGACCAACCAATAGATGCCGTAAAGAAAGTAAAGGCCTATGCAGGCCGCGTAAACGGAGGCGATTTCAAGTGGACATTCGATGACAGCACCGATGATGAGAGCTACGCAGTGAACACTGGTCTGAAAACAGCCATTACCAACTACAAGACGACCATGGTATCAGACTACGGAGAATAGACTGACAAACATACCATTAGACTAAAAGCCGGATGCAAATTAAAATTTGCATCCGGCTTTTTTTAGTGAATTTTAAATAAAATAGGTATATTAGCACTTGAAAAGATGTATAAAAAAACGATACACTTCATTCCTCATGAATGAACAAGATTAGCATGCGTTAGAACCCGACAATTACCAATGAAAAAAAATATGATAACAAAGCTGTTGGCATACGGCATATCGCTATTGATGGCTGTAACAACCGTCTGCGGCAGCAATGAGTACCATTTCGAATCCATCAGCACCCCCTATAAAGAATCCATCAGTGAAATGACGGAAGACCATTTGGGCTACATCTGGCTGGCCACCGACAACGGGACCATACGCTACGACGGCAAGCAATATACCAGATACGAGGTTAAAAACGGAAACGGACAACCAAGCAACAACTGCATAGCGATAAAAGAAGACAGCCGACACAACTTGTGGGTGGGAACCACAAGCGGACTGGCTCTGCTGGACCGCACGCACGGATATATGCGAGCCTACACAATCAACAAAAAACCCGATGGAATAATAAGCATAGCAGAGGATGCAGACCATACTCTTTGGCTGCTGGGCTACAACGCACTATACCACTACAATGTCAGAACGCACCTCTGCAAAACACTTCCTGGAAAATGGGGAACCCGAATTGCCGTAACGAAAACTGACGTGTGGGCGGCATCGGAAACAAACGGCATCACTCTGATAGACAAACACACCCTGCGCCACCGGACACTGACCGAAGGCATAGGACGCCACATATTCAGGCTGCTGGCCACCAGCGACGGCAACGTGGCAGCCGGCACCATTGACGATGGAGTGTATCTGTTAAACCAACAAGGGAAAGTGCTGCAACACCTGTCAGCCAATCAACCCAACGGATTCAACAGCAAAAACATCAGCGCCCTTTGCGAATCGGACAAAGGGACCATGTGGATAGGGTGCATCAGCGGAAACCTCGCTGCTTATGACCTAAAGAAGAGACAATTTGTTGACATCAGGCAGAAATATCCTCAAAAGATAAAGGCAAATGCGCTGACCATAAGCAGTATATTATATGACAGTCACCACAATCTGTGGCTGGGCACCGTGGGCTACTGGATGCTGAAGCGGAATCAAAGCGACAATCTGTTCAGCTATGCCAGCAGGGAACAACAGCCCACCATCACCTCATTCTGTGAAGACGCAAACAACCGGCTATGGGTGGGAAGCGACGGCAACGGATATGCCCCATACGATCCAATGACAGGACAATCGGGCAACGGAAGCAAAAAAACAATAGCCAGCTTGCGTCGCCAGGGCAACCAGCTATGGATAGCCAGTTGGGGAAACGGGGTGATAATAAAAGACACACGGACAGGACAAGAAACGAAAATAAAAGGTCTGCCAGGCAACGGCATACATGACGCTCTGCCCGTAAAAGGCGGAGCCTGGATAGCAATAGACTATTATGGACTGGTATATTACGACCAAAAGACAGGGAAAATAAGCAGCCGACTGAACAGCAAGCTGCCAGTATTTTCTGCCAAAAACCCGCAGTTTGCCATGCAACTGCTGCAAGACAGCAAGGGACAAATATGGGCTGCAACAAGTGACGGGTTGTGCTGCTGGAACGGACATTCCTACTACAGATACGGTTACAAGGACGGACACGACCAGGAAATACTGAGCGTGATAGAAGACCATGACCACCAAATATGGTTCATCAGCAAACGAAACGGGCTGAACAAAGTAGACGAAAAGCACCAAACATTCATCAACTACAATACCCGATACCGACTGCCCAACGAACTGAAATCGATGGCGGAAGACAGACATGGCAACTTGTGGATATGCAGCAGCGACCACCTATTCTGCATCAGCCACAACACCCACATTGTGCACGACTATGCGCTAAACAATGTGCTGGGCAATGACGCATTTAACACCAGGGCATTCTATATAGACCAGAAAGGAACCATCTATGCAGGCGCTACAGGCGGGGTGTTGACTGTACACTCGGAAAAAATTCCACCAGTGGCAGCCAGACAACAAGTCACCCTCACCTCGTTCAACATTTACAATCAGCGGCAAGAAGCAGCGGAAAACGGGATATTGACGAAAGACATATCACTGATAGAGGAACTGGAGCTGGGATATGAGCAGAAAATATTCTCTTTTGGCTTTCAATGTATCAATTACGACCAGTCTGAGCAACTGGAATACTACTACAAGTTGGAGGGACTATCCGATACCTGGATAAAGGCAGACCCCACACAGACAGCCACCTTCTCTGGATTAAAATGGGGGACCTACCACCTGGATGTGAAAGCCGTCACAAGCAGCGGAGAAGTAGGGCATCTGTCTCATCCGCTGAAACTGGTTATACTGCCCCCTTGGTGGGCAACGTGGTGGTTCAGGGGGATAATGGCGCTGCTGGTGTTAATCGCATTCCAAGCCATAACAAGATACCGGATACAATACATTGAGCACCAACGACAACGACTGAGCCAGCAAGTGAGTGAACGTACCCAGGAACTGGCACAACGAAATGAAGAAATAACGCAACAGAAACAAAACCTGGAAAAGAAAAATGAGGAACTGGATGAAGCCTTAAAAACCAAAGACCGCATAATGTCGGTGATAGCACACGACCTGCGCAACCCTATGACCATAGTGACTGGCATGCTGGAACTGCTGAGACGGGATAAAGAGGTAAACCAATCTGCCAACCTGAGCAAACAAGTGGGAACGGTGAGCCACGCTGCCAGCCATCTGCAAAACGAGATGGAGAATCTGCTGCAATGGGTAAGGATGAAAGGCGATGCCATACTGTATGCTCCACACGATGTATATCTGAACACACTGGTAGCTGACAACATACAGCTGCTACAAGACCTGCTGCAACAAAAAGAAATCAGCATCAACCTGTCAGACTCCAGCCAGACCTCCGCCTACTGCGATGACCGTATGATAGCAACCGTGATTCGCGACCTGCTGCAAAACGCCATCAAATTCTCACAACGAAAATCAGAAATAGAGATACTCCTCAGTGAGACGGAGAATCAGATAATACTGAAAATACAAGACCATGGAATGGGCATGACAGCCGAACGCAGCCAACACTTGTTTGACGGAGGAGAAATAACAAGCACCGAAGGAACTGAAAAGGAAAAAGGCTCTGGACTTGGACTGAAAATATGCCACAACTTCATAAGCAAAAACAAAGGCGACATTACAGTAAGCAGCGAAGAGGGGAAAGGCAGTACCTTCAGCATTAGTCTGCCAAAAGGCACCCTAAGAAAACAAGCAAAAACGGCAGACCTGCCCGAATGCAAAGAAACGGAAGAGGAGAAAGAGGCCGAACAAAAGAATTTGCTGCTAGTAGATGACGACCCCGACCTGCTGGACTACCTGACTCTGATATTCCGCACTGAATATAACATAACCACTGCCCACAATGGAGCCGAAGCGCTGGAAATAGCAAAGACCACCCTACCCGACTTGATACTAAGCGATATGATGATGCCGGAAATGGACGGACAAGAGCTATGCAGCCGACTGAAGAGTGACCCTATGACCCAGCACATACCCGTGCTGATACTGACCAGCAACGACACCAACGAAAGCCAGATAGAAAGTTTCAGGACCGGAGCGGACGACTACATAATAAAACCTTTCAACAAGGAACTATTACAGGCAAAACTACGGACTGTTCTTGAGAACCAGGAGCGACAGATGACACACTACCGCAACTTGCTGCTGAAACTGAAGCCTGGCGAACTGCCACAAAGCAAAGACGACACTTTTATGCAAAAAGTGAACGAAGTGATAAAAGTCAATGTGGGTAACGAAAACTTCACGGTAGAAACTTTGGCCGACCAAACAGCCATGAGTCGTATGCAATTATTCAGAAAATTCAAGGCTATAGCTGGTTGCACCCCTTCTGAATACATCAGACAATACAGAATGCTGTATGCCGCCCAACTGTTGGAAAAACACAGCATGAACATTCAGGAAATAGCGTATGCAGTAGGATTCAGTGACCCCAAATATTTCAGCAACTGTTTCTCCGACAAATTTGGAATGACCCCTACCCAATATGCAAAAGAACATAAATAATTATCACCCTCATGTAGATGCCAGACTTGGATGCAGAGAGGTAATATGGAACGCAATGTTACAAAATAGCCTCTATTAAGTTACAAAATACCCCCCTGCAAAAGCAACATTATAGTTTACTTTGCGCATCACACAAAGTAAGGGTTTCGATTGTCATTTTAGCAAAAACAGACATCACACATTAAAGTATAAATAGACTACAACTTAAATGAGAAACCGGATGAGAAACCCCATCCGGTTTTTTTATATAAAAATACAGATATGAAAAAAATACAATACATACTCATTACGCTACTGATAGAATCATTCATTGGCCACAATTGCTATGGAATAGAATTTGAATCTATCAAGAATCCATACAAGGACGCCATAATACAAATGGAAGAAGACCAGCTTGGATATATGTGGATAGCTACCGACAATGGAATGATACGCTATGACGGGAAAAAATATACCAGATACAGCCAAACCGATCCAACCCCAAAACACCTGCCAAGCAACCTATGTCTAGCAATAGCAAATGATTATAAAAACAGAACATGGGTAGGGACCTCGGGGGGACTTTCAGTATATGAAGAAAAGTCAGGGCAATTTGAGCCTATAAAAATCGGGAAGAATAACGACGGTATAAGAGATATAAAAGAAGATACAGACCATACACTATGGCTACTGGGATACAATGGACTATACCATTATAACCCTGACAACGGACAAACAAAAGAGATAAGGGGAATAGAGGGAATAAGAATCTGTATTGACAAAAAAAACATTTGGGTATCGTCAGAAGAGAACGGCATTACCATTATAGACAAACGGACAAAAAAACGCAGACAAGTCAAAGGTATCAGTCCACACCAGTTCCGACTATTAACCACAAGTAACGGATACATAATTGCAGGCTCTGCCAACGATGGAGTATACATACTAAACAGTCAAGGATTGGTAATGCAACACTTGACAGCAAACAGACCCAACGGATTCAACAGTAACAACATCAGTTCGCTATGCGAATGGAACGGACATTTGCTTATAGGCTGTATCAATGGGAATTTGGCCTCATACAACCTAAAAACCGGAAATTTTGAAAAAAAAGAATTGACAACGCCCGTTGGAATTGACAATAACTCACTAACAATCAGTAGTATAATAGCAGACAAGCATCACAATTTATGGATTGGGACACTCCGTCATGGCATCATAAAAACATACCAAAAGGGGAAAATATTCAGATATATCCGCAACAAGGGACAGAAAGCGATGACAAGTTTCTGCAACGATGGGAAAGGAAACCTGTGGGCTGGCAGCGACGGCAACGGATTATACATTATAACAGGAGAAAAAAGTTTGACAACAAACTACAATCAAGGTCAGGCAATACCCCACATCCGATATAGAGAGTGTGAACTATGGATAGCCAACTGGGGAAACGGAGTAACAATAAAAGAACAAAACAGCCGCAAGGAGCAACAAATAAAAAACCTGCCAGGAAACGGAGTTCATGATGTACTGCCTGTAAAAGGAGGAGCATGGATAGCCATAGACCACTATGGGCTGGTATATTATGACAGACGGACCAACAGCACCCTCTACGCAAAAAACAGCAAGATTCCTGTATTTAATACGAGATGGGGACAAATTCCGACTCAACTGATGCAAGACCATAAAGGCCGAATATGGGCAGCCACAAGCGACGGCCTATGCTGCTGGGACGGACATACCTACAAAAAATATGGATATAAAAATGGAATAGACCAAGAAACCATAACAATGATGGAAGACCATCTACACCGCATCTGGTTTATAAGTAAACGCAATGGCCTAAACCTGCTTGACGAAAAAAAAGCCAAGTACATAAACTTCAATCAGCGATACAGACTGCCAGATGGACTAAAATCGATGACGGAAGATAAAAAGGGAAACTTATGGATATGCAGCAGTGACCGAATATACTGCATCAATCCAAGCAAAGGCATCAGCCTGGAATATCCTCTGGCATCGGAAATCGGTGACGACTCATTTTACCCAAGTGCCCTATATATAGGCCAAAACGGCATGCTATATGCTGGCACCACATTCGGAATGTTGACCATCAATCTGCCACAACTGAACGAGACTCCTCAAAGACAAGCGGTAACACTTACCGCACTACACATCAACAACGAGAAGCAGGAAGAAAAAAACATCGACATAACAGGGAGCGACACCATCACACTAAAGCACGATGAAAAACATTTTGCCATAGAATTCAACTGCATCAACAACGAACAGCCTGAAATAATAAACTACTACTACAGACTGGACGGTCTATCGAAAGAATGGACAAAAGCGGATGACAATCAGGAAGCCTCATTCACAGGGCTGAATGCGGGAGAATACCAAATAGAGGTAAAAGCCCTGACATATAGTGGTGAAATTGGGCAGTTAACTCACAATGTCACCCTAATAATATTGCCTCCATGGTGGGAAACCTGGTGGTTCAGAAGCCTAACAGCTCTTGTACTGGCAACCATCATCTGTCTATTGATAAAATACAAGACTCTAAAAATAGAAAAACAGAAGGAAAAGCTGAGCCTACTGGTAACAGAAAGAACCCAACAATTATCCATACAAAACGGAGAAATAACACGACAAAAACAAGACCTGGAAAAAAAGAACGCAGAATTGGATGAAGTAATCAGCACCAAAGACCGGATAATGTCGGTAATAGCCCACGACCTGCGCAACCCAGTAACCGTAGTAGCTGGAATGCTGGAACTGCTAAACAGCGACAAACGTGTAATATCCGAACCAAATTTAAGCCAACAAATATGTTGCATGAACAAGGCGGCACACCATCTGCAAAATGAAATGGAGAACCTATTGCAATGGGTAAGAATGAAAGGCGACAAAATATTGTACGCCCCCACCGACGTACAATTATACACTCTGGTAACAGACAGCTTACAATTGCTGCAAGAGAGCATAAAAAACAAGAAACTGGAAGTGAAGATGACAGATTACAGCCAAACATCGACCTACTGTGATGAAAGAATGATTGCCACAACCATAAGGAATGTGATACAAAACGCCATCAAATTTTCAAAAAGAGCATCCAGCATAGAAATCACAATAAACGAAGACGACACAAACACCACACTGGAAATAAAAGACCATGGCGTGGGGATGTCAGCAGAACGCTGCCAGCAGGTACAGACTGAAGATAACCTGTATAGCACTGAAGGCACCGAAAAAGAGAAAGGCACGGGACTAGGACTGAAAATAAGCCAAAACTTTGTATCAAAGAACAAAGGTTGGCTAAACATAATAAGCGAAGAAGGACAAGGGTGCACAGTCAATATAGTTCTGCCCAAAGGCAGCATAAAGAAAGAGAACAAAAACGAAGAATCCTCCTACCAACAAGAAAACAAAGAATATGACAACGATGAGCAAAATCGCAAAATAATATTGATAGCCGACGACGACCAAGACCTGCTGAACTATCTGACGCTTCTGTTCAAAGAGGATTATGAGGTACATACAGCAAATAATGGCACAGAAGCAATAAAAGAGGCCCAAGAAACACTGCCTGACATAGTACTTAGCGACATGATGATGCCTGAAATGAACGGAATGGAATTATGCAAAAGGCTTAAAAGCGAGCCTCTTACGCAACACATTCCTGTACTGATACTAACCAGCAACGACACGGCAGAGATGCAGATTGAAAGTCTTGAAACGGGAGCGGATGACTACATCACAAAACCATTCAATAAAGAAGTTTTGAAAGCAAAACTACGAAGTGTGATACAAAACAACGAACGAAAATTACAATATTACCGCGGCCAATGGCTTAACCTGAAGCCTGGAGAATTGCCAACAAGCAAAGAAGATGCATTCATGACAAAAATAGACGGTCTGATAAAAGAAAACATATCCAGCGAGAAACTGACAGTAGACTACATTGCCGACAAAACAGCCCTAAGCAGGATGCAACTATTCCGCAAAGTGAAAGCGATAACCAGATGTGCCCCTTCTGAATATATAAAACAATACAGACTGCAATATGCCGCACAACTTATAGAACGCCACAGCATGGACATACAAGAAGTAGCCTATGCCGTAGGATTCAGCGACCCGAAATATTTCAGTCTCTGTTTTTCAGAAAAATTCAAAATGGCTCCAAGCCTATATGCCAAAAAGCACAACAACAAAGAATAAGGGGAAACACATAAATAGCAGAAACCGCCGTAAAGTCAGTCTTTACGGCGGTTTTCGCGTTCATGATGTGACATTGTTACCCCATATATGTTCACCCGATGTTACCAGAACATGATGCAAAAGTTACCAGATTGACCAATAACAACAGGCAAAAAGCAATTACTTTGCGACAGACGAAAACGAAAATCGGGTCATGACAAGGCCAAGAGGATTAAGATTGATACCAAAAAACACAAGCAACCAAATAAAAAAGATATGCAACGAATGCGAATCATGAAGCTCCTACCCATCCTATTGGTGAGCAGTATGAGCAGCTCCGCCTACGCAGGGAGCAAATTCTACGTAGAACAAAAAAGCGGGACCGACAACAAATACACAGAAAACACCCCGACTCTGATAGCTATAAAAGGAGACAAATCGGGAACTACTTATGAGTTGTCGTCAGTACAAAAAATACTCATAGACAATCAGACACAGACCGACAAAACAGGAAGCACCTGCATCCTATTCAGCAAAGGAGCCTGGGAAGAAAGCGGAATAACACAACAGATAGCAGACAAAGAAGATCAGCTCTATATATACCCTAACCCGGTAGAGACAAGTCTCAACATTTACGGAGTAAAAAAAGGAGATGACATTATAATCTACAATCTGCTGGGCAACCTGGTAAAACAGGTAAAAGCAGGAGGAGATCAGGTTGAAATAAACATAAGCGATTTATCCAAAGGAATATACATCGTGAAAATTGGAAACAAAGTGGTAAAAATCAGCAAGAAATAAAAACAAAAATATACGATTATGATTAAAAGATTATTGACAGCCATCCTGTTTGTGATGGCATATCTGTCAGCGACAACCGCACAGACTCACTTCTACGTATGGCAAAAAGATGGAACCGTGACTCCATTTGAAATAAGCACAGTAGACAGCATCAGTTTCACACCAAAATCATCCAGTCCAGTCAATCCTGGCGGAGATGCAAAAGATCAGATGCCATCGGACGCCAAAACATTGGCCAGCAAAATTTATTTAGGATGGAACATCGGAAATACACTTGACTGTCCAGGCAGCGAGACCGCATGGGGCAATCCTGCCGTAACCCAATCGCTGATAGATGCAGTAAAGAATGCCGGATTCAACGCCGTGCGTATACCATGCGCCTGGGACAACGGACACGCAACCAACGGGACAATAGATGCCAATTGGCTGAAACGAGTAAAAGAAGTAATAGACTATTGCTATAAAGACAATATGTATGTGATACTGAACATACATTGGGATGGCGGATGGCTGGAAAACCACTGCACCACCAGCGATGACGTGGACGGTATAACCGCAAAACAGAAAAGCTACTGGACACAAATAGCCAACTATTTTGCCAACTACGACGAGCATCTATTATTTGCAGGATGCAACGAGCCTGCTGTAGACAATGCAGAGAAGATGACCGTTCTGATGAAATACGACCAAGCCTTTGTTGATGCTGTACGCGCCACTGGAGGCAAAAACTACTACCGCAACCTGATAGTACAAGGTCCTGTGGCTGACCCTGAAAAGACGCTCAGTTATATGCCAAATATGCCTACAGACCCAGTCAGCAACCGACTGATGCTGGAAGTACACTTCTACCAGCCATGGAACTTCTGCGGTGAAGACAAAGACGAATCTTGGGGCAAGATGGCATACTTCTGGGGCTCTCCATATAACAATCAAGCCAATATAGACGGAACCAACCGAAACTCAACATGGGGCGACGAAAGTTACATGAACACATTATTCGGAAAACTGAAGTCACAATATGTTGACAAGGGCTACCCTATCATATTAGGAGAGTTCGGAGCCATACGCAGAGACAATCTGAAGAGCACCAGCTACTGGGAGACACACAACAAAAGTCGCCAATATTATGACGAGAAAGCTGTGGAATATGGCAAGAACAACGGAATGGTACCATTCTATTGGGATAACGGTGGCTCAAACGGTAGCTATCAGAATTTTTGCCTCTTCGACCGCAGTTCGTACTCAATCATAGACCAATATGTGATGGACGGACTAAAAGAAGGTGCCGAGAAAGGAAAATATCCATTCTGAAAAAGGGACCGGACAACAGAAAAAGAAGTAATAAAACAGATATAAATTTGTAATAATGTGTGTTTATAACCTATCATAATTGATGAAAAAAAGGAAGCCCAGGAATAAAATCCTGGGCTTTTTTATTGTTCTTGTTACCATCGTCTGGAATCTCTGTTTTTTGCAAAAATAATCCTAGTATTTGAAAAATAAATGCAGCCATTATACATAACAAACAAGTAATTTAGCGGCAACACGAAATAAAAGAAAAAACACACGACAACATGAAAGACAAGAAATGGATGATACCCTTGGCTCTATTGTGCATGGGTAGCAGCAGCCTTGCTGGCAACAAGTTCTATGTTTACCAAAAGCAGGGAACCAGCAACAGCTATAACGAATCGACCAAGACGCTCATCAACATCAAGGCCGACAATAATGGAACCACGTATGCGCTATCGGCCGTACAGAAAATAGTGATAAACACACCTTCGGAGACTGACAAAGAGGGAGGAACCTGCATACTGTTCAGCACTGGAGCATGGAAAAATACCAGCGGGGTAAACCAACAGACTGCAGACCCAGATGACCAAGTATTTGTCTATCCCAATCCAGTGAAAGAAAATCTGAGCATAGGAGGCTTGACCAAGGGAGAAACAGTGCGGCTATACAACATGAATGGTGTATTGGTAAAAGAAGTGAACACCATAGACAACAGCCTGAACATGAATGTATCGGATCTGAACTCAGGCTTATTTCTGCTGAAGATAGGAAACAAAGTGATAAAAATAAATAAGCAATAAACACACACGTTATGATAAAAAAGATACTGACTGCTGCCCTTTTCTTGGCAGCATATCTGACAGCTAGTTCACAGACCAATATTTATGTCTGGCAAAAAGACGGAACGGTGACCTCTTTCCCAATTTCAAATGTGGACAGCATCAGTTTCACCCCAAAATCGACCAACAGCGGAACAAGCACCACCAAAGATGCTATGCCATCGGACGCCAAAACACTGGCAGCCAAGATGTATATGGGAATCAATCTGGGCAATACCTTCGAATCGGTTAACAACGGAGGCTCCAGCAATGAGACATCATGGGGAAGCCCCGTAATAACCAAATCTCTGATAGACTTCTACAAGGCATCGGGATTCAATGCAATTCGTCTGCCAGTAGCTTGGCACATTCACGAATCGAACACCAGCACTTACGAAATAGACGCAGCCTGGATGAAACGGATAAAAGAGGTAGTGGACTATTGCTATCAGGACAGCCTATATGTGATAATAAACATACACTGGGACGGCGGATGGTTGGAGAACAACGTAACCAGCACAAAACAGACAGCGGTAAATGCCGAGCAAGCCGCCTTGTGGAAACAGATAGCCACTCAATTTAAAGACTACGACGAGCACGTGCTGTTCGCCAGCTGCAACGAGCCTGGCATGAATCAGAATGACGATGCGTCAACCATAGCACCCATTCTGAAGAGCTATCACCAAACATTCGTCAACACGGTGAGAGCCACAGGGGGCAACAATGCCAAACGGTGCCTTATAGTACAAGGAATAACAGCCGACATTGACAAATCGCTGGCCAACGATGTGGTACCTACCGACAATGTGCAGAACCGAATGATGTATGAAGTGCACGACTACCCCTACACTTACGCCATCATGACAGAAGATGCCAGCTGGGGCAATATGGACTACTATTGGGGCAAGGACTATCAGAACATCTACATCAATGGAGTGGAGCGTTCATGCACCTGGAGCACCGAGACCACAATGGCCAACGACTTCAACAAAATGAAGTCCACCTTTGTCAACGGCAAAGGAATGCCTGTGATATTGGGTGAATTTGCTGTGACAGACCGGCCTGTGCTCACCGGCAACGACCTGACCAAGTTTGAGGCATCTCGCGCCTACTATTACGAATACATAGTAAAGACCGCCAAAAATTATGGTATGGTTCCATTCCTCTGGGACACTCCAGGGCATGTGATGGACAGAAGCAACAACAAGATACTCAACCAGACCTCATACGATGGTCTGATGAAAGGAGCAAAAGAAGGAAAATATCCATTCTGACCAAAATAGAAAATAGAACCCACAACGGGGCTGCAACAAATGGTTGCAGCCCCGTTGGTATGTTTAACAGTTTCTATAGACGCATAATTGAAACCATGGAGCCCCTTATCTACAGCTATCAGTAAGGGCTTCAAACCTGTTGCTGACCTACAAAAATGACTTATAGACTCACAAAAAAAGAAAAAAAAATCCAAGCGTTTTGTTATATTCGTACAAGTGGCAAATCAGAATAACGCGTTACTTTGTAGCAATAACAAGAACTCATAAAACGACAATATCATGAAACACTCTTACACACGACAAATAATGGCAAACATTGTCGCTCTGTGTCTGGGAGGCACAGCTCTGGCAACCGACCCCATCAAAGTAGACATTGACATGTCAGGCCGCAACAGCAGTGAAGTAACAGAAACAGGCTACAACACATGGGTGCCCAGCACCACCAATACGTTAACGGTAAACGGAGTAACCTTCACGCTAAGCAATACCAGCAGCACAGGCGAACTAAGCACCACATGGTACAAAGTAGGAGTACAATCCCCCAACTACGCCAAACTGGTATGCGACGGGGCCTACATCAAAGACGGGAACAACTCATCGGGTCTATTGCTGAGCATAAGTGGACTGAGCGCAGGAACCCACACCCTGCAAACCTATCATAATGCGGTGGATGACTACAGCAGCAGCACACTCAGCGACATGGACATCTATGTGAACGGGAGCAAAACAAGCACCATCACCCCAAGCAAACGTGCACTCAGCACCGATGCCACCAAGACAGCCTATCTGACATTCAACGTCACGAAAGGACAAACCGTACAAATAAAATTTCAACCCAACACCAGCAAGAGTGTCAACTCCTATAATGTATATCTCAACGGATTTGCCCTCGATGTGCCTAATGCAGCCAACCAAGCCAGTGGACCAACCCCTACGGATGCCGACATGCACGTGGCGGCTGATGCCGGAAGCCTGACCATGAGCTGGACAGCAGCGAGCAATGCAAAATCACACAACGTGTATTTCGGCACCGATTCCGCAACTGTAAATGACGCCTCCACCAATTCTGCAGCCTACAAAAAGAACCAGACCAGCACCAGCTATGCCGTAACAGGACTGAACAATCTGACAACCTATTACTGGAGAATAGACGAAGTGGACAACAGTGGGAAAGTGACCAAAGGCAACGTATGGTCATACAGACCTCGGCACCTGGCTTTCCCCGAAGCCGAAGGTTACGGAATGTATGCTATAGGCGGACGAGGTGGCAAAGTGGTTCACGTGACCAATCTGAACGACTCAGGAGCAGGATCTTTCCGTGAAGCCATGACCAACGACATAGGTCCACGCACCATCGTGTTTGACGTGGCAGGAGTTATTGTGCTCTCCTCTCGACTGACGCAGGTAGGCACCAACGTGACCATAGCCGGACAGACAGCCCCAGGCAACGGAATTTGCCTGCGTGCGGCACCAGTGGGAGTTGGCAGCGAAAGCATCTGCCGCGACATACGCGTGCGTCTAGGCAGTGGCGAGACCTACGATGGACTGGGAATGGCAGGAGGACAATACAGCATAATAGACCACTGCTCAATAGGATGGACCATTGACGAAGCTTTCAGCTGCCGTAACGGCAAAAACCTGACACTGCAACGCACCCTTATTTCTGAAGCGCTGAACATAGCTGGCCACAAGAACTATCCTGTCGGCACAGGACACGGCTATGCGGCCACCATCGGCGGTGACATAGGCTCTTTTCACCATAATCTGTTGGCCCACAACTCCGGACGAAACTGGAGCATGGGGGGAGGGCTTGACGGCAACGGATACTATGCCGGACGCTTGGACATATTCAACAACGTGGTCTACAACTGGTACACCCGCGTATGCGACGGCGGTGCCCACGAGGTAAACTTTGTAGGAAACTACTATAAACGAGGAGCCGCCTCGTCAACCGACATGGACTATGTGCTGAAAGCCGACCTTGAAGGAACCGGACTGGGCTCACAGGCTTACTACTTCCACAACAATATACTGGCCAACAAAGACAACTCAACGGTATATGACGGAAGCGATGACAGCAAAGGCCGTCTCTACACCCTCAGCAACGGACAACAACTCACCTGGAATGTATGGAACAGCAAAGCCTTTTTTTCCTCACAAGCCAATATAGAGAGCGCACGCAATGCCTACAAGAGCGTGCTGAGCGACGTGGGCTGCACTATGCCAGCCATTGACAAACACGATGCCCGCATGGTGACCGAAACTCTGAACGGCACCTACTCTTGCACCGGCTCAAAAACACAGAAAGGCGGCATCATAGATGCCAACAGTGAATCGAAAGAGGACTACAGTATCTACCCTTCCGCAAGCCGTGAATCGGGATTCGACAGCGATGGCGACGGAATGCCCGACTGGTGGGAGACCTTCAACGGATTCAACCCCAAATCGGCCAACGGCGACTTCAGTGAAAGCAACGGCGATGCCAACGGCGACGGATACACTAATCTGGAAGACTATCTCAACTGGATGGCCACCCCACATTTCGAGACTAAGACGGGGGCTTCGGTCACCATCAGTCTGGCCGACTACTACAAAGGATTCACCAACGGCAACACCTACGCCGCCGTTTCCACTCCTGCCAACGTAAAAGTGAGCATCAGCGGTAATAAAGCCACAGTGAGTGCCACCAGCAAAGGAATTTACTACATAAAGATAAAAGTGACCGACAACACTGGCGACAACTTCACCCGCTCTTTCGGTATAAAAGTGGAAGGAGAAGCAACTGTATCAGGACCTGCCACACTGACCAAACAGGGTGCCGGTTCGTCAAGGCAGACTGTAAAAAAGGACAGTGCCATAATAAGTTTCAGCTATGCCTGGACCAATGCGACAAGCGTGATCGTAAGCGGCCTGCCCAAGGGAATAACTGCCACGATAGATGCCAGCGCCAAGACCGTAACCTTCAGCGGATATGCCAACGATGCAGAAGGGGACTACACTTTCACTATAAGCACCACTGGGGGAAAACCAGACTCGACACGCACAGGCAAAATAACCATTGTCAGCAGTACATCGGCTGTCAGCACCACAGCCGTAAGCAACAGCATCACACTGGCACCCAATCCTATGGACAATACCACCGACCTGCTGATAACAAGTACAAAAGCCGGTAAGGCAGAATGGAACATCAAAGACATGGACGGAAAGACCATAAAGAGAGGTCAAGCAGTTGTGAACGAAGGTAAAAATATCATTACCATCAATCGGGAACAACTAAAGACAGGTGTGTACACATTGCGCATACAGAACAATGGAATCATCAAATATAAAAAGTTGATAGTCAGATAGAAATAAAAACGGGCACGAACGTAAGCAAGATGAGGGCTGCACCGAAAAGTGCGGCCCTCATCGTTTGTAAAGAAAAATAGAAAGATTCACACTCCTCCCATTTTAAAAAAATTGCGTAACTTGCATAAGGATAAGCCCGCAAAAACAAAGATCATGGATAAAGAGGAAAGAATAGAGATAAACAGCGTAAAAGCATACAATGACTTCAGCGGAGTGCCCACCCTGCATCCGCAAGTGGCAGTCATAGATATGGCACAAAGCAGCAAAGAGCCGCCCATACGTTTCAGCCTGAGCTACGGAGTGTATGCACTGTTTCTGAAACAGACCTACTGCGGAGACATGATATATGGCAAGCAGACCTATGACTATCAGGAAGGGACCATTGTGAGTTTTGCCCCAGGACAAGTGGTAAAAATAGACCGAAGCAATAATCTGCACGCAGCCAAGACCTCAAAGGCCCTGCTATTTGATGCCGAATTGATAAAAGGCACAACCCTGGGCAAGAACATAAAGAAATACACCTTCTTCAGTTACCAGTCGAATGAGGCGCTGCATCTATCGGAGGAAGAAAAAGAAATCATCAACGACTGTCTCAAAAAAATAGACAGGGAAATACACAACCCAGAAGACCACCACAGCCGCCACCTCATCATAAGCAACATAGAGCTGCTGCTGGACTACTGCATGCGGTTTTACGACCGACAATTCGAGACACGGACCGAGGTAAACAAAGGAGCAATAAGCAAATTTGAAGAAGAGCTGAACGACTACTTTGAAAAAGGGAAAACACAACAGCAAGGACTGCCCACCGTCAAATATTTTGCAGAACAAGTCTGTCTATCGCCCAACTACTTTGGCGACATGGTGAAGAAAGAAACGGGGCGCACCCCACAAGACTACATACAGGACAAAGTGCTGGACATAGCCAAAGAAGAGATACGGGGGACCGACAAAACGATAAAAGAAATAGCCTACGACCTGGGATTCCAATACTCCCAACACTTCAACCAGTTTTTCAAACGGAATGTTGGGCAGACCCCAACCGAATACCGAAGGGTTGGCGCTGCATAACAAGCCAGACTGGCAAAAGCCGACCGAAGAGACGCAACAAAAAAGGTGAAGATTCTTACGAATCCTCACCTTTATATTTAACGATAAAGTATGTATCAATAAAAATTACTGAGCAGGAGCGGCTGGAGCGGCAGGTGCAGCCTGACCATTGCTCTGACCTTGACCATTGCCCTCAACATTAGGCTGAGCATTAGTAGGCAATGATGTAGGAGCCGTAACCTCTGACTTCTGAGTAGCAGGACCCTGCGTAGCAGAAGGAGTGAATGCGACAGAAACGACACTCAACACCACGATAAAAGCAACCAGGCCCCAGGTAAGTTTTTCAACGATGTCTGTTGTCTTTTGCACACCGAACATATCGTTGCCCTTGCCAAAGTTCTCTGACAAACCTCCACCCTTGGATTTCTGGATAAGAACAACACCCACCAAAAGTATGGAAGCGATAAGAATCAAAATAGTTATTATAAGATAAACCATTTGTATAATTATATATTATTTATCAATTTATTAAGAAACCTAATTTGGTCTGCAAAGTAAACACTTTTTTCCGGATATTTCAAGGATAATTTCTGAAAAATAGAGATAGCCTGTTCAAATTTACGCTGTTTGATATAAATTTTTGCCAAAGTTTCAGTAAAGAACTCTTTAGGGACTGGCGCAGAAGAAGTAGTATCTTCCTCAACAGAAGTCGCATCTGTCTTCACCTCGGCAGAAGCTGGGGCATCGTCGTTCAGACGAACGACAGGAGCGTTCTGGGCATCCTTTTGCTGCTGCATTTTAGCTCCACGCTCAACCCCCATCTCACCCGAGTGATATTTTGAAAGGAAATCCTCAATTTCAGAACCGAATTTCAATTCAGCCGCAGGTGAATCTCCATTTTCCTCCGAACCAAACACCTGATTGACATCATAAGCAGGAGACGACATCGGCTCAAGCGGTTTGACCTCCGGCTTTGCTGCGGGCTGCGACAGAATGAGATTCCGCAAAGTGGCAGCATCAGGGGCATAGAAAGCCGTTTGCTGTAAATCGGCACCATAACGCAAATCATTCAGATTGTGAAGTCCTTTGAGCCGAAGCAAACGGAAGGTAGCGACAAAAGGGAAACCATGGATAAAACCTTGCAGTTCATCCACAGCCGCACCATCCACCAAGCAAGGATTGGCCACCAAACGGAAAAATTCGTCACGCGTCATCAGGGATGAAAAGATTTACCAGTTAGCCACCGTACGGTTGAATATCTGATTAATCAAATCGGATACAATCTCCTTGTTCAACTCGTCCTGCACTTGGTTGATTGTCTGGTCGTTAGAGAAATCCTGATAGGAGACAAAGTTCTGTTCAAAATTCTCCGACGGATTCGTTTTATTGACAAAACGGACATTCACGGTAATCTGAAGTTTCGTCTTGGTTGAAGTACCAGCCGCGTTGACACCCGTCTGAATAAGTTCATAATTGGTAATTTCGCCCGACACCTGAAGATCTCCATCACGAGGGACCAGTTTAAGGCGCGTTTTGCTGGAATATTCATCCTTGAGTTTTTCGTTAAACTCAGGCGCCAAAGCCGGATAGACAAGCGAAGCCTGATTGGGGAAATCAACCACCGAAATGGTTTTGATTTTGGTATAATCGATGGAAGTGCCGTTAAACTTATAGGATACCAGACAAGAGGTAAGGACCGTAAGCAACAGCAGCAGGGGGAAAAGCAATCTTTGTTTGTTCATTCTAATTAGCATATAAATATAAAGCAGCACTGGCCTTATTCGAGGCCGTATTCCTTGATTTTGCGATAAAGGGTCCGTTCAGAAATCTTAAGGTCTCGGGCGGCAAGTTTGCGTTTGTTGTTATGCCGTTCGAGGGCTTTTTTTATCATCTCCCGCTCCATATCGTCAAGCGAGCGGCTGACATCCTCAACATACTCCTCCGTGTCCTGAATGTCGTTAGGTTTCACCTTCAAAGGAGAAGAAGAGACACTGTTGTTATTTATGACGATAGGATTTACCTGTGGCTGGGCAGCAGGCACATGCGCAGGGACCGAAGGCGAAGATGCGGAAGATTGCGGATATTGTTCTGCGGCAAAACGCTGCAAGCTATCCACATCAGCATCATTCACCTCCACATTGGCCTTCCCCATCATGCCATTGACGAGCTTTTTCAAGTCGTTCATATCCTTCTTCATGTCAAAAAGGACCTGATAGAGCATTTCTCGTTCCCCGTCAAACATTTTGGAAGAAGAATCAGCACCACTCTGCGAAGAAGATGAGGACGACAAGACAGGCAGCTTGTTGAGTTCCTCCTCCAGCGGAAGATACATCAACAGCTTATCCTTCGACACCTCACGTTCCTGCTCTAACACCGAAATCTGTTCTGTAATGTTTTTGAGCTGCCGCACATTGCCAGGCCAAGAATAACGGACCAGGGCGTCCTGCGCATCACTGGTAAGGTGGACAGCAGGCATACGGTATTTTTCGGCAAAATCGTTCGCAAATTTGCGGAAAAGGAGAGGAATGTCAGACTTGCGCTCACGCAGCGACGGTATGTGAATCGGTACTGAATTAAGGCGGTAATACAAATCCTCTCGGAATCGGCCCTCTGCAATGGCATGCGGCATATCCACATTGGTAGCGGCAATGACCCTGACATTCGTCTTGAGCACCTTGCTGGAACCCACCTTGATAAACTCTCCCGCCTCTAGCACACGCAGCAATCGGGCCTGGGTGGTAAGGGGCATCTCGCCCACCTCATCCAGAAAGATGGTTCCCCCGTCAGCCACCTCAAAATATCCCTTACGGTCAGATATCGCACCCGTAAAAGAGCCTTTTTCGTGACCAAAGAGTTCTGAATCGATAGTACCTTCAGGAATGGCGCCACAGTTGACCGCGATATACAATCCATGCTTACGGGCGCTGTAATTATGTATTATTTTAGGGAAATTTTCCTTACCCACACCACTCTCCCCGGTAACAAGTACAGACAAATCGGTAGCCGCCACCTGCACAGCCACATCTATGGCCCTGTTAAGGCCCGCATCGGCACCAATGATGCCAAAGCGCTGTTTCACCTGTTGTAATTCGGCAATAGTCATTAAATACTACTTCAAATTAAGGAAAGAATAAAAGAATCAGACAAGCGGAATGTCGATGATATCGGTGTTGTCGGCACTGTCGGAAGTATCAATAGGAGTCTCGTCGGCAGGTTCAACAGAGGCATTGTCAGCATTGCGTCGTCCGCCCTGTCGATAACCCGACATATTACCCTCTTTCTGCTTTTTGAGCGGATTTTTCGATATTTCGGCAAACCGCTGGCGATTGGCATAAATATCACACGCCAAATAAAGGGCCTCGCGGAAAGATTCAGGCGAAGCCTCACCCACCCCAGCCTTGTCGTAGGCAGTGCCGTGGTCGGGCGAAGTGCGGATAATTGGCAACCCTGCCGTAAAATTGACTCCCGAATCCATGGCCAGACACTTGAAAGGCACCAAGCCCTGATCGTGATACATAGCCAGAATGCCGTCAAAACTCTTGAAACTGCCTGCTCCGAAGAAACCGTCGGGCGGGAAAGGGCCAAAAGTGAGAATGCCCTGTTCATTGGCCTTTTTGATAGCCGGAATGATGGCGTCCTGTTCCTCCGTACCCAGCAGACCGTTATCGCCGGCATGCGGATTAAGGCCCAGCACAGCAATACGTGGGCGGCCGATGTTGAAATCGACCTTCAGCGTCTGTGAAAATATTTCAAGTTTCTCAACGATATTGTCCACATTGATGTAACGATAGACATCGCGGAGCGGCACATGACCAGTGACCACCGCCACCTTCATCACGTCGCTGACCATCAGCATCAGCCCTTTGTGTCCGTTGCCAAGTTTCTGTTCCAAATATTCGGTGTGTCCAGGAAAATGGAAAGAATCCGACTGGATGTTCTTCTTGTTGATAGGAGCGGTAACCAGCACATCGATAAGTCCTTTCTGTAGGTCATCGGTGGCACGTTCCAAAGCCATAAAGGCAGACTTGCCCGCCTCTGGAGTTGATTTGGAGAGTTCCACTTTCACCTCGTCATCAACGCAGTTGATGATATTGGAACGTTTGGAGTTGGCCTCAGATGGGTCGTTGATAACATTAAGATTAAAATTCTCTATACCAAGAGTTTTGCGGTGAAAAGCCGCCACTTTGGACGAACCATAAACGATAGGTATGCAGAAGTCGTTGATGCGGGTATCAACCAGCGTCTTGATGATGACCTCATACCCGATGCCGTTGATGTCGCCCTGCGTGATGCCGACTTTCAATTTTCCGTTTTCCATAAAAAATTGTATTTCCTTGTGCCATGTCCCGAGCTGGAAAGCAGAGGAAATGGCGATATGTATTAATGCAAAAGTAACATAAATTAGGAAGAAATCCTATTTTTTGTCAGGGATGCTGTCAGCAGAGGCTGATTGGGCCGATTTAACCCTGAGCGAGCCAGCGGACGCCTCCAGCATACGCAATACATTGCGTTTGTCGTGTCCTGGGCCGTAAATAAAAGCCACTGAAGTGATGATGTTCTTGTGGTCGGCCGACAAATAGCTGCGACTGACAAACGGTCCACCCATCACATCGCCGATGCAACGCCACAAACCACGCACCTCGACACAATAGTCGGAATAGTCGTTATCGAGCACCTCGGATACGGGCTGTACTTTCGGCTCAAAAGCGATGTAGGAACCACGGCTTGGGCCTGGAACGTAAATGCGGGTAAAGGAGTCCTGCACAGCAAGCAGACGCTTGACCTCAAAATCGCGGGTGGAGCCATAAGGACGCGAATAGACCAGCAGATTCTGCGTCATATCGGGATTGGCATTGGAAATCCAGATAAAATTCTTTCCAACCTTTGATTTGTCCAGATTGCCAGGAACAATCATACCGACACCGAGGAGCGACTGCACCTGCTTTTCGATATTCATATTCTGATACGACTTGTAATAGTTGAGCGCACGTTCCTCCTCGGCAGTAGTGAAGAAGCGGAGAATCTTGGTCTGGTTCTCCTTGACGGTCTCAATGAAAGTATGCTGGTCGGGAGCCGTGACTTTAACCACGGCTTGCGGATGCGCCCAAAGATCCTCTGAAAAATGGATAGAGCCCTTGGTATATCTGTTGGGGTCAATCTCGTAGAAAAAGATGTTGCGTGCAGGCTTGACCACATGGTCAAACGAGGTGACAGGAATGAATATCACATTAAAGTTAGCCTCAGCCTCTGGCAGGCAAGGTATAGGGGCCGTAAAAACCTCCTGGAGTGAACGTCCGGCAGAATCGTTCCAGGCCTTGGGGCTGCCCACTACCAGCATATCAAAAGCAGAGCCAGTGACAGTAGGCAACAGGCTTTTTCCCTTTTCCGAACAAGAGGAGAACAACATCAGCAGCGCAAGGCTACCGAAAAGAAAAATCTTCTTCATATTCAATTTGAAATTATCATAAGTACGCAAATATAAAACATTTTGGGGAGAACATCATAATGTCAGCCCTTGCCATTCTGCTTGAGGGTGGAGAGCAGACCGCAAGCAGCCCAGATATCCTCCCCGCGCGAGTGGCGGATAGTTGTGTTGATGTGTCGCCTCACGAGGGCCTGTTCAAAAGTGACAATCTCATTGATAGGAGCCCCCACCAGCGGGACGCCCGGCACCGAGTGGAAACGGATGAGATTGACACGGCAGATAAGTCCGCCCAACAGATTCTTTATTTCGGCGGCATGGGCATGACTATCGTTGAAGCCCTTGAATACGATATATTCAAAAGAGACTCGGCGCTGGCCCGAAAAATCATGTTTTTTTATTTCGTCAATCACCTCCTGAATGGGGTATGCCTTCTGAATAGGCATGATGCTCTCGCGCTCATCGGGGAAAGGATTGTGCAGACTGATAGCCAAATGACAGTCTGACTCCTGCAAGAATCGTCGCAGGCCGGGCAACACCCCCACCGACGACACTGTGATGCGCTTGGGACTCCACCCATAGCCATAATCGGCAGTCATCACCTTCAGCACCTGCAACACGGTCTCCACATTATCCATAGGCTCGCCCATACCCATAAACACCACATTGGTGAGTTTGTCCGTCTCGGGAATAGACTGCATCTGGTTCATGATGTCGGCAGGCGACAGTTGTCCCGAAAAGCCCTGCTTGCCGGTATTGCAGAAGAGGCAATTCATTTTGCAACCCACCTGCGACGACACGCACAGCGTGGCCCTATCCTTATCGGGGATAAAGACCGTCTCGATAAATTTGCCGCCGTTCACAGCAAAAAGATACTTTTTGGTGCCATCCTGGCTCACCTTCACATCCACAGGGAGGGACACCCCCACCTCAAAGTGTGCCGAAAGTTTTTGTCGGTTGGCCAATGAGAGGTTCGACATTTTGTCAATGTTGTCCACCTTTTTCTTATAAAGCCAATCAGCCATCTGCTTGGCAGTGAATGCCGGCATATCAAGCGAAGCAGCCACCTGCTTCAGCTGGTCAAGGGTCTTACCCAATAATTGTTCCATCAAACGAAAGTAGTTTTAAAAAACAGAGTAGAAGCGAAAACAGATTCACTTCTACTCCATATTAGTTATATAAAATAACCGGTCAACGACCGACTATCAGGTACCTCCCGAAGGGAGACCCCCATTAAGAATCAATAGAAATTGTAACGGTTGTCAACAATGTCAGCCTTATCCTTGGCAGCATCGAGGAACTCACGGCTAGCCGACATCATGATGAGCTGGTTGACCGAGCGCTGGTCGATAGCAGGAACCTGAGACTTGCGGCAAGCCGTAGTCTGGAACATATAGACTGCATTCTCTCCCTTGACTGGCTTAGAAAGCTGATTGACCTTAGATACGGTAATGGCACCGATAAGGGCCTTGTCCAAATTGTTGGCAGAGAAATTGACTGCCTTTACAGTATCAATCTTGCCGACAGCGCTCAGGCTCTTGACACCCTTGAGCATAGCAACCAGCTTGTCAGCCTTCTTCTGCTTCATCAGTTCTGTCTTAATCTGTTCCTTAGCCTTTTCGAAAGGTACGACACCCTTTTCCACAGCATCCTGCACTGCAGCTACCACATAGCAGCCAGGCACGTCAAATACTTCTGACACGCTGCCTTCCGCGGTGTTCTCATCCCAAGCCCACTTGATGATGTTACGAGAATCCTGCAGCACATAAGTGGTAGGCTGGTTCTGAAGCAAATTGGTAAGAGGACGGACCATCAGATTCTGCTTCTTGGCAGAAGCAAGGAACGACTTGATGTTCTTATTCTTGGTAGCGAACTGGTTGGCCAGATTATAGATACTGTCGTTGGTAGCGGAGCTAGGCTCAAACTTGACGGCGAGCACAGCCACCTTTGCCTTGCGGACCGGAGCAGTCTTGTCTGTCACCTTGATGACGAAAGAAGCCTGCTTGTTGCTGACAGAGAATACGGTGCCGACACTGGCAGTAAAAGCCTTGTCGTCAAAACCTTCCATCGAGATGGTTCCCTCACGGAGCCAGCCCAGGTCTCCCTGTTTCTGGGCAGAAGCCTTATCAGCAGAAAGTTTTAGCATATCCTCAAACTTGGCACCGGCCTTGATGGCAGCCACCACGCTATCGGCACGCTTCTTGCAATCGGCCTCATCCTTGCCCTGAAGGGCAATCATGCTCACCTTTACTGAGTCAGGACGGGAAGTTGCAGCTCCCAGCACCTTGGCGGTCTTGAACATATCGCCATCAAGAATGACATCAGAAACAGTGCCTACAGGACTGGAGAAAGCGAACGACGCGAAAGCGCGGTCCATATCCGATTCCTTACGATAGACGTCTGTGAAAGGATAGGAATGTTCAGAAGAACTTTCGAAAAGAAGTTTCAACTGTTTGTTATCCGAAATGGAATCAAGCTGATGTCTGAGTCCATCAACCTGCGCCTTGGCTTCCTTATAGTCATTTTGCGAAGGCTGGATAGGATAAAGCACAACCTGCAGGTTGCGATAACCCTCGGTCTTGAACTTGAAATCTTTCATCTTGTTATAATAGTCCTGCATCTCCTGGTCAGATACATTCACATCCTTATCGGCGATTGAGGCGATAGGACGGCTGGCAACCAGCGCATCGTACTCATTAGAAGAGAGAGAAGCAAGAATCTTGACCTCAGCCTTTGGAGCTGACATGGCCTTGCCGACAAGGTTGACCACTTTTTCATAAAGGATTTCATCCTTCAGGTTGTTCTCCCAGAACATCCACATATTGTTCACCTTGGTCTGCTGCTCCACAAAGTTTTCGCGGCTATCATCAGGAACCGAAGCTGGATCCTTCTGAATGAACTGGAACACCTGCAACAAAATGGACTTGTCGAACTGTCCCTCCTGATTGAAGAACAGCGGACACTGACGAAGCATAGGGTGGGTGTTAGGGCCGACAGTCTGGTCGGTCAACTCGGCAGCTGTGACAGTAATGCCAGCAGCCTCAGCCTCATGCTTCAACAATACGCCCTGCATATAGTTGTTCCAGGTCATATCCTTGTTTTCAGCATCAGAAACGGGCTGTGGGTTCTGCATTTTCTGGACATCAGCAAACGTTTCAGACTGTTGGGTGAAATCCTCAATCGAAAGTTTCTCACCATCCACTTTACCAACCACATTCTTTGACATGTTGAACAAAGTAGTGGAACTGGTAAGGAAGTCACCAATAATGAAGCACAAGAGGGCAAAGGCGATGATAAAAATCAACAGGCCGGCTTTGCTTCTGATTCTCTCTAATGTAGCCATTTAATTTAAATGATATTTTATGTTATTTTTTATACTAATTAATGTTTAACCCAAAATTGGGTGCTAATTTAGCAAAAAAGTTGTGGATAGCGAAATAAAAGAAGAAAAAAATAGCGAATGGCTCTAAGTGGACTAGGCGAACAGCACAAATAACGGGACAAATGCAGCGGACAACTACCATAATAATAAGGTATAAAAGATACATGAATCTGACCAAAAACAACAGAAAAATTCCGCATTTGAAGTTTAAATGGATAAGAACAGATATAAAATATTGGTCAAATAGTATCAATCAACTAACAATAGTCACATTTTGACCAATATATTGATAATAGTTTTCCCATATTTGCAGTGGAAACAAAAAAACAGGACGAAAAATGGAACAGAAAATAGAGAAATTGATATTCAGCATGATACCCAACAGCAGCCATAAGCTCAACTGGAAAGACATCATGATACTGGACGACAACCTGGGCGTAGGCACCCCATCAGAAATGAGGAATCAAATAAACCGATCTGACAGCAATCATAACGAACCACTGCTGGTGAGGCTGATGTTCTCGCTGCTCCTGTTCTGCAAACACGGCAGAATGGACATCCGGCTGAACCTGGAAGACTATTCACTGAACGAGAACGAGATATTGATACTGGTACCTGGCACCATAGGCGAATACAGTCATCTGGAAGAGGGGTCGGAATTGGGTTTGGTGGCATTCTCTGACGATGCAATACGCTATGCCCAGACCAGCTTGGGCAACGCCATGAAAAACAAGCTGCACTACCAGCCCACCAAAATAAAACTCAGAGCGAAACACATGCAACGCTTTATCAGCATCTATGAGCAGATGCGCGAGGTGCTGAACGACCCCGACACTCAGCACAAGGAGGAAATTCTGGACGGCTATCTGAGAGTGATGGGCAGCTACACCCTGCAAGGAATGGAGGAGGAACAGCAGACGGCACGCAAGCCCAGCCGGAAGGAAGATATTTTCCATAAATTTCTGGACTTGGTGCACGAGCATCACCAGAACGAGCGCAGCGTAAGCTATTATGCCGATGAACTGTGCCTGTCGCCCAAATACTTGTCGCGAATTGTGCAGGAGATAACAGGCCGCCACCCCACCGACTGGATACGCGACTATGTGATACTGGATGCCAAGACGATGCTGAAGAGCTGCGAATATACCATACAGCAAATCAGCGAAAGGCTGCATTTCCCCAATCAGTCGTTCTTTGGCAAATACTTTAAAAAGGAAGTGGGCTGCTCACCCAAGGATTTCAGATAACGAAAAAAAGCGCAGCTGTGCCCAAAAGCCGACAAGGACGGTCTGATTGACAAAAAAGGAAACTTTGACACTCCATAAGGTATAAAAACCATAGGAAACACAAAAAATAATTTGTTATTTATGTAACTTTATGGCGTCTTATCCGTAATGTAACAAGAACGCAAAAGACACCAAAGAAACTAGCATAAGTACAAACATGATTTTTTCAAAAAAAGACAATAGTCGCTCCCTCCCGAAAGAGGAAGGAGAAAACGGAAGCAGCCAACAGCCGCAATCGGGCACAAAAATATTCACAGGCCTCTACCTGAAACTATTAACACTCGTCATCGTCATTGAGACCATTATACGGATAGTGCTGCTGATGGACGACCAGACCGCTGACCTGAGTTTCAGTGCAATGGAATGGGTAAAAATATTTGTGCTGGGAGCCATCAACAACGGACTGATGTTCACCGCGGCCTATCTGCCCATCGCCCTGTTCATGCTGACCATCTGGAAAGGGAAAACTCAGAAACCGTCATCGTACATCCATTTAGGGCTGCTGGCCCTGCTGCTGCTCTACTCCATATTCGGCAACTCGGTGGTGAAACAGTATAACAGCGACGCCAACCTGGTGGCCATCGTGCTCATCGCCTTTTGGCTGGTAAGTTTTGCCCTGCGCACCTATCGCCCACAGTTGCAAAGCAAATGGCGCAAGACGAGCCTTACCCTGCTGGTTGCGCTCTATCTGGTGGTGATACTGCTGAACGCGATAGGCGAATACTGCTTCTGGGACGAGTTCGGAGTGCGCTACAACTTTCTGGCTGTGGACTACCTGATATATACCAACGAGCTGATAGGCAACGTGCTGGAGTCATATCCCTGCACTGCCATCACAATAGGTGTGGCAACAGTGGTAGCCGTCATCATCCGCTTCGGGTTATGGAAAGAAATCAGCCAAGTGGACACCTGCCAGGAGGGCAAATGGCAGTTGCGGTGCCTGCCCGCCTATGCAGTGGCTCTGGCCGCAGCCATAGTGCTCTTGCCCGTCAACACCCGCTGGCAGAACAGCAACAACCAGTATGCCAACGAACTGCAGGCCGACGGGCCCTACAAGTTTCTGCAAGCCTTCACCAGCAACAAATTGTCGTATCACGACTTCTACACCACCCTGCCAGCCAGTCAGGCCCGGCAGATACTGTCAGATGAGAACAAAATAGACAACAGCGCGGCAGCTCCTGCAAGCGGCGCCAAAACACAACACCCCAACATAGTGCTGGTAACAATGGAGAGCATGAGCGGCAGCAGCCTGCAACGCTTTGGCAACCGCAGTCACCTCACCCCCACGCTCGACACGCTGTACCACCACAGTCTGGCATTCGACCAGCTGTTTGCGGCAGGCAACCGCACGGTGCGTGGACTGGAGGCGCTGTCGCTGTCATTGCCCCCATCACCTGGCGAGAGCCGAATCAGGCAGGAGGGCGTGAGCCGCTATCTCACCGCAGGTGAACAACTGCGAAAGCTGGGCTACACCTCCACTTTTGTGTATGGCGGAGAGAGCAGTTTTGACAACATGAAAGCCTTTTTCGGTGGCAACGGTTACGAGATAGTGGACCGGAACTGCTACAAACCTTCCGAAATCACATTTGGCAACATCTGGGGCGTATGCGATGCCGACATCTACCACAAGGCCATGCAAGTGTGTACGGTCAAAGCGGGCACAAAAAAGCCTTTCTTTGTTCACATCATGAGTGTGAGCAACCACCGCCCCTTCACCTTCCCGGCCAGCTACCGCAGCAAACGCCACGGACGCGACGAGGGTGTGGAATACAGTGACCATGCTCTGGGACAATTCATGAAGGAGGCCAGCCAGCAGCCCTGGTTTGCCAATACCGTGTTCATCATAGTGGCAGACCACTGCGCATCAAGCGCGGGCAAGGTGGAGCTGCCTCTTGACAAATATCACATACCCGCCCTGGTGTATGCGCCTCACCTCATCAAGCCACAGTTGGTGGAGAAAGTCTGTTCGCAGATTGACCTGCTGCCCACCGTGTGCGCCCTCTTCGGCCTGCCCTATCAGACAGCCTACGGCCGCAACGTGCTGACAGCCGCCTACCAGCCCAGAGCCTATGCCGCCACCTACGAGCGGATGGCCTATCTGAAAGGCAACCTGCTCACCATTCTGTCGCCCGTCCGCAAGTGCGACCAGTTCAACTGGATTCCTACACGCAAGGAGCCTTACGCCCTGCGGCCCGTCACCCCCCTGAAAATAAACAAGAATGAGGAGAGCGAGACCATAGCCATGTATCAGACCGCCGAGGATGCCAAATAGCGGAAGGCATTTACCACATCTGTGGGATAAGCAAAACCCGAAATTGTTGCTACCTTTGCAGCAAAACTAAAAGAACGGTAATGAAACAGATATTGCTCATCAACGATATGGCAGGATATGGCAAGGTGGCCACGGCGGCTATGCTGCCCATTCTGTCGTATATGGGTATCTCGGTATATAACCTGCCCACCGCTTTGGTATCCAACACTTTGGACTATGGAAAATACAACATCATGGAGACCACCGACTATATGGCAGGCGTCTTTCCGGTGTGGAAAGAGCTGGGATTCCATTTTGACGCCATCGCCACGGGTTTCATCGTGTCGGAACGCCAAGCTCGCCTGGTGGCAGACTATTGCAAGGAGCAGGCGCACCTGGGCACCCCCATACTGGTGGACCCTATCATGGGCGACGACGGCAAACTGTATAACAGCGTGACGCCCGACCGTGTGGCGATGATGCGCGAGATGGTGGCGGTGGCCGACCTGATAGTGCCCAACTACACCGAGGCGGCCTATCTCACGGGTACCGAATACGCCAGCAAGGGGGTGAGCCGCCAGCAGGCAGTGGTGCTGATTGACGCTCTGCGCGGCATCGGTGCCAAGTCGGTGGTGGTGACGAGCATGAAGGTGGACAGACAGGATGTGGTGGCAGGCTACAACCACAACTGCGGTCAATACTTTTTCCTGCCTTTCACCATGGTGGCTGCCCATTTTCCTGGCACTGGCGACACTTTTTCGGCCGTGCTGTTCGGACATCTGCTGCGTGGCGACAAACTGGAGCTGAGCACGCAGGCTGCCATGGACGCCGTGGGCTCCATGGTGGCCCTCAACAAGGACAACAAGGACAAGAACTGCGGACTGCCCATCGAGAAACATCTGGGATTGCTGTAAAAAAACATAAAAAATCAATATTCTTTGCACCTCGGCAGACTATCTGCCGAGGTGCTTTGCATTTTTGCATCAACATTAAACAAAAAGAACAGATGGAAAGATTTTTTATGGAAAAGAAGGGAAATACCACCCTGCCGGCTGACAGCCAGCAAATGATAACAAATGCCGCACAGGCGGCTGGTGTGGGAGCAATGGCGGGCATCAGCCTGGCCCAGATGTTCGGTGCCCCGGCCAAGACCTCGGCCATGGTGGGCGCTGGCTTGGGCTGCCTGTTTGGCGCTCTGATGATGATGGAAAAGGAAGATTGACTAGGATTTTACGGAAAATGATGAGAGGCTGCGACTAATGGCGCAGCCTTTTTTGATGACGATACGCCTTCTGTCGAGATTGAGTTCTCTTCGCCTGGCGGGGTGCGTCGTATAGAGGTGGGTCGAGTTTCCCTGTAATGGGATCATACCACTGCATATCCCTCAGATTATCGTGATAGGCCTTACACGAATCACAGCAGTCAATCGCGAATGCAAGGTCAATGTCTCCAGATGGGCATCCGCCCTTATGGCATTCGCACTCGCACAGATGGTGATGATAATAGGCGCAACGATTGCAGGGCTCGCAATAGGGATGCTTGCACGGGCATTTGCACAAAAGGTCGGCATCGCACGCCCCCCCTTTCGTTTTTGCGGCAAAAAGCGGCAAAAGCAGCATGAATAACACAATTATTTGTCTCATTTTCCTTTTCTTTTCATTCAAATTTAGTGCAAAATAGGGTAACAAACAAGAAGGCCTATAAATATTATATTTTTGCA
>OBMA010000029.1_pt1 | contig 53781 bp, 40 predicted proteins | sample 1539141 | NCBI WGS metagenome assembly OBMA01 (sample SAMEA3991484, study PRJEB22521) | metagenome | biome: anthropogenic terrestrial biome; feature: sewage plant; material: raw primary sludge | place: Sweden | collected 2012-09-26
CTTATTAAGAATTTTCGGAGTTGCATTACTGTTTGTTTGTCAAGGTTCATGTTTGCTGTGCCTTAGCGGCGCAACGATGATTATAATAACACCGTCGCAAATGCAAGTCAATAGCAAATTTAAGATTTTTTGATTTCGATTCGAATCGGTAAAAAACGGAGAAAGAGGGATTTGAACCCTCGCGCCGCTCACGCGACCTACACCCTTAGCAGGGGCGCCTCTTCAGCCTCTTGAGTATTTCTCCATAAGCCTGAACATCCTCTACCAATTATGTTCGAAATCTTTGCGCCTCTAAACGTGACGCACTGATTATTCTATCAGTGCGCCGTCCATTTGTCAATAATTCCCGTTGAATATTTGTACTATTGGTGAATCTTCTGAAAGAACAACCGTTTTGTTGCTGCCTTTTATACTATTCTTAAGAGCATCGAGAGCCCTTACGTATGAATAATAATCTGCCTTATCAGGATCAGAATAAGCATCCGCGAGAGTCTTCATATACTGTGCCTCACCTTCTGCCTTCGTCGCCTCTGCCTTTGCTTTCGCATCGGACAGTTTGATCGCTACTTCTTTATCCGTCGTGTTCTTTATAATCTGTGCCTGTGATTTTCCTTCAGCGGTATAGCTTGCAGCGATATTCTCACGTTCTGATATCATACGCGTATAGACTGCCTGTTTATTATCATCCGGAAGATCAAGCTTCTTGACGTCTACTGTGATGATCATTATCCCGTACTGATTTTCAACGTTATTAAGCTGTTTCATGATGCTGTCAGTAAGAGAAGTTATCTTTGTTTCTGACGATTCATCATCCGTAACCTCTATATCATTTGATACTACATCAGTTTCGCCCTGATCCTGTGATATGTCTATCTTTCCGTCACGGCTCTGAATGACCTCATCCTGCTTCATGTTAGATATCGTATTCTTTGTTGCGTTATATACTATCGAATCTATCCTGTCCTCAGCACTGCTGACAGAACAGCTCAGCGTCTGTGCAAATTTTAGCGGATCTGTCACTTTCCAGAGCACGTAGCTGTCAACGATCATAGTCTTTTTGTCTGACGTGATAACATCAGACTGTGGAAGATCATATAGCAGCACCTCATTCGGTACACTTTCTGCTGTCTCGATAAATGGTGTCTTCATAGAAAATCCCGGGCTGCTTATTACTTTCTCAACTCTTCCAAACTCCCTTATGAGCTTGTATTCGTTTTTGTGTGTTATAACAACAGCATTAGCAAGCACTATCACAGCTGCCAGCATCAAGATTATTATAAGTGGCATTTTCACATGTTTTTTATTTGCTGATGAATTTCCTGATGAATCAAAATGTTCGTATGGCATAATTTATTTCCTTCCTATTGTCTCGATATCAAGTTGATAATATTTCTGCATAGTAAACAGACGATGTGGTTATCTTGTCTCACTTGCTGCTTTCAGTATCAGTCTTATCTGTCTTTGACGTATCCGATGTATTATCCGATGTTGCAGTTCCTTCTGATACAGTTTTATCTGATGCGTCATCAGTTCCACTGCTTGAAAAACTGTCAAGCGGAAGCATCTTTGTTATATTGCCATTATCATCCTCAACATACACTTTTATGCCAGGAAGAACATCTTCCATTGTCTCATAATACATACGTTTCTTCGTAACTTCCGGATACTTCACATATTCGGCATACTCGGAATTAAATCGGGCTGCCTGTCCATCAGCTTCATTTATACGTTCCTGCTTTACCGCTTCTGCATCCTGCTTTATCTTGTCAGCCTGTGCTTCAGCATTCGGAATCTGCTGGTTACGATACTCATTTGCCTTATTTATCGCAGTATCCTTGCCCTGCTTCGCAGTCTCGACTTCCTTGAAAGCTTTGCTCACTTCGTCGGTCGGCGGTTCAGCATCCTGAATCGTAATGTCTATAAGCTGTATTCCTATATCATAATTTTGGAGTTTATCCTTTATCATCTGCTGGATATTCCCCTGTATCTCATTTTTCCCAGTCGTAAGAACGGCGTCGACATTATAAGAACCAATCGTTGTACGAATGCAGTTCTGCGCAATATTCTTAAGGATACTCTCCGGATCTTCTGAAGCATATACTGCTTTTACAGGATCTGTAACACGATACTCAGCATAAAAATCGACATGCAGGAAATTATAATCCGATGTGATCATCATCGCATCACTCTCTGCTGCGTCACTGTTGCCTGTCGTATTGGCATCGGCTTCCGACTTTTCAGCATCGTATCCGATGTCGAAGCCCTGTATCGTTGTATTGACTTTCCTTACTGTCTGAATAAATGGGATCTTGCAGTGAAGTCCCGATGTCGTTACTGCATGCGGCACACCGAGTGTGCAGACGACCGCCTGCTCTTCTTCCTGTATCGAATAAAAAGATTCGTTCACAAGAATGAATACCGCGATGACAGCGATAACTATGAGAGCCATACTGCCTATCTTCTTTTTACTTGGTATGTCTGTCCTGCCTGTTTTGCTGCCTTTACTTTCTCTGTTCTTCCAGTTAAAATTCACCTTACTTCTCCTTTACTGTTCATTGCTGCCTCTACTATTCTGCCATTCATTACTGCATCTACCAATTACTGTATCTGCTAATTACTGTATCTGCTAATTACTGTATCTGCTGCTAAATTACTGCATCCGTTGTCTATGATTGTCTGTACTCTGCCGGCGCTGTCTTATACAGGTCATTTCCCTCACTATCCATGACTACGATGGCGGGAAAATCCCTTACTTCAAGTTTTCTTATAGCTTCTGTTCCGAGATCATCATAAGCAATGACCTCCGAAGACACTATTGCCTTTGATAACAGTGCGCCTGCTCCACCGACCGCAGCAAAATAAACTGCCCCGTTGCGCATCACTGCTTCCTTTACTTCATCTGTCCTCTTACCCTTTCCTATCATTCCACGCAGCCCCATATCAAGCAGCTTCGGAGCATACCTGTCCATTCTGCTCGCCGTAGTCGGTCCAGCAGAACCTATCGCACGTCCCGGTCTTGCCGGAGATGGTCCCATGTAATATATGACGTTGTCCTTGACGTCGAATGGAAGTTTTTCTCCACGTTTTATTGTTTCGTCCATACGCTTATGCGCCGCATCCCGCGCAGTATATACTGTACCGGAAATAAGAACGCTGTCGCCGGCTTTAAGTGCGCGTGCTTCTTCTTCCGTCATGGGGACAGTTATATTCTTTCTCATTATCTGTTCCGCCTTTCATATCTATCTTGCATACTATAATATTGCTCACACCGTCTGCTATATCAGATCCCTGCTCACGTCATCTGCTATATCAAATTTCTGCTCACGCCATCTGCTATATCTGATGTTTCACAGAGTTCTTGTAATATGCCTGTCCACATGACAGCACATATTTATAGCTACCGGAAGCCCTGCGATATGTGTCGGATAAACTTCTATATTCACAGCAAGTGCCGTGACCGTTCCTCCCAGCCCTGCAGGTCCTATCCCGCTCTTATTTACCCGATTCAAGATCTCTTTTTCCATCTCTGCAACATATGCTACACCAGACGTCTCGTCTGCCGGACGCGTGAGCGCCTTCTTTGCGAGAATCGCGCATTTCTCAAAATCACCGCCGATTCCAACACCGACTACTACCGGAGGACAGGAATTCGGTCCTGCTTCAAGTACAGTCTTTATTACCGCATTCTTGACTCCTTCCGCGCCGTCAGCGGGTTTGAGCATACATATTCTGCTCATGTTCTCGCTTCCGAAGCCCTTTGGAGCCACGGTGATCTTCACCTGATCGCCAGAAACTATCTGATAATGAATGACTGCAGGCGTATTATCGCCAGTGTTCTCTCGCTTCAGGGGATCACGGACGACCGACTTGCGAAGATACCCTTCAGAATATCCTTTGCGCACACCTTCGTTTACTGCCATCTCAAGATCACCGCCAACAAAATGAACATCCTGACCGATCTCCATAAAAATGACAGCCATTCCTGTATCCTGACATATCGGAATGCTGTCGGTCTCTGCAGCTTTCAGATTCTCTTCAAGCTGCGAAAAAATATCTCTTCCAAGCGGCGATCTCTCACTCGCCGCACCGCGCTGTATCGCACGCTGCATATCATCAGACAAGTGATAGTTTGCCTGTATGCACATATCACTTATCTGATCTGTAATCTTACTTACATCAATCTCTCTCATCTGACTCCTAACCCCGGTCTGTTTTTCGCACGGTTTCTCATCAGACTATTACACCTGCTCTGCCGCGCTTAATCTGTTATCTACTTCTTGATAAATTCCAGCTCAGTCCGTTATCTGCATCTTTATTAGTTCCAGCTCGGTTCGTTATCTGCCTCTTTATAAGTTCCGGTTCAGTCCGTTATCTGTCTCTTTATAAGCTCCAGTTCATCTTGTGAGACTTCGCCCGGTTCCCATAATATATGCTGTCCATCGTCTTTGTATCTCGGAATAAGATGGATATGAAAATGCTTTACAGTCTGTCCGGCTGCCTCGCCATTATTCTGCACTATATTAAAGCCGTCGCAGCCAAGCTTATCTGTCATAAGTCCAGCCATCTTCTTTGCGAGTTTCATCGCGTCGCCGATCGTCTCTTCCGGAATCTCATAGATATCTGCGTAATGTTCCTTGGGAAGTATAAGTGCGTGTCCCTTTGTTGCAGGTCCCAGATCAAGTATCACCCTGAACTTTTCATCTTCATAGATTGTCTTTGACGGTATGCTGCCGTTAGCGATCTTACAAAAAATACAATCTTCTTTAACCATATAGCTGCCTCCTTATCACTGTTCTTCAAAACGGAAAATAAGATCAAGTGTCCTCAGTATCTTAAAATCTCCCTTTGATTTCATCTTTCCTTCCATAAAAGCCCGCTGGAATGTCATCCTTCCATTTACTATCTCATTCATTATATCTCTGCTCATTTTTGCGGAAAGATCCGGTGTTTTTTTAGTTGTTGTATAGCCACACTTCATATTTGCTCCATCAACCTCTATCACAAGCGGATCTTTGGAACCTATGTCAAACGAATAAACTGCTTTTATCCCCGGCTGCGGTGTAAAATTGTCATTCAATTCGGGAATAAACTCCGTACTTGGTTCTTCCTTGTCATTCTGCATAAGATTGCGGAACATCCCGGTCAGTTCCTGGATATCCTCTTTCTGACGCTGCACATAACTCGCATCTGATGCATATTGTGACAGTTGTTCTGTCTCTTGTGGCGTCAGATCAAGACCTTTCGTCAGAGAGATCTTCTGCTTTACTGCCTGATTACTGGCTGGAAGACTTGCAAGTCTCTGATTTATCGTCCGATACATATTTTCTGCTTTTTTTTCGATTATATTCACATATGAAGGATTATTCTCCAACACAGATGAGTCTGTCACATACCCGCACAGACCGCTGCACGGCATGCCGCCTAATATCTCCCAAGCGTTAGAAAGATTAAGCTTGCCTTCACGTTCGCCATATGTCGTTGCCATTACGACAGGACACATATATATCTTTGATATATTTTCCTTATCACCATACAGCCAGCACGAGTCCAGAAACTGCTGCATATATCCGCCTATCCCAAACCATTCGACTGTCGTCGCCAAAATGATTCCATCTGCTCCTTTAAGAGTCTGCGGCAACGTAGTGATAGAATTCTTAAGTTCATAAAGATTGAAATTTTCTACTGCAACATGAAGTTCCTCAAGAACTTTCTGCATCTTGCTGATCACAAAAAAAGTGGGATCATCTACAAGACCTCGACCGCCATAATATATATTGACCTTCATTCTGCGCTCCTTCCGGCTCTACATGCACGGATCCTATTCCGAAAGCCTGATGATACTGCCCATATGATACACGTCATAATAAACCCGCCAATAAGACCTCCGACGTGCGCCGCATTGTTCACTCCCTGTGATGTAAATCCCGTGTACAGAGAAAATGCTGTGATAAAAGCAATCCTCCCGACAGTGACATTGTCTGTCCTTCCGCCGCACGCGATCACGATAAATAAAAGACTTCCTATAATTCCAAAGATCGCTCCGCTTGCTCCAATGGAACTGTACCGTTCACCCGAATATAATTCGAACCACATTGACATCATATCACCGGCAAGTCCCGAAACAAAATAAACGGCTGCATACCTGAAGTGACCTATCTTCTTTTCTACTTCTTCACCGATATAGAACAGAATCAGCATATTGCTCAATATATGATTCAAGTCCGCATGCAGGAACAAGCTTGTAAAAAGCCTGTAATATTCTCTGTCATTTACGATATTATCTACACTCAGCCCACCCGCATCACATAATACGCTTCCATGCATGCTGCTGAAAATAAAAACGATCACATTGACTACGACAAGAAGAGAACTGATCCAAGGAAGTCTTTTCCTCTGATCCGTGCTCATTGACCTCCACCACGACAGAGGAGTGCGATGCGAAGTGATTCCAGATGTCACATCCGAATCTGCTGTCGGTGAAACATATGTGCCATTTCTCAATGACTCAAGCATTTCTTCCAGTTCGTGTCTTAGACCGTAAAAGTCCGGTGTCTGACTGTCAGTGACTATGAGTCTGTTATCAAACGCTGATATCATCCAGCAAAAAGCATCATCCCTGCACAGTCTGTGCGTACTCTCCCAGTTATCTGAAATGATCAGTGTCAGTATATGAATATCGCTTATCCCTTTATCCATAAACATCTTTCTGATCTTATCATGAAGCATATCATATTCATCTGACGAAAGGTAAAACTGTCCGCCGGTTCTCATAGTATTGACTGCGACCGCATATTGATTTTCTATTCTGAAGTAGCAGCAGTAATCAGAAAGATTTGATGATATCTTTCTGTATCCATGTTCCGTAAAAAATATGTCCAGCTGCCCAATAGTCATATGCTCCTCCGCGTATAACGACCATGTCCGTCCCGCGCCATCTTATTGTAGAGCAAATATCTATCTGAGGCAATAGTTTAAGTCCCCGAAGCGGATCTCATCGCCTTCCGAAAGTTCCATTGTCTCATTCGGTTCAAGCGGCACTCCGTTAACAAAAGTACCATTCGTTGAATTAAGATCAGTCACTGTAAAACACACTCCATTGTGGTCAAGTCTTGCATGTATCCGGCTGATCCCTTTTCCCTTAATACACTTATCAACACATTCCGGCTGTTGTCCAATAATGCATGGCAGCTTTTCAAGACCTATATGCTGACTGTTCTTTCTGTCAGATGCGTATAATTTGTATTGTTCCAATTCCTTTACCGGCTGGAAGAACTCTGTTTTCCCTGTATCATCAGTATTCGCTTTATCAAAAGCAGCACGATCCATATATTCATATTCTGATCTAAACATACCTTGTTCATCGTTCTTATACTGCGGTGCATTATCCTTCATTTTCCTCGCTGATGTATCATCTTTATTTTCTTCAGATAATGCGTTACTCTTTTTTTCTTTAAAATACATTGATATAAAGCATACTGAAGTAAATACCATTACAGCTGATGCTCCGCAAAGTATCAGCTTTTCCTTCGCCGTAAGTTCATACATAAGAAAGACGAGTGCAGGACCTGCGAGACACGCAGCGGCGGCTATGCCTGTGATGATGAATTTTTTTCCGCCCTCTTTTTTTTTACTTGTTTCAGTTTCAATATTACACGTTACTTCATCCTGCATATCATAGTCAGCTTCCTGTTCTGACTGACTGTATTTTATCGTCCGGTCTATACTGGATTCAGTTTCGTCATCATCATTTTCATCAAGTATCTTTGAGATGATAAAGTTCTCTTCGGTAGCTTTGTCATATATATCATAGATAAGCTCAGTTGCTTCGCTGTCTCCGTCATCTGTTTTCTCAAGTATAAAATCAAGGAGCGGTGTGATTCTCTCTCCTGCTGATCTGTTATCATGCTGACTCTCCGGATAATAAATGAATCTGTACTCCTTTTTCCCCATATCAAAATAGATATACTCCGGTGCGAAGAGAATATTTCCCTCGTCCATCAGATATTCTGACAATTCTTCAATCGCTTCTTCCAGTTGCCTGATAAGTCGGACAATATCATCTTTCCGCATCTTCCTCGCACCATAATAACCAGGAAGACTAATGATTGAATTGATGTCATAATAGAAAACATTCTTCCCATTTATCACATTTTCTGTACATGCGGCGAGATGATTCCACTTCTGTGTCATAAGCATCTTGCTCTGAAAATGATCTATCTCTTCTTCATCAGATTGACATATGATAAGGTAATTTTGATTAATCTCTCTGCGATATTCAGTCTGCATCGTTGTCATTTCCTTTCTTTTTTTCAGTCACATCCGATATTATCCGCAGCTTTCTTACAACCTCGACCGGCGATATCCTTGAAGCTTTAGCCTCTGCCGAATATCCCCATTCTCTGATGTCCGGAAGTGTTACTCCCGGTACAAACCCGCAATGTACACTGCCTGTCGCATTAACAGTAACTGACGTGAGTGATACGTCAAAATCGTGCGCGATTTTTCTGGATGCCATATACTTTTCACCATACTGATCAGAAACATTACCTTCCAGAAATGACTTTATCTCATCTGATGAAATCCTTTTATCTGCTGCCCGCAGTGCATACGCATAGCTGTCTTGAAATATGACACATCTGTCATATAGATAAAATGAAGAATATATTAAAAATACAAATAGAAATATCACCCACGGTATTATAAAAGACGCTTCAACAGTCATATATCCCTTAAGTCTCACATCGCCCATAATGATATCCCCACGCCTATCGTCAGAAACGGGATAAAAGGTATCCTTGTCCTCAGATTCATCCTTTTTGTAAATATCATGATTACTGAAAACATCGACGAGATCACAAGACCTATCGCAACAGCCGTAATACATAACTGCGAATGCATGATAAGTCCGATGATCAAAATCATCATTCCATCGCCATATCCTATTTTTTCGTTTGTTGTCCAGGATATAAGAAGGAACATGATCCCCGGCAGCATATCTATCGCTATACTGACAGCCGTGATACTGCCTGTTCCTTTTAGTGCTTCTTCAATCAATCCCGCCACCGCATCTGCAGCCCCGATCAGAAGACACCACAATGGAATCTTCCTGGAATGTATGTCTATCGCTCCTGTAATGCACATCAATATAAACAGGACTATCCCTGTGATCATTTCTATCTTCATTTATCCTCCTCCGCATATCGAGCATGCCCCTCTGCCGCCAACCTCTGATATAGGCACGCAATATATAGTTCTCTTAAGACCGTTGCATGTAGGCGATGTATGATAGCACGTTCCGTAATCCGTCACATATACGGTACCGCCCGGACTGTGACTTCCGCAGTACGGACATATTCCATATCTGTGACCGTCCTTATTCCGGCTGCCTGCCACATCGTCATATTTTATTCCTCTTATTGATGGATTAAGGCTGCGGCATCCGCGGCTCATATGATAGACGGTTCCCGTCGCCGTAATATAGACCATCTTCTCCTTTGTTGTATCGCTCTCATGGGTTCGTGTAACATCATATCCTGTCCATCCCCTCCCATAATAGCGTACAAACATCCAGGCACCTTTCCATCCCAGATCAGCGAATGCCGGCTTTACTCTATACGATGCACGTATATCAACGATATCATCATCTAAAAGAATGCTGCTTCCGATATACGAGATTGCACTTTTTCCATTTGAGATACATCCATTATCAGAAATACTGTCTCCAAGATTTCTGCTGACTCCTAACGGCACATATGCATATGAGAGTACTGTTCCTGCACCTTCAGCACCATCCGGCAGAATCTCTCGCGCGCTAGCGCTCCTTGCGATCTCATTTCCTGTCTGATGGACAGCCGCCAGAATCTTGCTCCTGTATTCGACCATCTGAAATATCATCAGTATATTGACCATACAGAAAATAAAAAACGGTAGTACAAATGCAGCCTCAACTGTCATAGAAGCCTTTATCTGACGGGATACAGCGGGTGAGATTCTTTCGCTCTGTACTGCTTGTACTGCCTTTTGATCTGCCCGGAGAGATTTGTGTCGTTCATTGTTGTTGTTTGTAGTTTCATTTATCGCGAAGAATCCCATCCGCTGTACCCCGTCAAATCTTGTTTTTAATAATATCCATATCTTCTTCTGATCATATATTCATGACCGAAAGAACTTGATATACAGACATCTGCCGTAAGGTTATCAAGACATCTGTCCATCCTCAGATACATATTTCCCGGTGTATGTCTTACGTCCATCTCTATAATGTCCATTGCCCGAAGCAGAACATCATTTTCATTTTCAAAAAGCAACATGACCGCGAGATATTCCTCATATTTCAGTCCCTCACCGCCGCTGCCATCCTTAAGTGATCCGCTCACGTTAACAATATCTTCAAGATCCGTCTGCCATGATGACGCTGTTTTGATTACAGGTTCCCTCCCACCGTCCAGAAGTACTTTCATGTCCTGCATGCTTTCCAGAAATGACCATGCAAATAATATTGATATCTTTACAGGCTCAAGCAGTTCCGGGAGCAGCGTTACCGCCGACAGTGCGGCAGCCATCGCCTCAGCTTCCGCTATCTTCTCACTATCCGTAAAGATGTACGCCGCGTTTGCTGCTTCGCGCCATATCAGTATCCTTTCAGCTGTACCCTCAAGATTATCCCAGTCTGAACCTTTACCGCATAAGATGTATTCGAGCTGATACTTAAGGACAGATCCGTCTTTATCGTGATTGTAATACCCCATTTTTCTGAACAGATATTCCTCCAAAAGTATCCTGCCGCACTCAGCAGAACTTTCCTGCTCTTCCTCGCAGATTCCACTGCCCTTGTTTTTCTCTCTATGTGAGATATAACATTCCGGATTCACCACGCATTCCGATATCGCTTTATCGTGTGGCGCCGCCAGACTGAGCACACCTATACCATGAGCAGTACCCGCTGCATCTGCCGGATTATCAAGAACAACTTCCTGTTCATTTCCATCGTCGTCTTTAACCTCTGCGTTTTTTACCATTCCGTCTATCTGCGAATTATTTTCGTCGCGTTCCGATTCTACATCCCTGTCAGTTATACCTGCACCAGATATACTTGCCGCGTCCGGTTCAAGTTTTTCTGTGATCCAGCCCGTTGGCGAATTTTTCATATAATCCGCGATCTGATGCTTAAATACCGCGCAGTCATCATCAGATACATATCCGCATTCAGAAACAGAACACGATGCTTCATTCTTTCCTCCTGTATCAAGCATTCCCGGCAGTCTGAACTGCGCAGGTACTTCGTAGTTTTTCTCCAGATACTGTCTTATATGCTCTTCTGTATTAGCCTGATCTGCATCTTCCATACCATACCCGGTGTCGATCAGAAGAAGATCATATTGTTTCAGAAGTTCTCTGTTATATTCCGAAAAAGCAGAGTTCAGCGATATGTCAGTTACAACTTCACTGCGCATCCTCTCTGCGCTCACTCTGCTCCCATCTATAAGAGTCAGTATGAGCGTGAGTAAGATCGCAAGTGACAGCGAAAGATATATCGTTAGATAACCACCGGTCTTATGCATATCTTTTTCCTACGAGATTATCGAATCTGCGTCTGAATTGATCTTCTTAAATACTTTCTCCACAAGCCCTTTCAGTTGCTTCTGAAAGATTATGACGAGACCGATCAATACTACGATTATCAAAATAACTTCAATAGTTCCCATTCCGTCTTCATTTTCCGCAAGATCTCCAAATCCGCGAAGCCTTGTTTCATCATTCATGATATATTCCTCCTGTGTATGATTGATTCCAGCATTTTCATTTACCATATCCATAGCCCTCCAAATTGATGTACCGTTATTCTTTGATGTGGGTGTCAGAACTTAACCGGCAAACGACATGAATGCCGGCACGATTATAATTACCATTACAACTACGAGCATCATCATCATGGGAAATAAAAGTTTTGTGCTTGCCTGTTCTCCAAGCTCTTTCGCGCTGTTCTTCCTTTCCTCAAGTGATTCATCTGCTTCCTGTCTCAGTGTACGCAGAAGATCGCTGCTTCCCTTCTTAAGATTCTGCGTCACAAGCGTTCCAAACCGCATATACTGTCTGAGTCCGCATCTCTTTGCGAAGTCTTCATATACTTTTATCTCCTGGACTCCGCTCTGAAGTTCACCACATGTAAGCTTTATCTCATCGCCAAGGTATTCTGTCCCGTCGCGAATGGCATTCCCCGACTCTTCTGCCATCCTGAAGAATACATTTCTAAGTGACATTCCGGCGCTCAGATACAGCGTCACTTTGCTCACAAGTCCCGGATAATCCTTGAGAAGCTGTGTTCGTCTGGCTTTAAGTTTTCTGTCTGTACTGACATCCACGTCTGCCATGACGACAACCGCGCATATTAATACCAGTATCATCACACCTGAACTCGCATCTCTTCTGTATTCACTCCATGAGACTGAACGCATCCCGGCTTTATCAGGCAATTTGAAATATTCGTCATTCCTGTTTTTTTCATCAGCGCCTCTTAGCGCTTCGTCAAGGAGCATCTGCATTTTCTCCTGTTCCGAAAGAACCCGAGGAAGTACATGTACCGCAAATGAAGTGATCCGTTGTCTCTTTCCCTGCGTACAGATTGCCGTCAGCGTGACTGTGTCGTCAGTATCCCGGTCTTCATTTGTGACTTTTCCGTCACTGTCTATTACTGAATAATCGCTGCTCTCCCATGAGACAGAAAACGGATAACCTTCGGCTCTCCTTACAAGATTCAGGTCTGACCGTACACTTCCAAGCGTCCCATTATCTCCTTTTATAAGATCAGGGAGTTTCTCTGAAAGTGTCTCAAATAATGTATCCAGTTCTTTTTCCGTATATTCCCGTTCTCCAACTGTATAACTTATACTTTCCTCAGTACCATCTATTCCGGCAACCAGTTCAACGTCCTTTCCGCCGCCTTCATAAGTATTTCTTTGAATGATATTTCCTTCTTCTATGATTCCTCCAAATATCTGTGACAGACATATCATCAGTGATATGACCGTTCCGAAAAAAATTATCACCAGGACTTTCTTTGCGATATCTGTCCTGATATCATGCATCTGCTTCTCTGCAGGGATCGCAGGATTCAGTATATTAAGCTTCTTTTTTCTGGAAATATCATGCTGCGCGATATATGAGTCAGTTCTGACTGAGCCCGGCTTTATAGATATGGACTCTGCTCTACGGACAACGTACTCCGCTGCTTTAGAAAATAAGTTGTCGATCCGCGCTGATGACGGATCGGGCGCTGCTTTTTCTTTGCGTGACAGGAAAAAAAGAATCCCATATAGCGCCAGCATGATGATATATATAACAGACATAGGATAGTTACCTCATTTAGTGTTTTGATGAAATAATGACATGGTGCCAAAAACCATCAATTTTGTTATGATGCTTCGCATCATGTGCTAGATTTGAATACTGACAATATGCTCTGCGACGATACACGCTGCAAGATATACAAGCAGACATGCTGTCATTACCGCTATCCCCATTGGATTGTGATATAGAACATCAAAAAAACCTTTATTCGATATCTTCATATATGCAATAAGTAGAAACGGTATACCTTCCATCAGTTTCGTCTCGTATTTTCTTGACGCGAGCATAAGGCTTATATCTTTCTCGACCTCAGTTCTGCTGTCGATCATGCCTGCTGTGAAACCGATGATCTGAATCATATTTCCTCCACTCTTTCTTGCGATTGAAAACACTTCTGCAAACTGCCTTATATCGTCAATTTCACTTCTGCTCCCAAGATCCCGTAGCATATCATCAAGCACTACATGACTGCCAAGACCTGATGATATCTTGCGAAGTTCCTTACATATCTGACTTTTACTGCCATAAAGCAGTTTCATGTCCTTATATGATTCTCGAAATGAGTTCTCTACGGAATATCCTGCTCGCTGATTAGTTGAGACTGACAATACCGTATCGCGGAACTGCATACGGAATTGTTCACGTTTACGCATCTCACCTTCACGTCTTATCTGTTTTATACGGAAGAACATGAACGGAATAAGAAATGGAACAGCAATGACTGAATAATAGAAAAAATATGATATGATCCCGATAAGTGCAGCGCTTCTTATGACAGACACAGTATTCTCAGAAGCTGTCAATGCGAACATTCCTTCACTGCCTCCGCACACGGGTTTTTTCAAATCCGGCAGTTTCAAGTTTTTCATGATGTATCATCTCCCCCGATCTGACCAGTTCCCCAATGATATGACCTGATTCGTCAATTCCTTCTTCTTTAAAAACATAAAGCGGATTCAGCTGTATCTCGCCGTCAAAAAAACCTGCTATCTCTGTTATCTCAAGTACTCTGCGGCTTTTATCACGCAGTCTCCCGAGATGTACTATCACATCGATCCCGGATGCGATCTGCGCTCTGACCGCCTGAAGCGGAATCTCCATCCCCATAAGTATCATTGTCTCGAGCCTTGTGAGCATATCTCTCGCGCTATTAGCGTGACCTGTAGACATTGACCCGTCATGCCCTGTATTCAGGCACTGCATCATATCGATAGCCTCTGCCCCGCGAACCTCACCCACTACTATCCGGTCCGGGCGCATACGAAGCGATGATCTTATCAGGTCTCTTATCGTTACAGGTACACATCCTTCGACATTTGCATTGCGCGTTTCCATCCGGACAATATTAGGGATGGTATGGATCTGAAGTTCCGCACTGTCTTCGATCGTGATGATACGTTCTTCTGATGGAATAAATGCTGAGAGCGCATTGAGAAATGTAGTCTTTCCCGATCCGGTGCCTCCGCTTATGAATATGTTGTATTTTGCTTTTACCAGCATTCCAAGCCACTCGCTTATTTCTTCCGAAAGACTTCCAAACTTTATCAGATCTTCCATTTCGATCGGCTTATCCGGAAATCTTCGTATTGTCAGGATTGGACCATTGAGTGCTATCGGTCTCATGACAACGTTGACGCGGGCACCGTTTTCCGCAAGTCTCGCATCTACGATTGGCGACGATTCATTCACAACCCTGTTGCAGGAAGATACTATGAGCTGTATAACGTCATCCAGTTTTTCCACTGATTCGAAATGAGACGGATATTTTGAAAGCCTTCCGGCTCGTTCAACAAATATATCTTCCGGTCCATTCACCATGATCTCCGTTACAAGCGGATCATCAACGATGTCCTGAAGGATATCCAGTTTTCTGACTGAGTGGAATAGATTTCTCCTAAGATCTTCACGGAGCTTCAGCGGAATGCTGACCGAACGTTTTTCTTTTATTATCATCTCATCAATAAGCGAGATTATATCTTCATCTGACTGGTCTCTGGAGAAATCGATCTCACTCATCAGTTCTTCTTTGAGTCTTTTGCGAAGCGCATCTTCTGACTCGGTCTCTTCTGCGGTACATGATCCGCGGTTCTCTTTCCCGTTATCGTTCATGCTGCTTCTCCCGCTATCAGAGTCCTGATGAATCCCGCCAGTTCGCCATGCGTAAGCATCTCGAATCCCTCGGGGATATCATGAAATATTGGAAGCTCACACTTTACCGTCTTTGCGACAACTTCCCCTGCTTCATGCTGCAAGATCCATTTTTCATAATCATTCACTTTTGCACATGCTATCCGGTCATTTCGTATTATCGTAAATATCTTTGTGCAGTACATAAGAATCGAGAGAAGCCCTTGAACTGCCTCTGACAGATCAAGTATCAGATAATCGTACAGTGAACTTTTCTCTATAGCCTTGAATAGTTCGACCCATTTCTCTCCCGACCGCTCTGTATCAAAATATGAAGCAGTCGGTGGCAGGAAATCCATGCCATTTATAGTTCTTACCATTGCAGAAAGTTTCATTGGCAGCTTGTCCCTGGCACAGTCAAAATAATAGAGAAGATCTGTTATGTCATATTCTCTTCCTGTATCACCTTTTTCCATCTCAAGTCCTTCAAATCCTGAAAAAGGCTCAAAGTTCATATAAAGCACCCTGCTGCTTACCCCAAGTTGTTCGCCCAGCGCCAGTGAGAACGTTGTCTGAAGACATCTTTTTACAGGCGAATAGACTCCGATCACCTTCAGCTTTTTCCCGTTGCCTATACCTTCAGGCATTATAAGATCACGTTCCGCAAGATGATCCATTATCGCGCTTACGATATTCGTGCAGCATTGATAACGGCAGATCATGCAGCGATCATTATCTGAACTTTCCTGCTCATTTCCTAAAAAAATAAGATCATCTATCCCCTCTGTCTGTTTAAGCTCTTCTGCTGATGTACTGCTGATCACCAGCTGGCACACGCCTTCTGCAAGCGCATATGTACTGAGCACGTCCGTTTCTGTAAATGTGATGACTTTGAATATCTCTCCTATCCTGCCTCTGATCGCATCAGACAGCATCATCGCATACCTTTCATTTGAATCGCATACCGCAATAGTCTTTTTCAAGATAAACCCCTCTCTCTTTTCATGATATTTACATTTCGCTACTTGGTCATCCGCTAATAGATCCTTACAGCCTTCATGATCACCGCGATAAGTACCGGTACCGCAAAGTGGATCCTGTAGGATGTCATCGCCTTCATGTATCCGACATCTCCTATTTCCTGCGTATACATCTTTAGCTTCCCCGTTCTCCCGACTGACACAGCGTATGAGCAGAAATACTTTATTCTTTCTCTTAAAATGTCATTTCTGACAAGTTTTATGAGTCCGATCACTGCTGCACTTATAAATGACACCGCTATGCACTGTATCGCATCCTGCATATTCATATAAAGCGGCAGGATCATGCATAGCTTGACGTCTCCTCCTCCCAACACTCCGACCGCGAACAGCGGAAACAGAACGAGTACGACCGCACAGCCTGCGGCCGCAGACAAAATGCTTTCTTCGAAATTTATTGTCAGCACTGCGTAGATCATCGGTGTCACTGCCGCGACAAAGATCAGTCTGTTATGTATCTTGCCTTTTGACAGATCCGTATATACTGCTGCTGACAAATATGCAATTAGAAAATAAATGATAGATTATCACCTCCTGTTAAACTCCATTAAGTACCTTTACTCAGTTTTCAAAGTTGAGATATAACCGATACCGAAGAAACGGTACGGTGCGGTCAACCTGACCCGCCGGATGAAACCATCCGTATTGATTTTGCTATTCCCTCTCAAGAGGGTAATTCGAATTATATGATCTGGATTTTCATATGTCCAGTCCTTTTATCAAAATAATCAATCTTTGTGAATACTTAACAACTGACCTATTAAATGAGTCATTACGAAAGCATAAAAAAGCCCGAGAACACTAAGTTTCCCGGGCGTCAAAACTCACTTTTACTTTTTAATATGAAAGAACAGTGTGCTTCATGCGTTAAATTCGCATCCGGCACCTTGGGTCATCACACTTTCATTAAGGCTGTGCTTCCCATATGTGAGTCCTGCGTATACCTGCTGCGCATGATCGACCAAAGGCGCTGACTCGTCTGATTCTGAAGCCTTTGCGAATGCGTCTTTAAGCTTACCTATTATCCCTTTTATTTCCTCTATCTTCGCACTATCCTTGTGCAGATCGGCAGAGATAAGCTCTCTGCTGATATATACATATAATTCGAGCAGCTGTGTTGAAGGACTATATCTATAATCCAGCGTATTCATCAGCTCATTTATGCAGCCGCGTATCCGCCTGATTCCCTCTTTGTATGAAGCATCATCATCGTTTCGTAGTGCATCTATCGTATCGTCTGCATAACTTTCCGTCATCTCATAAAGGATCACGAGAAGCTGTGACCTGTTTGCCTGTGTTATCCTGAGCGTATATTCTTGTTTTTTCTCGTCTGTCATAGCGATGTCCTTTCATGTACTGCACAACTGCCACAATCGATACTATATCTCACAGTCTTCATATCTGCATGCACTGCAAGCCATGCTCTTACTGCATTTCACAATCTGCATACACTGCAAGCCATGCTCTTACTGCATTTCACGTTTTTTCAATTTACTGCAGCAGCTGCAATACCTGTGACGGTCTCTGATTTGCCTGAGCCATGATAGCGGTCGCCGCCTGCGAGATAACCTGATTAGTTGAATACTCTGTCGTCTCTGCCGCCATATCAACATCAACTATCGTTGAATATGCGCTGGTCATAGTCTCCGAAGTGACTCCGAGACTGCTTACTGTATGTTCAAGTCTGTTCTGATATGAACCGATACGGCTTCTGACAGAGCTGATACTCTCTGCTGCATCTTTCACTTTTTCAATCAGATCCTGAGCTCCCGATTCAGTAGTTGCATCTATCTTGTCTAAGCCCAGGTTCTCGAGCGACACTTCCGGAATCCTTATATCAAGCGTCTGACCTTCTTTTGCACCGATCTGAGTTGTCATCGCACCAAAACCTGTCATGTCAACCGTAAGGTTTGAAACGGATGTCTGTCCGTTTTCGATCTGAAGCTTTAATTCAAAACCATTATCACCTGTGAGCGTTATAATATCATTCTTCGCATCCGTGATGCTTACATCCATATCATTTCCATCAGGATCCTTTATCGTTGTTGTCGGATTACCACTTGTATCTGTTATAGATGAATTAGATATGTCTATATTTCCATCAGCATCATATCCTATGCTAAGTCCTGCGATGGTATATTTTCCGGCAGCAGCTTCGTCATTATAATACTTAACCTTTACATCATTGCTGTTCGTATACCCTTTCAGATCAAATGTCCCGTCCAGTATAGTCTGCCCGTTAAACTCTGTATCCTTTGATATTCTGGTGATCTCGCTTGAGAGCTGATCGACCTCAGCCTGAACTGTCCTGCGATCCGCCGATGTGAGCGTCGCATTACTTGCCTTGACGCCAAGCTCTTCCATACGGTTCAGCATATCGCTGATCTCTGAGAGAGCGCCGTCTGCTGTCTCTATGACTGATATCCCATTATTTGCATTCTGCGTAGCATTTGAAAGTCCTTCGATCTGGATGCTCATCCTTTTAGATATGGCATATCCCGATGGATCATCCTCTGCGGATGAAACTTTGAGTCCCGAAGAAAGCCTTCTTATCGACTGTGCGACAAGACTGTCTGACTGTGTGAGCGCATTGTTAGCATTCATTGCCTGCGTATTATAATTGATCCTCATGTAGTGCCTCCCTTGATCGTTTTGATAAACGATGCTGCAAGTCTGTAAAGCGTATTTGTATCAGTTCCTTCTTTCGACCTGTCAGCGGATCCTTCCGCAGACGTACTGTAATTTCTATATCTTTCATTTGACGCACGCTCGAACTTCTCAAGTCCAACGTCTTTCGAAGCTATGACATCTATCTTCCCGTCAAGTTCTCCCGTTATTTTATCTTGTGATGATCTGATAAATGAAACCGTCTCTTCGTTGTCGCAAGCGACATATCCGCTTACGCGTCCATCTGTCACGCTCATATCTGCCGCTACACATCCAAGGCTCTCTGTGTCCATCGTTACACTCACATGTCCGCCATTTTCGCTATCGTGTATAAGTTTCAGATGTATGCTGGTCTTCTCTCCGTCTATATCGACCGGGACTTCGTAGTTCTCTTCTGTGGCAAGGCTCCTGATGATTCCGAGCTGTATGTGACTGCTCTGCAGCTTCTTCAGATCCAGATATCCTATCGAAAGATCTTCTTTAGAATCCGAGATGATACTGTCAAGCTGTTCTGTCATCTTCGATACCGCTTTCACTGCACTCTCTTTATCAGTGAAGCTGTCTAATATATCATCCGCAATCGTATCTCCATCACTTTCATCCGCATCAGATGTTTCAATATCCGAGTCATCAGTTTCTTTGCTGCTGATGTCTCTATACCAGCTTCCTCTGTTGTGGCGAAGACTCTGCATCCCTGATATATTATCTATCGTCACAGGAAGGCTGTATGTGAACATCTCATCCGAAGAATCTTCACTTATTTGCTGATTCTGTATCTCCGACATTCTGGATGCGATATAACTGCTGTTCGAAGTCTCTTCGCTTCCCTGTCCCCTTATTTCATCGGCAAATTCAGATATTGTGGTGTCTGCCTGTATGTCTGCATCCAAAATCTTCTTGGGTGTCAACTCTGAAATGACTTCGGACGCAAGTGCTCTATAGTATATACTCTGCTGTGACGTACCTGCACTACTGTCATCCTGACTTTTTCCACTTGAATCTTCGCTGTTTTGGCTTCTGTCTGCGCTGTCATCGCTGCCGCCAGCCGTATCTGCAAATGCCGCCCTTATCTGATCTGATATCGACTCATTCTGCCTGACACTGTCAACGCCTGAAAATGAATCATCGACTTTATAATCTACACTTCCTTTTTTGCTCGTCCGGATTGCAGACAGGAGATTTTCAAAAGTCATCTCTGACCCGGTATCAAGCACCGCACCTACTGCTGCGTCATCGCCCTTTTCTATCTGACTAAACAGGCGATAGATTCCCACGCATGATGTGCGTTCATCTTCCGTGATCGACCCGTTCTGTTCCATACTATAGATAAACTTTCCGAACCCTGCCTCCTCGCGAGAGCTATTCATGTCAGAACTGCTCAGAAGATCATCGAGATCTGACACGTTCATATCCAGCGGATTTACACCGTTTCTCACTGTATCAAGTACTGTCGCCGGTGTCATCTTTCGTATCACGCCACGCAGCGTCGCATCTGCCGCTGTAACACGCTCCACGTTATCTTTTGTGATCTCCATATTGTTGTAACCCAATATGCGCACTGCCCGCTCATTATCACTATTCTGTTCCATCCCGATATCGGAAAGAAGATTATCTGTATTCGCAAATGCCTTTGTGATCGAATCACCAAGATCAGTGCGAGGTGCTGTCCCGACAGCTTCATAAGTCTGTCCGGCTTTCTCATAACGCTGTTGTAACTGATACCCGCTGTCATAAGTATTCTGAAGTGTGAATGAACTGTCATTGACTGAATAATCACCGATCAGTGCAGCCGGCATTTCTTTAAGTGATGATGATATCTTCAGTGTATTCTCATATATATTATTTTTGGTATCGAGTTCCGCTATAGTACCATCACCAAACATATCTTTCTGTGACTGCTTATATGCGATTTCGAGATCTGAGGCAAGCTTCTCAAGCGGAGCCGTATCGATCGAATATCCACTGCCAAGTAAGATGAGATTTGATCTTACGGTCATACTGAGTCTCACTGAGGCGAGTGTCTTCTCGGCATTCATGATCTTTTCCGACGATAGTGTCGTAGTCGATGATAGCGCTGATACTTTATTATCATTGCCTTCCTGTGCCGTCTCATTATTATTCGCGCTGCCAGTCGCGGCTTCACTGAGATATACGTCTATCTCACGCTGCGATGCCGAAAGGCTCTTCACAGTCAGCGTTCTTTCTTCTGAAACAGCATTTACGACAGCCTCATCCGTGATACTGTTCACATCATCTATGAGATCAAGTGACTTCCAGGTCATGTTCCTCGTGTCAGACAGATTCCCGTCCTGCGCATTCTTGCCATCAGATATCGCTGATGCTGCCGCGTCGAAAATATTTCCGTCAGATAACGGCACATTCACGCTCTTTATCTCGTCAAATAAAAGGAGTGAGTCTGTTGTAAGCGGTATGCCGCGGCTGATGATCCATCTGCATTCGTTCTGCGTATCATCGCTATTCTCAAGACCCGCGTCAGTTATGACTTTATCTATCTGAGGTTTTAATTTGTCAAAATCAGGATCATCTGCTTTTTCCGCATAATATCCGTCAGCATCTGATGCATAATATCCGCTTGCCTGCTCCGTACCGTCTCCTGACGCGCAGAACTGTGACTCATACATGCCGCTTATAGTAGGTTCTATATCGTTCTCAACCATGTATTTCATCGCACCATCTGAAAGTGGTGTGATGCTTCGCGCATTTTCAGCTGCTGCACACACATTCGATACATTTTCTTTTGTGACAGGTATGTCATATTTTGAGAAGCTGTCTGTGAGCTCATTTGCATATGTCTCAGATCCGGTAAGTTTTTCGACAACATCTCTGTCTATATTAGTCGTAAAACCTTCAACTTCCTTGCCACTCTTTATAAGCGCCACTTTTACGGCATCAAGTATCGTTGATGTCGTTCCTGCTTCAGCATATGAAGGCTCTTCGCCGTCTTCCATAAGTTTTCCATAATCTTCCGCAGACAAAGAATTAGACATAACAGTCATATAGTTTCGGGCATTTGTCATATCCTGATCACTCATGCCCTCGCAGACATCTTCTCCGGTCTTTCCATGACCCTCATAAGCTCTGTTATCCTTAACTATACCTGAAATGTCTAGCCTGTATCCGGCTTTCCGGGTCTGCGCGCTATCGCCCGTCTTACCCGCTGCCGAAACATATGATGCTGTATTTTTCTCTGCTACGGATTCTGGAGAAACTTTTGTGAAATCGATTTTCATAGTCTCTCTCCCGCATCTGTCTTTAATAAAAAAATAGATGACATACATCTCTGTACATCATCTATTTCGGCATGCTTTATTATTTTCTGAAGTATGTTGCTGTAATTTTAATCTCATGATGATGCGGCTGCCGTCGCACAAGAATGACTTTTGACACTTGCATCATCAAAATGTGAATATCGCTGCCCCGTATGCCGGAAGATCAAATGAGATATAGTACGGTTTACCTACACACTCTCCTTTTATCGCCTTGATCTGTGCCGGTATTTCCAGTCCTCCGCCTCCGAATCGCTTCTCATCGCTGTTCATGACAAGCTTGTAATTCTTAAGTACAGGTACCGGTACCCAGTAATCCTCTCGCTTTATCGGTGTCATGTTAAGAACGAACAGAACCCTGTTCTTTCCTGTTCCATCCTTACGATAAAAACTATATACACTGCGTTCTTTATCGTCAGCATTAAGCCACTCAAATCCGTCCCAGCTATTGTCAATCGTATACATCGCCGGATATTTTCTATAGATCTTCAGCAGTTCGCCTACATAATCTTTCATGCCACGATTCAGATCCTGTTCGAGCAGATACCAGTCAAGTTCCCTCTCTTCGCTCCATTCACGTTCCTGCGCAAATTCCTGACCCATAAATAAGAGCTTTTTGCCGGAATGACCAAGCATATATGCATATGCAGCACGCAGGTTTGCATATTTATCTACCTGATACCCGGGCATCTTATTTACCATAGAGCACTTAAGATGAACGACCTCATCATGTGAAAGCGGAAGGATATAATTCTCTGCCTCATTGTATGTCATGGCAAATGTAAGCGAGTAATGATTTCCTTTTCTGAAATATGGATCAAGTTTCATATATTCACACAAATCATGCATCCATCCCATATTCCATTTGAATGTAAATCCCAGACCGTCATCCTCGACTTTTCCTGTTATCTTCGGCCACGCCGTTGATTCCTCAGCGATCGTCATAAACCCGGGATACGAACCGCATACAACAGAATTGAAGTGCTTGAAAAATTCTATTGCTTCAAGGTTCTTGTTACCTCCAAATTTATTTGGAACCCACTCTCCATCTTTTTTGCCATAATCAAGATAGAGCATCGATGCGACAGCATCAACACGAAGTCCATCGATATGATACTCGCGTATCCAGTAAAGCGCATTTGCTATAAGGAAATTCTTGACTTCCGGTTTCCCGACATTGAATATCTTTGTTCCCCAGTCAAGGTTCTCGCCTTTTCTCGGATCAGGATCTTCAAAGATACACTGACCATCAAATCTTCCAAGTCCATGTGCATCCGTCGCAAAATGAGCCGGCACCCAGTCCAGGATCACCCCGATACCATGTCTGTGAAGTTTATCAACGAGATACATATAATCCTTAGGAGTACCATACCGTGATGTGGGTGCATAATAGCCTGTCACCTGATATCCCCATGAACCATCGTATGGATATTCCGCTATACCCATAAGCTCGATGTGGGTATATCTCATCTCACTAAGATAATCTGTTATCCTGTCAGCAAATTCACGATAAGTATAGAACCCGTCGGGGGTTCCGTCCGGGTGTTTCATCCATGATCCGATATGACATTCATATATCGATATCGGCGCTTTATTCTGATCCTTACCCTGGCGGTCTTCCATCCATGTCTTATCCTGCCATTCGAAGCCCGATATATCGTAAGTCTTTGATGCATTACCGGGACGAAGCTCAGCATAATTTGCAAACGGATCTGCCTTATATAATCTTTCTCCTGTAGGAGTTGTTATCATGAACTTGTAGAGTTCGTTTTCACCAACACCCGGAATGAACAGCGTGTGGATTCCACCGGGGCCGATTTTCTCCATCTTTGCAGCATTCTCGTCCCAGTTGTTGAAAGTACCTATAACATGAACAGACTCTGCGTTAGGAGCCCATACTCCGAAAAACATCCCCTTTACGCCATTTTGAACAGACGGATGCGCTCCGAGTTTCTCATAAATATCATAATGAGTACCCTGTGCAAAAAGATACTCATCCGCTTCAGAAATAAAGACCTTCTGATCTTTGCCTGCACTCTTTTTCTTCGTGCCTGCTGCCGTAACTTTTTTCTTTGTTATCTTTTTTTCAGGTTCTTTAGAATCCTTGAGCTTTACTGACGCTTTTTTTCTGTCTGCTGTCATATGATTCTCTTTTCCCCCTGTATCGTTATGATACGGGTATCAAATGCAATTATATTATGATGCTCACATCACCCGATATCATGCATAAAATCTTTTTCATGAAGAATCACTCTGTCCTCTTCGTCAAAACGCTTGTGGAACAAAGTATCCATCAGATGTTTCGGGCTCTTCTTTTCAGCATACCCGATCGCATTATCGATCAGTTCCCTGACTTCCGAAACGGTTACCGCATGATCGTTCGACTGCATATTCTCAATCCTTGTGTGAAGTGCCAGAATTCCAAGTTCATCGATCACACAATCATTCTGATCTGCGTACTGCTTCGCATATTCTACGAGTGAATCATCATTCAGACCTTCGAGATCGACTCTTGAACAGAATGTCTCTGTTATCTTTGGAATCTTTCCCGTCATCTTGTCGATACGATCCTTTGAATCCAGCAGAAATACTATGACTCCCCTGCTGTCTGATTCAAGTGCGCCAAGCATTTTCTTCATGCTATCAGGTGACATTCCTGAAGCATGTGTGATCACAAGAGCTCCGCCCTCTATCTTGTCAAGAATTCCCGATGCTTCTTTATCATTGAGAGCATTACCCTTGATCTTTGCGACTTTACCTATGAAGTTGCTGTCTCCGTTCTGAAGTGAACGAATAAGTTTCATTGTAAGACTAAGTGATACCGGTTCCTCTTCGCCGGTGATTATTACGTTGCCGGTATACGATGCCATACTCATCTTATCCAGAATATCAAGCAGCTGTTCACGCTGTCTTCTATGGCTTATGAACCTTGCGTATGTCTGTCTCTCTTCTTCGCTGAGAATATGACTACCGTTATTACCTGACGCATCGCTGCCATTCGACTCGTCTTTCTCTCTGCCTGTGTCTTCAATGGCTGCCGCTTCCTCAGCTACGGATTCTTCCGTATTATCACCATCAGATTCACTGCCATCATCTGCAGTCTCATCTGCATCTACGTCAGATTCATCTTCATCTTCAGGTTCTTCCTTGTTCTCTTCGGCATTACCAGCTATATCGTCAGCTGCATGTTCCTTATCAGGCTCTGCTTCATCAATTTCGTCTTCTTCAGATTCTTCGCCTTCATCATCAGCTTCATGCTCATCATCAGACTCATCTTCTTGTTCATCTGATTCTTCCGTCTGGCTCTCATCGATCTCTTCGATCTCTTCAACGCCTTCATCATCTTCTTTTGCGGCTCTGAGATCTTCATCAGTGATCACCGGAAGTGGTTCTGTTGCCTGCTTTACAGCTTTTGTCGTCTCTCTCGTTATCTCTTCATCTGAAAGTATCGCAGTATCAGGAGCTTCTCCCTTTTCCTTCGATTCCTTCATTATGGCCGCAACAAATGCTTTCTCAAGTTGTTCAAGCAGACCATTCTTTGTATCATCATCAAAATCATCAAACAGATTTCCGGTATTCTGAAGAATACGCTGACGTACTTCATTCATGCGCTTCTTCTCATTATCCTGTTTCATCTGTTCCCATTCGGACATGATGTCGTCAATGCTAAGCTGACCTGTGATCTGCTTCTCGATTGCTTCTGCGTCCGGCATTACAAGGCTTATCTGTCCATCAGATTCCTGATTTAAAACATCATCAAAACCACTTGAGCTCGTGTTAAGCGGAGTAAGCACACCAGTTCTCGCACCCGGTACACTATTTGCCTGCTCATCGGTTATCGCTTTCATCGCGGCTGTCTCATCAGCCATCTGCTTAATGACTTTATGAGCCTCTTCAAATGAGACCGCACCTGCTAAATCTTCAGTTCTATTTCCTACAGGCTCATATATCCTTGTCCGGTATGCATCATCGCCGGTTTCCTGTTCGTCATCATGGTCACTGACATCATAATCCATATCGCTGCCGTCATCAGAGTCATCGTCAGTTTCACCGTAAGCGTCAGATTCTGTATTACCTGCCGCTGCATTATCTGATTCCGGCTGTTGTGCTCCGTATATCATATCATCCAATATCTTCTCAGACGGTTCTTCATCACCGAGCACTTCCTTCATATCTGCGGCAAGTGCCTGTTGAAGGTTTATAGTATTGTAAGGGTTATTCATGTCAAGAGGTTTTACATGGATCTCATCATCATCCGTCTGCGCATTTTCATAATCCTCGCCCTCGGTTGTTGCACCTAGTCTTGCTGTCGGCGAAGCCATAAGATCTGCTGTATCTGATGATGCCGATATATCAGATTCGCCAGTGCTTCCTGTCTTGCCGGCACTGACCGCGTTTCCCTGAGAACTGTCGTACGCGATCTGTTGTTCATCCGAAAGCGGAGCATGAAGCTTCTTAAGATCCAAAGCTTTACTTACAAATCTGCCTTCCCTGAACAGTGTAAATATCTCATCACACTCTTCCACACATTTTGTCTCAAGTCCTACCCTATGATAAAGATATGCAAGCTCATAAAGCCACTTGTCCTTAAGTTCCTTATTTTTCAGCTCCTCCAGAACTTCTATGCGTTCTTCAAGCGGAACATTCTGTGCTTCATACAGTTTATACTTAAGCATATATATGCGGCTGTCATTTGGCGCCAGATTAGAAAACTTGTTGTAATACTGCAACGCTCCGACAAAATCATCTAGTTTTATAGACAATTCACATAGAGAGTAAACGATAAGCCTTGCATTAGGATTCCGGTCATAAGCCATGAGCAGGATATCTCTGCTGTCATTAAATCGTCTGTTGATCTTATACAGGTCGCTTATCGTGCAAAGCGTCATGACACCTTTGACACGTCCCCAGTCGATGGTATCTGCCAGTTCTGCTGCCTGCTGATAGTCACCTTCATCAATGAATTTATGTATTTCGTCCAAGCGGACAGTATATTCATATTTATCCATAACTGTATGAAAGCCTTTCAGATTTATTTGCAATTTTACCCGATTTTTCTTTTTAAGTTTATCATAGCCCACCTGCAATGTAAATAAAACGAGTACAAAAAAAGCATCTTTTCAACAATATGTGGAGATGCTTCTCTGTATTTCGTCTATATATGGTGCATAATGCCTGTGTCAGAAGTCATGGTCAGGATTGTGCCCAAACGCGGTCACTTCTGTTCTCCAAGAATGTCACTCAGCTTTCCAAACTGTGCAAGGGAAAGTTGTTCGCCTCGTATCGTTGGTGCGATATCCATCTGTTCAAGCGCGTCCACTACCTGCTGCCTTGAAAATCCAAGACCGCCGTTGCATATCCCATTTGCAAGTGTCTTCCGTCTCTGATTAAAAGATGCCCTTATCAGAGCAAATAACATTGTTTTGTCATCCACCTTAACCGGCGGTACCTCACGTCTTGTAAGCTTTATCACTGCACTGTCCACCTTGGGTCTGGGGATAAAACATGATGCCGGCACATTAAGCATGATCTCGGGTTCTGTGTAGTAGCTGACAGCCAATGACATCGCACCGTATATCTTTGAGCCAGGTCCCGCCTGCATACGCTGTGCCGCTTCTTTCTGTACCATTATCGTAATGCTCTCAAATGGCGCGTCACCTTCAAGCAGTCCCATTACTATCGGTGTTGTAATGTAGTATGGCAGGTTTGCGACAATCTTCACGCTCTTTCCGTCGTTGTTCTCATCCACAAATCTTTTCAGATCCATCTTCATTATATCTTCATTTATGACCGTGACATTATCACATTCCGCAAGTGTATCGTGCAGTACCGGGATAAGCGCTGAATCTATCTCGATGGCTGCGACCTTACGTGCATGTTCTGAAAGAAGCTGCGTCATCGTCCCGATACCCGGACCTATCTCGACAACATAGTCTTCGTCCGTTATCCCTGCCGCATCGACGATCCCTTCGAGAACATTTCCGTCGATAAGAAAATTCTGTCCATATTTTTTCTGAAGTCTTATATCGTATTTTTTTAGTATATCTGCCGTTGCGCGCGGCGTTCCAAGTGTATTCGTATTATCGTCCTCTTCTTTCAGCAGCCGGTATCAAGACCGAATATAATTTATGACATCTGTGTCACAATACGGTTTGTGCTTGGTCAAAGTCACAGTCCAAATATCCTGACCGCATTCTCCGTTGTTATCCTCATGATTTCATCTTCCGTTGTGTCACGCAGCTTTGCTATCTCCGTGACGACATACGTCAGATTCCATGATGTATTTCTTGTACCCCTGTTAGGCTCAGGCGCGATATAAGGGCTATCCGTCTCAAGTACTATCTGTCTGTCCGGTACATCTGCTGCAACTTCCTTTATCTTTTTAGCATTCTTGAAAGTGACAACACCGCCAATCCCTATCGCAAACCCGAGTCTGTCATATTCGGCAGCCATTTCCTTCGAATATGAGAAGCAGTGTATCACACCTTTTACCTTGCCGCCGAACCGCTTTATTATCTCTAGTGTATCCTCTGCTGCATCACGCGAATGTATACTGACGGGAAGATTTAATCTCTGTGCCAGTTCCATCTGACGTATAAACCACTTCTGCTGAACTTCTTTTGAAACGCCTTCTTCATGATAGTCAAGACCGATCTCGCCTATTGCCACGACGTGACCTCTGCCGTCCCTTTGCAGATTATTTTCTGCCATGTCTGCAAGTTCTGCAAAAATATCATCATTTAACGCACCTGTTTCGGTCGGATGAACTCCTATCGCAGCATATACGTTCTCATATTTCCTGCTTATCTCAAGAGTTGACCTGCAAGATGACGGTGAATCTCCTATATTTATTATCTTTGTAACAGTGCTATGTCCGACCTGTGCGAGCAATGCGTCTCTGTCAATATCGAATGCCTGATCATCATAATGTGCATGTGTATCTATTATACCTGCCATAATCACCTCTAAGATATTACATCAAAAGTTTGAAATTTTTTGAAATATGTTTGAAATAGGGGTTGCAAACCGGAAACCATTATACTATAATAACACTTGCGTTGCAAAACAGCTTTTGCATCGACTATATGCGCACTGCTAGCTCAGTTGGTAGAGCACCTGACTCTTAATCAGGGTGTCCAGGGTTCGAGCCCCTGGCAGTGCATTAAAAGCACTGTTTTTGCGGCTTGTTCCGCGGGGACGGTGTTTTTCTTTTGTGCTTATAGAAGTAGCGCAAAGCAATTCGTAGCATCATAACATAATTGCTACTTTTGACACCCACATCATTGCAGTTTTTGTATGGAGGAAGTTGGGTTATTATGAAGATCACATGGTTTGGTGCATCATCGATCATGATAGAATCAGGAGATGACAGGATCCTTATTGATCCCGCCAAAGGTCCATCTCTCAGTGAAAATGACCCCTCTTGGGAAGATCTGATGTCTGCTGAAAATATTCTGCTCACTAGCGGACGCATCGAAAGATCTGCCAGTATACCGCTTATCATAAATACATCCGGAGCTACTGTGTATTGTTCTCTCGAAACAGCCGCTCTTCTGGAAAAATGCAATACAGACCCTGATCTTATCGCAGTCGTAAAATCAGGGCTTAAGCTTAGATTCAATTCAATAAGTGCATCTGTCTTGAACGGCTATGCCTCTTCTGCTGAATACGATTCTGCCATAAAGATGCGTCTCCGTTCCCCACATGTAATGCTCTACCCCGCCAATACGCTTTATCTTCGCACTCACCTTGGCAGGTATAGCGGTGCGGAAAATATCCTTGGCTACAGCATCACTGCTGACAACCGTATCGTACTTATACCGGGGTCGCTGAAATTCAATCCTGATACTGATTATCCGATGTATCCGGATATGCTCGTACTTCCTTATCAGGGAGGGTCTGATGATGACAAAGATGTCATCTCAGCTATAGACCGTATTGAGCCACGTTCCGTAATGCTTGATATGTTTGATGATTTCTATCCGCCGCTGACTCACAAGACAGATACAAGAAATCTCTATCGCGTTCTCACAGAAAAGTATCCTGATCTGCGAGTGATAAAGCCTACATGCGGAAAGACGGTTACGCTTCTTTGAGTGGTTCACCATTATTTTCGTTATCTTCGCTTAATCGTCCGTCTATTATATGCACGATCCTGTGTGCTGATTTCGCCACGCCAAGATCATGTGTGATCATTACGATCGTATGTCCCATGTCGTTAAGTTTACCAAAAAGTTTAAGAACCTCTTTACCGCTCTCCTGGTCAAGCGCTCCTGTAGGCTCATCAGCAAGGAGTATCGCCGGTTCTCCAACAAGAGCCCTTGCGATAGATGCTCTCTGCTTCTGACCACCTGACAGCTCCGACGGCTTATGCTTTATTCTGTGGTCTATCCCAAGAAGTCTTATCGTATCCATACATTTCTCTTCCGCTTCCTTTGATGTCATTCCACGTACGACAAGCGGCATTATTATATTCTGAAGGATATTGTATGTCGGTATGAGCTGGTAGTTCTGGAAAATAAAACCTATCTCTGTATTTCTGACAGTATTGAGGCTTTCCTCTTCCATCTCATGAACAGCCTGTCCGTCAAGATAATACTCTCCACTGTCACATATATCCATGCATCCGATTATGTTCATCAGTGTCGTCTTGCCTGATCCTGACGGTCCAAGGATCGCGACGTATTCTCCCCTGTCTACCCGGAAGTTGATGTTCTTAAGAACCGGAACCTTCTCGTCTCCAAGCATATATCCTTTATTTATATCCTTCATTGTGATGATCGGTCTATCAGCCATGTGATCCCTCTGTTCTACTGGATATATATCCTAATAATGTTGTCAGTATCTTTCTTTACCACGATTGCAAGAGTATTATCCACAGATAATCTTGCAAATGTCGTTTCTGTTCCTGTCTTCGTTATAACTTCTGTTCCGACGGGTATCTCGTACGACTTAGTCTCACCAGTCTCGGTATACTGAGTCTCGTTCGAAGCTGAGTTCTGTCCAAACGATGGCGGTGTCTGTGAGCCACCTGCTGCCGGTGCTGCCTTCAGGATCGACACATCCATGTCATTTCCCTTAATAGAAGTCACCTTGGCATATATAAGTTCTTCATCTTCAGCTGTCTCAATAGATACCGTCGCGTCTGCAGCAGCTTCTTTTGCTTTCTGCGCACGTATAGCGAACACCACTGCCACAGCTATTGCAGCCAGCAGTGCTATCGTAATAATGACTCTGCGCTGCTTACGGTGCCTCTCTTTAAGCTTCTTCTCTCTTCGCTTTTTCTGCTCTTCGAGGTGTTCGAGTTCTTCTTCGACTTCTTCCTCATCAACCAGCAGGTCTTCTTCTTTATCCGGTTTTCCCATTTAGTCCTCCATCATTCCGCATTGAGTGCCTCAACAGGTATCAGTCTCGATGCCTTGTATGCCGGATAGAATCCGAATACTGTACCAGTGAATATACCGAACAGCAGTGCAAATGCCGCACCCCCTACAGATAATGAGACCCTTACACCCAGCTGTTCAAGGAGAGGTGTTATCGCAAGTGCGGCAAATACTCCTATCACCGCGCCGACAAGACTTATACTCATTGCCTCCATCAGGAATTCGCTCATTATATCTTTTCTGCTGCATCCTATCGCCTTAAGTATTCCGATCTCATTTGTACGTTCCTTTACTGAGACAAATAAAACGTTCATGATACCGATACCACCGACGATAAATACAATAGCCGCCATTGCGTAGAGTAGCATAGTCAGCGTCTCATTTGATTTTGATGCGGCTTCCATCTTGGAGCCTGCATCTGTCAGTGAAAATGTGGCATTAGGATATGATTCCGCAAGCACTTCTTCGATATCAGTCTTTATCGAAGCAACATTATCTACATTTTCAGCGATTACGGTAACAGTAGGACTCACGCTTGAACCCGTAAGATATTTGATTCCGGTATTATACGGGATAAATATAGCAGAATCCGGGCTTATGCCTGAAGCAACTGTTCCCATCTGCGAGAGTACACCGCTTACTGTATATGATCTGCTGTCTATATAAACTGTCTCATCATATGCGTCATATACACTGCCAAATATTGTCTTTGCTGCGTCATATCCAAGAACACACTCTTTTTCTTTAAGTTCGTTGTTCTCATCCGTAATAAAATCACCTATCGCCATAGTAAAATTACTCATATCCGCATAATTGCTCTCAATACCTGCGATAGTAAATGTTGTGGTATCATCCAATTCTCCACCATCCACATCGGATGTTGTTGAGAAACTCAATGTGCCATCAGTTATCCCGGGAACAAATGCTTCTATATCTTCTATATCAGAGTCTGACAGAGGGACCTTATCTTTATTGTTACTATTGCTTCCGCCCATTCCTCCGGGACCACCGCCGGGAAATCCGCCTCCGCCGCTGCTGCTGCCTCCACCGCTCGGAGCGCCGCCCATCATGCCACCGCCACCTCCGGGCATATCTCCCATCATGGTCTCTTCTGATGCGGACGAATCATATGTCACATCTATCGCTCCGGCATTCAGGTTCTTGAACTGCTCGGCTACTTCTTCTTTACCGCCGGTTCCTATCGCCACTACGAGCATTATCGTTGCGGAGCCCACGATTATTCCGACACTCGTAAGCAGCACTTTTGTTTTATTTTGGACCAGATTGATCCATACCAGCCTTGCAGTTTCAGATAATCTCATCTATGATACTCCTCATTCCTGTGTTGTACTTGCTTTGCTCTCGATAAGAACGGTATCGCCTTCAGTAAGTCCACTCTTTACCTCAACATTATTTCCATCAGAGAATCCTGTTGTTATCTCATTCTTAACAACTTTTCCGCTATCATCCTTCATCAGAACATATGAGACACCATCGTCTCTTATAACAGCTCTGTTCGATATATACGTTACATCCTTCGTCTGCTTCGTTATAAACGTGACTTCTGCTGTCATTCCGGCAAATAAGGACTTCGTCTCGCCATCAAGTGTCACGGTAACCTCATGGGTTGTCGTCTTCGTCTGAGTATCATATGATGCATCTCCGATCTCAGTGACTTCAGCTGTAAATGTCTCGTCCGGAAGTGCCGGACAATATACATTTGCTGACGAACCTTCAGCTATATCAGTCATATCATCTTCATCGACAGATACTGTGACCGTAGCTTTATCGAGATCATTCACTGTTATAAGTTCACTGTCAGTTCCGATATAATCGTCTGCCGCAGGTCCTACTGCAGTTATCACGCCATCATAGTCGGAATATATGATCTGTTCTTTTACCGTATCATCGAAATCATCCAGTTTCGACTGTGCATCACTGTAATCATCTTTTGCTTCATCTGTCGTAAGCGCTGTCTGTCCGGTTCCCGTGTCGTACAATTCCTGCGCGTTATCGTAATCGAGCATATCTTTGTCGTATTCAGCCTGTGCTGTTATCTGTCCGACGTCAAATGCCTTCTGGGCATCATTAAGAGCAGTTGTATCTTTATCTATCTCCTGCTGCTGAGCCTTTATAAGATCCTCCTGCTTATCTATGTTGTCGCTGAGAGTATCTACCATATCAGTTGCGGATTCATACGCGCTCGCTGCAGTGAGCCACCAATATATCTCATTTTCCTTATCAGTGCCATCCTTACTGAACTTGGCATTTTCCTGAAGCTTTGCATACGTAGTAACATGACTCTGCATCTCTGTAAGCTCATCCTGAAGATCCGTCATATCGCTGTTCGCATCATCAAGCGTTTTCTGTGCATCATCAACGGCATCCTGAAGCTGCTGCTGCGTCACGGTAAGCTGCGTCTGTGCATAGCTCCCGTAAGATTTATTTGTCTCTAGTGTCTGAGAGTCCTCAAGATCTGAGAGGGTCTGCTGCGTCTTCTGTTTATTGTACGTAAGAAGCGCATTGTTCACATCCTGCTCAAGATCAGTTCTTATCGTATTCACGCTGCTTTCAGTGAGCTTCATCAGCTTATCACCCTTGCTCACGTTCTGACCAACGCTGGCATATACCTCCTGTACCTGAAGCTGCCTTGTACCTGACGCTGTCGTACTGCCTGATGAGCTCTGTGAATCTCCACCCATACCGCCGCCCATCGCTCCTCCATTACTCCATGAAAAATCAGAGGAATCGCTTGATGAGGCGTATGCGCTTAGATCAATATCAAAAGTCTGCGTTGATGTTCCGACAGCGATAGTGCCGTCTTCTTCGACGCCTACTGTAAGCTCACCCTTTTCCGCTTTAGTCTCACGATATGTGACTGCCTCTTCATTTCCTGAAGACACGGCAGATATCACAATCTCAGTTACGAGCGCTCCGACCACCAATATACATATGACTGCGGTAATGATCTTATGCTTTCTGCTGCCCATGACCCAGTCTTTTATTTTCCTGAAAAAATCTCTGACATGATTCATCTGTCCGCTCCTCACTGTGCGTTCGGCATACTGCCGCCCGGAAATGCCTGATTCTGATCACCGCTGCCTGAACCCGAACTGCCGCCTGAAGGGGCGCCCTGCATGCTTCCACTGCCCGTCTCTCCTGCCGCGCCTGTGGCACTTGTGGCACCTTCCGCACCGCCTGTCTGATCAGCGCCTGTCTCTTTAAGCGCATCTTCCGAACCGCTTATCTTTGTTGCGATATATACTGTATCTCCTTCATTAACTCCACTCTTTATCTCAATGGAAGTTCCATCCGTAAATCCTACTGTCACAGGTGAGAGCTTATAATCGTTACCCGACTTCACATATACGAATGCATTTCCGCTGTCATCATATGTGATCGCTTTTCTGGAAACATAGACGACATTTTCCGTCTCGTCCGTAACAAATGTAACGTCTGCTGTCATGCCTCCATAAAGTTTAGATGTATCACCGTCTATCGCGACTGTGACCGGATAGCTCACCGTAGTCTGATGTGTATCTGATGAAGACGTTGATATCTCAGATATCGTTCCGTTATATGTCTCATCCGGGTATGCCGAGAACGCGATAGTCACGCTGTCGCCTATCTTGATCGACGAGACATCCTCCTCGGAAACATCTATCGATACTGTATACGCGCCATCCTTTACATATGTGATCATCGCTCCGGTATCTGTGAGCTTATCTCCTGCATCGTAATTAACCGCAGTGACAAGACCCGCGCCATCGGATCGTATGATTCCGTCATCTCCTACAAAGCTTTCAAAATCCGACAGCGAATCTGACGCATCATCAAGTGTAGTCTGAGCCTCATCGACTGTCTCCTGAAGTGAGTCTACTGTATATCCATAGACATCGGATGCAGCCTTTCCTTCCGCTGCCGATGACTGGTACGACTGCTTGGCTTCCATTGTCTTATGATCGAGCTGCGCCTGTGCCTGTGTGAGCAGTTCCGGATCGTCCATTATCTTTTCGTTATTGTCATCTATACTGTCATTTATCGTATCTATTGCGTCTACAGCTTTATCATATGTATCCTTCGCCTTTGTATACGCTTCATAATTCGCAACGTACGCCGCCGCATTAGTGACATCCGTGTCATCATAAACATTCTTTGCGGTCGTGAGTGCGGTCTGTGCTTCCTTCTTTGCCGTCCACAGATCTTCGTCCGCGCGTTCAGCGACAAGCTGTGTGACTTCTGCCTGAAGATTCTGTATCTCAGCCGTATATGATTCAATGTCTGCATTCAGCTCATCAACTGTTGCACTGTATAGCGATGATGCCACTGAAGAAGCTGTTGTGCTTGAGTTCTGCGTTCCTTTTGCTGCAAGCACCTGTACGTTCAGCTCTGCCTGCGCTTCTTCGAGTGCGATCTCATCATCTGCTTTATCTTCTTCAAGATTTCTCCTGACTGCATCTATGCTGTTTTGTGACAGACTGAATAGCTCGTCGCCTTCCGCGATCCGCTGTCCGGGAGTAACACTTACATTTTCGATCTCCAGATAATGCGTTGATGTGCTATCGTCATCCGAATCATCTGATGAACTCTCTTCTTCAGTCTCAGTCTCTTCAATATCAAGATCATAATCAACGGATGATGTTGTGAGCGTTACAGTACCGCTCTCCATTATGCCTTTGACAAGATTTCCTTTTACCGCTTTTGATTCTTTATATATGTATTTGTCTTCACTCTGCGCCGGTTTTATCACGAGTGTATAGACTGCGGCGAGAACAAGTGCCGCCGCTGCTGCGATGATAAGGATGATCTTTATCGTTTTTTTACTTCTTTTCTTCTTTTCTTCGGACATCTGCTTCTCCCTGATTTTTATTCTGTCTTATCTTTTTGCTGGTCATCTTCCTTTGTATCACCGCCAGCCTTAGATGATTCCACTGCCGCTGTGCTTTCGCTTGCTGCCTTTGAAGTTTCTTCTGTTGCTGCTGTGCTTTCGCCAGCTGCCTTTGAAGTTTCTTCTGTTGCTGCTGTGCTTTCGCCGGCTGTCTGTGAGTTACCGCTCACGGTACCTGAATCTGCGTCGCCAAATGTGACTGAAGCCGTAAGGTTCTGCGATAATCCGCTTATGTCTCCGTCTATCACTACCGTTACTGTATATGTTACTGATGATTTACTGCTTGATGACGATACAGGATTGATCTCCGTGACTGTTCCTGTATAATCGCCGTGATCATCTATCGTGATCTCTGCACTCTCTCCAAGCGAGATCGATGATATGTCTGCCTGATCAACAGATACTGCAACTGCAAGCGAATCATCGTCCGTATAAGCCATTACCATCTCATCTCCTGAGATATAGCTTCCTTCTTCCGTCATGATCTTCATGATCGTTCCGGATTTTGACGCATGAACATAACCGTCACTCAGGATCTCATTAAAATAATCCATGTCGTCATCCGCATCATCCTTTTTATTTGACAGGGATGTAAGCTCTTCTTCTGTCTTTTTGACTGCGGTATCATATGTCTCTTTTGCAATCGAACATTCAGCGAGAGTCTGATCGTACGCCGCCTTCGCACTTGCCTTTGTTGTCTCAAGCGTTGTGTTCAGCTGTGCAAGCTGCGCATTGAGCTTCTTCTGATCTGCCTGTGTCTTAGACAGATTAGTCGGAGCAAGAGCTGTCTTTTCTTTATAATTCTTAAGTGCTTCTTTATATGACTTTGTCTCATTTTCAACTTCCGTTGTCAGAAGTTCATAGACTTTTACATATTCCTGCGTAGTCGCTGTATCTACTGTTGCTGCAGCCTGTGTTGATGAAAGGCCTGCTTTCTGATTCGTTGCAGCTGCCTGCTGCCCTGACTTTATGCCGTCATTATATGAATTTGAATATGATGTCTGCGCTGCAGTTTTGGCTGCCCCCGCATTACCGCTCCACCATCCTGCAGATCCGGCAGTATATTGTACCCCAAGTTCATCAAGAAGCGCACTGTACGCTGCTTTATCACTATCTCCAGGATCTGAGCCCGTTAATCCATAATTCGTTGACCACCAGTTACTAAAGCTCGTAGCCGCGTCCCCTTGTCCGCCATTTTCACCCGCTGCATATCCGGTGATATAACCCTGAAGGTAACCGGCCTTTCCGCAGATAGTAGTCGGAACATTCGCCTGCCCGTCCTGACCGCTTTGTCCGCTCTTTGATGTGGAAGATGTCTTATCTGTATTTGTGAGCGCCTCTATGCCCCACTCATCGTACAGTTTCATCTGAAGCGCGAACGTGTCATTCATTTCCTTCTGCTTATTTTCCACGTCATAATATTTGTAATAGTAATTTTCATTTACCGCTTTAGTATATTCATCGATAAGATCCTGATCGTCATCTATCTGATCCTGAATATCGCTTATCTTATCTGTTACTTCCTTGACCGCCGCATCATATGTCTGCTGCGCATACTTCTGGTTCACTGCAGCCTGATCATACGTCGATTTCGCATCGATATTATCTTCCGCTGTCGTGACTACAGCTTCACGATATGCGAGATCTGCCTGTTCCTGTGCCCGCTCAAGTTCTTTTTTCGCACTCTCAAATGTGCTGTCTGAGATCTTTAGGACATTATCACCTTTTGTCACGCTATCGCCATCAGAAGGATATACAGCCTCTACATAGAGCTTCGTATCAAGATTATCCAGATCAAGTTCTTCTGTAGTCATTCCTACCGTTGTCGTTCCTGATGCTGTTATTCTGCTGTCCTGGGTCTGACCAGGCATCTGTCCGGATGGTCTTCCGGTACTGCTGTCAGTATTTTTCCTGAAAAATAAAAAGAAAACGATCACTGCTGCCGCTGCTATCGCAGCCACTATGATAAGCGCAATGATAATTTTCTTCTTTTTATTATCTGTATTCTTTCCCTCTTCATCTGATATCTGCTGCGGATTTTTCATCGGTTCACTCGCCTTTCAAAGCTATTCCCTAACCATTTCATAACTGTTTTTATCCATTCGCCGTTTCAATATGAATTCAGTCTATATTCATTATGTTTCGCTAAAGTGAAAAAAGAGTGTCTAAATTGTGACCAATAAAAAAACGCCGACTCTAATAATTTAGAATCGACGTCTTACTATTAATGCTACAAATTGCCCTCATGTGCGCTTTATACACTAAAGCCTCACAATCTCATCCCTAGATGACCAGTCCCGCAAGATCGAGTAAGATCCCGATTCCCGCACCAAGTACATACAAAATAGCAACTATGGATATATTCTCTTTCTGTGGTGAATTCACACGGAACAGTACTATGAGTCCTACTCCCGCGCTAGTGAGCAGCCCCGATATCATCGCTCCGGTGCTCATTGCCCCTTCAATATATAACTGCGTTATCGCGACCGATGCTCCGCAGTTCGGGATAAGACCTATTGCCGCTGAGATAAGTTCTCCGACTACAGGACGTCCTAAGATAGCGTCATGAAGAAATTCCGTTCCGAGCAGCCCCACTGATATATTAAGTACAAGCGTTATAGCAAGTATAAAAAGCATTATCTGAAATGTATGTTCAAGTGCAGATCGTAATATGCTCTCATCGCAGTGACAATGCCCATGACATATCTTTTCCGATATCTGGATATCCTGTTCATCATGTCCATGTGTCCGCAGGAAACCTATAAGCTCTATCAGGAATCCGCCCGCCATACCGGCAAGTACCTTGACTGTCAAAATCTTTATTATGATGCCCGGAGATACCTGTTCCGAAATAAGAATCGGCAGCATCTCATCAGATGTCGAAAGATAGACCGCGATCAGTGTTCCAAGTGTGATGACTCTGCCTGCATATAATCCCGATGCCGCCGCTGAAAATCCGCACTGCGGCACGAGTCCCAGAAAGCTCCCCCATAACGGGCCAAGCCTTCCTGCCCGCTGTATCGCATGCTTCATCTTCTCGCCGGCTCTGTGTTCAATGAACTCCATCGCCAGATATGTCACAAACAGGAACGGCAGCAGTTTAAGCGCATCTAATAATGTATCAATTATAATATCCTTCAAATCATTCTCCCCGTACTATCTCTTCGAGGATTCGCACGCTCTCGACCGTACCGAGTATCCCACTGTTGATCATGATATGGTAATTCTTCTTGTCGTCCCATATCTTACGTGTATGTGCAGTATAGAAATTAGCACGTCTTCTGTCATTTTTTTTAAGTGACGCTGCCGCTTTCTGAGAATCGATTCCCTCTACTGACATCGCTCTCTGAAGTCTGTAATCCTCATCTGCATAGATAAATGCATTGAGACAATCGTCTCTGTCATTCAATATGAATGATGCCGCTCTTCCGACAAAAACGCATTTGCCACCCTCTGCATAATTTCTGATAAGTTCAGCTTCTTTCTTGAAAAGCTTAATCTCTATCGGGTAGTCCTTTTCATCAAGTTTTCTGTCAAGAAGCGGTGTTCTGTGGATATTAAAAATATCAGATTCAGGATCAGTTGCTTCGATCGCTGAGATAAACGATATTGATATCCCAAGCTGGTTCGCCGCTTCCTCAAGCACATCATGACCATGATACGTGTACCCCAGATCCGCAGCAAGTTTCTTCGCTATCTCATTTCCACCACATGCAAATGCTCTTTCAATATTCACTATCTCATACATAATATGATCCTCCTGTAAACAAATGGCTGCAACAGCCATAACCCTCATATGATACTGATGTCAAAATCATTAATTATATTATGATGATTCTAATTGCTTCGTGCAACTTCTATAATAATTAAGATACCATTCGAATACCACTTTAGCAAGCACTGACGACGGAATCTGATCTTAAATATGACTGCGATCTCGAGCCAGCATTTATGAGTCACACATCAATACCTGTATCCCCTGCGCCGCGTCTCGATAAATCCAAACGAAGCACCACATATACCGCCGATTATATGCGTTATATGAGACACGTTATCTGCCGCGCTGCTCTGCGTTATCTCGCTCCCGATATAGACAGCCGCGACCAGAATAAATGTAAGCGGTATCCTTCCCCGTTCTGCGCTCGCCTGCGATGCAAGTATCATCATCATGAATACAAGCCCGCTCGCTCCAAGGAGTGCCGATCCCGGAAAAAATATATTATGTATTATACCTGAAACAAGCGCAGTTATCAGTATCATCTCGATCAGGGATCTGCTCCCGTATTTCTCTTCAAGCATCGGTCCTACGACAAGAAAAAGTGTCATATTAGCCGCATAATGCGCGAAATTCGCATGTCCAAGCACGTGTCCAAGAAGTCTTACATACATAAGCGGATCCGTAAACGGTGCCCTGTAAGTCTCAAAACACAGCTTCGTGCTGACACCACCCGTAAGTTTATCAAGTCCAAGGACTGCCAGCGATAATAACGCAAATGTAAGTACTACCGGAGAATTATATTGTATACGCCTCATTTTTCCATACTCCTTGGTATGACCGATCATGTTTCCGTACAGCCGTCATTTCTGCAACATTCGCTCTATAAGTTATGCTAAGTCGCTCTTACACATGTCCATCCGTACATTTGCACACACAAGCTGTTATGCCCATCACTATGTATGCATATGGTGTATTCAGCACAGTATGAAATCCTGTGATGTTACATGACACGTACCCTATAAGCGATGCAATACATACATAGAGTATCGGATTTTTTTTCATGTCTTTGCATGCTTTTCCAAGCAGATTCAGGAAAAACAGTACAAAAACAGATGTCCCTGCGATCCCGTTATCTATCAGCATCGTCATTATCGTATTGTGAGCATTCGTCAGCCTTGCATTTCCAAACCTGAGAAAAAGCTTCTGCGAAGTGCCAGCATCTCCGTACATATATCCAGCAAATCCATCCGGACCCGATCCAAACATCTTTCTTATAAAAGACGAATCAGTAAATGCGTTCCACGAGATCTTCCAGATAAAACCTCTCGAATTGCCCCAGTCATCATTAAATCTGAATATCGCTATATCCGCGATCGGTCTGATCCCGCCTGTCACCGTATTGACTATGATAAGTACGATACATATGACCGCTGCCGCCGATATTGCCGCAATGAAATAGATGCCTCCGCGTGCAATGAACCGCGCCGCTGCCGGTCTGATCTTCTTTTTGCAAATAAAAGGCGATACGAATACTGCCGCCGTCATAACGATAAATATGACTATCATTATATCGCTTCTCGACAGAAATCTTGTTATCGCGCTGTAATAGTTCAGCATCAGTGGAAATATGATTGCAAGCACCCTTATCGTTGCTGCCGCTCCCACACCGATATACAGGACATTGGCTATCTCGCCGGCATACTCTTCTTGACCTGCTGAAATGATAAGCAGAAAGACAGATACAGCCACCATCGGAAGGACTATGCTTTCACTCCCCTGAAGAAGTGCAGATAAAAGCGACATGTAAACCGCCGCGTATGATATGACCTGCTCTATCCTGTCTTTATTTTTCTTTACGATACACACAATAATCGCAAGCGGAGATGTCACAGACCAGAATCCCATATACCAGTCATTGTTTCCCATCGTTGAAATAAATGTTGAATCACTCTCTCCCGTACCCGGGAGCCTAAAGCCAAATCTGTTCATCACTATGATAACTGAGATAAATGTCATCACCGCGATAGATATCAGATATGTTATCCTGCCAAGTCTCTTATTTTCCAAAAGCTCTTTACCGGAAAATGAAATGATAAAATATACTGCCGATATCAGAAGCTGCGTAAGAAATCCCATGTGCCAGCCATCTTCACCAGTCATACTCTTACCTGATACAGGAGAGAGAATATATGACACGACTGTCAGTATGGTAAATAAGAGCATAAGGACATCTGCAAGATTCCATGCTGTATGCTCACATACATGCAGCATCATATGTATCACGAAAGACACTGCAACGGCTGATATAAATATGATCGTTCCATAAAAAAACAGCCAGTATTTTGCTTCGCCAATCTCGTTATATCCGTCCTTCATGTACAGCGGAACTGCTGTCATCATGAAAATGAGATATGCGTAGATCATGTATGCAGTTATATCTGCAAACGACTTTCTTCTCATGCTTTCTCCATATATGTGCTGGGGTTCCGATGTTCATCAAAAGTCCATACGGACAAACACGATGAGACTTTTCCTCGCTATTCACGAAAGAAGGGGACACCTCTCTGGCATCCCCTTCTTATAGTCTTTCAAGTAATCAACGCTGTTTCACAACTGCTTCACAGTCGCGGATCAATATGCACGACCCCAGTAAAGCATCTTCTTTGCAGGCTTTCCGCAGCACACGCATACATCCGATATCTGTTCCTGCTCGAACGGTATGCATCTGCTCGTGACTGAAAGCTCTTCCTTTATCTTATCTTCGCATGCTCTGTCACCGCACCACATAGCCTTCACAAATCCCGACTTCTTCGCAAATATATCGCGGAATTCATCCATGTTGTGAGCTACGTATGTCTGATTGTCACGTCTTGTCTTAGCCTTCTCGAACATATCATGCTGTACCTGTTCAAGAAGTTCGCCGACCTTTGCTTCTACCTGATCTATAGGTGTCTCAATCTTCTCGCCATTATCACGTCTTGCGATAACGCATTTCCCGGCTTCGATATCCTTAGGACCTATCTCGATCCTGAGCGGTATTCCGCGCATCTCCTGCTCTGAGAACTTCCATCCCGGACTCTTATCTGTATCATCGACTTTGACACGGAAGTTGCTGAGCATATCTTTGATCTCAGCTGCCTTCTCAAGAACGCCTTCCTTACGCTGCTGGATCGGAACGATCATAACCTGCGTCGGAGCTATCCTTGGCGGAAGCACAAGACCTGAATTATCACCGTGAACCATTATCACAGCACCGATAAGTCTTGTCGTCATTCCCCATGAAGTCTGATTTACGTATTTTACGGTATTATCTTTATCAGTGAACTGAACACCAAATGCCTTTGCGAAACCATCACCGAAATTATGGCTCGTTCCGCACTGAAGTGCCTTGCCATCATGCATAAGTGCTTCTATCGTATATGTCGCAACAGCTCCCGCAAACTTCTCTTTCTCTGTCTTCTGTCCCTTTATTACCGGAATAGCGAGGACGTTCTCGCAAAAATCAGCATACAGATTCTGCATCTGTATCGTGCGCTCCTGTGCTTCCTCTGCGGTCGCATGTGCTGTATGTCCCTCCTGCCACAGGAATTCGCGGCTTCTAAGGAACGGTCTTGTCTCTTTCTCCCATCTTACGACAGAACACCACTGGTTACATATCTGCGGAAGATCTCTGTACGAATGAACTATATTCTTATAATAATCACAGAAAAGTGTCTCAGATGTAGGACGGACACAAAGACGCTCTGTAAGCTTCTCAAGCCCTCCCTGCGTTACCCATGCAACTTCAGGAGCAAATCCCTCAACATGATCCTTCTCCTTATCAAGAAGACTCTCAGGAATGAACATAGGCAGATAGACATTCTGAACGCCTGTCGCCTTGAACATATCATCAAGCTGTTTCTGTATAAGCTCCCATATTGCGTAACCTGCCGGTCTTATGACCATACAGCCCTTTACGCTCGTGTAATCTATGAGCTCAGCTTTCTTTACAACATCTGTATACCACTGTGCAAAATCATCTTCCATTGAAGTGATCTGCTCGACCATCTTCTTGTCTGCCATATCTTCCTATCCCTCTCTATCCGCTATATTCTATCTGCTATAGTCTAATCTGTTACATTATTTCTTTCACATTCTTCTTGTTATAATACCACAAATCACTCTGTCAGTGAATTGCAATCCGTATCATCATAGCAAATCTGTATCTTCAAAACACGATAATTGCTCATGACACCTGCATAATCATATCTGTATTCCAAATTACATGCTAGTAAATCCGATTAATAGTTATCTCATCTTCCTGCTCGTAGTATTCAATCTGATAATGCTGCCCGATTTCAAATACAAACTCTGTCTCCAGATATTTTGACCACTCAATACGGCTTGAACGGCGTCTGTATATCAATCTGTATATTCCGATCTCGACTTGATGATCACCGGGTGTGATATACAATGTCTCACCTTTTCTCTTTGTATCCGCATTCTGACTCACCGGAATATGATCGACGGAGAGGATATCAGCCCGTACTGAACCAGAATTGCCAAATGTACTATAAAATTCTACAACGCTGGATTCACAATGTTTTCGCTTCCATATGCCGCACGAGATCCTCGTAAATAATACGGGAATCAATGTTACGATCACAACCAGAAAGACAATGTATAACATCATAGCAGTCAGTGCCCATTTGCCGGCAAATCTATAAAAAAATTCATCACTCGCCATATCGTTGGTTCCATACCAAATTGCAATGATAAGTACTATCCAGCATATCAATTCTGTGATCATGCTCACTGCCAGTTTTCTGTGCGATCTGTCCTCATATTTTGATGGAATGCCTATTACAAGTGAATGCATCATTATCCTGCAAAATTCAATAAAAATAGCTGTCAGCATCAGAACTGTCTTTGTCATCCATCTCTCCTGTCCAAAGCTTTTAACGTAAGCGCTTATGGTCGAGGAAAAATGTAACATTATATCCCATATAAATCAAGACGCCGGAGTCTATTACGACTTCGGCGCATTGATCTTTATATATTAGTTCTGTTCGTCATCACCCTTGAGCTTCTTCCTGAGTGTTGCCCATACAGCTGCGAGAGCTGCGCTGGCGCCCATAAGGATTGCCCATATTCCGGCATTTGCTGTATCACCGGTCTGAGGTGAACGTCTTGCACCAAGTACTGAACCACTGCCAGTCTTTGTACGTCTTGCTCCAAGTACATCAACTGGAGGAGTTGTTGCAGTCGGAGGTGTCTCCGGAGGCGTAGGTGTTGGCGGAGGCGTCGTAGGCGTATGACTATTGACAACCGTCATACCGCTTATCGCCGTCGTATAACCAGCTACCGCATCCTCGCTGATCGTATAACTAATGTCATTACCGTTACTGTCCTTGATAGGAAGATCGGTAAATAAGTAAGTCCAGCCGCTAAGAGACGTCAGCGTTGCTGTTCTGTACTGAACACCATCAGCATAAAGTCTTACAGTAATAGCTGCAGGTCTCGTACCATCAGCGTTGCCCTGATCATCCCAAGTCTTATTAACTGTTCTGCTTGTCGTGCCAGGCTTATATTTATTAGTGATTGTTGCAGTTTTTACATTTGTTTCGCTATTTTCACTGTAATCAATAGATGATTGCTGATAATTATCAACAGCACTTTCTGTAACAGTATATGTTGCCTTTGCTCCACTGACATATGTTGGCAAGCCTGTCCACTTGTACGACCAGCCATTACCCTCATTGAGTTCTACTCCAGAACCCAAATTAGTATTAGTGTTATTAACATTCTGTACTAGCTGCACGGTGATCTTTGTAGGTCTCTGACCAGCACTATTTTTGTTATCGTCCCAATTCTTATTAACTGAGATGCTCGTGGTCTGAATCTTGTTCGTGATGTTCATACCACTTGGTGTAGAATCGTATCCATTGATTGCCGTCTCTTTCACAGTATAAACATACTCGTGACCATCCCCTTCGTCATATCTTGGAAGATTGGTAAATGAATATGTCCATGGATCCTTTACTTCACTTGATTTACCGATTTCATTGCCATCTCGAAGAAGAATAACTGTAATTGATGAAGGGCGTGCTGCTTCGTTGCCCTTATCATCCCAAGTCTTAGTACCCGAGAGATCAATGTACTCACAGTTTGTGATCTTAGCAGTACCATCTTTATCAAATGATGCACTATCACTAGTCTCACCGTTATAAAGCACTTTATACGCGGAATTATTGTTATTTGTTTCCATTACCGTATAAATAATCTCAACACCTTGTTTATACTTAGGAAGATCTTTCCACTCAGCCGCAAGTTCTTCGCTCTTCCAATGATAATAACCTGCATCATCCTTAGTCGACATTGTCGTAAGCTTTCTCAATCCTCCACCTACTTCTATACCATCCGCATAGAGCTGAAGATCAACTTCGGATATCTTAGCAAGTTCATCTCCCATAAAGCTCTTTACTGCATTAAGCTTAACTGTTTCCGGTTTATGAGTATTCGTTACCGTGATCTTTCCACCAACGAGGCCTGAATATTTGACCTCATACTTATCCTTGGATTTCCCTGTAAGTTCACCTTCCTTTATCGAATATGTGACTGTCTTTCCTTTCACATTAACCGGAAGATTATCAAATACAGCAGTCCAACTATTTTCTTCATTCAGATCAGCTTTGTCAATCTCCTTGTCATCACGAAGCAGATGTACTGTGACCTCGTCTGCTCTGAATCCATCCTGATCATCTGCATCTATCCATCTCTTGGTTACTGTTACTTTTGTCAACTTATCATCATGCGTGTTAGTGATCTTCCAAGTATTTGTATCCTTATCCGTAAGTTCATAACTCGGTGTATAAGCAGCCTTAAGCTCATCCGGAAGTACTTCTTCCCAAGTATAATTGATCAGCACTCCGCCTGAATACTTATCGAGTTTATACAGTGTCTTTGATGCCCATTTATCAGTAGAGGTAAGTGTAACCGTCTTACCAGTATCTGTATCATTAGCAAGAAGCTTTACAACAACAGATGTAGGTCGAAGATTATCGTTATCATCGTTATCAACCCAATCCTTTGTTACAGTTGCAGTTGTTGTTTCCGGTGTATGCTTGTTCGTTGCTGTATACGCTGTCTCGTCTTTCACATCTTTTGCGATAGTTATTTCATAACCATCAATATTCTTCTCGGAGAATGAATATTCTATCTTTAATCCCTTCTCATATACAGGAAGTTCACCGAACGATGCTGCCCACCGATTTTCTGCATTAAGCTTTACTGTATCTACCTCGCTTTTCTTATCGCCGACCTTCTTATTCAGGATAATCTCTACTTCTTTTGCTCTAATTCCATCCTGATTTTCTGAATCCTTCCATTCCTTCTTGATAGAACGTGACGTTTTTTCCGGTGTGTGCTTATTCGTCACATTGAGGTGTGCTTTATCATACGTAGGTGCGTCATACCCTGCTACCTGCGTCTCCTCTACTGTATATGTTATCTTCTGTCCGCCTGCATACTTCGGCAGGTTCGTGAACGACCATGCCCAGCCGTCGTTCGCTGTTACATCCTTGCTCTGTCCTTCTACTGCATTTCCGCCTGCAAGGAGCTGGATATGGATGCTCGTCGGTCTTAAGCCATCCTGATCTTTATTATCATCCCATGTCTTTGCTCCGCTGATAGTTGTCAGCTCAGGTGTATACGTATTCGTCACGTTATAACCATTGACCTCGGTCGTATATCCTGTGACTTCGTCCTCTGTGATTGTATAGACGATCTTCTTTTTGTTCTTATACTCTGCAAGATGATCAAAGCTCCATTTCCAGCTTCCATTTGCATCCGGTGTCACTGTCTTACTGTCTACCTTTGTGCCGTCCGCAAGCAGGTTGATCGTGATGCTCTCAGGTCTCTTGCCATCCTGATCTTCTGCATCATCCCAGGTCTTTGATCCGCTTACACTCGTTACACTGTACGTATTTGTTATAGTAAAGCCATCTACGGTCTTTACATAGCAGTCGTCTACTGGTTTCTCATCAATTGTGTAGTTGATTTCTGTCTTCCCATCATCTTTATAAATTGGAAGATTGGTAAATGTATAATCCCATTCTGAAGCATTTCCTGCATTTACATTAGAAATAGTTAAATCTTGTGTCTTATATTGTTTGCCGTCTTTATAAAGAATGATTGTAACCTTTGATGGTCTTTTACCCGCGTTATCATTATTATCAGACCACATCTTCTTTACCGAAATGTCTTTTGTTTTCGGTACTGAGGTATTTTTGAATGTTACTGGCGATACAACATCTGTTTCTTTACATGCTTCATCACTATAATATTTAACTGAATTAACAGTTGCCTTATCTTTATCAACTGTAACTGAAACCTTTACATATATGGCTTCAGGCGTACAGGAGTATGTTGCTCCTGCCGGGATATTTTCCTTGATCATATAATAATGATCGCCAGATTTAGTATCCTTGTCATATGTAATGCTGGAAAACTTGACTGCAGTGCTGTTGCTGGAATCAGCAGTTACAGACTGTCCGGCCATCTTGCTCCAGCTTCCACTCTTCTTCTCATACAGATCAAATGTATAATTACCATCTGCATCTGTAAGTGCATTTCCATTCAATGTTTTTGAAAACTGAATAGCTGTACTTGCTGGCTGGAACTTACTGCCGGTGTATCCCCAAAGATGACCTTCGCCTGCACTTGTAACATTATCTACTACAAGACATCCATTATAATCCGAACCTCCCGTATATGTAGCATTAGGTGCTATCACATGTCCAAAAACTCCTCCAAATGCTTTAACTGATGTTGCATTAGGAAATACATATACTATATTTATTCCTTTGGCGGAATATTCTGTTCGATTGAGTTCCTGATTCCAGTTACCGATTGTAAAGTCCTTCGCCGTACATACGATTATCGTATCTCCTGATGCGCTTGGATCTACCTTGCTAAAATTGAAATTAACTGATGAGCTGTCAGTCACATAACACTTGCCACCTTCTATATACGTATAGCCACTTCCTCCACTTATTTTCTCGTAACTGCCGGATTCGTTTACGATTGAAGTCATCTGACTTTTTATCGAGCTAAATGCCGCATCAAAGTCTATGAAATTATCTGAATAAAGTACTTTGGAAGTTGTTCCATACCAACTCTGACCTTTATTTACTGTTCCCAAAATTATCGGCTGATTTGATTCTACAATATTGCCTGTATGTGCTTCACCTTTGATGTAGATATTCTGCTTATAATTTTGTTGCGGATCACCCTCTACCGCTGCGGCAGTACCGCCCATCGTACCGATTGTAGCATTTCCCTTGACTGCAACTGGACCCACCATATGATTGCAGCCCTTCGCATCACCATTTACAAACATTACATAACTATTCAGAATATTATTAAGCGAATAATCCGTCATATGCTCATTAGTCATGGTTGAACGATCTGCATAAGCCGCGTATGCACTGAAACTGTCTACTGTAAATTCTGTTTTGTTCGTATTATCTGTAACTGTCGTAGATGCATCACCGAGCGGTTCAACCTCTATATCACCAGTATTTATCGATGTTGCATCCTTAGTACTGTCAATGCCATCTTTTGCTGAATCCGTAAGTGGCATATGAATCATTGTTACATCTTCTGAGCTTTCAGCTCCAAGATCTTTGCTCAGCTGATCTTTCTTGAATTCGATTGATACCTTTACTGTGCCTTCTGCGGGCTGGTACTCGATCTCTTTGCTTTCGTCTACTGTGCCGTCTTCTTTAACGGGATGTCCCATGAAAGCTATATCGTAAAGGAGTGTGTTGTCTTCATTGAATGTGTCTGTCTTGCTGTCTTTTGAATCTGCTGCGTTCGCATCAACGCCAAGTTTGCCAGCATTGTCATTCAGTGCTGTCATGTATGCATCATAGTTATAATCCAATGAGTCCTTTGTTATCGGAGTTACTTTGAATGTTGCATCATCGGGTATCGCATTTGCATGCGCGAGTTTTGCAGTTACCTTTACGGCGCTGTCTTCATATGTATATACGGACTTCTTGCCATCATTGTACTGGAAATATACTGTAGTGTCTTCCTTAAGCTTTACAGTATCGGATGAATCTTTGACTGATACTGAATAGCTGTAGCTGTCATCATCCTTGCTCTTCTTACGAGTGATGGATGTGATCTCTGATTTCTTTCCGTCGATATTTACATATGATTTCTCATAAGTGTATTCGAGGACTTTCTTGTTGCTGCCTTTTTCAATCTGGATCTTCTCTGGCAGAGCTTTGCCTTCTCCTGCGGATAGAGTAAGGGTGTCTCCGTCAAATTTTGGAAGTACGACTTCGGTGTGATCTTTGTCGATCGCATCGCTGTATTCATCTACGTATGTTGCATTTACCTTTACTGCATTTGCATTCTCATATTCAAATGTTACTGTCGTATCTTCTGTGATGTCATAAGATTTGCCGTCAGCAGTATAAGACCAGGTATAGACTGCCTCGTCTTTCTTATTTGCCGTATCAGTTGTATCTTTTGAACTTTCCTTGGTGTCAGTAACTTCTTTCTTTTCTATAGAAGAAACTACTTTGCCACCTATCTTGGCATCTTTGTATTCGTAGTCTTCGATCTTGATCGGTGCTTTTTCGGCATCATCAAGTACGAGCTTCCCGGTAAATGAAGGGAGCTCTTCTTTTTCGTGTCCTTTGATCTTCTCGCCATCCTGATCGATCGATGTCGCTGTGATCTTGACGTTCTTTACTTCTTCTTTCTCTGCCTTATAGATGAATGTGATCGTTATGTCTGAATTTACGGTCACTTCATTATTATCAGAAGTCATGTATGTATAGGATACGGTCTCTTTGCCTTCCTTATCCTTTTCTGTCTTCTTATTTAATGAGTTGACTACTTTGCTGCCGATCTTGGCTTCCTTGAATGTATATCCTTCGATATCCTTGGGAGCTTTCGTGAGATCGAGTGATCCGTCGAAGCTCGGGAGTGTATCTGAAGAATGTCCCTTTATAGCAGCGCCTGTCTCATCAACGTACTCGGCTGATATCTTGAAAGCGTCTTTCTTGTCGGCTTTCTTTGTTGTCGTAGTAGTTGTCTTTGTCGTCGTAGTTGTTGTAGTAGTTGTTGTAGTTGTTGTAACAGCGGTTGTCGTTGTCTGAACGGCTGTTGTCTTCGCTGTCGTTGTCTGAGCGGCTGTTGTTCCTTTTGCTGTATCTGCCGCTGCACCGGTTGTTGTTGTCGCAGAGCCGGTCTGTGTTGATGACTGAGGAGTACCAGTCTGACTATTCTGGTTCTGCTCACCCTGATCACCTGCTTCAGGCTGAGGTTCTTCTGCAGGCGGTTCTTCCGCCGCCGGCTGTGATTCAGCAGGCTGAGGTTCCTCTGCAGGCGGTTCTTCTACAGGCTGTTCTTCTGTCGGAGCAACAGTTCCCTCTTCTGCTGCCTGTACGTTCAGCGTATAGCTGCACATATCGCCCATTATCAGAGCGATCGATACGAGCATTACCAGTACACGCTTCCACAATTTGATCTTTTTCATAATACACGCCCTCCATATTACACACATATGCATTTATGTTATATAGACGGACTATTCCGTCTACAGAACTACCAGGTTTATTTGGCTCTTTTAATGCTACTGATCCAATGATATAGAGTTATTGTAAAAATCTTATTCAGTGTTTACAATTGATGCGGCGCTGTTGAACAATCCAGTGCAAAAGATGACAATAAACAACAAATTTGGGCATACAAAAAACGACCATCCATTATCTTCCAAATACAGAAATGTGAATGTTTCTGCACCTGGTATAACGGATAGCCGCTTATTTTATTTGCTATCTATACTTTTATTTACCGCTTATCATGATCGACGAACTCGAGTCCTATGATAGATACTATTATAAACAGTGCGCTCATCGCAAGAAGTGCGAGCCAGCATGTGCTCACATTTTCTACTGTATTGACATATTCGGCTTTCTGCGCGGCTTTGCCTGTCTCCGCGAGAAAATCATTTACAAGATGATTCTTCATCATATAATCAGTGATAGTTTTGACCGGCTGCGCATCCTTTATCTCTATACCCTCAATATCAAAGTTCAGTGTCACACTTCTCATCGCATATAGCTGATTCCATGCAGACACCATCGGCTGCGAATTGTAATCGGCTTCAGCACATAGACAATCCATTCCCCACTTTGTAGCAGTCAGGTTCTCGACTTTTACCATAGGACCTGTGAGTGTAAATATCGCACCTGAAAACATAAGCTCAAAGATCAAAAGAAACGGCATTACTGTCATGGCTGAAGTTGTAGTTTTTACGAATGAAGATATAAGTAGTGAAAGCATATCTGCCGCAAATGTTGTAAGGAAAAGCGTAATACCAAAATCGACTAAGAACCACGGTGTGATAACTCCCGCTGTCGGAAAATCAAACCCGGCAAATCCGCATATAAGGATTATTATGACTGTCTGTAATATACATAAGAATGACTGATATATAACATGTGCAATGATATAAGCAGATATATGAAGTCCTGCTCTGTGCTCTCTCTTGATGATGCTTCTCTCACGGCACACAACCTGAATCGAGTTGAAGAAGCCATTCCAGAGGCATACACAAGTAAGTGCGAGCGCCCCCGTCATCGTTCCTTCCATCGTCTTGAACATGTTATCCCCGGCTACCAGTGCTACAGCACCAGCGATGATAGCTGCCATAGGAAGAAGTTTCCAGTCTCTCTGATATATGAACATACGAAACATCTTGCCGAGAAATATGCCTACCTGTTTCCCGCGGCTTGCATGTTTGAGATTGCCCGCATGAGAGACTACGCCTGCGACTTCCCCAGCATTCTCATGCTCTGCCTTTACTTCCTGCTCAGCCTCAGTTTTCTGTTCTGCCTTTACTTCCTGCGCAGTCTCAGTTTTCTGTTCTGTCTTATTATCATGTTCTGTCTCAGCCACTATATGCCTCCCCTGATTCGCGCATCGCATTATACTTTTCTATGAACTCGTCCGAGCGACCTTCTCCACCTTCATCCTTCGGATTGATTGCGAGAAGTATACGCTCCATTGAATCTTTTCCGAAAAATTCCATCGCCTTCTGAACCGGTCCGTAATACGCAAGACGTCCAGTTCTCTTACTGTCTTTTGCCAGGATTATGACTGAATCAAAAAGATCTCTAACCCTGTCAGGGGTATGTGTTATCACCATAACGATATGTCCTTTATTTGCTATATCGCGGAGTTTCTCCATAAGTTCCCTTGCGATGACACCGTCAAGTCCGGAATCCGGTTCATCAAGTATAAATAGCATAGGATCTGATAC
>OBMA010000031.1_pt1 | contig 53607 bp, 45 predicted proteins | sample 1539141 | NCBI WGS metagenome assembly OBMA01 (sample SAMEA3991484, study PRJEB22521) | metagenome | biome: anthropogenic terrestrial biome; feature: sewage plant; material: raw primary sludge | place: Sweden | collected 2012-09-26
GGCTTAACCGTCTTGTAGAAGGAATCCCCTCACTTTAGGGAGGGGAGGAAGTCAACATTCCATACATTCACGTAATAGGTGACATGGCGTTTGGCGGTGTTGCTGTTTTCAATAGGCGCTTGCTCACAAGTACGAGTAATCAACAAACGGCTATTGGGGTAAAAGCTCACTCGTTCATCTTCATCGCTATCATCGACTGACCAACAGCCAAAGTCATACGCATTTTCTTCGTTAATGGGTAGCGGATACACACGTCCGGTACGTTTATCTGCCATTGCCCCACTGATACACCCTGTGCCACAGCCCCACATTGCCACCACAAAGTTGCCCCCAAAACCTATCTCACCTTGTTGATAGGCTTCAGTAATCCGAGTTTTGAATAACTTTGCAATTGGGTCGCTTTTATAGTTAAGTTTGGCAGGTTTGCCTATATATAGTGGGGCAGGGTAATTTTCAAAGCGATAGCCTGCCACTGTTTCGGCATGGCTGGATAAGGTGGATAGACCAAGCAATGAAAGAACAGGAAGAAGGGTAGTAAGGGCGATTTTGACGGACATAGCAATCTCCTTAGTGGGATATTAATTTTTAATCTATCCAACTATCGCCCTAAAATCAACGAAAATTTGTTGATAAAATGGTTTTTATTGTTTGCCGATTTGCATATATTTTTGGAAGTTTTCGGCATAGTCATCGATATTATCCGACAGCATACGCTCAAAATTCTTGGTGAAATGTTCGATAATATCTTGCTTTTCTTTGGCATAATCAGCGCCTTTGACAAAGCCAGTGGCGGCTGTCCATGCGCTAAAACGCGCGACCGCATACAGCATTGAGGCATTGATTTTACCTGCGTGTATATCATCGGTGCGAAGGGTATTAGCAAGCTGGATAAACTCATCAGCGCGCTCATAAAACGCATTCATTTCTTCGGTGATTTGGTTGGTGTTTTCGCTCATAATTTTTCTCTACAATTTTCTACCATCAATTAAACGTTAAAAAGGTGCGTAAAACGCACCCTACAAATCTTGTATTTCGTCAATAAAATTATAAACCCGCGTCTGCTCTAAGTAGTGCTGCGCGGTCAGTACGCTCCCAAGTAAAAGCGGTTTCAGTGCCTTGGCGACCAAAGTGACCATAGCTCGCTGTTTGCTCATACATGGGCTGGAGTAGGTTAAGCATACGCGTGATACCATACGGACGTAAATCAAAATGCTGGCGGATAAAATCGACAATCTTGTCATCGCTGATTTTGCCCGTGCCAAAAGTGTTGACAGAAATAGAGGTTGGCTCTGCCACCCCAATGGCATAACTTACTTGAATTTCACAGCGCTCCGCCAGTCCTGCTGCTACGATATTTTTGGCAACATAACGTCCTGCGTAAGCTGCACTGCGGTCCACTTTTGATGGATCTTTACCTGAGAACGCACCGCCGCCGTGACGCGCCATGCCGCCATACGTGTCTACGATAATTTTACGACCCGTCAAACCCGCATCCCCCACAGGACCACCAATCACAAATAACCCGGTTGGGTTGATATGATACTTCGTGTCTTTGTGCAGCATCGCGGCTGGGATGACAGGCTTGATGATTTCTTCCATGACCGCTTCATGCAAGTCTTTTTGCGAGATACTGGGATCGTGTTGGGTTGATAGTACCAGCGCATCAATAAACGCAGGTTTATCGCCATCATAGCGTACGGTCACTTGCGCTTTGGCATCGGGACGCAGCCACACTAATGTGCCGTCTTTACGCAATTGCGCTTGCTTTTCCATTAAACGATGGGAAAACTGAATGGGGGCAGGCATCAATACATCCGTCTCATGGGTGGCATAACCAAACATCAAGCCTTGGTCACCGGCACCTTGCTCTTCAGGGCGCGAGCGGTCAACGCCTTGGGCGATTTCGGGAGATTGTTTACCAAGCATATTGATAACCGCACAGGTGGCGCCATCAAAGCCCAATTCTGAGCTGTTGTAGCCGACACGCAGGACGGTATCACGCACGATTTTTTCAAAATCAACATTGGCGGTGGTAGAGATTTCACCTGCCAGCACCACGCCGCCTGTTTTGGTCAAGGTTTCGCACGCCACACGCGCATGGATGTCTTGCTCAAGGATGGCGTCAAGGATAGCATCAGAGATTTGGTCAGCGAGTTTGTCTGGGTGACCTTCACTGACGGATTCAGAGGTAAATAGTTGATATTCACGCATTTAATTTTCTCATTACATCAAGGGTGATAGAAAATTAATCGCTTTGCAAACCTATCTCTATTTTACATTTTAAAACGAGAACAAAGCAAAAATAGAAAGTCACGGACTGCAATACAGCACGAGCAAGTTTGCAAAATGATTAACGAAAAAATGATTAATATGACTAATAGCAAAATGACTCATACAAGTCACTGCCGCTACCGTGGAAAAAGTTAGGGGATATTATAAGGGATTTTGCCAAATTAACCTAATGCTTTTAAATGCCTAACGGCAATAGGCTAATGGGGTAATTTGAACAAGTTTGATGATGTATGGTTTGTTAAGGGGTGGCTTTTTTGATATAACCGGTCACTGATACAATATTTCGCGTTATTTTGCTTTAACTTTTCACCCATCAACCCCATTATTTAGCCATCTGTGACTACTATAAAGACAATAAAATGCGACCACCTCAATCTTCCCGCTCCGAACGTGAACTTAGCCAACTTGCCCGCCAAATCCAAGATGATGCCCAAATCACCGGTGTCAATGCCAGTGGCACCCAAATCTCAAGTAAACCCTTTGAGATGGTGACCGAATTTGAACCCTCAGGCGACCAACCGCAAGCGATTGCCAAATTGGTTGACGGCATTGAGCGCGGCATGCACGGTCAGCTGCTCTTGGGGGTGACAGGCTCAGGTAAAACCTACACCATGGCAAAAGTGATTTCCCAATGCCAGCGTCCCACCATTATCATGGCACACAACAAAACCCTTGCCGCCCAGCTATATGGCGAGTTTAAGGCGTTCTTTCCCCACAATGCTGTGGAGTATTTTGTTAGTTATTACGACTATTATCAGCCTGAAGCGTATGTACCTGCCAGTGATACCTTTATCGAAAAAGACAGCGCCATTAACGACCATATCGACCAAATGCGACTGTCCGCCACGCGTGCGCTACTCGAACGTCGTGACGCCATTATCATTGCATCGGTGTCTTGTATTTATGGTCTCGGTGACCCAGAAAGCTACCTAAAAATGCTCCTTCACATCGTAGTGGGTGACAAAATCGACCGCACTGCCATGCTCAAACGCTTGGTGGAGCTGCAATATACGCGTAACGAGCTTGACTTTGGGCGAGGCACTTACCGCTTGCGTGGCGAAGTGCTGGATATTTACCCCGCTGAGTCTGAACAGCTAGCGGTGCGTATCAGTATGTTTGATGATGAAGTGGAAAAAATCACTTGGTTTGACCCATTGACAGGTAAGAACGTGCGCAGTGTGCCACGCATTACCATCTATCCAAAATCACACTACGTCACCCCACGAGACAAGTTAGAGAAAGCCAGTGGCACTATCAAAGCCGAGCTTGAACAACGCCTTGAGTATTTTCGAGCGCATGACAAACTGATTGAAGCCCAGCGTATCAAAGAACGCACCACTTATGATTTGGAAATGATTCAACAGCTTGGCTATTGTAACGGCATTGAGAACTATTCGCGCCATTTATCGGGACGTCCTGCCGGTGAAGCGCCGCCGACGTTGTTTGACTATATTCCGCCCGATGCCTTGCTATTTATTGATGAAAGCCATGTAACCGTACCACAAGTCGGCGCGATGTATAAAGGCGATAGAAGTCGTAAAGAAACCTTGGTCAATTACGGCTTTCGTCTGCCATCTGCGATGGATAACCGCCCGCTGATGTTTGAAGAATGGGAGCGTATTACCCCTGCGACCATTTTTGTGTCGGCGACCCCTGCCCAATACGAGCTTGAGCATAGCGAACAGGTCGTAGAGCAAGTAGTACGTCCGACCGGTCTAGTGGATCCACAGCTTGAGATTCGTCCTGTCTTGACCCAAGTTGATGATGTGCTATCAGAAATCAACATTCGTAAAGCCAAAGATGAGCGAGTGCTGATTACCACGCTCACCAAACGCATGGCAGAAGATTTGACCAGTTATCTAAAAGAGTACAACATCAAAGTCGCTTATTTGCACTCGGATATTGACACGGTGGAGCGGATGAAAATCATCCACGAACTGCGTACAGGCGTGCATGATGTACTGGTCGGTATCAACCTGTTGCGTGAGGGTTTGGATATGCCTGAGGTGAGCTTGGTGGCGATTTTTGATGCGGATAAAGAAGGCTTTTTACGCTCGGAGCGTTCGCTTATTCAGACCATCGGTCGTGCCGCGCGCCATGTCAATGGTAAGGCGATTTTGTACGCTGACAGCATTACCCCAAGTATGCAAAAGGCGATTGAAGAAACTGAGCGTCGCCGTGCCAAACAGATGGCATATAACGAAGAACATGGTATCACGCCGACATCCGCTCGTCGTCAGATTACCGACAAAATCGACACAGGCGAGGCAGAAACCCCGAATGATAACCAAGCGATTGCAGTCACCCATGCGTTTCCCGATGTGGATATTTCGATTTTGCGTTCGCCTGATTTGCTGGCCAAAGAGATTGCACGGCTAGAAAAAGAGATGAAAGCCTTGTCGCGTGATTTGAAGTTTGAGGAAGCGGCAAAAGTGCGCGATAAAGTGGTAAGTTTACGGGAATTTGTGTTGCAATAATTTCACTATTTTAGCTTTTATCTATCTTAATTATGTAATATGATTATTTGACTTAATATTTATGGTGAATTTTGTGGTGAAACAGAATATAATTGCTTACCATACTAGTGATTTAACTGAACCTATTGATGATTTAAAGGACTTAACTCCATTTCATTCAAACGTCAATGAGCCACAATGGTTAGGACAAGGATATTATTTTTGGACCGATGATGATTTTTACGCACATCTTTGGGGATGTTTAAAAATTAAAAATGATGAAGGTATTAGTCAATACAAGTATAAAAATGGTTATGTAATTACACAATTTAATATTAGCATTGAACCCAACAACTTACTTGATTTAGTAGGAAATGCTAGACAACAGATTTACTTCTATAAGTTAGTAAAATTATATAGGGAAGAATACTGTATAGATGATATTGAAGATATTCCTGTTTCAAAAATTATTGATTATTGTAAGTTAAAATCACAAGATAATTTTAATGTATTTCCATATTTTGCAATAAAAGCATGTGATACTGCTAAAAATAGTAAGTATTTTCCTTTTACTACTACTAGTAGTGAAACCCTTATACTTCCAACAAGACAGCAGCTTTGTGTTTTTAGTTTATATAAAAATGAAATTATCAGTAGTCCTACTATTCATCAAATAGTCGATAAATCTACTAGAGCTTTAGATTGGAAAAATAAAAGGTATTTATTATGAAAACTCCAGAAGAATTATCTTTAGAGCTTATACGAGGTATTTTATCAAATACCACTAAAGAGCAATTTCTGTCAGAAATTGAGAGTTTGCCAGGTAAATATGTTGGTATGACTGTTGGAGAGTTTCTTGACGAGTATAGTTTTCTAGAAGACTATACTGAAATTTTAGGTCATGTTGATTTTATAGATTCTGTAAAAGCTTTTGAAAATTTTGATATAAATCACAAGTTTACCAATGTAATTGTTAACGAAATTACTTCAACTAGCTTTGAAAAAATTTCTATAGGTCAAGTTTTTGAAGCATCCTTAAAGAACTGTTATTGTGAGGAATTCGATTGGCAATCCACACAGTCTCAAACTTACCAACTAGCAGCCTAAAGAGTCATACTTAATGGAAATTAGCTTGCAGCTTCAAGGTTCACGCGTTGAAAGGTTATTGTTAAATAAAGATATAGAGTTAGAGAGCTCCAAATCTAATGTTAAATCTTTAAGCGTTTTTACAAAATTTCCTAATTCTGATAGTGAATCTAGAGATTTTTTAGTAACCTTTGAGATTGTTTTGAGTTTGTCACAAGGTTATTTATTAGAAATTGAACATAGTTCTATTTTTACTTCTAATGTAAATTTGGATAAGAAGTTTCAGGAGTCGAATTTTCCTAAAGTTAATGCTCCTGCAATTGCTTACCCGTTTTTAAGGACATTCATAGCTAATTTTTTGTTAAACTCAGGATACGAGCCTATTATATTGCCTTCAATTAATTTTACAAAATTTAAAAAGGTTACGTAATTTCTTTTTCTTATTAAATATAATTAGAGCCGTGTTAATAAACACGGTTTTTTTATTGAAAATATTTATATATTAGCTATCGAATTTCAAGACAACATTACCTATTTTATTTTATTCTATTCTAGGAAAAAAAATGACCAACGTTACCGAAACCAACGAAACCGAGCACCCACAACTACTCAACATTGAAATGCCCGACGTCCCAACCAATCAACCAACTATCGACCCGAGCCAACCGCAAAAAATCTACCTAAAAGACTACACGCCGCCGGTCTTTAGTGTCAATCACATTGACTTAAAAATTGAGTTGTTTGACGGCGCTGATAAAAAGCATGCAACCGTCACCGCCAATCTTGACATGACAAGAAACACGGCAGGCGATTTGGTACTCTTTGGACGAGAATTACAACTTGAATCAATTACCTTAAACGGCAAAACTTTAAGCGAAAGCGACTACCAACTAGATCAAGAAAGCCTAACGATTGTTAACGCGCCAGACACCTGTCAGATTACCACCGTTGTCACCATTGTGCCGCAAACCAATACCAGTCTTGAAGGCTTATACCAAGCAGGGGAAGGGGCGGACAAAATGTTCTGTACCCAGTGTGAGCCAGAAGGATTTCGTAAAATTACCTTTTATCCAGACCGTCCCGATGTGCTTGCCACCTTTACCACACGCATTGAAGCCGATAAAACTTACCCAACGCTGCTTGCCAATGGTAATTTAATCGACCAAGGCGAGCTTGCGGGCGACCGTCATTTTGCGGTGTGGCAAGACCCGACCAAAAAACCGAGTTATCTATTCGCTTGCGTGATGGCAGATTTGGACGTATTGACCGATCAGTATGTCACCAGTGAAGGGCGTGAGGTGCTGCTTGAATTATACGCCAAGCATGAAAACATCGAGCAGTGCCATGTCGGCATGCAAGCGTTAAAAGACTCAATGAAATGGGACGAAGACAACTACGGACGGGCGTATGACCTTGACCGCTATATGATTGTGGCGGTTAGCCAGTTTAATATGGGCGCGATGGAAAACAAAGGATTAAATATCTTTAATACCGCTTGCGTCCTATCTAGCCCAGAGACCACCACCGATCGCCGTAACTTTAATGTCAAAGCGGTGATTGCCCATGAATACTTCCATAACTGGACGGGCAACCGTATCACCTGCCGTGACTGGTTTCAGCTGTGCTTAAAAGAAGGCTTTACCGTATTTCGTGACCAGTCTTTTTCCGAAAGTCTGCATTCCCCTGCGGTACAGCGGATTGATGATGTGGCAACATTGCGAGCGGCGCAGTTTCCTGAAGATGCCAGCCCATTGGCGCACCCGCCACGCCCTGACCATTTTGTTGAGATTAACAATTTCTATACCGCCACAGTGTACGAGAAAGGCGCAGAAATCGTGCGCATGATTGCCAATACGCTTGGCAAAGAAAAATTCCGCCAAGGCACGGACGAATATTTTCGCCGTTATGACGGGCAAGCGGTAACGGTAGAAGACTTGTTATCGGCGTTAAGCGTCGCCGATAGTAGTATCAACCAATTTATCGATTGGTATACCCAGCCAGGCACGCCAACCTTATCAGGGCATTTTGAAAAAACAGCTGACAAGCTTATCTTGACCTTAAGCCAACACACGCGCCCAGTGGCAGGCTATCCTGCACCAAAAGCTTTGCCAATTCCTATCAAAATGGCGATTTTTAACCGTGCCACTGGACAACTGGTACACGAAGATTTGGTGGTACTGCGCGATGACCGTCAGACGTTTAACTTTGACGGTTTGTTTACCACAGCGGATTTTGACCCTGTGGTGTCATTGCTTCGTGATTTCTCCGCGCCTGTTCAGCTCAATTTTGAGTATAGCAATGATGATTTGGCGTTTTTGATGCAATATGAGACCAATGGCTTTAACCGTTGGCAAGCGGCACAGTTGTTGGTCAATCGTATTTTATTGCAAAATGCCGATACCGATGCTTATATCACGGCATTAAAAGCCAGTTTGCCAGCGCTATCAGAGACCGATCCCATGCTAGCGGCGCGGTTACTAGATATGCCAAGCGAGCGCGAGCTAGGCAGTGCGATTCAGACCGACTATGACCCTAGCCAAGTTCGTGCCCGTCATCAAGCGGTCAAAAAAGCCGTGGCGGTAGAGCTTAAAGACATTTGGCAAAGTGCGTATGCCAAACTGCCGATTACCGCGTATGAAGATACAGCCGAAGCCATGGGCGTGCGAGCGTGGCGAAATGTGGTGCTGGATATGGCGTTATTGGCGGGTCTGAGTGATGCCAAACACTGGGCGATTACCCAGTACCAACAAGCGTCTTGTATGACTGAGCGTTTAGGCGCGTTAAATGCGGCAGTGGCGCATGGTTTGCCCCAAAAAGCCGAATGGCTTGCCGATTTTTACCAACGCTTTCATCATGATGCATTGGTGATGGATTTATGGTTTGGTGTCCAAGCCAATGACAGCCAGGCGAGCGTTGCCGATATTTTTGCGTTAACCTCCCATCAAGACTTTGACATCAATACCCCAAATCGCGTGCGTGCGGTGCTCGGCGGATTGCTTGCACAGCCTACCAAAATTTGGACACAGCAGGGCGTTGAGCAGTATTTGAGCATGATGCAAGATTTGGATAAACGTAACCCACTGTTGGCGTCACGTTTGATACAAGGTTTATCAAATTGGAATGCCTTGGTAGCAGATAAAAAGTCAATGGTTAACCAAGCTTTGATATTAAGCCAAGCTAATATGTCGTCCAAAAATGTGAAGGAAACCTTGCAAAGTATGCTCAACAATCTTTAAAATGCAAGCTTAAACGCTGACAAGCCGTGTCAATAAAATCAAGGGGTAACGCAAAATGTCACAATCTGACCGACAGCAGATTATATTTTGCTTTATCCTAGCGAGTACCGCGCTTGCGGTGGCAATGGGAATCGGGCGATTTGCCTTTACACCGATTTTGCCTTTGATGATACAAGAAGGCACGGTGCATCTTGCGCAAACGGCGTGGTTATCAAGTAGCAACTATATTGGCTATTTGGTCGGCGCACTGTCACTGCTAAAAAGTAACCGGCACCCGCTTTTTGTCGTGTTAGGTCTCACCTTGGTGACCCTTACCACTTGGCTGGCTTCGCTAAGCAGCTTTGGTTGGTTACTGGTGTTACGCTTTTTGGCGGGAGTGGCAAGCGCTTGGGTGCTCGTATCTATCAGTGCGTTTGCAATCAATTGGTTAAAATCAAGACAGGTAATCAGCAGCGGCTTGATTTATACGGGTGTCGGTATCGGTATTACCCTCACAGGATTGATTTGTAGCTATTTTATTTTTCAATCAGCGACAGTGAATGTTGCTGCTCAGTCATCATTGAGTCCATTATCGAGTCGATTATGGCAGTATCTAGGCGTGATTGCGCTGCTCGCCACCCTGCTTGTCACCTTTTTGCTGGCGAAAATCAACTCAAAATCTCCCTCAACAGCCGCTGCCAAAGCCAACCCTAGCAAAGCTACTCATACCAATCCTACCTCTTCTAGCATACCCCCACCTGCCAAGCTAAAATTAGCGAATGTATTAACCGCCTACGGCTTATTTGGGTTTGGCTATATTTTACCTGCGACTTTTTTGCCACAAATCGCCAAGCAATGGTTATCGGGACAAAGTTATTTGCTGATTTGGCCATTTTTTGGGTTGGCGGCGGCTTTGTCAGTGGTATTGTCGCAGGGGTTACAACGCCGTTATAACAATGTTTCTTTGCTCGGCGTTTGGCGCGTGTCACAAATCATCATGGCGGTCGGTACGTTATTGCCTGCACTTTGGCAGTCGTTGGCAGGTTTAATGTTGTCAGCGCTGATGGTGGGCGGCACTTTTATGGTGGTGACGATGGCAGGGCTGCAAGTGGCAGCAAGCCAAGTCACCCACTACCCTAAATACAACTTAAGTGCGCTGATGACCGCAAGTTTTGCATTTGGGCAGCTTATTGGACCCTTAACCGCGCTAATTGCAACAGGCAAAAATATTTGGCTTGCGTTGTTACCCGTTTCTGCCATCGTTTTGCTTATTGGGGTGGCGCTACTTTGGCGACCGTATCAACATCAACAATCATCAAGTCATGTTTAAATCACTTTTAACGGGGCAACCATGAATAATCAAACGGTGAGCAATCAAACCATTGAACTTTTACAAAATCATCGGGTGTATCGAGAATTTGACAGTAGTATTACCGTGCCAGATTCGCAATTAAATGACATCATCAAATGCGCCCAGCAAGCGCCCAGTTGGCAAAACGGACAGCACTACAGCATTATCAATATCAGTGATAAGGCGTTACGTCAAAAAATCGTCGATTTGCAGCCACGCAACCCACAGATTGCCCAATGTAGTGTGTTTTTGGTATTTGTGATGGATGGCTATCGTTCCTATTTGAGCAGTGAAGCGTATGACGGCAGCTTTGAGGGTTTTAAGGATAGTGATACATTAATTACCCTCGCTACCGATACGGCATTGGCGGCACAAAATGCCACGGTGGCGGCAGAGAGCTTGGGTTATGCCACCTGTCCGATTGGCGGTTTGCGTATGATTGCCAATGACTTAATCGAACTGCTTCAGCTACCAAAATATACCTATCCAATTTTTGGCTTATGTATCGGTAAACCTAGCGTAGAAATGCGCCTAAAACCGCGTTTACCAAAATCTGCGGTGTATTTTGACAATCAGTATCAAGTTGACGCATTACCACAAATGCTCGCCGATTATGAACAAACCATTTTAGCCTTTAATGAAGCGCGTGAGCGTAAGCCATACCGTCAAAAATTTGCCGATTACTACAGTCAACCGTATGTCGCTGCTGCAGAAGATTGGCTCAAAGCGCAGGGTTTTTTGACAAAACAAAAATAACGTGTAAAATTCGCGCAGTTGACAGATGAGAGTAAAATTATGGCAAATTCGCAAAGACAACCAACCCATCAAAATACCGGTAACGATAGCGGCTGGTTCCCAAAATGGCAGCCTTACGATGGGCATTTAGATCATCATCCTGTCCGTATCCACGAGTATTTACCTGCTGATAAAAGTGTGCTACTTGGGCTGCAACATGCGTTTGCCATGTTTGGGGCAACTGTGCTTGCGCCGTTATTGATGGGATTTGATGCCAACCTTGCGATTTTGATGGCAGGGCTTAGTACGGTGCTGTTTTTCTTTTTAACCGGTGGGCGAGTACCCAGTTATTTAGGGTCAAGTTTTGCGTTTATCGCGCCCGTGATTACCGCGACGGCTTATACCGGCTCAGGCTTTAACGGTAATTTATCCGTGGCGCTCGGTGGTATTTTTGTCTGTGGTATTTTTTATGCCATGGTCGGATTACTGGTGATGAAAACTGGGGTTGGCTGGATTGAGAAACTCATGCCGCCTGTGGTAACCGGTGCGATTGTGATGATTATCGGGCTAAATTTGGCGCCAGTGACTATCAAAGGCGTGTCGGGCAACCAGTTTGATAGTTGGGTTGCGTTGATGACGGTGCTGTGTATCAGTGCGGTCGCTGTGTTTAGCCGTGGTATGCTACGTCGTTTGTTGCTACTGATTGGTTTGGTATTGGCGTATATGGCATATTTTGTGCTCACCAATGTGCTTGGGTATGGCAAGCCGATTGATTTTACCCCAGTTACCCAAGCAGCTTGGGTCGGATTACCCAATTTTTATCATCCGACATTTGATATCAACGCAATGATTTTGATTGCCCCAGTTGCCTTTATTTTAATCGCCGAAAATTTAGGCCATATCAAAGCGGTGGAAGCCATGACAGGACAAGCAGTATCGCCCTATATGGGACGGGCGTTTTTCGCCGATGGTCTATGTACGGCGATGTCATCGAGCATGGGCGGTACGGGCGTGACAACCTATGCGGAAAATATCGGCGTGATGGCAGTGACCAAAGTATACTCGACCACGGTTTTTGTGGTGGCAGGCTTGATTGCTGTGCTACTGGGGCTGTCACCAAAATTTGGCGCGATTATTCATACCATCCCAGCGCCATTATTGGGCGGTGCTTCCATCGTGGTGTTTGGGCTTATCACGGTAGCAGGGGTCAAGATTTGGCTGGATAATCACATTGATTTTAGTAAAAATGCTAATTTAATCATTGCTGCGGTGACCGTCATTATGGGGGCTGGAGATTTTAGCTTACATATTGGACAATTTAATTTGGGTGGTATCGGTACAGCGACAGTGGTCGCCATCGTGTTAAATTTACTGTTTAGCCGCAGTGAAAAAGCCAAATTGACGGTTTTAAAATAACTTAAAAAATGCGCTACTTTGGGTAGGGCGGCGTTATTTGATAAGCTGTATGATAAGTTGTTTGCTAAAAAGGGCAATATATCAACAAAAATTGACGAAAAAGGATGTCGCATGAGCGAAAACAATGTAGCAAAACCCAAGGGATTGAGCGCAACCAGTTATTTGTTTGTACCCGCCATCAATATTGAGCGGGTGGAAAAAGCCTTTGCCCGTGGCGCAGATACGGTGATAATTGACTTAGAAGATGCAGTCAGTGATAGTGTCAAAATGCAATCACGTGATAATGTGGTCAATTATCTAAGCGGCGCTGATGCCCAGCCTGTTTGGGTGCGTATCAATGCCGCAAGTAGCAACCACCAAGCGGGCGATATTGATTTGCTCAAATCTTTGCCAGCGTCCGCAATCAACAATGTGATTGGGGTAGTGCTACCCAAAGTCGAGCACGCCATAGAGATTGACCGCGTGCGTCATGCGCTCGCCAAACCCATGATTGCCCTGATTGAGACACTCAAAGGCATGGCAAATATACCCGACATCGCTGCTGCAGCAGGATTGACTGCGCTCAGTTTTGGTTTTTTGGATATCTGTGAAAAATTGGGCGTGCGCGCAGACAGCGAGGCAGGGCAGATGGTTGCCAACCAAATCCGTTATCAGTTAAGCTTGCATAGTGCTATCAATGCGCTCACCCCACCGATTGAATGCGTATATCCGCCTTTTAATGACGATGACGGTTTGACCCAGCGGGTCAACGGGTGGCGTGATTTGGGTTTTTCAGGGATGCTATGTATTCATCCAAACCAAGTCGCCATTGTCAATGCACTGGCTAGACCCAGCCAAGCACAGCTTGCCTTTGCCAAAAAAGTGGCTGACCATTATGCACAGACAGGGCTTGCGGCATTTGCCATGGATGGACAGATGGTCGATACTCCAGTAATTGTGCAAGCGCAAAAACTGATTCAAACATACCAACCCTAAGGCTAATCAAACCATAACCCAACTTATAACAACACAAACCATAACAAGGCAAACCATGACAACAGAAAATATGACAACGTATGGTGACAGTAAACCCACCCTAGAGACGATACTCAATCATCGCTCGATTCGCAAATTCACCAATCAGCCGATAGATGCAGCGACGTTTGAGCAGCTTATCGAAGCGGGGATGGCAGGCTCATCATCGGGGTTTTTGCAGTCGGCAAGCATCATTCGGGTGACAGATGCAAAGCAGCGCTATGACATCCGCCGTATTTGCGCCGATGCCCAGCAAGCCAAAGACGGCGAAAAATACGGACATCCCTATGTGGAGCAGTGTGCCGAGCTACTAATTTTTTGTATGGACAACCACCGTCATCAAACCCTTGTACCCAACGCGCAAATTGATTGGACTGAAGTCACCATTGTTGGGGCGGTTGATGCAGCCATTATGGCGCAAAATCTGCTACTAGCAGCTGAGAGCATAGGATTGGGTGGTGTGTATTTGGGCAGTATCCGCAATGATATCAGACGGATGGGTGACATACTCAAACTGCCACAAGGCGTGGTGCCGCTATTTGGCATGGCATTGGGTTATCCTGACCAAAACCCTGCCATGCGTCCACGTTTGCCAAAGGCATTGGTAGTTTCCACCAACCAATATGAACCCGCTGACAAATCCGCATTAGACCAGTATAACCAAACCGTTGCAGATTATTATGCGGCGCGTGGTCAAGCAGGGTCAGATTGGGTACAAACCATTGAAAGTTATTTGGATAAACCCGTCCGTCCCGATGTATTGACCTATCTAAACCAACAAGGCTACGCCAAGCGCTAAACCTATATACCTGCCACCAGCTGAATAGGTAAAGTGATGACATCAAACGCCAAAGCGAACGGCAGCATCACAAGTTTGGCGGCAGCGTTTGAGCCGCGGGGTGGGGTGGTAACTGTTTGGTTGGTCGTGGTATAAATTGACACTTGATAAGGGTGGGAAAGTGGCTTGAACTTGGATTGAATCAAAGCAAGGTTATTGACCGCAGGATAAACGCCGCCTTGCAAAGGCACACTAAAACAAAACCGCTGGGCATTCATCCGCACATCACTAGCAGTGCTACATTCTTCGCCTTTGTTGCGTAGCATTCTATCATAATCCGCTTGGCTAAAACTGGATTTTAATTTGGCATAAGCAATATTTAGACTGCCTTTAAAATGCCCATCATTGTTGGGTGAATAAAAATCTAAGGCTTTGGTGACTTGGATATAATTGGGGTCAAGGCTGCCTAGCAATTCAGTAAAGCGGTAACCCCCTGAGGTTAACACATAGCTGTTTTTTTCACCCACAATCACCACGCTGTCAGCAGGCACATTGGCGAGGGCGGTAGCAGGTTTGCCAAAGGCAACCACATTATCAGTGACGAGCAGGGTTTTTTGGGTGGTGGTGTGGGTGCTAGGGTGGCGTTTGCCGCTGTCTAGTAGCTCTGTGGTGGCGCAGCCTGTCAACATCAGCGTGGTTAATGATAAGCAAGCCCAGTGGGTGGGATAAAAGTTTGGCATGGTCGTCCTTGATAGTACATTTGTTGATAGATAGTAGTACGAATCCGCGCGTTTGGCAAGTGAGCGTCAGCCAAAAAAAAGGACGTCATCGTTACGTCCTTTTTTTGTTGGAAGGGTCAGGGTTATTTTAACCACGCGCTTAAGTTTTTGGCTTGCTGTGCTGCATTACCGGTATAAGTGGCAGGGGTCAAATCAGCCAAACGTTGACGCTCAGTTTCTGGCACGGCTGTCAGTTCATCACCATTGACGAAGTTGACCATCATCTCACGGGTCATGGCTTGACCGCGGGTCAAGGCTTTTAGTTTCTCATAAGGTTTTTCAACATTGTAGCGACGCATCACGGTTTGGATTGGCTCCGCCAATACTTCTTGTGCAAGCTCCAAGTCTTCATTGAGACGATTGGCATTAAGCTCTAATTTGCCAATACCTTTTAAGCAAGCGTCAAAGGCAATCAGACTATGGGCAAAACCCACTCCCATATTGCGAAGGACTGTCGAGTCGGTCAAGTCGCGCTGCATACGAGAAATCGGCAATTTTTCACCCAAATGCGCGAGCACGGCATTGGCAATACCCAGATTACCTTCTGAGTTTTCAAAGTCGATTGGGTTGACTTTGTGTGGCATGGTGGATGAGCCCACTTCACCATCTTTGAGTTTTTGTTTGAAATAACCCAAGGAGATATACGTCCATACATCGCGGTTAAAATCAATCAAAATGGTATTGTAACGGCGCAGCGCGTCAAACAATTCGGCGATATAGTCATGTGGCTCAATTTGGGTGGTATAGGGATTAAAGGTCAACCCAAGGCTGGTGACAAAGTTTTCGGCATTTTTTGCCCAGTCAATATGTGGGTAGGCTGACAGGTGCGCGTTGTAGTTGCCCACCGCACCATTGATTTTACCTAGCAATTCTACGTTATTAAATTGCTTGAGCTGGCGATGCAGACGGTATGCCACGTTTGCCATTTCTTTACCCAAAGTCGTTGGGCTTGCGGTCTGACCATGCGTGCGTGACAGCATGGGTTGGTCGGCATGGGTTTCGGCGAGGGCTGCAATCTCATCAATGATTTTTTGCATCGTTTGCGCCAGTACGTCGCGACCGGATTTTAGCATCAACGCATGTGATAAGTTATTGATGTCTTCAGAGGTACAGGCAAAATGGATAAATTCACCCGCGTCTTTTAGCGCATCGATATCGGCAATTTTTTCTTTTAAAAAGTATTCAACGGCTTTGACATCATGGTTGGTGGTGCGTTCGATGTCTTTGATACGCATCGCGTCTGCTTCGCTAAAATTGGCTACAATCGCGTCTAAGCGCTCATTGGTCGCTGCCGAAAAAGGCTGAATTTCATGAATATCTGCATGATTGGCAAGGGTCTGCAACCAGCGCACTTCCACCGTCACACGGGCATGAATCAAGCCAAATTCTGACAGGTAAGGACGTAAACTATCCACTTTACTGGCATAGCGACCATCAATAGGTGAAAGAGCGGTCAAAGTATTCATCAAATAATCCTAATCGGTTAAATAAAGGGTTAACGTAAAAGTGCCTGCATTATAGCAAACTATCACAACGTGGACTACCGCTAGCGTTGCTTGGCAAACAGCACAAGCCCAATAATCACCAACGCAATCCCCACAAAACTTAAGCCTGATGGCATGGGCGTGTGCAGCAGCAACATACCGCCTAACAACGCAAAAATAATTTCACTGCCTTGTGTGGCATCGACGGCGGCCAGTTGTTGGGGCTGTTTGGCAAGACTACGGGCATGTAAAAAAGTGGTCGTACCGAGCACACCTGCCATCAACGCAACCAAAAAACTAATGGTCATTTGTGAGACACTGGGCGCGGGCGGTTGTACCATGAAACCTAATACCAACCACATTGGCAATGACCCTAGCGACATCAGCCAGACTTTATGCAGGGGATTTGATAGCAGTGGGGAAGTCACTTGCGGTACTTTTTGCAACAATTTGCTCGTTGCCAGTTCGCTCGTTACTTTGCGCGTTTCATTGCTCGCTGCCTTGCTCATTTCATGGGTATGATGGGTAGAATCCCCTTTGGGTTGTCCTGCTTGCCAAATCAATTGATTACCTAAGGGAAAACAGAAACTGGCAATAAAGGCAGGTAGCGCACCAAATAGCAACAAAGCATGCCAATCAGTACCTTGGCTTGTGCTATGCCTTAACCCTTCACCGACATTGGCAAGTACCACACCGATAAATACAATCACCGAATAGACAATGACTTTTTTTTGAAATGATTGGCCAAAAAAACTCAGCACCACCAAACTTGCTACGACAGTAAATAAATAGGTCGCGGCAATCACCCATCCTTCCGCATAATCCGCCGCAAATGCCAACAGTCCATACGTGCCAAGTCCAATCCCGCCCGTCACGCACCAAAACTGCCAATGACTAGCAAATAGTTTACCTAGCGCTAGTAGCTTGGACGGATTGAATTTGTTTTGCAGCAAAATAAAAACCGATAACAACAGCCACATAAAAAAACAGCGAAAACTTGCTGACCAAAACCAATGTCCACCTTGTACACTCATTAATTGATACAGTACAAACGACGTGCTAAAAAAAGCCGACGCAATCAGCCCCCAAACAATCATTTTTCCCATTGGCTTGATATTTCCCTAAGTTGTATTCTAACGATTTGGCAGTGGCTATTTGGCAGTGGTTATTTGACAGCGGCTATTTGCCTTTGGCATCTGCCCAAATGATTTTATGCAGTTGCAGTTGAAAACGCACTGGCAGCGCATCGGCAAGTATCCATTCTGCCAATTCAGTGGCAAGGGTAGGTACATTGGTTTGACGTTCTTCCACATTAAACATCGGAGAAAACCATACCGTTGCGACTTTTTTATCCAGTTGGTAGTCTGCGATGATTTGTTTTGACCAGTCATAATCGTCGCGATTCATAATGACAAATTTGATTTGGTCATGGGCAGTTAAGTAGGGAAGATTTTGCCACAGATTTTTATCGGCTTCTTGAGAGCTTGGGGTTTTGATATCCATGACCTTAGATACCGCCGTTGGCACCTCTGCCACGGACAGCGCGCCCGACGTTTCAAGCGAAATCTCGTAGCCATGCGCCAATAGCAAGTTCATCAAAGCGATTGCATTGGGCTGGGCTAAAGGTTCGCCACCTGTCAAACAAATACGCTGGCACGGAAAACTCTGACACACTGCCAAAATCCCTGCCAAACTCATGCGCTCGCCGCCGACAAAGGCATATTCGGTATCACAATACACGCAGCGCAGCGGGCAGCCCGTCAAGCGAATAAAAATCGTCGGTAATCCTGCAGTCAAGGCTTCACCTTGCAGCGAGTAAAAAATCTCAGTGATTTTAAGTCCTGCTTCGGGGTCAGTGGTGGGAATGGCGGTATTGCGGATGGGTAGCGTTGAATTTGGCATAAATGTGATTAACTAATAAAAATTAGCGTTTATTTTATCAAATTTATGCCAATAAATCTTTGTGTTCAGCGGTTAAAGCAATTTCATTTCGGTTAACACGTCCACTGCAGCACGATAGGCTTCTTGCGCCGCTGGCGCCCCGCAGTAAGGTAGGCTATGTAGTAGCACTTCTTGAATTTCTGCCACGCTTGCGCCGTTATTAATCGCCCCGCGAATATGCCCTTTTAGTTCTGTTGGGGATTTTTGCGCGATTAAAAAGGCAATGGTCACCAGTGAGCGGGTTTTACGGTCTATTCCTTTTCCATCAGTGTCGTCGCGTTGCCACGTCGAGCCCCAGGCGTGTTCATTAATCCAGTCTTGTAGTGGGGCAGTAAATTCGGTGACTTGTGACATGGCGCGCTCCACATGCGCTTCGCCCATCACTTGCTTGCGTACCGCAATACCGTTGTCATACGGGGTGTTTTGTTGTGATGACATACTGTTTCCTTTAATAAAGGCTATAAAGATGAGCGCTATAAAATTTGATGAAGGCTATAAAAAAAGCAAACCATGGCTGATTTGCTTTAAATAATTTACTGTTATCTTGACGAAAAATCTAGGCCATTCTGAGCAAATCATTGATAGAGGTTTTAGAGCGGGTTTGCGCGTCTACTTTTTTCACAATTACCGCACAGTAAAGCGAGTGTGAACCATCTTTGCTTGGCAAACTGCCTGACACGACCACTGACCCTGCAGGAATACGGCCGTAACTGATTTCGCCTGTTTCGCGATCTAGGATTTTGGTTGATTGACCGATATACACGCCCATCGAAATCACCGAGCCTTCCTCCACAATCACACCTTCAACGATTTCTGAGCGCGCACCGATAAAGCAGTTGTCTTCAATGATGGTTGGATTGGCTTGTAGCGGCTCAAGGACGCCGCCAATGCCGACACCGCCTGATAGATGGACGTTTTTACCGATTTGGGCGCATGAACCCACCGTCGCCCACGTATCGACCATTGTGCCTTCATCGACATAGGCGCCGATATTGACGTAAGATGGCATCAAGATAGCGCCTTTGGCAATGTATGAGCCTTTACGCGCGACGGCAGGTGGCACCACGCGCACGCCCGCCCTGGCAAATTGTTCATCGCCCCAATCTGAAAATTTGGTTTCGACTTTATCAAAGAACTGCAGGTCACGACCGCCATTCATGATGCGGTTGTCGTTCAGACGAAAGGATAATAATACCGCTTTTTTCACCCATTGATTGACGATCCATTCACCGTCTTTTTTTTCTGCTACGCGCAAGGTGCCCGCATCGAGCTGAGCGAGCACATCATTGACGGCGGCACGCACATCGTCGGTGGCGTCATTGGGGTTGAAGTTGGCACGGTTTTCAAACGCATCTTCAATAATCTGTTGTAATGACATAATTTTTTCCTACAATCCAAAAAAAGGTAGGTCATTGTCGCTAATTTTATTTTGTTTGGCAAATATTAATACGTCATTTTGGCAAGTTTTCATGACTAGACAGCTTTGAGGTGTTGTAAAATCACAGCAGGTATTAAAAGGCATGTGTTAAATAGCTTAAAAAAGCATGGGTTAAATGGCCGTCATTAAATGAATCAGCGCAGGGCCAAAAAATACCATAAATAACCCTGCTAATACCATCGTCAGACTGGCAATCACGCCTTCGCTTTCATGGCGCTGACTGGCTCTTGCGGTACCAAAACCATGCGACGCATTACCCAATGCCACGCCGTGGGCAAGATGAAAACGAATTTTTGACCAGGCCAGTACCATATCGCCAATCACCATGCCGACCACCCCAGTAATTAAGGTAAATAGCGATACGAGCGCCGCTGAGCCATGAATCTGCTGCGCCAAATCAATCGCAAATGGGGTAGAAATTGACCGTGCCATTAAGCTGTAGGTGAGGGTGGCATCAAATTTAAACACACGAGCAAACACCATGATGCTAGCAATACCCACCAACATGCCCACCACAATCGACACCGCAAGCACGGCAGCATAGCGGTAAATCAATTGACGATACTGATAAATCGGTATGGCAAATGCCACGGTTGCAGGGCCCAACAACTCAACAATCCAAGCGGTATCGGCAAAATAGGTTTGATAAGAAATCCCAAGCACAATCATCAATACAATCGTTACCGTCGCCACCGTGATGGCAGGATTGAGCCAAAATTTTGGGAAACGGGCATATACCCGCTTTGCTAAAACATACGCCAAGATAGTCCAAAGTAAACAGCCGATAGAGATAATATTCATAGTAAATTACGATTGGTATGATTAATGATTAATAGTATATGAGTCTTGATAAGTTTGATTAGTGATGTGCATGGTGCGTGCGGCGATACAACGCGCGCTTAATGCGATTGCCTAGCATAAAAGTGAGAGCAGAGCTGAGCATCACCAGTGCCGTACTCACGACAATGGTAATCATCAGCTGCCAACCTTTAGCAAAAAATAACTGCTGATATTGGGTAATCGACATCATCAGCGGAATAAATAACAGCACCAACTCACCCAAGATAAACTTCGCGCCGACATTGACCCAGTTGAGTTTAATGACCCCAGTCAATAGTAATCCCAGCATCAAAAACAGTCCCACAATGCCAGATGACATAGGGAGGTTAAATAATTCTTTGAGGATGTCAGCTGTGCCCCATACCACACCAATGAGGGTGATTTGCAGTAAAATTTTGACCAGTGGCTGTTGTAACATCGAGTCTATTTTATGGGGTAACAGTTTATGGCGTAGCAGTTTATGGGGTAATAGCTGCTGAAAAGTCGGAAGATTCATAGCGCGTTTCATGGTAAACAAGTTATCAACGATGAAGATATCTAGTATAAAAAAACCATTAACAAAAAATATGAATAATAGTTTTAAAATTATGCGTAAAATCTATAAGGCTACAAAACTATAAAATTATAAAGCTACAAAACAGAGCTATAACACTATAAAGCTATTTTGGGCAGTGCAAAAACATGATGACCTTAAAACAACTTCAATGCTTTATCACGGTGGTGAAGACCGGCGGATTTTCTCATGCTGCCGAGACATTGAGTTTGACGCAGCCAACCGTCACCAAAGCCATTTCTAATTTGGAAGATACGCTGGGGGTGGCACTCTTTGATAAGCAACTGATGAGCCGCAAGCGGGATATTGCGCTGACCGAAATTGGCGCATTGGTATATGAGCAGGCGCAGACGGTGTTACAACATGTCGGCTACCTTGAGCAGACGGTGACACAATATCAGCAAATGGATCGCGGGCAGCTGCGGCTAGGGTTGTCACCGCTCGGGGGTGAGTTGTTGAGCGATGCGATTTTTGAGTTTTATCAAACCCATCGCCATATTGACCTGTCGTTGCTAGAAGATGGCGCAGAGTTGTTAAAACAAGCCTTGCTCGATGATACGCTTGATGTGTGTACCTTGATGCAACCGATTGAAGCGGACTTTGATTATATTCCGGTATGCGATTATCCCATTATGATGGTGGCACACCGGCAGCATATGGGCAATAACATCAAACAAGTGACTTTAAAATCTTTAAAAAATGCGTCGTTGATGTTGTTTGCGTCCCATTCGTCATTTACCTCAATGATTGTCGAAGAATGCCAAAAACTCGGCTTTGAACCCAATATCGTTTGCCACACCAACCAATGGCAACTATTGACAACCTTGTTGAAAAAAAACATGGGGGTGACGCTACTGCCCAAATATTACACCGATAAGCTCGATGACAAACAGCTAGTTTGTCTGCCGCTCGTCCAGCCCAATTTGACTTGGCAAATGGTGATGGCATGGCGAAAACACCGACCGCTGACCCCAGCGATGCAAGCTTGGCTAAACGTAGTACAGCGCCAAGCTAATAATACAGTTTAATAGGAAAGTTTAATCGACAGGCTATAAACAGTTGATAAACCTTTTTATAGCACCGTGTTACGGCTTCGTGTTACAGCCTTGTGTTATAGCCCCGCGTGTTAATGCTTTTTGATATATGGAATTTACCAAATGGCGTTAGACACCGCAAAATCACTGCCGTAAAATCATTCAACAATACCTCAAAAAAAAGGGAATACCTATGCTACAACAACCTGATGATCACTACACCGCACCCGCCAACCTTGGTACAGCGGTATATGCCAACAATGCCGATGCTATTGGTAACACGCCGCTGGTGCGTCTTAATCATATCATGCCGCAGGGGGTGACCGTGCTTGCCAAGATTGAGTCACGTAACCCGGCGTTTTCGGTCAAATGCCGAATCGGTGCGGGCATGGTGCAAGCCGCCGAGCAAGCAGGACTACTAAAGCCAGGTATGCAAATCATCGAGCCGACCAGCGGTAACACGGGGATTGCGCTGGCGTTTGTGGCAGCAGCCAAAGGGTATAAAATCACGCTGACCATGCCCGCCTCGATGAGTATGGAGCGTCGTAAAGTGCTGGCCGCCTTGGGCGCACACTTGGTGCTCACTGAACCTTCGCTAGGTATGAAAGGGGCGGTGGAAGCTGCGCAAGAAATCCATGACAACCATCCTGGCGAATACTTTTTGCCGCAACAGTTTGATAACCCTGCCAACCCAGACACCCATGTCAAAACCACCGCACCTGAGATTTTTAATGCCACCGCGGGTAAGGTCGATGTGCTAGTGGCAGGCGTGGGTACAGGCGGGACGATTTCAGGTATCGCCCGTTATTTCAAACAAATCAAACATCAGCCGCTTTATACTGTCGCGGTTGAGCCTGCGGAATCACCGATTATTACCCAGACGCGTGAAGGCAAACCCATTACCCCAGGTCCCCATAAAATCCAAGGGATTGGCGCTAACTTTATCCCAAAAAATCTTGCGCTTGATTTGCTTGATGAAGTCATCACAGTAACTGGCGATGATGCGATTGCATGGGCAAGACGGGCGATGACCCAAGAAGGTATTTTATGTGGTATCTCTTGCGGTGCAGCGCTGCAAGCGACGTATCAACTAGCAAGCCGCCCTGAGATGCAAGGCAAAACCATTGTGGTTATTTTGCCAGACAGTGGTGAGCGTTATTTAACCAGTGTGCTATTTGATGGCATCTTCACTGGGGAAAACTTTAATTAACAAACTTTCATGAACGATAAAAAAGGGCGTTAGTTCGCCCTTTTTTAATTTATTTTTACTTTATTTTTAATTTAAAATCGCTATAAAAATCATCGGTTAAATACCCCAAATATACTCATCAACTCATGACCCATAACGAATAACCCACAATAAATAGCCTAAGCGAATTTTTAAATCATTGCCAATCGTTCTTCTTTTCAAGTCGTTTTTATTGCCAAGCCATTGTATTTTTAGGTTATTTTGTTTCTAGGTTATTTTATAGCCAAGCCATTTTTAAGCGTTTTTGCTGACGTAATAAACGCGTCCCTAACAGCAGTGACGCCAATCCCAGCGCTGCAACCAGCGCAATCCAAAATCCTTTAGCCCCCATATCGGTATGGCGCACCAAATAGGTACCCAGCGGAATCGCCACCACCCAATAGCAAAACAAGGTGATAAACATCGGTACTGTGGTATCTTGCATACCGCGCAAAATCCCCGCAAAATTGACCTGCCAGGCATCAAATAACTGATACACGGTGGCAAACCATAACAACAGCGCGGCTTGCTGAATCACTTGGGGATTTTCACTAAAGAAAGTTGGCAGGGTTTGCCGAAAAATGGCAGTTAACAGCATGCTAATCACCGCAAATGACGTGGCTACGGCAATGCCGATGAGCTTGATGCGTTTAAGCGCTCGGTAATCTTTGGCGCCATAGCGATTTGACACCATGATGGTGAGCGCCATCGCGACTGAAAACGGGAACATGAATAACTGCGATGAAATCGTCAACGCTACCTGATGGCTTGCCACCGCGATTTCACCCAGTGGGCTGATGATAATGGAAGCTAGACTAAAGGCGCTTACTTCAAAAAAAATCGACATACCAATGGGAATACCAACCGATAATTGCTGACGCACCTGGGCAAAATCCATACCGGCAAAATTGGCAAAAAAGCGCTGGTTGGCAAAATCTGACTGGGGGCTTAAAGTCAAATAGCTTACCAACATCAATAAATTTATCCATAACGCAATCCCAGAGGCAAAACCACAGCCTGCGCCGCCCATAGCAGGAATTAGCGCAGTATCACCGAGGTTGACGCCATGAATAAACGCATAGCTGAGCGGCACATTTAAAATCAAACCAATGAGGCTAATCACCATGACCACGGTGGGATGTTTCAAGCTTTCGGTGTAGCAGCGCAGTGAGGTATATAGACAGACCGCAGGAAACCCAAAAGAGATACCAAACAAGAATTTTTGGGCGATATGCTGAATATCTTTCGGTACCTTCATCCAATCAAACAAATAATGCAGCTGATTAACCGCTACAAACCCTATAATACCGATGATAAGCGCCAGCCAAAGCGATTGTTGGGTGATAAACGGCACTTTTTGTAGTTGCTGCTGACCAATCGCTTCCCCAATCAATGGCGTGGTGGCAAGCAAAATACCAACCGCCAGCAAAAAAGTGGGCATCCAAATACCCGCGCCGATTGCCACGCCCGATAAATCTAGCGCGGAGACTTGCCCAGCGAGTAAGGTATCGACCAAGGCGAGCCCTGACTGGCAAATCTGAGTGATTAAAATAGGTAAGGTCAAGACAAATAATTGTTTGAAGTCTTGACGAGCAATAGCTGACAGCATGTAATGACCAAATATTCGTTGAAAATTCAATAAAGGCGGCAGTTTAACAGATTTTGCGGCATGATTTTTTATTGTTTAATTTGTTGTTTAACAGGTCAACACATTAACAGGTCAAAAAAGTTAGCGTTTGATTGTGATAGTATCAACATAAAAAAGCCTTTATCAAATTGTGGCAACATTTGATAAAGGCTTTTTTTCAACAATAGCTTTTAAAGCGCTTTAATCATGGCTTGATAGCCTGTGAGTTTATTGGTCGCATCAAAGGTTTGTACCACAAACGCATAATTGGCTTTGGTGGCATCCACAAACGGTGTAAAAGTAGTGCCATAGGTTAATTGGTTGGTGCGTACAAAACCCATACCGCGGTCAGTGGCTTTATCCAAGTTGATTTGGGTGACAAGCGTGCGAGCGGTGCTGGCAGGCGCAGTCCAATTGAGGTTTAGGGTACTACCTGTCCCCGTGAGGTTAACGTCTAAATTGCCGACAGTAGCAGTGAGTGGCAATACTTTAAAATCGCCATCGCCGCCTAAGGTATAGTTGACATCACAGCCGTCTTTATTGTCAGATAATTGTTTGCCAAAATCGACACCGACCTGATAACTATATTGACCATCCCAATAATCGCGATTGCTATCATAATCGCCATTAAATGGCATGCCCGCCACAGAGGTTTTTAATTCGTCAAACTGTAAAAATTTAAGGACCGTATTATCAAATTTTGCTGCTGGGTCGAGTGTGCCAGACAGCACACCACCGATCGCTTCGTCAGTTTTAATAGAGATTTTTTCTGTGGTTAAGGTGTTTGGGTCTTGGCAAGTTTTTTGTTGATAGCTCATTTGACCATACACCGAGGCGGCGTAATCATTGCCAATATCAAAATACACCACACCTAGGTCGCTATCATTGGGCTCGTTGTCGTTGTCTTCTACAAAATAGCCAACATACAACCCCCCTTTACCGCCTTCTGGGGTGATTTTGTCCAAAAAATTATCTAAGCTGTCTTCGGGCAAAAAGATACTTTGTAAAATCTCTGCCATGCTTTTTTCTTTATTGGTTAATTTATCCTCGACTTTTTTGTAGGCATCGCGCACATCCGCTGCAATATTTTTATAACTATCATTGGCGTCGTTTAGGGCATTGTCGACAGTCTCACTACCTGAGCCGCCACACGCAGATAGGGCGATGGTGAGCGCAGTTAGCATGCCTATTTTATAAGACGCTTTTTTACAAGACGCTTTTTTACAAGGCGCTTTTTTATCAGGCACTTGGCTATATGACATGATGACAATCCTTCCTTGATAATAGATGAAATAGCAATAACAAATAGCGATAAATTGTTAAATAAAATCAAAATAAAAGTTTGGGCTATGCTACCATTGTTATTTTTTAAAGTATAGCCAAATAGTAGCGATTATCATCAAAAAATTGCTGGCTATAGTGTGTTAAATTATCAATCAAATGAATTAGTTACTGATTAATGCCAAATCCAAACCTTATCCCTTTGTCGCTTTATATCCATATTCCTTGGTGTGTTAAAAAATGCCCGTATTGTGATTTTAACTCACATGAAAGCCGTACACCGATTGATTTTGTAGGCTATGTCGATGCACTGTTAGACGATTTAAAAACCCAGCTAAGCTTTGTACAAGGGCGCAAGATTGCCACCATTTTTATTGGGGGCGGGACGCCATCGCTACTGCCGATTGCGCAATATCGGCAGCTTTTTGCGGGCATCAATGCTCAGTTAACACTCACTCACGATTGTGAAATCACCATGGAAGCCAATCCTGCTACCGTGGAGCATGCGCCATTTCATGAGTATCTAGCGGTGGGTATCAATCGGTTGTCGCTTGGTGTACAAAGTTTTCAAACCCAAAAACTTGCTGCCTTGGGGCGGATTCATAACCCGCAGCAAGCGCTTTTAGCTATTGTCAATGCCCAGCAAGCAGGGTTTAAAAAGTTAAATGTCGACTTGATGCATGGCTTGCCCAACCAAACACTGACAGACGCCTTGAGCGATTTGCAGCAAGCGATTGATTTGGGGGTTTCGCATATTTCGTGGTATCAGCTCACCATTGAGCCCAATACCGTGTTTTATCGCAATACGCCGATTTTGCCCGATGACGAGATATTGGTGGATATTTTTGAGCAAGGCGCTCAGCTTTTGCAAGCCAATGGGTTTGTGCAATACGAAGTGTCGGCGTGGTCAAGGCAGGCGGATTTTCAGCCCAGTCAGCATAATCTCAATTATTGGCAGTTTGGCGATTATCTAGCAATTGGGGCAGGCGCGCATGGTAAAGTCACGCGGCCTGATGGCATTTACCGGTTTAGCAAATCCCGCTTACCAAAAGATTATAGGGTTAATCAGTCGGCGATAGGTTGGCAAGCCATCGAGCCGTCTGATTTACCGTTTGAATTTATGATGAATGGGCTGCGGCTAAAAAATGGGGTGCCCAAACAGTTTTGGACACAGAGAACAGGCTTGGCATGGTCAGTCATTGAGCCGCAATTGATAAAACTACACAATCGGGGTTTGGTTGAGTTAAGCGGTGACCATATCCACTGCACAGCGCAGGGATTTTTATTTTTAAACCAAGTGTTGCAAGAATTTTTACCCGATGACTAACGCTTCGACTGCACATTTGATTGAATTTATGCGCCGCAGCCTTATTTAAGCGTCAATCAATTAAAAAAAGAGAGTGATATGTTTACCGATACCCATGCGCATTTAAACCGTTTGGATTTAGAAAAATATCAAGGTGATATCTGTCAAGCCTTACAAGTCGCCAAGGATGCCAATGTGCAGCGGATTATGGCGATTATGTGTGAGCTCGATGAATACGATACTATTTATGAGATTATCAATACGAAAATTGACGGGCTAACGTTGGGGATGAGTGTGGGCGTGCATCCCTGCGAAGACATCGCCATGCTAAAAAGTGCAACGGTCGAGACACTCGTTGAAATGGCAAATCAGCCGCATGTTTGGGCGATTGGCGAGACCGGGCTTGATTATTATTGGTCAACAGAAAACAGCATAGAACAAAAAGCCAGCTTTGCCCGCCATATCCATGCCAGTCAACATCTAAAAAAACCTATTATCGTTCATACCCGTGAGGCGAAACACGATACATTGGATTTATTAAAAGCAGAAAAAGCCGAGCATGGCATTATTCATTGCTTTACGGAAGATTATGAGACCGCCAAAAAAGCCTTGGACTTGGGTTTTTATATTTCTTTATCAGGGATTGTGACCTTTAAAAACGCCACTGAATTACAAGCAGTGGCGAAAAAACTGCCTAAAGATCGCATTTTGATTGAAACCGACAGCCCATATCTTGCGCCCGTGCCCAAACGCGGCAAATCTAATGAGCCTGCTTTTGTGCCCTATGTGGCGGATTTTCTCGCCAAGCATTATGACATGCCAGTGGATGAGTTCGCGCACTTAACCCATCAAAATTTTGACGCATTATTACATCAATACGCTTAAAAATAGTTAACGAAATCTTTATACTTTATTAAGTAGGTAATAAAATTTATGTGATAAAACATTTGGCAATGACTCATCAGTCATGTATCATACGTAGCAACCTTGCTCTTATGTTACTAAGTGAGGTTGCTAAGCTAGGTACTATGCAAGGTTATTAAGGAAAGTTACTAAGCGAGCATTTTTTTATCATTTATTTTTTATCGTTTAACAGTTGTGCGTAGAGGGGTTGATGTAACGGGTCTCGTCAACAATAGGGGCTACTAGAACAGACTGATGGAGTAATCAATGAGTCGTCAACAACAATTCAAAAATCGTGAAGAAGTGATATTAGCAGTTGCCGAGCAGTTGCTATTAGAGTCTGGGGAAGGCGATATCACGCTAGATAGTTTAGCCGAGCAGCTAGACCTAGCCAAAGGTACGCTATACAAGCATTTTACCAGCAAAGATGAATTGTTTTTACGCATCATTATCCGTCATGAGCAACAACTACTTGCGCTAAGCGAAGTCGGCGATTGTCCTGCCGCAGGCGTGGCACGTCTTACGCTGTTTCAACTGATCAATCCGCAAAAAGCCATATTACTCAACCAAATCGAAGAGCGCTTAGCCAATTCTGCGGTAGGGCTTAATAAGCTTTTTTCACAGTTGTATGAAATTCGCCGTGAACGCATGAAGCGATTAATCAATACCACGGCTGAATACCTGCAATCGCTACACAGTACCATGAGTACCCGAGACTATCTGTCAACCATTTGGGCGATGGGTCAAGGCGGTGCAGGACTGCTGAATTCTAGTTTTTACCAACGCTATCTCGGTCGCCGCGATACTTTACGTTTTGCCTTGGTTCAGCATATTTTAGATATTCCCAAGCAATACCCTGCTGCGGTACAATCAGTCGATGCGCCTACTGGAGCGAGTCAGTCAAACGCTTCTACTCATACGGCAAATTTACAGACTGAATCAAGCCTGACGCCGCGCAATGTCAAATAGTAGATGTCAAAGAATACTAGTTAACTATCATCACCCACGGTTAAGCTTTGTAAACTATCCTTGTTTTGTCTGAGCGCATGACGATGCTATTGCTGTTTGGTCGGTCTTGTAAAACTTTCACTCCCGCACCCAGTGCAATGGGTGGGCAACAAGGTTTTACCTTAATTGAAATCATGGTGGTCATCGTCATTTTGTCTATTTTTGCTGGGATGATGAGTTTATCGGTAGGGGGTAGTGAAAATCGTAGAAATACGGCATTTTATGAGCGTCTGACCAGTAATCTTGATTATGTACGCTTGTTATCAACAGAACGCATGCAGCCCTATGGGCTGGCAATCAAACTGCCACAAAATGACGCGCCCAATCAGCTGGTGGTGGTTAAATTAGAAAACGCCTTTACCCATTCTCAAAATGCTGTTCGCAGTGCCAATGCCGCAGCAACCTCGCAACCTGCGCCACCACAATGGGTGATAGAAAAACAAATCGCACCGCTGGATGTGCCAGACAACCTTGACGTCAAAATCCGCCCACTGGATAACCCGTTTAATACCACCGCCGCCCAAAATACCCAACCTGCCGCCAACTGGTTGAGCGGCAACGAAGCACCGCCTGTGGTGTGGTTTGGGACAGGCGAGGCGACACCGGTACAAATCAGCATCCAAAAAACCAATGCCGACAAACAAACCTTTGCGGTTGGTAATCCTATCATCGTCAACCAAGCTGGGGCAATCGAGGTGGCAAAATGACTGTGGCTTCCTTAAGTAGACTGACTATCAGACAGCATCAGCAAGGATTTACGTTACTTGAAGTCATGGTGGCATTAGCGATTTTGGCGGTGGTTGCGATATCAGCCAGCCAAGCCAGTCGCAGTTATGTGCAATCCGTGGATAACATGAAAACACGAACCTTTGGCTATTATGTGGCGCAAAACACGCTGGCAGAATTACGCCTACAAAAAACTTGGCTTGCGGCATCCGATACGCGGCAAATCACCTCGCAAGGCCGTCAATGGCAAGTGGTTATCTCACCGCAAACCATACAAACCAGTCAAGGCTTTGTCCAACCTATTCATATTCGCGTCGCGCCTATTGTTGATGGCAGCGCAAAAAAAGACGTGGTGGATATTGATGCGGTGTTGGTAAAGGATATGGGGACAACGCCGTGAGCCCTTTTTCTCTTCATTCCTCGGCTGCAACAGCAGCGCATAAAACATCCCAGCAAGGCTTTACCTTAATCGAACTGATGATTGCATTGGTGATTTTTGCGATGCTGGCATTGGCGGGATGGCAGATTATGGATAGTCTGACCAAAAGTCGCGAGCGCGGCTACCAACATCAAAAATCATTATCACAGCTTGATTATGCTTATTTACAGCTGTCGCAAGATTTGGCACAAACCAGCAATTATGTGGGGGTGCCAATCCTGTCAGCGACTGACAATAATACGGCATCGACCAATAGTGCCGCTATGACACCAACTTTCGTCTTAAATGCGTCACAAATAAGTTTTATCCGTTTTGCCGCGCCCGATCCACGTTATCAGCCGTCACCTATGCTAGCAAAAATACAATATTCGGTCGCAGGGGAAACGCTGACAAAACGGCGTTTTTACCAGTTAGACGACAACAATGAAACCCCTGCAACCAGTGTGTTATTGACAGGTATCAAAGATGCCAGTTGGCGAGCATTGACGCCTGATGTGGTGAGTGTTTTTCCAGATGAAGCCACGCTGCAAAAGGTACAGCAAATACAAGCGCAAAAAAAGACCAATCAAACGGCCAATGCTTCAACCAATCCGATTCCCAACCCGCCTGATAACGCAACAGATCAAAATGGCAATTTGCAAAACAGTATAGATTTAACGCCTTATCAGCAGTTACCACGCGGCATCGAGCTTAATTTTAGTTACCAAGGCGAGCCGATTACTTGGCGATTTGCATTACCCAGTACCCCGCCAAACGCGCCAAACCCATAATTCAATCAAATTTTAGCAAATACACCATGCCAACAAACGCCAATCCGTCTAAAATTTTTGCAAATGTTGCCATAGCAAACCCGCCATATCGACATGGGCAACAAGGGATGGCACTCCTGACTATTTTGTTGTTGGTGGTGGCGATTACCATCGTGGCAGGCAGTATGCTTGCCAATCAAAAAGTGATGATTCGAGAATTTGAGCTGACCAAAGGTCAAGGGCAGCTTAAAGAATATGCCTTGGCAGGCGAAGCTATGGCGACCAATTTGATTGCGCAAGACAGCCAAGTCAACCAAGTCGATAGTTTAACAGAGGCTTGGGCAAAACCGCTGGCAGAGCAAACCATGAATCAAGCCAAAATCAGTATTAAAATTGACGATGATGCCAGCCGTTTTAATATTAACAACCTGTATCACGATGGCAAAGTGGATGATACGGCACTGGTATTCTTTCAGGCGCTGTTACAAACCAATGGCTTATCGCCCAATATTGCGATGGCGGTGCTCGATTGGCAAGACCCAGACAGTGACACCCGTGCCGACGGTGGCGCAGAAGCAGCGTATTATCAAAGTACGGGCAAAAAAATGGCGATGGGTATTGCCAACCAGCCTTTTATCTCAATCAATGAATTGCAACATGTGCGCGGGATGGATAGCGAAGGATTGCAAAAATTAGCGCCGTATCTGACCGCAGTGCCATACTATCTGCCCATGAATATCAACACGGTGAAGCCCGAACTATTAACCATACTAGTGAATTCACCCACCGCAACCAGCGGCAACCATCCGCAAGGCTCAAACCGTTCGGACAGTGATGGCAACCCACAATCTGGACAAGACACTAGCGCAGCTTCAAATGTGGCGGCTACCCACCAAATCGACGATACGGCAATTATCAATTGGGCAAATGCCCGAGAAAACAACCTACCGGTGCAAAACTTGACTCAATTGTGGGCGGTGCCAAGTTTTGCCCAGATTGACGAGCGCAACAAAGCACGCATCGCCAAGCTGTTAGCCACCCAAAGTCAAAGTTTTCACGTCGTTGTCAGTGTCAAAAGTGACGACAAGCAGCTTTTTTTGCATAGCCAAATCGCTAAGATTTTACCCAAAGCTGACAATGACCCAGCAGCTGCTTCTGGTGTGTCAGCGACACCCATCCCAGCACCAGCCAATACGCAAAATAACACGCAAAATAACACGCCGCCACAAATCATCACTTACAACCGCCAATTTTTACCCTTTGCCCAATAACGCAGCACAGAAATAAATTGGCTTCAACATTCTCAGTTATTTTATGTTTATTTTAATCAGTTATTTGTTGCTGGCGTATTCTAGGGTAAAATAAGGGGTTTTTCTTGGGCGTTGTTGAATGACAATGGGGCAGAAAACGGGCACAAAAGCGTTGTCAACACAACGGATACAGATGTAACCTAGATGTAACCTAGACGCATAAATTGGATGAATAAATTGGGTGAATATAGATGAATGTAATCGAGCGCTATTTTGGCATAGATGGCCGCAATACAACGATAAAAACTGAAATTCTGGCAGGTCTGACAACCTTTTTGACCATGGCTTATATTATCTTTGTCAATCCCGACATGCTGGCAAAGGCCGGGATGGATAAAGGGGCAGTATTTGTGGCGACGTGTCTAGCCTCAGCGCTGGGCTGTTTTTTAATGGGATTGATTGCGCGTTTGCCCGTGGCATTGGCACCTGGCATGGGTCTAAATGCGTTTTTTACCTTTACCGTTGTCTTGGGGATGGGTAAAAGTTGGCAAGTGGCGTTGGGGGCGGTGTTTATTTCAGGCTTGCTCTTTGTGCTGATTAGTGCCTTTAAACTGCGTGAATGGATTATCAACGCGATTCCCTATACCCTTAAACAAGGTATCGTGGCAGGGATTGGGGCGTTTTTAGCGTTTATTGCGCTTAAAAGTTCGGGCATCATCGTGGCGAGTCCCGCCACGTTTGTGACGATGGGCAAACTCACCGATTTTGGTCCTGCGATGGCGATTTTAAGTTTTTTTCTGATTGTCGTATTTGTGCAGCGTAAAGTCCCTGCGGCAGTGATGTTGTCAATTTTAATTGTGACGGTGATTAGCTTGTTGGCAGGGGAAAGCCATTATTCAGGGATTGTGTCAATGCCGCCATCGATTGCACCGACCTTTATGCAGTTAGATATTGCAGGTGCGCTTGATGTGAGTATGGTTAGCGTGATTTTTGCCTTTTTATTCGTGGTGTTATTTGATACATCAGGCACATTAATCGGTGTGACCAAAAAAGCGGGGTTAATGTCTAGCGATGGTCAAATCCCGAACCTAGGTAAAGCCTTGTTTGCTGACTCAACGGCGGCTGTGGCAGGGTCATTGCTAGGTACTTCATCGGTAACGAGTTATGTAGAAAGCACAGCTGGCGTGGCAGCAGGTGGACGCACCGGTTTGACCGCGATTGTAGTGGGTGTGTTATTTTTATTGGCGTTATTTTTTGCCCCATTGGCTGGGATGATTCCTGCATATGCAACAGCAGGAGCGATTTTTTATGTCGCGGTATTGATGTTATTTACGCTGCGTGAGATTGATTGGGATGACTTGACAGAAGCGTCACCTGTCGCGGTAGTGCTGCTGTTGACGCCGCTTACCTTCTCAATTGCGGATGGGATCGCGTTAGGTTTTATCACCTATACCATTGCCAAATTGGTGAGTGGACGTTATAAAGAAGTTAGCCCTGCGGTTTGGGTGTTAACGGTGATTTTATTGGCAAAATTGATTTTTTTAAGTTAATCAATGGCTAAGCAAAAAAAACCATCTAACCGAATTGGGTTAGATGGTTTTTTTATTAAATTTTGGTCCAGAGTACCGCTGTCTATGTGAACCCATGAACTGTAACGTTCAGGGTGGGTATGGCAACCACTCTTAAGGCTTCCTGAATCATCGCAGCGTAGCTGGATGCAGGCTTGCACAACAAGTGAAAAGAACGCATACCCTTATATAAATTATCAGCTCAGGTAAAACCATAAACTGGCGAATACCCCAGATGCACTCATTGTAGCAGATTACCTAAGATGATGCAAAAGCTCGCTCGTTAATTCAATGATTGATTAAATTAATCACACTTGACGGTCAAAATACCATTAAAACCTTCAAAACACATCACAAGGTTTTTTGTTCTCATCATATTGCTTAGCAGTTAACAGTTAACAGGCTTAGCAGCTAACAGGCTTTGCAGTTAACAGAATGACGCAAAATCTGGGTTAAAGAGATGGAGCGAGCTATGCTATAATTTTCAAAATTTTTTTAATACTAGTTTTGTATTTCCTTATTTTAGCTTTTCTAGAGGCAACAATGAATCAAGCGTCTAACTCGGTTAACCATCAATCGACGGTTAAAAAAATCCCTCATGTGTTGATGATTTTAGATGGTTTTGGACATCGCGAAGATCAGCGTGATAATGCGATTGCCGCGGCGCACACCCCAAACCTTGATTATTTGTATCAGCATTATCCCCATGGTTTGATTTCAGGGTCAGGTGAAGACGTGGGTTTACCCGCAGGGCAGTTTGGTAACTCTGAAGTCGGGCATATGAATTTGGGGGCAGGTCGTATTTTGTATCAAGACTCTACCCGTATTCATAAAGAAATCCGCGAACAGCAATTTTTTAGCAACCCTGCATTAACCAAAGCGGTAAAGCTTGCCAATGACCGACAAGCCAATGTGCATATCATGGGATTGTTATCCGATGGCGGGGTTCATTCGCATCAAGATCATATTGTCGCGATGGTGGAGCTGGCATTGCAGCAGGGTGCAAAGCAGGTCTTTATCCATACATTTTTGGACGGTCGTGATACGCCACCTAAAAGTGCGGACAATTATGTCGCACAATTAGAACAAGCACTTGCCACGCTTAATGAGCGATATGAAGGCACGGCTTATTTGGTCAGTCTCATTGGTCGCTACTTTGCGATGGATCGGGATAAACGTTGGGATCGGGTACAGCAAGCGTATGATTTGCTGACCCAAGCCAAAGCAGAACGGGTAGTACAATCAGGTGCTGAAGCGATTAGCGCAGCGTATGGCGCAGGCGAAAGTGACGAGTTTGTCAAACCGACTTGGGTGCGTTATGCTAACCAAAACGCTGACTTTGGGACTATCCAAGACAATGACAGTGTGATTTTTATGAATTTTCGTGCCGACCGTGCCCGCGAAATCAGCCAAGCATTGGTGTCCGCTGATTTTGATGGCTTTACGCGTGAAAAACTGCCAACGCTGTCAAAATTTGTGATGCTGACCAAATACTCCGATGAATTACAAAACAATGGCGTGACCAGTATTGCCTTTGAACCGACATCGCTAACCAACACATTGGGCGAGTATTTGCAAGCGCAAGGCAAAACCCAACTGCGTATTGCTGAAACTGAAAAATATGCCCACGTGACTTTCTTTTTTAGTGGTGGACGCGAAGTAGAGTTTGAAGGGGAGCAGCGGATTTTGGTCAATTCGCCTTCGGTTGCTACTTATGATTTACAACCTGAAATGAGTGCGCCAGAAGTCACTGAAAAATTGACCAATGCCATCAATTCCGGTGCGTATGATGTACTGATTGTGAATTATGCCAATGGCGATATGGTAGGGCACACAGGTGTGTTTGATGCCGCTGTCAAAGCCGTCGAAACGTTGGATAACTGTGTGAAAATCATTGCCGATTGTGTGATTGCCAATCATGGGCATTTACTGATTACCGCTGACCATGGCAATGTCGAACAAATGCAGGATTATGATAGCGGACAGGTACACACCCAGCACACCACAGAGCTAGTACCATTTATTTATGTCAATGAGCAAGCGCCTGATACCGTGCACATTCGCACGGGTGGTAAGCTATCAGATGTGGCGCCAACATTATTGGACTTAATGCACCTTGCCAAACCTGCCGAAATGACAGGTGAAAGCTTAATCGTAGCAAACTAACAGTTAATGGGTGCAATTATCGTATGGTAACGCAGCGTTTCAAACCACTATCTAACCCTACTTTCAAAAGACATGTTATCGTGCTGGCATTGTGGGGGATAGGTTCATTGAGTTATGCTGCTAGCCGACCGACTGTCAGTGCGCCTGTCAAACCACCTGTCAAATCTGCTGCCTCAGTTGCGGCAAAAACCAATAAAACGGCATTAACACCTGCAATCACTCAGGCGATTGCGGGTGTCAATCCTACTGCCGTACCTATCAGTGTGGTGAATATACCTAATGGCGCTGATGACGACAATTTGACGGATGATGGCGCTGATGATGGCGGGGAAGTGGATATTACGTCAACCACGCCTATGGTGACTAATCCCGCCACTCAGCCCATCGCGCCAGCCTCTGGGCAAATCCAGCAAGTGGCGTTGGGGGCAGTATCACCCGTCACGGTTGAAAAATTTGTCAAAATGATTGATATCATCCGTCAAAACTATGTGACGAATGTCGATGATGAATCGCTGTTTGCCAATGCGATGGCAGGCACTTTAGCTGCGCTCGATCCTTATTCTGAATATCTGGATGCAAACGCGTTTGAAAACTTAAGGTTATTTACCGAAGGCGATATTGGCAGTATTGGCGTGAGTGTCAGTTTTCATGCCGATGTAGATAGCTGGGTGTTTGATGACGTGCTGCCCAACTCGCCTGCTGCAAAAGCGGGTATTCAGCGCGGCAATTATTTGCATCAAATCAATGATAATAAGTTAGACAGCACGCGAACCTCGCAAGACGTCGATCAGCTGCTGACAGGCATCGCAGGGACAACGGCTCGCTTGTTAGTCTCGGATAAAGGTCGTCGTAAACATCTGGTGGTGGTGCAAAGAACTTTAGTACAACAACAAGCCATGAGTACCAACATCATTAATGGTGTTGCGGTGGTGCAAATCCCCGTATTTCAGAACAATACCCAGCAGCAATTTTTAATGGCACTCACCAAATTAAATCAGCCGTTTAGCGTGCTGGTACTCGATTTGCGCAATAACCCAGGTGGCGTGTTGTCAGCTGCCAATGATATCGCGAGTTTATTTATGAACGATAAAGTGGTGGTGCAGATTAAAAATCGGCAAGGCATACAAGAGGTGATGCGCACGCACGGCACAGCCCAATTTGCGGATTTACCGCTGGTGGTGTTGCAAAATCGTTATTCCGCTTCGGCGGCTGAAGTATTAGCCAGTGCGCTACAAAACAACCAACGTGCCAAGGTTTATGGCGAAACTAGCTATGGTAAAGGCTCTATCCAAAGCATTGTACCCATCAATGATAACGAAGCAGTAAAGCTAACGGTCGCTCATTATTACTCAAGTAAAGGTGAGAAAATTGATGGCGTAGGCGTCAAACCCGATGTGACTTTGACTGGGGCAGAAACGGGTTGGCAAGATCAGGTATTAGCGGATTTGCAAACCACCAAACGAAGCAACCAATTTTTACTTAAACCTACGCCAACGCCCCAGTCTTTTTAAGCTAATCACCTAAGCCGTCACCCAATAATATCTCATATTTATCATCGGGTGGAATTTATTTTACAATTCATCTTCCATAAAAAATTGCGGATCGACGGCATCCAAATCGCGCATATCAAGTTTGGTATATTGTTTTTTGCAGAAATTTGGATCCAATTTGCACATCGCACTTTGCAATTCATCAAGGCGCGCTTCAGACTGGCGAATGTGCTCGAGCATTTTGATAAAAGTCATTGCCACCGGGTCTTGGGTGTTGGGGTCAATCCCATATTGATGAAAAACGCCCGCTTGCTGTAGCTTAATTTTATTGCAATCTTCCTCATTGGTAGCGGAAGTATTAATAGAGGTTTGTCCAACCGCATTCATCTGCCCAGCATCGGTTGATTTTTCGATGACGGTTTTTTCGATATAGTCGTCAGCTGGAGTTACCCCATTATTTGCTAAGCTATCAAGCCCCATTTGCTCCGCTTTGGCTTTATCATGAATCAGACGCGCGGCGCCGCCTACCATGGTCGCACCGGCAGGCACTTCTTTGACAACGACAGCATTGGAGCCGATTTTGGCATATTTACCCACGGTAAAGCCGCCTAATACTTTGGCACCTGCACCGACAACCACGCCATCTTCCAGCGTGGGATGGCGTTTGCCTTCATTTAATGATACCCCACCCAGCGTGACGCCGTGATACAAGGTGACGTCATCACCGATTTCAGCGGTTTCACCAATGACCACGCCCATGCCATGGTCAATAAAGAATCGCCGCCCAATTTTTGCTGCAGGGTGAATTTCAATCCCGGTCAAAAATCGATTGCCAAAGGATACAAACCGTGCCAAGCCTTTGTTATTGTGTTGCCACATACTGTGAGCGACGCGGTGAATCAATAGCGCATGGACGCCAGGATAAGTCAACAGCACTTCAAGCGTGTTACGTGCCGCAGGGTCACGGTCAAACACCGCTTGGATATCCTCTTGTAATTCTGCTTTGATGGTCTGGGTTTTTTTGGATAAATTTTGGATGACGGACAACATACTGACTACCGATTTTATAAAAATTTTAAGTGATTATGATATCACGAACTCATTAAGCTACGCTATGATTGGCTATGATTGCAATACTGTTGTCGCATCACGGCGAGAGTTAGGTCGATGCATCAAGGGTTTTTCAATATAGTTGTAGCTTATAACAGCAAACATAACAACCAATACCAACACTAGCGGGTACGTCCACACATAAGCGGTCATCGATTGGCTAAAGTCATACAAGTGTAATAAGTTAAACCATACATACATGATCAAACCATGGGTCAGATACAAGCTATAACTTAATTCACCCAAGACCTTTAGACCTTGTTGGTATAACACGCCAAAATACGTAAAACCGTTGGCGATAAAACAAAACAGTAAGCCACAAAGTAGCATTTGCCAATAAGAATACGCCGATGTTGCAAATAAAATAAACAGGGTGAGTAGGCATAAAGCGATGGAAATAAGTGTAGGAAATTTTGCCAATAAATTTTTAAAAAAATCTTCCAACCAAACCGCAAAAAAAGCCAACAAAAATAACCAATATAGCTTGATAATAGTATGTGTGAAAACGTAATACAACACAGGCAAACTTATCATCAGCATCGTGATATTTTGCCAATGGCTTAGTTGTTTGGGATGCACCAATAAAAATAGTAACGGTAAGCTAAAATAAAAACCCCACTCATAAAGCAGCGTCCAAGCCGCGCCTGCGACCAGCGGCCAAGCGTAAAAATCTTTAAGCGATTGATTGTTAAAGCTTAGCCAGCGCAGCGTCCATTGCTGCCACTCAGACAGGGGTAACGGCGGATGTTGCTGGGTGAAATAGATAGCGACGATACAAATGCCCAAAAATAAATACAGCGGCACAATGCGCTGCAGCCGAGAGCGATAAAGGTATTGCCAATTCATCCGCGGCTGTTTGAGCTTACCAAAAAATAAATATCCGGTGATTAAAAAAAATAGCGATACCGGCACACTACCCAAGTTGGTAAAAAAATCAATATTGGGTGACTGCCAGCGCCCCGTCGTTTGAAAGAAATAATTTTTAAAAAAGTGATGAGTAAACACCGATAACGCTAAAATGCCACGGATACCATCTAATGGGGAATGGCGATGGCTGGCATCAAACCCCCCAATCATCCGTTGGGGGAGTTGATTGAGTAGCCAAGTGACAAGCGTTAAGCTCAGCACAAACACAACAGCAAGCAAAACAGTGGCAGACATAAAATTTGAGCGCTTAACGGGTTAATAATTTATCGTTTGAGTAATGCTTTATTGTTTGAGTAATTTTGCGATGGTGGCTTGCAATAACTGATATTCTTTGATATCAAGCTGTAACCTACTAAGAAGTCGATTAATACGCTGAGGCATCACTTTAGATTGGGCGGGATTGTAAATATCTAAATTCTCCAGCAATGTCAACAGCCTATTTTCTAGCTGTAAACGCTGCTCATTTGAGATAGGCGGCTCATCCCACTGCTGGCGAAAAGTCAAATCAATGGATTTTTCAGCCGCTGTTTTTGCCGTCAATGATAATTCGGCAGTTTCGTAAAAAACGCTGGCAATCACTTGAACCGCAGCCGCCACATTTAACACCCCATACTCAGCATTGGCAGGAATTTGAATATGGTAGTCAGCCAATTGCAGCTCTTCATTTGTTAAACCGCGATCTTCACGACCAAACACAATGGCAAGTTGCCAATTAGGATGCGCAGAATCTATCATTACATCGCCAAGGTTTTGAAAATTAGTGACCATCAATTCAGCCGCTTGGCGGGGCGATAATACGGGTCTTGGAATATGGCGTTGGCGACTACTGGTAGCTATTACCCAGTGGCAATCTTGCAGGGCTTGCTCCAGGGTGTCACAAATGGTCACAGCGTCTAAAATTGCTTTGGCACCTGCGGCATGGGCATAGGCATCTTCGTCAATCGGTAGTTTGGGCGCTACCACCGTGAGCTGTGTTAGTCCCATGGTGTGCATGGCGCGGGCGGCAGAGCCGATATTGGCAGGCAAGGTGGTATTTACCATCACAATGCGAATACCGGCTAAAAATGCCGCAAGGGTTGAGAAGGGTTGCTGGGAAGCGTTAGTGTCAGTCGTTACCATGGGTTGTCAAATTTTAGCCAGTCGTTACGCAATAAGCGATTGTATTTGGTCATTCACTGCATGGCATTCCGCTTTGATTTCTTCAATCAATTGTTCATGTTGATTGATATGACCCGTGCGGCAGATTTCTTGCAGTTTATAACAAAGTTCGGTCAGCTCGGTAGCGCCAAGGTTAGAGCTAGCGCCTTTTAAGCCGTGCGCTGCATTATACCCCAAACGGTTGTCTAAGTTGGCATACGCTTTCTCCATTTCCGATAAACGTTGTAAACTATCTTGCATATAAGTATGAATCAAATCGACAAAATCTTCGTCAAGTAACGCTCTTAATTCTTCAAACTGGGGTAGGCTGATATGGGATGGCTGAGTCATATGAGTTTCCTGTTGATGGGACATTGAATAAAACATCATTGATTAAATTTGATTGGCTTATTTTAGCCCATATCTCATTGAATTTTATCAAAACTTTGATGAAAGTCAGTTTAAGGGAGACAAACGTTTATCGCAGGATGAGTTCATCAGCCAAATTCACCAAAATCAGACACTAACTAAAATGTAAATGCAAATCTTCCTCATTGACCAAGCTTTTGAGTTTGTCAAAATTCTCTTCTGTCGGCACAATTTGCCAATGCGTTGGCATATTAAGATGGGCAATCGCATAGTCATTATATACACATAGGTTAATCGGTACCCCTAACTGACCCGATTGAGCCAATGCATTGGCGGGCTGATTGTCCGCAAATTGGGCATTGTCGGCCGGGTGATTCAACTGATGCGATAGATAGTGAATTGTTGAGTTATTGGCTGTCGCTAACAATTGCTGTATTTGTTCAAACAATGCCATATCATGACCTGCAATTTTGATGCTGATTTTTTTGAGCCAGCGTTTGCGCGCATCGGTTAAGGTCATTACCTCTTGTAGGCTGGCATAAAACGTGCCATCGCGTTCACGAATAGCGCCGTCGATGATCACCACGGTTTCCACTTTAAGCTTGTCTTTGACGCGGGCAAAGCGCTCGGCATAACAACTCACTTCGATACGACCTGTGCCATCATCTAAGGTAATCACTGAGCGATTACCAAAGTTTGCCACATCAAGTATCAAGCCTGCAAAAAATACGGTTTCGCCATAACTGGTTTCGCTTAAATCGCCCAATGTCTTTGGCGTATAGCGTTTTAACTCATCGCGATAACTATCAATCGGGTGACCGGTGAGATAAAGTCCTAGCGTATCTTTTTCACCTTTTAAGCGCTCAGCATCTGTCCAGACAGGCTCACGGGGCAATGGGGGTGGCGCAGTGACTTCTTGTATATCGCTAAATAAATCAATCATCCCTAGGCTGTCATTGCTGCGCTGTTGCTCGGCTGCTTGTACCGCTTTTGGCAATTCGGCAAGTAACGCGCCACGGATGTGGTAAGCTTCATCCGCAGGCAAATCAGGTCGTAACTTTGGCGCAAAACTATCAAAACAGCCTGCTTTAACCAATGCTTCAAGGGTGCGTTTATTGACTTTTCGCGTGTCAACACGGCGGCAAAAATCATACAAATCGGTAAACTCACCGCCCGCGTTTCGCGCTTCCACGATAGACTCTACGGCACCTTCACCCACGCCTTTGATACCGCCTAACCCATACACAATGGTCGTCGGGTTAATCGGCACAAATGCCCAATTGGAGTGGTTAACACTGGGGTTTTCTACTTTTAAACCAAAATTTTCGCGGCAATCATTGATAAAAAACACCACGCCATCGGTATTATTCATATCCGAGGTGATGACCGCCGCCATAAATTCGGCAGGGTAGTAGTGTTTTAAATAGGCGGTTTGATAGGCTAACACGCCGTATGCCGCTGAGTGTGATTTGTTAAACCCGTAGCCGGCAAATTTTTCCATCAAATCAAACACGCCGCCTGCAAGTTTATCATCGATGCCTTGATCAATTGCCCCTTCCACAAAAATACTGCGCTGTTTTGCCATTTCTTCGGGTTTTTTCTTACCCATCGCGCGGCGTAGCATATCGGCACCGCCTAGACTATAGCCTGCCATTGCTTGCGAGATTTGCATCACCTGTTCTTGATAGACAATCACCCCATAGGTATTTTCCAATATCGGCTCAAGTCGGTCATGGTCATAGATGACCTCTTCGCGGCCGTGTTTACGGTCAATGTACATATCGACCATCCCGGCATCTAGTGGACCCGGGCGGTACAGCGCACACATAGCGATGACGTCTTCAATATTGGTCGGTTTAAGCTTGGCCAAATATTTTTTCATGCCGATACTTTCAAGCTGGAATACAGCGGTGGTATGGGCATCTTGTAGCAGCGTATAGGTGGGCTTATCGTCTAAGGGCAAAGTCTCAAGATCAAGCGGTGGCTGTTGCTCTTTAGCGCGGCGTGCATTGATATTTTTTACTGCCGCATTAATCACCGTTAGGTTTCGTAGACCCAAAAAGTCAAATTTTACCAAGCCAACTGCTTCCACATCGTCTTTATCAAACTGACTGACGGGATGACCCTCTTCATCACAATAGATTGCGCTATAATCAGTGATTTTGGTCGGCGCGATAAGTACGCCTCCTGCATGTTTACCAACGCCGCGGGTAATCCCTTCGAGCCGTACCGCCATTTCCCAAATCTCATTGGCATCTTCATAATCCATATTGTCAGGATTGTTAAGCAAATCTTTGAGCTGTGGTTCGGCTTCAACCGCTTCAGCGAGCGAAATACCTGGGGTTTTGGGGATGAGTTTGGAGATTTTATCAGCAAGCCCGTATGATTTACCTTGAACGCGCGCGACATCACGCACCACCGCTTTTGCCGCCATCGTACCAAAGGTGATGATTTGGGATACCGCTTCTCGTCCGTATTTTTGCGCCACATAATCAATGACGCGGTCGCGACCTTCGATACAAAAATCGACGTCAAAGTCTGGCATGGATACCCGCTCAGGGTTCAAAAACCGTTCAAACAGTAGGTCATATTCTAGCGGGTCTAAGTCAGTGATATTGAGCGAATACGCCACTAATGACCCCGCGCCTGAGCCACGACCAGGACCTACAGGGACATCATTGGCTTTTGACCAACGGATAAAGTCCATCACGATTAAGAAATAACCGGGGAAACCCATATTCAAAATCGTCGTGAGTTCAAACTCCAAACGCGCATCATACGGCTTGCGTTTTTCTACCCAGCTGTCGTCGCGTTTTTCGATGGGGTAGAGTTTTTCAAGGCGTTTTTCTAGACCTTCTTGGGCGGTGCGTCGGAAAAAGGTTTCAATGGTATCGCCTTCGGGAATGGGGAATTCGGGTAAATCGTGATGACCCATAGGAATAATGACGTTACAGCGTTTTGCCAAATCCAAGGTGTTGTTAATCACCTCTGGCATGTCACTGAACAGGGCAGTCATCTCATTTTGGGTTTTTAAATACTGCTCAGAGGAATAATCACGCGGGCGATTGGGGTCGGCAAGCACTTGCGAATTGGCGATACACACCCGTGCTTCATGCGCTTCAAAATCATCTTCTGTTAAAAAACGCACGTCATTATGGGCAATGATAGGCACATCAAAGGCATTTGACATGCGAATGGCTTGCTCGATGAAACGGTCTTCGTTGGCGCGTTGGGTGCGTTTAATGGCAAAATAGACACGATCGGCAAATGTGGTTTGCCATTGTTGTAGTAGGCTATCGGCTTTTTCTGGGTGACCTGATAACATGGCTTGACCGACATCTGATTTTTCGGTGAACAGTACAATCACGCCTTCACTGCGCTCAAAAATCCAGTCACGCTGAATAATCGGTTTGCCCATTACTTGACCATCGACAAAACCTTTTGACACGATATTGGTCAAATTCTTGTAGCCGACTTGGTTGTTGGCAAGTAGCGTTACTGTCGTACTATCATTTTCAAGCCAGACTTCAGAGCCAATAATTGGCTTGATACCGGCATCCAAGCAAGCTTTATAAAATTTGACCGTGGCATACAGGTTGGATAAATCGCTAATGGCAAGCGCCAATTGGTTGTCGGCTTTGGCAGCTTTGACTAGCGCTTTGATGCGTACAATCGAGTCAGTGATAGAAAATTCGGTGTGAATACCAAAGTGTACAAATGCCATGGATTGCCTTTATCGCGGTTCGTCATTAGCCCACTATTATACTATGAATTGCCAAACTGCGAACCTACAAAATCAGCAACAAAACGCCTAAAAAGTATCAGCGGATGCTAAGCATTTACGATTTAATATGATAAAATAGCAGACCTTTACGCCTATAGCTTAACTGGATAGAGCAGTTGCCTCCTAAGCGACCGACGTGGGTTCAAGTCCCGCTGGGCGTACCAGTTTTTTTGACATCAAAAGCCCTAAAAATAAAAAACCCAATAAAAAATTATTGGGTGTGGCTTAAAAAAGTAAAAATTAGCTTAAACGTTTGGCATTGGCTGCTACGCGGCTATAGATAGGGTACATCCCTTTTTCTAATACATGCAGGGCTTCTTGGTTAACAGCATAAAAGAAATTTTCCAAGGAAATCGGTTGACCCACGCTTAATTTCATACAGTTTGAAAACATTAATTGCCCAATATTTTGCTGGGCAACGAGCGCTTGCCAAGCCATTTGCGTCCAAGATTCAAAAAATGCGATGGGTTTTTCAGTCACCATACGTTCCATTTCTTTCATTTCTTTGGCATTATTGAGGGGGTTTTGTTTTGCTATCATATAGATGCGGCGCTGCATGACTTGTGGTACGTGAACTGAAAAATCTCCAGATTGCTGACACATTTTTTCAACTTTTTGGTTAATATGTTTGTAGGTAGCCATAAGGACTCCATTGATAACAACAGTAAAATACAGGATTGACAGTAAAGTGTAGTGCTATTATACACTGATTTAAATTAAGTTAATAATAGCAAACTCATTGGGTATACAATACTTACTTAACATTACGCAAATAATTAGATTTCATTTAATCAAGCCATTGGTAATCGCTAACCATCATCCGTGTAATCAAAGTTTTAGTTGGCCTCATGAGGATGAAACTGTTTTATCAAGTTAACAATGCGCCACATGTGATAATGAATTCATAAAATATTAACTGATAGCTTTATCAGTGTTTATCAAAAGGTATAAAAATGACCACGCAACGTCTTCCCTTAGTGATTACCTCGGGCGAACCTGCGGGTATTGGGATGGATATCATACTGATGCTTGCTGACAGACAGCAATTAAATCTGCCCAATCGCGCTGTCATTGTATTGGCAGATATCAACGCGCTACAAGAAAGGTATAGTGAGCTCAAACAAAAGGGCGCGATAAAAGACGGGTTGGTGATTCAACAATTAGCGATGGATGAGTTACATGAGTTAAAAGATTTAGCGCAAATTGCTCAACCATCAGCACATGACACTATTTTGGTGGTGGATGTGCCAACAGCACAACCTGTGGTAGCAGGGCAGCTAAATCCCCATAACGCACAAATGGTCATCGCACAGCTGCAACTGGCGCATAAGCTCGCCATCAGCAAACAAGTCGCTGCCATTGTCACCGCGCCACTGCAAAAATCGGTGATTATGACTGTGTTGCCAGATTTTATGGGGCATACCGAATTTTTTATGCAGCAGTCGGGTCTGGATAAAGTGGTGATGATGCTTGCCAATAGCCTGATGAAAGTGGCATTAGTCACCACCCATTTGCCCCTGCGAGCGGTCGCCGATGCGATTTCCCACGAAGAAGTGGCAAAAACCGTTGATATTGTCATTCATGATTGTCAGCAAAAATTTGGTCTGTCTCACCCAAAAATATTGGTCTGTGGGCTCAATCCTCATGCCGGGGAAAGCGGCTATCTCGGCAGAGAAGAAATTGACATCATTAATCCTGTGTTACAGCACTATCGCGATCAAGGCATTGATATTAGTTTGGCGATGCCAGCTGATACCTTGTTTACCCAAAAACATATCCCCACTGCCGATGCTATTATCGCCATGTATCACGATCAGGGACTGGCACCGCTCAAATCACATGGATTTGGCGAAACCGTGAATATCACTTTAGGACTGCCTTATATTCGCACCTCAGTCGATCATGGCACGGCACTGGATTTGGCAGGCACAGGCAAAGCGAGTACCGATAGTCTGTATCATGCGATTGACTATGCCAATAACATGGCGACCGCGATTGCCCTTTAATCATCCTCGCCGATAATAGCGATAATTACGCTCACAAAAAAAGCCAATCATCATGAATTGGCTTTTTTATTGCGATTATTTCAAAAAGTTGTTTAAGTATTTTAAATAGTTATTTAATTATTTTAAATAACTGGTAGGGTTCACTGGCGTGCCACGATAACGGATTTGGAACTCTACAGCAGGTTGATTCAAATTATTGTCCGTCCCAACGGTACCGATGGTTTGACCTGCTTGCACCGTTTGGCGCTCTTGTACAGCAAAATTTCCCAAATGCGCATAGGCACTAATGTAGTCGCTGTTGTGCTGAATCAATATCAATTTGCCATATTCTGGCAAATCACTACCGACATGCAGCACCGTACCTGGCTGGCTGGCGACAACATTTGCCCCTGCTTGTCCGCCAAACCACATACCTAGCGTACCTGTTTGCTGGTTAAACGGTCGTAATAGATTGCCAGTGGTAGGACGTAACCAACCTTGTGACAAGCTGCTGGTTGGCACGATGACTTGGTTTGGCATCGGTAACGGGGTTGATGAGTTATTGGTTTGTCTAGGCGGGTAATAAGTCGGGTTAGACGGGCGGGATGATTGATTGACCGTCACAGGGCGAATGGTCGTTGGGCGATAAGAAGTGGGACTACTTGCTGAGGTTAAAATCAAGCGTTGCCCTGGATAAATGGTATAGTTGCTATCGAGCCCGTTGAGCGCGCCAACCCGACGATAATCCAGTCCATAAGTGGTGGCAATTTTGCTTAAAGTATCGCCGTTTCTGACAATATAATAGTTGGGGACACCCCGTACATACACAGGGCGCTTATCCACGGTCGCGATCTTCTGTGAAGCACAAGCGGTCATCAACACCGCCGTACAGGCTATCGCACTGAGTTTTACCAGTTTGGGCGTGTATAGTGTTTTATAAGTGGCAAACATAGCAGTCATTCCTAGCAAGTGATACAAAAAAAATTACAACAAGTCAGGGTATAGTAACTAACTTTTAACCACTTACAAAGTAACTGGCGTTAACAACAACGTTTCTTTGCCAAACGATAACAAATAGCAACATTTTGGACTCAAATGAAAAAATGGCGCAAAAATCCTTATTTATCCATTGTTTGCCATCCATCCATTACCTAGCATTCCTAGCTATTTGTACTGACTATTTAACGGGGCGATTAAATAGGGTGATTGAATAGGGCGATAGAGTGTTATTCATGGATCATAATGGGCTTGGCAGGGCTGTATTTTTTTAGTTTTAAAAATAACCAAATGCCCATGACCAAATTTATCACCCCGACAATCGCAAATAGCATCGGCAGGCTCACGTTAACTAGGGTCAAACAAACAATCGAAAAAATCGCCGAACCCACCATAAATACGGCATTTAAAATATTGTTGGCACCAATAATGCGAGCACGGCTTGTTTCCGGTGAATAAGCTTGCATATAAGCGTATAAAGGTACAATATAAATACCGCCTGAAAAACCCAATAAAAACAAATCGACAAACACACGCATAGCACCCGGCGTGGCAAAAATCATACCGATACTATAGTGCGCGTTGTTGGCGAGCGGTGGCAAATGCATCGCTGAAAGCGTGAAATACAAGTCAATCGCAAAAATCGTCAATCCTGCAATCCCAAAGGGCAATAGTTTTAAACTCACTTGGTTTTTGGTCAACGTTTTACATAGCAGTGAGCCGAGCGCCGTACCGACAGAAAACAGCGTTAATAAAAATATCACGACGCTTTCATCGCCTAGCAAAATAGACTTACTAAATTCAGGTACTTGGGTCAAAAACGTGGCACCATAAAACCAAAACCAACTATTACCCAAAATGGTAAACCACATAATCGGCAAACGATATAAATTGGCAATGGTTTGCCAGCTAGTACGAAAGATATTCCAGTCGATGGTCAAATCAGGTTGCGGCGCAGTCATTATGGGAATAAACCGAGAAGCCAAGTAGCCAATAATCGCCACAAAAACCGTCACCCCAGATATCCAAAATAGCGGACTGTCTAATTTCATCAATACGCCAGCCAGCATCATCCCTGTCAAAATAGCCAGTGACGTGCCCATTTGAAACAGCCCATTGGCTCCTACCAACTCATCGGTGGTCATGGCTTGAGGCAGATAAGCGTATTTGATTGGACCAAAAAACGTCGAATGGGTACCCATCAAAAATAACGCAACAAATAATAGCGGATAAATCTCAAACACAAACCCAAATGCCGCAACTACCATGATGACGATTTCAAGGATTTTAATCAGCCTTGTCAGCCAAGATTTTTCATATTTATCAGCAATTTGACCCGCCAAGGCGGAAAACAAAAAAAACGGCAATACAAATAGCATCGCCGCCAGATTGTTGAGCAAACTGACACGCATCCCCAATTTTGCCGCTGCCATAAAGGTCAGTACTAAAATCAAACCTTGCTTAAATACATTGTCATTAAACGCCCCTAAAAACTGGGTGGCAAACATGGCGCTAAAGCGTTTGTATTTAAAAAGCGCAAATTGGGTACTCATGAGCAATCCTAGAAATGTCTGATGATGACTATCTTAACAAATATTTTACAAAGGGTTGCGAAAATGTTTGGTTAGTAAAATGTTTATGCTAAAATCGCCTAGTGCTCGCTCAAGGATTTGATTTTTATCATGAAACCAATAAATTTGCTACCCTATCGTCCGTCAATCGCATTGACCGATAACCCGTTTAGTTTTGTTCATGCCATTTCTCTACTATCGTCAAATCCTTGTCAAAGCCCTACCCAGTCTAGCGTATCAAAACATTCGCTGTTTCGCTTGACCCCCATATGTTTGGCGATGGCTTTCGTTAGTGTCGGTATGGTGCCTGCTTGGGGGGCACAAACGCCAGCAATGCCAGATACTGTTAATAGTTCAGCTAACAGCACAGTTAATACTTCAGCAACGAATAGCACGCTAACCACTAACAGCGCAGCACAGCCCACCGCCAATGATAGCAAGGGCACAACGGCAACGCAAAATGCCACACCTGCGGCAGCTGCGCAAGACAGTATCACTACTGATGCCAACACTGCTCAGCCTTATCTGTATCAACTCAATCAGCAGCGCGTTGAAGATAAAATTGGTCAACAACTCGATAATCAGACCTTGGCAGAGTTTAATAATTTTAACCAACCTGTGGCGACGTTGAAACAAAACCAACCTAGTGTCGGCTACAGTAAAGCATTAGACCAAACAACGCCGCAGTCGGTTGCCAATCAAATCAACAATAGCAAGCCTGCAAGCGTGAATACCCAATCCCAAGCGCAAGTCACTGAGCAGCTAACAACCGAAAAACAGAATTTCGACGCGATTAATCAAAAGGTGAGCGAGCAAACCAATTTATCTAATCAAAATATCGCTAACCAAAACGTTGCTAATCAGAATGTTAGTAATCAAGGCGTCGCCAATGATGCCAGCAATATCAAATCCACCGACACCATCAATCCCAATGATTACTTGCCCGCCTATCAACAGCAAACAGCGGCATTGACCACCCCACAAGCCAACTCAACCGTGACCGCAGAGTCGCAAGGCATCGTGGCGCGTTTGAAGAACAAAATCATTGGTCGCGGCGAAGGGCTCAACTATATTGATATCAGCTTTGCCAATGCAGATGCCAAACTTGAGCCTGCGCGCAATATCAAGGCGGCATTGGAAAAAGTGACTGTCGAATCGGTGTCGGATTTTAATGCCAGTGTGAACAAATTACGCCAAATTGCCAAAGATGCGGCAGAGGCGGTGGGTTTTTATGACACTAAAATTGCTTTTAAACATTTGGGCAAAGACAATATCCAAGTCAGCTTAGAGGTCGGCAAACCCGTCATCGTGCAAAATCGCATCATTGATATCCGTGGTGAAGGCGGGGAAGGCGATAACGCGCTGCCGGTGTATCCTGTGATTGAAAAAGAAATCCCGCCCAAAGAAGGGGATGTGTTCAGTCATGGTATCTATAAAGCCGCAAAGGCCACGATTGAAGGCGTCGCGCAGACCAATGGTTACTTCGATGCCAAATGGCTCAATAGTTCGGTGGATATTATTTTGCCGGACAATACCGCCGATGTTGACCTAATTTATGACACAAAAACTCGCTATCATTTTGATGATGTAAAAATATATAGCATTGATAAACAAGGCAATTTGACCGATGACCCCGATAAACTGCCTTTAAAGCCAAAGCTGCTCAAAGCTTTAATGACGTACCAAAAAGGCGATGCCTACTATCAGCCCTTTGTCAGCGAATTTACCAACAACTTGACTGCCACCCGTTATTTTAATGGGGTGGATGTGGATGTCATCATGCCATCGGACGAAGCAGCAAGCGATATCGCATTTGAACAATCTGGCTCGGCGACGCTCAGCACTGCCAGCAGCAGCAATACCACAGCCGACAATATCGCTGACACTTCTGGTACATCCGCCGCTATTTTATCCGCCAATTCAACTGATCAAAGTCTCGCATCTCAAAGCAATTCAACTCAAAGTAACTCCGCTCAAAGTAACTCAGCTGAACTTCAATCCGCAGGTACCGTCGATAGCACGACGCAAAAAACCGTCAATCAGGTGCAAGACCCCAATGATATCGCGCCGATTCAATTTGAAGTCGATGACTCGACCGAACAACGTCTCAATGCCATCAGCCGAAAAGCCAAAAATTTATTGGCCGCACCCGAAGATATGGAGTTATCACCCGAGGCTGAAAATAAAAGTAAAAATCCGCTGGTGGTCATTGCCAATGCGGTCAGTAAAACGGCAAAAAAACTCGATAAAGACAAAGACTTACCCATCAAACCAAGAGAAGACCAAGTCATACCAAAGCTCACGCCACGACAAGTGTATGAAAGAAAGCAAATCCCAACCTATGTGGTACTCAATGCGACCAAGCCGCACGAGGCACAAGTAGGGTTAGGTTATGAAACGGATGTGGGCGTGCGCTTGACCGGTAAATACCAAAATAACTTGGTTAACCGAAGTGGCTTGCAGACTGGGGCATCAGTGGCGTTATCCAAAGTCGATCAAGCGGTGGAATTTACTGCCAGTTTACCCTACAAGCATCCCCTCAATGATAAACTGACAGGCACAGTCGGCTATCAGCACAAAGAAGTTGATGATTTGGTCAATACCTTTGAAGCAGACACGGTCTATGCCAGTATCGCCCGCAATATTTATCATGATAGTGGTTGGAATCGCACCTATTCGCTGCGCTACCGCGGCGATAAACTCACAGTCGATCCTGAAAAATATAGCACCGATAGCTTGCCTTATCCTTTTAACAATTACGCCTCCGATTATACCCAACAAGCCTTGTTAGCAGGCTATGCAATCAATAAAACGGTAGCAGACAATATGCTGACGCCAACGTGGGGTTACAGCCAACGTTATTCGCTTGAAGTCGGTGCTAAAGGGGCACTGAGTGACACCAATATGGCTATTCTACGTGCAGGTGGTACTGGGATGTATACTTTTGGCAAAGATAACAAACAACAAGTGATCGGACGGCTGGATTTGGGCTATCTATATAGCGGTGATTTTTACGATGTGCCTTACCGTTCACGCTTTTTTGCAGGGGGTGATTCTAGTATCCGCGGCTACAACACCGATAGTTTAGGACCGACCTATGGCGGCGAAAATTTCTTAGTCGGCGGTGATGCCTTAGCGGTAGGCTCAGCAGAGTATAACTATGAGTTTAGACCGAGCTTTCGGGGCGCTGTGTTTACCGATTTTGGTAATGCGTATGATACGACTGGTGAATATGATAACGCAACGGCGGTCAGTATTGGTACAGGTATCCGCTGGCAATCACCGATAGGCTTGGTACGGCTCGATGTGGCAAAAGGTCTGACAGGGGATAACAACGATGTCCGTTTACACTTCTTTATCGGTTCACCGCTATAACAGTTTGGCTAAAAATCACTGCATTATTTTGTGCAAGGTTTTTAGTCAAGATTTTTGGATAAAACTTTGCTAGTATGTAAGGTTTATCCAATATACCGCCCATATATAGCGCATAGAACCTGTGTTTTTGTAGTGAGCCAACGATTGATTTGCGATATTAATGAAAGACGATAATAACAACGACTCATTGCCCGAAGATG
>OBMA010000032.1_pt1 | contig 53514 bp, 33 predicted proteins | sample 1539141 | NCBI WGS metagenome assembly OBMA01 (sample SAMEA3991484, study PRJEB22521) | metagenome | biome: anthropogenic terrestrial biome; feature: sewage plant; material: raw primary sludge | place: Sweden | collected 2012-09-26
CGCATGCTGGGCAGCCAGGATTTCCAAGAACGTAAACTTTACTCCGTGGTCTCTGAGGGTCTTTCTGATTAGATCGCGGCCTTGCGGGTCGACATGGGTGTCCGCAGTTCCGAAGATCAAAACCATTTCTTGGTTATTACCCAACTCCTTCGAAACACGTTCCAAAGAGTTATCGTTCTGGCCAAGACCTAAGGTTTTGGAATGGATGTCGGTAGGGAAGAAGCAGGTTGCGCAGGTAACCCTTTTGTCCAGGAGCGCTCTAAAAGCCAAATGGCCACCTAAACACATTCCTGTGGAACCAATTCTCTTACCATCGAATTGGGGTAACTGGAAGAGTAGATCGCAACACAGTTTGTTGTCCTCATCGTATGATTCTAACGGCTTCTTGATCTTGTACTCGTTACCAATATCGGTACCCTGCACGTCATAGGGCAACGCTTCAGGGCCCATAAAGTTGTGGTATATGGCAGGTGCCACCACAACGTAACCTTCAGACGCAATTCTTTGACCAAAACGACGAACCGGACCCGTCACTTGGTAAATTTCACTGTACAGAATCACCCCAGGAAACTTAGCTTGTGGATAGCCTGCAATCTTAGGAGAATATACGTATATACGCAGAGTGGTGCCGTATGATGTCTGCACATCATGAAAGGTCTCAGTAATCAACATTGTTTGCTTTATCTACCACCACGAGTTTATTACGGCGTCATTTTCAGCCTGACCCTTCTTTTATATAGTTTCTCCTAGTGAGGTTTTTCCGATAAAATTTCTTCCTGATCTTCACAAAGCATCCAGCAAAGTAGGAAAAAAGCTGAAAACCCGACGAAGGGTACTTATTGAAAGCCATTGAGGTATTGATGGTTGGTGGTAGTATGCTATCTGAAGATAGGCCACATGATTTAGGTAAAGGAGCTGGCCATCGCTAACTGACTAGTCGTATTCTTCCACATCATGGCAACTTCCTTAATGTATTACCCGAATAACCGCCGAAGCCTCAGGCATTAGAGAAGAAAGAAAAGAACAAAAAGTTATACTACAAAAGGCTCTATACTCCCAGTAGAAAGCTGCCAACTACCGTCAGAATGTCAACTATGTCAAAGCCTGCCGCAGAACAACGCAAACTCGTCGAACAGCTGATGGGCAGGGACTTCAGTTTCCGCCACAACAGGTATTCGCATCAAAAAAGAGACCTCGGACTACACGATCCCAAGATCTGCAAATCATACCTTGTTGGCGAGTGCCCCTACGACCTGTTTCAGGGCACCAAGCAGAGCCTGGGAAAATGCCCGCAGATGCATCTTACCAAGCATAAAATTCAGTACGAGAGAGAGGTCAAGCAGGGCAAGACGTTTCCCGAATTCGAAAGAGAATATCTGGCCATTCTATCTCGGTTTGTTAATGAGTGTAATGGCCAGATATCCGTAGCACTACAAAATCTAAAACACACCGCTGAGGAACGAATGAAGATTCAGCAGGTTACCGAAGAACTAGATGTCTTGGACGTGCGGATAGGCCTAATGGGACAAGAGATTGATTCTTTAATTCGTGCAGATGAAGTCACTATGGGTATGCTACAGTCAGTCAAATTACAAGAACTGATTAGTAAAAGGAAAGAAGTTGCAAAACGTGTACGAAACATTACAGAAAACGTGGGCCAGAGCGCCCAGCAAAAGTTACAGGTTTGCGAGGTGTGTGGGGCATACCTATCGCGTTTAGATACAGACAGAAGGCTTGCTGACCACTTCTTGGGGAAGATTCATCTGGGATATGTCAAGATGAGAGAGGATTATGATCGGCTAATGAAGAATAACCGGACAACTAACGCCAGCAAGACAGCTACTACACTACCCGGAAGACGCTTTGTGTAGGGCCATACAAAAAAAAATGATGCTAGAAAAATTTTGTTCGAAGGAGAGTACTTATGAAAGAAGAAAGGTTTGTGAATATCACACACATACCTCTGCATAGTTTATTTCCCGATAAGGTAGACATATCGTTTCCCTATCTATTTAAGTTTTTTATTCGCTCTCTTTTTTTTTTTTCTCTGTAACCTGAAAACAAGGAACGGCAAATTAAAATGTTTGGAATACGTTCAGGCAATAATAACGGTGGATTTACTAACCTCACGTCGCAAGCACCACAGACAACCCAGATGTTTCAATCGCAATCACAGTTGCAGCCACAACCGCAACCGCAACCACAACAACAGCAGCAACACTTGCAATTCAATGGATCATCCGATGCAAGTTCTTTACGATTTGGAAACTCACTTTCCAATACTGTAAACGTCAATAACTATAGTAGTAATATCGGTAACAATAGCATCAACAACAACAACAACATTAAAAACGGCACAAACAACATAAGCCAACATGGCCAAGGGAATAATCCTAGCTGGGTGAATAATCCTAAAAAGAGATTCACTCCTCATACGGTGATAAGAAGGAAGACAACAAAGCAAAATTCTTCTTCTGACATCAACCAGAATGATGATTCATCTTCTATGAACGCTACTATGAGAAATTTCAGTAAGCAAAATCAAGATTCCAAGCATAATGAAAGAAATAAGTCTGCGGCAAATAATGACATCAATTCTCTGTTGTCAAATTTTAACGATATTCCACCCTCCGTTACTTTACAGGATTGGCAACGCGAGGATGAATTCGGTTCTATTCCATCATTAACAACTCAGTTTGTTTCCGACAAATACACGGCGAAGAAAACAAATAGGTCAGCTTATGATTCCAAAAATACTCCAAATGTTTTTGATAAAGACTCTTATGTTAGAATAGCAAACATTGAACAGAACCATTTAGATAATAATTACAACACCGCCGAAACAAACAATAAAGTCCATGAAACATCTTCCAAGTCTTCTAGTTTAAGCGCAATTATCGTATTTGGCTATCCTGAATCAATTTCCAATGAATTGATTGAACACTTCTCCCATTTCGGTCATATTATGGAAGACTTTCAAGTATTGCGATTGGGTCGCGGGATTAACCCCAACACCCTCAGAATATTCCATAATCATGATACAGGCTGTGATGAAAACGATTCTACTGTTAATAAATCTATTACTTTAAAAGGCAGAAATAATGAGTCGAATAACAAAAAATATCCAATATTTACTGGTGAAAGTTGGGTCAAACTCACTTATAATTCTCCATCTTCTGCTTTGAGAGCACTGCAGGAAAATGGAACCATATTTCGCGGTCCTTTGATTGGTTGCATCCCATATTCAAAAAATGCGGTGGAGCAATTAGCTGGCTGCAAAATTGATAATGTCGACGACATTGGAGAATTCAACGTTTCTATGTATCAAAATTCCTCCACATCGTCGACATCTAATACACCATCCCCACCAAACGTAATAATAACTGATGGCACTCTTCTGAGGGAAGACGATAATACTCCTGCCGGTCATGCTGGTAATCCAACAAATATTTCAAGTCCAATAGTAGCAAATTCTCCGAATAAGCGGCTGGATGTAATAGATGGCAAGTTGCCATTCATGCAAAATGCAGGACCGAATTCGAATATTCCTAATCTGTTGCGAAACCTAGAATCGAAAATGCGTCAGCAAGAAGCGAAATACAGAAATAATGAACCTGCTGGTTTTACGCACAAACTGAGTAATTGGTTATTTGGTTGGAATGACCTATAACAGAAATCGTCCAGCTAATTATTCATGAACATTTACAATACTTCATACATTTATTATTTTGATAACTTTTCAAACAGCATTGTTTTACTTTTGTTTATTGATTTTTACGTAACTGTATATACTTAGACATAATTAAGAAACGTTATCTTTTGTGATAGTTCTTCTTTTTCTTTGGAGAGCGAAGAATGGAATTAATATCATTCTTATTCAATACATTGAACTCTGAGCCTTCAAACCTTTTCTGTCGTGCGCTTAAAGGCGTTTTTCTCAATGGGCTCAGGGATTTCGATGGTCTATTTTGGTCTTGATTCGGCAGGTAAGCTCCGCCCTTCTCTAAATTTTCATTTGACGATGATTGAGCCAAATTGTTATCCAAAACTTTATCCCTATAATATGGGGACATTCTAGGAGAATAATGAAAACCAATGGGATGACTTTGATGGTCAGATACTTGAGAAATGCCTCCATAATCCTTTATTCTGGTTTCACGGGATCCTGGCACACTTTCTGTCATTTTCGGTAATGCCTCAAATTCCCTTTTTTCATAATTATAAACCTCTCTGATTTCTTCGCCACATAGGGAGTGAGTGGTGAATATTCTCGGTGTTTTAGATCTAGTACCCATTGCAGATGATAGAGTATCTATATTGCTGCATTGGTTAATTCGTGCCATTATATGCTTGTCCTCATATTCTTGCAAAGCTGCACTTGATAAAATCAAGTCGTCGTCCACGCTTCTTTGAAATCTCTTAGTTATGATATAATCCAGAATATATTGATGGAATACTATAGCAATTGCTGAAGTAAACGAAACATCAGAAAAGCTTAAAAAAACAATTGCCGTTGGTGAAAAAGACACAAAAAGATTAATCATGAAGTTAGTGGGGATCCATTTTCTTAACTGAAAAAATATCTCATCTTCATTTTGATTAACATGAGGACCGTCATCACGAGATCCTCTGAAAAAATGCTTCAACATAGACCACAAGGACTGCTTATAAATATCTTCATAGTATTCTTTGCTTAGATCCTTCAAGTTGTGTTTAGTGAGGTTTGGGGAGTTGAACTCTTTTTTCAAATGGAAGAGATTGTAAGTCTTAAAGTATCCAAACATGAATTTACAGCTTACGTACAGGTTCAGGGACAGCAGTATGAAAATAGTAAACCTGAAAAGATTATTCAAAAACCTTAAGGTAACAAAATACCAAGATTGAAATGCATAAAATTGATTACTGTTTTGAAAGCTGGATGATATCTCCCATAGATAATCAAACTCTTTTAATTTATTGGATTTAGAAAGATCGAAAGCGCCAGACTTGACGTTTAGTTTGTAATAGTTGGGCTTGATCAAATTGTCCTGCAAGAGTCTTATGATAAAAAAAAGTATTGTTAAAAAATTCCCTAATGGCTTAGCTAGACTTTTAGCATAAGCATCCCAGTTGATCATTTCTAACTTTTCATTTATTACCAACTGTAAGTCTAAAGGAGAAGTAAGTAGCTGATACCACCTCTTCATCCATGCAGATTTTGATTCTCTTTCCTCACCAACTACTTCCGAGTCGTCATATGCTTCATTTATCAAATCATTTGAACCCATTTCACTGCCGAAGGTAAATGTAAAGCCCTCTACTGCACAACAAAGTTTTTTAGGTTGTTCGTTTCACTAACTTCTAAATATTGTCAATCAAACCAGACTTTAAGGAAACTACCACTTGTCCCAACGGCCTCACCCCTTTTAATACGGTGTTAACTTCTTCCTTTATATATTGCAGGGCTATTTTTCCCTCCTTTCGCTATTGAAAGAGATCACTATTCCCGTGCTCTGTTCTGATTAAGTAGGAGGACAAAAACACTTGTAACTTAATCCACCTATTCTTATTATTTCTGGCTAACGTTAGAGGTCTTGAAGCGAAACTGTTTAACATTGTAACTTATTAATCTTTTCGTATAAGCTGTTGCCTGATTAGGAAAGCTTGAAACTGAAACACGCGAAAGTGGCTAAGATAAACCAAGCAAGGGTCCATATCATCGCCGTTCTTATGCAGAAACAACTGCAGTGCTTGTAAAGCTATAGGCAATCAAAGCGTATGCGACAGAGAGTAGGAAGGTCCATAGCTAGGGCTAAATTTATAAATACTGCCTTATTAGGAAGAAAGAGACCAGTTATGGAAAGAGTCGTCGATATAGCGCATGTAGATTCAAGTAAAGCAATCCAACCATTGATGAAGGAACTAGAAACCGACACTACAGAAGCACGATACAAAGTACTACAAAGTGTATTAGAGATATACGATGATGAAAAGAATATAGAACCTGCTCTCACGAAAGAGTTTCACAAAATGTACTTGGATGTCGCTTTTGAGATATCGTTACCTCCACAAATGACAGCACTAGATGCTTCACAACCGTGGATGCTATATTGGATTGCTAACTCATTGAAGGTAATGGACGGAGACTGGCTTTCAGATGACACCAAAAGAAAAATTGTGGATAAGCTCTTTACTATTAGTCCTTCAGGAGGACCCTTTGGTGGAGGTCCTGGCCAATTATCTCATTTGGCCAGCACTTATGCTGCAATTAATGCTCTCTCCCTTTGCGATAACATAGATGGATGCTGGGACAGAATTAATCGAAAAGGAATTTACCAATGGCTGATATCGTTGAAAGAGCCTAATGGAGGATTCAAGACCTGTTTAGAAGTCGGAGAAGTGGATACAAGAGGTATATACTGTGCCTTGAGCATAGCAACCTTATTAAATATTCTTACAGAAGAGCTTACAGAAGGTGTGTTAAACTATTTGAAAAATTGTCAAAATTATGAAGGTGGATTCGGCAGTTGTCCTCACGTAGATGAGGCACACGGAGGCTATACTTTCTGTGCTACAGCTAGCCTAGCTATTTTAAGGTCCATGGACCAAATAAATGTTGAAAAGCTTTTAGAATGGTCTAGTGCTCGTCAATTGCAAGAAGAACGAGGATTTTGCGGAAGGAGCAACAAACTTGTTGACGGTTGCTATAGTTTTTGGGTTGGAGGTTCGGCTGCCATTCTTGAAGCTTTTGGATATGGCCAATGCTTCAACAAACATGCTCTTCGGGACTACATATTGTACTGTTGCCAAGAAAAAGAGCAACCTGGTTTGAGAGATAAACCAGGGGCCCACTCAGACTTTTACCATACAAATTATTGCCTATTAGGACTGGCTGTTGCGGAAAGTTCATACAGTTGCACTCCTAATGATTCTCCACATAATATTAAGTGTACTCCAGACCGCCTAATTGGATCATCGAAACTTACTGATGTCAACCCTGTCTATGGTTTACCAATAGAAAATGTAAGAAAAATTATCCACTACTTTAAATCCAATTTATCTTCTCCAAGTTAACCACATACTATTATATATATGTATTCAATCTCCTTAGCGGTCAGTCTCTTTCCAATTTCTTTCTCTTTACGTTATCATTGTCCTTTATTCGACACTTCGGCGACCGCTTTTAAAACGATAATAACAAAGCGAAATCTTATTGTAACACATCCTTGCTTAATTACATACGAAGCAAAAAGTGAGAGTAAGTTCAAAAACAGCGGGCAATCGTACTCCCAAATTTTGTTGTACCTCATCAATCGACTTGACTGCGATTTAAACATACCCTTTAAACATGGATATATTTAGGCATACTTTTGGAAATAATGATGATTCCTTTATTCGAATCCCAGGTGCTTTTAGAGAAGAACCACCTGCTGATTTGAATGGAAGGACAGAAGATCAAAACAGCAATACAAATGAACCCACACAGAGCCGGGATGGACGCTTAAAATCAATACTCCATTTTTTATTTCAAGCTCCCCTAATAGTTCTTTATTATTTATTGAATTTCATTGTCCGAAGTTCACGTCTTTTAAAACCTCTATTAAGACTTCACGGATTCTACCAGAGGAAGCACAACCGTTTACTAGACCACAGTTCCCAATTACACCGTCTTTTAGAACATCTAGAAAACGAAGCTCAAGCTGTAACGTGTTCTGAAGGTAACGGGAATAATGATGATGGCAGCAATACTGACAGTACGAGCAACAATGAGAGCAGTGGGGTCCAGTTTAGTTTTGGTTCTTTATACAACCCTGAAAATGGAACATTTTCCAAAAGCATTATGCAAAATAGTTACACTGAATTATTGGATGCTTGTAGCGAACAAGTGAAATTTGGAGTCATTTATTTACATGACCCATTGTTGGATAATCATATGGATTACGTTAATAAAATATTGTGCTCAGAAGCCTTTGTTAACATGATAAGGAAGTACCAGGTATTACTATGGTATGGTGACGTTACTACATCCGAGGGGTTGCAAGTTTCCAATGCATTAAAAATTAGGCAATATCCCCTACTTGGAATAATTTCTTTAAAGGCTGAGAAAAAAATAGAGTTAATAGCAAGAGTTGAAGGTTCTATTTCTAACTACAAAGTCCAAGATTTGGAGGCCATATTCTCCAAGAATTATTCTCGATTAATTCAATTGCGTCAGCAAAGACAAAATATTGAAATGCAGAGATTAATAAGACAACAACAGGATTCAAGATACCAGGATTCCTTAAGACGTGATCAACAAAGAGAATCAGAAAGATTGGAACAGACCCAAAGAGAACAAATGGAAAGAGAGCACCAAAGAATAGAAAACCAATGGCTATTGTGGAGAAAAAGCCAACTAAAACCCGAACCCTCTTCTGATAAAGATGCAAGCAAAGTTGCGATCAGACTAGAAAATGGGCAGAGATTAGTGAGAAAGTTTGACGCATCTCTACCAACGGAGGAGATATATGCCTTCGTAGAATTACAGTTGCATGACATGTTGAACTCAGAAAACGATACTTTACCCGTATACCAACCTGCTAATTATCAGCACCAGTATAGCTTCAAATTGATCACGCCGGTACCAAGAAGAGAGCTTGATTTATCTACCAAAATATCTGACGTTAGCGGCATATATCCATCAGGAAATATTGTAATGGAACGCCTGGACGAATGAAAGGAATTTCAAAAATAGTCATCTCAAAACGTTTATTCTAAAGTTTAGTTAAATTTATATCTACACAACTTTATGCAATTAATCTTTTATATCTACGTTGCCATCCTTTAATCTACACATCCAAAGATAACAAGAGGCGCACATGCCTTTTGACTCAAGTGTCACGTGCATCAGTTTTTCTTCGCTACCTTGTTTTTCTTACCTGTCTTACTGATGGTACCGTTCTTACTCTTCTTTTTCTTCTTCTTGATCAAATTCTGCATGCCCCCCTTAAATACAGATGAATACTCTTGCCAAAATTGATCTAACTCACTTGCTTTTACCACTGTTGAGCATTTTGTTTTCTTGTCATGCGAGCCATAAGACATTCTGATTAATAGTGGGTATTCTCTGTCAGATCTTGAGCTAACTGAAATTTCAGAAGCCTTTTTAGATACATCATAGTCAGGATGGTTGGTAGAATCAAATTCAAGATTCCCTTCCACAGGATCGTGTTCTATGAGTCTTTTGGCCGTTAGACGCACAGTTATATGTTTTTCATTCGCAGTCTGGAAAAATTCTGGAACCTTTGATAAAAATGCACCTGGTGATAAACAGCCAGTATTTGCCATTGTTCTAGGGTGGTAAGAAAGCTACGTTTCTTGATTTGTATTAAAGAAGAGGTATGCCAACCCGTAAGTTAAACATTAACGTTAAGTATGGCTATTTTTTCAAATGAGAGATATATTATCCTTTTGCACGGGCGAGGAAGTAAGAATATGTAATTAGTTGTTTTGTAGAAGCCTCCAATTTAGGGCGATTATGCAAAGACAATCAAATAGCTGTTGTAGTCTTTATCATCGGCTGAATGTTTTGATCTGCCTACGTTCATCTCTTCATGTGCTTAAAATGCCACTCAGTGGTGATCTTGAAAAGCCCGATAAGAGAAAATACCATGTTCACAGCTTTCCTTTTACCGGTTCAATCCTAATTCATCTATTCTTTGTTTATTAAATATCTTGTTGTATTTGACAATATATATGTATATACATTACTTAATATAGATCATTTTTTGTATTCGTTAGAGTTGTTTAGTAAAATTCAACGAAAGAACAAGATAGGAAAGTGTTGCATTGCGACTGGTTATGAACTCTTTTTTCATATACATCTGGTTCTTTTCCATATGTACGTAGACCTTTCCCGTAGTTTAGCTCAAATGTAGTTTTTAAATCTTTTGCTAAACGAATGTCCAATCTGAATACGGGTGGATGGATTATGATTCAGCGTTTAATTCATAGTGGCTATCGGATAGTAATAGTGAATTGCAATAAAAGTCCCAGCTTCCTAACCACTTGGACCTCTTACACAGGTTACTCGGCCATCCAGTAGCATAAATCAGTGGAGAATGTTCGCTGAAGAAATAGAAACATACAACCATGAAAATAGCCACCACTATATATCCAGTATTGTTTCTTTTGTTAGAAATATAGGTTGAAATCAGGTCTAAAGCATGACCAAATGCTAGGATACCAAAATAATAGGCCGGCAAATAATCGTACAAAAATAATTTTTGCCCCACAAAGAAGTAAGGGAAATAGTGGGCGGCAAAGCCTAATAAGTACTGAAAGACCTGATAGTGGAAATTTATAATGTGCTTATCCCGTAAAATATTCACGCCTAATTTCCATGCAAGAAGCTCAACAGCCACTCCAATGATGAACGTGCAAATAAATGCTGTGACAGACCACCACAAAACAGCGTTACCTAAAAAGTACACCTCTCTGCCATTTTCATTCCAAAAATCAATACCACGCAACATAAGAGGCCAAGTTTTTGGTTCAGATGAGTAGGCATGACTAGTATCCATATAATTGTTAAGGTAGAACATGAACTTGTGGATAGCAACAAACTTCTGCCAAAAGCTCATTTTCTTATAAGAAACCTTCTCTGGATTTGGCAAAGAAATTTCGTTTTCGTTTTCTTCAATATACCATGAAGTTAAGTCCTCCCTTGCAAAGTATGCACATGTAACTTCCTGCTGCCCAAATCCCCACTCAGGTAGTTTTTCAGGATGTGAAAATAAGTAACAACCAGTTAGATAATGTTTCAGCCTAAATTTGGTTTCAATAGCCCTAATATGTTCCTGGGCAGGTCCCGGCTCTGATCTTTTTTTATCGATTTCAATTATCCAATCATCATTTATATCACCTTCGAAGCCCTCGTATCCATAACATGACACCTCTTTTTGCCAATCCGCATTTTGAGAAACTGGAGGTTTGTGGTCATGTGAGTGTAACCTGCAGCCGTTCTTAAGCTGTCTTAATTTAATTATGGTACCGTCGGTTAAATTTTGGAAACTTGTGACATTTTCATTTGGATGTTCAGCCAGCTCAATAATCCATTTGTTATTTTGGTCGATGTGAGGATACAAAGTAACTTGTTGTTGCATGGAACCAGCCGGATAATTGTGAAGATGAGAATGCAAGTAACCACCTGCCGTTCCAACATGATTCAGTGAAACAGCGGAACCCACTGCAACTTCTGCCACAGTCTCTTTAATAACGTTGTTGTATTTTAAAGTTTTTCTAAACTCAGCGGGAAAAAAGCTACTACTAATACCATTCACGTTTAATGTCTTAATATGCACGCTGAAAATGAGAAAATAGATGAAGGCAGGAATAGCTAATAGACAGGTAAACTGGAACGCCATATATTTGATAGAAGAACCAATGGGTCTTGACAAATCACCAATCATGAACCATACTCTCCAAAGGACAATAATACCAGCCCATGCGATGGTGAAGAGGCCAGCCCATTTTGAAGAAACTGCAAATCCCAATGCAATGCTCGCAGCAAGTAATGACTTGTTTGCTTTACATGAATTTGGCAAATAAAGTTCCGATCTTCTAAAGAAATAAACTGCACATGCCATGAAAAAAACAAAGGGTCCCTCTATCAAGGTGAAACGAGACAACGTTACAAAGGAGTTTTCAATTGCAAAACATACTGCACAAATGGCAGCTACCGCAATTTTCACGCCAGAAACTCGTAACGTTAAGTATAATACCAAAACGGACACGATGCCCAAAGTAGCAGAAAAGAACCTCATCGCGACGTATGGAACGTTTGCCGTGTATTCAGTACCAATGTTCCCATAATTGAAAAGCCCTTTATAACCAAAAACAGAGGACACGGTTGCATATAGCATTGCCACTAAAGGAGGATGAACATCGGTGAAGAATATGTTGTTCACGTATTGAGAAACAAATGTACCAACTTCATTTTCACCAAAAACAACACTATTTGGCAGGGAGATATTGTGTAGCCTTACGATAGCAGTAAATATCAGCAAACAGCCAACTAGAAGCTTTTCCTTAGATGAAGTAACTGTTCGTAATGAACTCAAATTATCACAGGGTTTTGTTATGAGAAAAGACCTCAAAGGGCCGCGTTTAATAGTCACATCGGGGATGGGATCCACCTTCAGCAAATGCTCTTTATTCATCTTTAAAGCAGTTATGATCTTACACACCTGCTTAATTGTTAAATCAATAAGAATATTTTCGAAAAAGAAGAAAAGAAACGGGTCTATGCATAATATGTACTACGCTTCTGTTCCTTTTCTATTGTTCTCGAATGCCTATTCGATAGACTTTTCGCGGCACGTAAACGAGTTCTTGGAAAAAAAACGGTGCGAAATGATAATACCACTGAAACTACTTGCAGATCATACTTATTTGAGCGAAATAGAATACGTGTCTCTAAACGCAGATGGACAATATAGTCAGCTTCAAGACATTTTTTTTATTCATGATGTTTTTTTTGTCTATTTTCGTTTTTAATTATACGCTCGAGAGCTTATAGAAGACTTTACATAAAAATGTGGAGAGTACTGGGAAATTTATTCCAAAACAGCCCTTTTTTCTACTTTTAAAATGTTAGCTCCCTCCTCTTCCAACATTTTTTTGACAACTTCTGGATCTAGTTCATTACCTTCTGTGTCTTTAAAGATTTTCTTGCCATCCTCGTTCATGAGATCTTCATACGATGGACCGTCCCCTTCTATAGTGATTTCTTCAACTGTACTAGTGGCGGCAGGTTGAGATTCACGTTTAGTCAAGGTTTGGTTTTTGTACTCTTCTAATGAAGAAAAGTATGTGTTACAATTGTAGTCCCAACCAGACAACCACTGCGATTTTTGACACAATTCTTGAGTCCATGGTGTACCGTAAATAATTGGACTGAAGCTCTTGAAGAAATACACAGAAGCAGCAAGGAAAGTGATCACTACCGCGTAGCCCATTTGTCTCTTGCTGCGGAAAACATAAGAAACTATTATGTCCAAGGCGTGGCCAAGGGCAAGAATACCGAAATAATAAGCAGGTAAGTAGTGATGCAAAAACATTTGACGTTGCATTAAGAAAGATGGAGCATAATGGACGGCAAAACCCAATAAGTAGTGAATAACTTGAACGTGGAAGTTAACAACCTTGGAATCCTTCAAAATTGGTTTACCTAACTGCCACGAGAACAGCTCAGTGATAACAATCAATCCGAAAATACCGATGAAAGCGGTGACAGCCCACCATACGATCGCATTACCTAATAGATAGACGTTTCTGTTATTTTCACCCCAGTAACTTATACCACGTAACAAGAATGGCCATGAAGTTGGTTGTGATTCATAAACATGAGGTTCGACCAAATTTTTATTGATATGCCACATCTTTTTATGGGATTCAATAAATTTAGAAATGAAGCTTGCAGGTTTATAGGACATACGCTTGGTATCTTCCGGTAACAATGGGTTACTGTTATTCTCAACGTACCACAATGTTAAATCATGTCTACCGGAGGAGGCACAAGTAACTTCTTGTTGTTCGAACCCCCAAGCTGGCAACTTGACTTCGTGGGAAAACAAATAACAGCCTGTCATAGCATGTCTCAATCTAAACTTTGTGTCCAAAGCTATGACCCGTTCTTGGGCAACTCCAGGAGCAGAATTCTTTTTATCAATCTCAACAACCCAGTCATCATTAGCATCACCGTCGAATCCGCTGTAACCATAACAAGAAACCTCCTTCTGCCAGTCGCTGCTTTCTGAAACGGGTGGCTTATGGTCATGAGAGTGTAATCTACATCTTGTAACAGTGTGGAATAGTCTGACCTTGGTACCATCGGTTAGGTTTTGGAATGTTGTTAAAGATTCGCCGGGTGCGTTGTAAAGTTCCAACAACCAATCGTTATTGGCATCCATGTGAGGATATAAAGTGATTTGTTGTTGTTCCGAACCAGCTGGATAATTGTGTGAATGAGAATGCAAATAACCGCCCATGGTAGAGAGATGACGTAAGCTGATAATGGAGCCAATGCCGACATCAGCAACGACATTTTGGGGGATCTTATTGTTCTTTAGTGTAGATCTAAATTCAGGCGAAAAGAAGCTTGCGCCATCCCCGTCCAAAGTTAATGATTGGAAGTGGATATAAAAGAAGACCAGATAAAGGGCAAAAGGCACACCCAACAAGAAGGCCAATTTGGCAAATGCTACTTTGAAGATGGACTTGGAAGACTTAGTCAAATCCCCAATCATGAACCATAGTCTCCAGATACATAAAAGACCCACCCATGTAACCGTGAAAAGACCAACCCATTTGGATGAAGATGCCATACCAAGAGCAATACCAGTAGCAAGCAAGGACTTGTAAGCATTGAGCGAGTTGGCAGGGTACATTTCGTATTTCTTGAAAGAGTAGACTGCAGCTGCAATGAAAAACATTAATGGGGCGTCCAACAGAATGTAACGAGAAATAGTGACGTACGAGTTTTCAACGGCAAAGCAGATAGCGCTCATCAAAGCAACCCACATACGAACACCGGAATAACGTAAAGTCATGTACATCAAAATAACAGTAAGAGCCCCCAAAGAAGCAGAGAAAAATCTCATCAACACGTATGGCGTCGTAGATGGAAAACTGTCACCAATATTTTCGAAGTCAAAATCGCCCTGGAACCCACCAAGCGATGCCACACCAGCATACAACATCTTTGCAAGAGGAGGATGCACATCCATGAAGTAAGTCCCCCTAATGTATTGCGAGGCAAACCCACCGAAATGTACTTCATCAAACACCACGCTGTCAGGCCATGCCAAGCCATGCAATCTAATGACCGCTGTAAAGACAGCAAGACAGGCCACTAACAGCTTCTCTTTAAGAGTGACCATGGTTCGTAACGAGGCCAATTCGGCACTCGGATCGGTAACAATAAAGGGTCTTACGGGGCCCTGCTTGATATCCAGTTCGGGCACGGGATCATCCTGCTCTACACGTTTGTACGTTTTCTCTTCCGACATGACCGTGCTTGTAGCTGTTAGCTGTTTCTTGATAGGCTCTTCTGATACTACCTCGCTTTAACAATGCACCTGTTTGTCTTGTTTTGCTGCTCGAAAATAATCAAGATCTGCTTAGAAACGCCAAACTCTTCTTTGACACGTGTCGAGAAAAAAAACGCAGCGAAAAAAAAAAAAAGGTATATCATCACAATATACGATATAAATGGGCAGGGCAACCCCGAATGATGTATATTCTCTTCTGGTTCCAAGGGTGGCAAATGTTGGTAGAAAGCGTAATTGAAGCAAAGATCCGTTAAATAAGGCCAACTAACAGAAGCGCTGAAAGAGGACAATTGGTGATTAATCTATAAACGAGGAACTTCATGTCTCTGCCAGGTTCGAAATTAGAAGAGGCCAGGAGACTGGTTAATGAAAAACAGTATAATGAAGCAGAACAAGTCTATTTGAGCCTGCTGGATAAAGACAGCTCACAGAGCAGCGCCGCTGCCGGTGCCAGTGTGGATGACAAGCGTAGAAATGAACAGGAGACAAGCATATTGGAATTAGGACAGTTATACGTGACTATGGGTGCAAAGGACAAATTGCGCGAGTTTATTCCTCATTCTACGGAGTATATGATGCAATTTGCCAAATCCAAAACGGTAAAGGTATTGAAAACGTTGATTGAAAAATTCGAGCAAGTGCCGGACTCCTTGGACGATCAGATCTTTGTGTGCGAGAAAAGCATCGAATTTGCCAAGAGAGAAAAAAGGGTGTTTTTGAAGCATTCACTCTCGATCAAATTGGCCACCTTACATTACCAAAAGAAACAGTACAAGGACTCATTAGCATTGATTAACGATCTTTTGAGGGAGTTCAAAAAGCTGGACGACAAGCCCTCTTTGGTTGATGTACATCTATTGGAAAGTAAAGTTTACCATAAACTGAGGAATCTAGCCAAGTCCAAGGCCTCGTTGACTGCAGCAAGGACGGCCGCTAACTCCATATACTGTCCTACACAAACAGTTGCGGAGCTGGACTTGATGAGTGGTATCCTGCACTGTGAAGATAAAGACTACAAAACGGCATTTTCGTATTTCTTCGAAAGTTTTGAAAGCTACCACAATTTGACTACGCATAATTCCTACGAAAAGGCATGTCAAGTGTTGAAATACATGCTATTGTCTAAGATCATGCTGAACCTTATTGATGACGTAAAAAACATCCTAAACGCAAAATACACAAAGGAAACGTACCAGTCCCGAGGCATTGATGCCATGAAAGCTGTCGCTGAGGCTTATAACAACAGATCGCTTTTAGACTTCAACACGGCGCTAAAGCAATACGAGAAGGAACTAATGGGCGATGAACTAACAAGATCCCATTTCAATGCATTATACGACACGTTATTAGAGTCCAATTTGTGTAAGATTATTGAGCCATTTGAATGTGTGGAAATATCCCACATTTCCAAAATAATCGGTCTGGATACTCAACAAGTTGAAGGAAAACTCTCTCAAATGATACTAGATAAGATATTCTACGGTGTTCTGGATCAAGGTAATGGTTGGCTCTACGTTTACGAAACTCCGAATCAGGATGCCACGTACGACTCTGCATTGGAATTAGTCGGGCAACTAAATAAAGTCGTCGATCAACTATTTGAAAAGGCAAGTGTCTTGTATTAGGTTTACATGTATATATATGTATGTATACTCACAAGTACCAGAGTAAGAATTCCTAAATAAACTTATAAAATGCAGAAAATACATAAGTATGATTTTTCTTTTTTTTCTCCTAAGAAAGGAAGAAGTTTAATCGAATGCGCCGCTAAATAGAAAACAGTTGATGCGAAAGTTCATCAAAACCAGAAGTTCCTACAAGCCTTAGCTGACAAAAATTCGAGAAAGCTAATGTCGAATTTTGGCAGAAGAACTTGGGATAGAGAGGAGTATGCTGAGCAGGCTAGAAGCGGCTATGACGATCGATCCTTAAAGGCGACGCTAACACCGATTGAATTACAAGCTTTAAAATCCAAATATACAAATTACGATCATTTAATCAAGGGCTCGCTAAAAGACCTAAATAAAAGGAAACTAACAGCAAATACAGAGAGCTTATCGTCTTTCAAGAGGGGAAAGAAGTTCGGATTTTACTGCGATATTTGTAACCTAACCTTCAAAGACACTTTACAATACATTGATCATCTCAACCACAAGGTCCATGCAATAAAATTTGAAAATTTGTTTGATGAACCGTTAATTATAGATATAAGAGATAATGATGACGTACCGCAAGAGGAGTTTGAGTTGTGCTATCATAACTTGATAAAAGATTTTGTAGAGGTGCGTTCTATGGAGACTCAGTCCAAGAGGAAAAGGCTTTTGGACACAGATGTGGAGAAAGCAAAGAAAGTGGCTACTAAGCCTTCTATTGAGAGTGAATCAAAAGTCAGTCAAATGATGGGATTTTCCAATTTTGCCACCTCTAAAAAATGAGAAACCAAGTAAAGATAAATGAGCATAATACAAGCATAGAGCACATATAAAAAGTCGGGACTCAGATCAGATCATTAGATATATCTTTTATGTATATAAACCCTTAATTAAAATATATACGCGAAAATATTCATTCTCAAAATTCCATTATTGGGCCAGAACCAATACTTCTCCAAGTGGTCATGTCTACGTTCCACTGGCGCCATTTGCTCAGCATAACGCGATCCACTTCCATATTATTCCCGTGGGCCACCTGCGTACCAGAATTGGTTACAGATTGTGAGGGAGTTAGATTATTGCTTGAAGTGTTGAAATCCGCAAATTGAATAGGAGTTGCTGTGGTATTTCTTGCTGCCTTAGCTTCTGCTAATTTTAATTTTTCTACTGCGGCAATTAATTCATCCCTTGCAGTTTGCAAATCGTTTTGTAAACCATTAATGATGTCTTCTTTTTCCTGCAATTGATCCTGTAGGTCATCGACAGTAGTTTCATTTTCCATATTCAAAAATTTCAGTTGTTTATTTTCCTGTGTGAGTTTCTCATTTTCCGCCCTTAGTTTGGTCAACTCATCTTCTTCTTTTTGCTTTTTAATCGTGGTGAGAAAGTCAGATTCTTCATTGCCGTCATTGGCAAATAAATCGTCTGCTGCTTCTGATGTATTTGAAGGTTCGTTTCCTTCTTGAGCTTGTACAATTTTCTTTTCCTCTTGTGGTTCTATGGTCTTTCCGGCATCTGCTGTTTGCTCATCGTCGTTATTTTTTATAACCTCTTGAACTTCCTCTTTTTGTGTGTTTTCTGCATCATCCTTTCCCACATTTGATGAAGTACTATTTATTTCTTCAATATCTTTCTCTGTTGTGCCCGAAGGATCTGATTTAACCTGTTCTATTTCTTTTTCTTCACTCTCCTCATCCACGTCATTTTGATCGTTGTTTTCACTTTTGGTGGAATTTGCTTTCACAGTCTCCTCCTGTGTGGACTCTTCGCCTGGTGTGCCCTCTAAATCAGGAGTTTCAGATCCTATAGAGCCTGTGGCACTGCTATTTTTATTCTTCTTACCTTTATTCTTTTTATTTTTCTTTTTCTTCAATTCTTCTACTCTCTTTCTAGCCTCTTCCAATTGTTTCATACGCTTAACTTCATCAGACTCCTGTTCAGACATTGTAACTATATGATAAACTTGCTCAATTCAGGTTGGTTCAATGCAAATTATTACATCCCTTTTTTATCACAAGATCTTCGTAACAATAGTACTAATTAATAGTGCTGGGGATTCTCAACCATTTTTTTTTTTCAAAAGCGAAAATGGATAAAACGGTGGCAACTTCAAACAAGTTGAGGGAAGCCAACGCAGCGTTTAGGAAAACGTACGACAAGAACAAGAAGATCATCACATTGTAATTATGGATTTAACCGTGGAACCTAATTTGCACTCTTTAATTACCTCTACCACTCATAAGTGGATTTTCGTTGGTGGTAAAGGTGGTGTTGGTAAGACTACTTCATCATGTTCCATTGCTATCCAAATGGCTTTGAGTCAACCAAACAAACAGTTTCTACTGATCTCTACTGATCCTGCCCATAACTTAAGTGATGCATTCGGTGAGAAATTTGGTAAAGACGCCAGAAAGGTGACAGGCATGAATAATCTATCATGTATGGAAATCGATCCATCCGCTGCTTTGAAGGATATGAACGACATGGCAGTTTCACGCGCTAACAACAACGGAAGTGATGGTCAAGGTGACGATCTAGGAAGCTTGCTTCAAGGTGGTGCTCTTGCTGATTTGACCGGTTCCATCCCTGGTATCGACGAAGCTTTATCCTTCATGGAAGTCATGAAGCACATTAAAAGGCAAGAACAGGGCGAAGGTGAAACCTTCGATACTGTTATTTTTGACACTGCTCCAACTGGCCACACATTAAGATTTCTACAACTACCAAATACTTTATCCAAGCTTTTGGAAAAGTTCGGTGAAATTACCAACAAATTGGGCCCAATGCTAAACTCTTTTATGGGCGCAGGTAATGTCGATATCTCTGGAAAATTGAACGAGTTAAAGGCTAATGTCGAGACCATCAGACAACAATTCACGGATCCTGACCTAACGACTTTTGTTTGCGTTTGTATCAGTGAATTCTTATCCTTATATGAAACTGAAAGACTAATTCAGGAATTGATTTCCTACGATATGGACGTTAATTCCATCATTGTCAACCAATTATTATTTGCTGAAAACGATCAAGAGCACAACTGTAAGAGATGTCAGGCAAGATGGAAGATGCAAAAGAAGTACTTGGACCAAATCGACGAATTGTACGAAGATTTCCATGTCGTTAAAATGCCATTATGTGCTGGAGAAATCAGAGGCTTAAATAACTTAACAAAGTTCTCACAGTTCCTAAACAAAGAATATAACCCTATTACTGATGGTAAAGTCATTTATGAGCTAGAAGATAAGGAATAGAAGCCCCTGAATACCATAAATAGATACATACGACATATAACCATAGAAAAAATAGTAATACGATGGTATGTGTGTGAAAAGAAAAAATTTACGTGACGCGACGCGTTTGTTTACTTTTTTCCATTTTATTTCCATGGTATTTTTCTAATGATTTTGGAAAATTATTAGATATTGTTGAAAAAGGAGGAAATGAGAACCCTTTATAGTCGAGAGTAACAAGTAAAGGGGCTTAACATACAGTAAAAAAGGCAATTATAGTGAAGATGAGTTTGTCCACGAAAAGAGAGCACTCTGGTGATGTAACTGACTCTTCATTCAAAAGACAGCAACGAAGTAATAAGCCCAGCTCAGAATACACTTGTCTGGGCCATCTGGTGAACTTAATACCCGGAAAGGAGCAAAAAGTGGAAATAACAAATAGAAACGTTACTACAATCGGTAGAAGTAGGTCGTGCGACGTTATACTGAGTGAGCCTGACATCTCGACTTTCCATGCTGAGTTTCATCTACTGCAAATGGATGTGGATAATTTCCAAAGAAATTTGATTAATGTTATCGATAAGAGCAGAAACGGAACTTTTATTAATGGTAATCGTTTGGTGAAGAAAGACTACATCCTTAAGAATGGTGACAGAATCGTCTTTGGCAAAAGTTGCTCCTTTTTGTTCAAGTACGCATCTTCATCTTCTACTGACATCGAAAATGAGGATGAAAAGGTAGGTTCAGAAAGTCGTTCATATAAGAACGACGACGAAGTTTTCAAGAAACCGCAAATAAGTGCTACGAGTAGCCAAAATACTACAACTAGTGCCGCAATTAGAAAACTGAATAAGACAAGGCCTGTGTCGTTCTTTGATAAATATTTATTAGGTAAAGAATTAGGTGCAGGGCACTACGCTCTAGTAAAAGAAGCCAAAAACAAAAAAACTGGTCAGCAAGTAGCTGTGAAAATATTCCACGCTCAGCAAAATGACGACCAAAAAAAGAATAAACAATTTAGGGAGGAAACTAACATCCTAATGAGAGTGCAACATCCAAACATTGTCAACTTACTAGATAGTTTTGTGGAGCCAATCAGCAAATCTCAGATTCAAAAATATTTGGTACTGGAAAAGATCGACGATGGCGAACTATTCGAAAGAATCGTCAGAAAAACATGTTTGAGACAGGATGAATCCAAAGCTCTATTCAAACAGTTACTTACCGGATTGAAGTATCTGCATGAGCAAAACATCATTCACAGAGACATCAAGCCAGAAAATATTTTGTTAAATATAACAAGGCGCGAAAATCCAAGTCAAGTCCAACTAGGCCCATGGGATGAAGATGAAATTGATATTCAAGTTAAAATAGCGGATTTTGGCCTAGCAAAATTTACAGGAGAAATGCAATTCACAAACACACTTTGTGGTACACCTTCTTATGTAGCGCCCGAAGTCCTCACAAAGAAAGGATACACATCAAAAGTAGATCTTTGGAGTGCTGGTGTCATATTATATGTCTGTTTATGTGGTTTTCCTCCATTCAGTGATCAATTGGGGCCACCTTCATTGAAGGAACAGATCTTACAAGCTAAGTATGCGTTTTACTCTCCGTACTGGGATAAAATCGATGACTCAGTACTACATTTAATATCCAATCTTTTGGTCCTAAATCCTGATGAAAGGTACAATATAGATGAAGCTTTGAACCACCCTTGGTTCAATGACATACAGCAACAAAGCTCGGTCTCATTAGAATTGCAGCGTTTACAAATTACTGACAATAAAATACCCAAAACATACTCAGAATTATCTTGCCTCTAAACATGAGATGCGTTATTTCAAAAACATTGTTTGAATCTGGATTTTTCCAAGTATCTATTTATATATACATATATATCCACCAACATGCAAAAAGTTGTTAGCCTTTCTTAATCCTGATATGATGTGCCACCCTATCGTTTTTTACCATTTGCTTAATTGTTCTACTTTCTCCTGCAGCTCTTTTTTAACCTTAACCCGCATATAAAAAATGTCACAGTTCTTATTTGAACACAAAACTTCACTATGTAAGTTACCAGCGCACCTTTGGCATTGTGTCCATAATCTTGAGTATTTTTCCTCTAAATCTCTGACATCGTATAATGCCTTTATGTATAATTCTCCAGACCTTGCTAGACAGTTTGAACAAAGAGGGCCTTCACCTTTCCTCAACGGACCTTTACAACTTTTACAAGCCTCAACTTTTTTAATAAAGCTCATCAAGCCTCCTTTTTGAGAGCCTGTGTTAATTTTAATGGATTTCACAACGAACATACCGTTCGCCTGTTTGTCACCAATAATAGGTGCAACAATACTAATGATTGGATTTTGTAATTGATTAGTTAAATAATAGCGCGAATCCACTTGAATATTGTTTTCTAGTACAAATAATGGATCTTCTGCTCTATTGTAAAGTTTATCATTACCACCGATAATGACATAGTCCACACGATCACCAACATTTGGACCAACGCCCTCTCTCCTCTTCATACGTTCAGCCAAAACGGCGTGCGGCTGTGGATTTGTGTAATTTGGGGCTAACGTCTTTGATATAATCAACTTTGAAATATCTACTCTATTATGCAGAATATCATTGATAGTTTCTCTGACAAAAGCTAAAGCACCATCTACATTTCTTTCAATTAAAATTTTCTTTAAAACTTTATTCATAACAATAGAAACCAAGGAACAGGAATCACGACGGACAGAAGCAAGGCCTTTTTGGTCCAACTTGTCAAACTTGTCAGGATTAGTCCAGAATAAACCTGCATAACGCTTTTTATTTATCAAAAGGTAAGGGAAGTATGCTTTTTCAAATTCTAAGTTAATCGGATGTTTGAATAGAGTGGAGACATATTTGGCAGCTTCGGTACCAAGATCCATAGCTTCCTTTAAATCTGTTGTACCAAACTTTACCATAACGGAATCAGTGTCACCGTAAACCACAACGGCATCGTGCTTATAACCATTCTTTATACAATATTTTTCTTGGACTGCGGTTTTAGTTTTTAAAATCATGGTACGACCATAAGCAGTAACAGATGAAGAAATGGCTAAGCATGGCAATTTACCCACCGTCGCTCCTGTAAAACCATAGACAGAGTTAGCTGAAATCTTTAAAGCCAATTGTCTACCATTTAAAACATCTCTTTTGAATGGATCCTTCTCATCTCTCAGATCTTTTTTAGCGCGTTTTCTAGCACTTATTAATTCATCCAGAATAATTGGTAATATACCACGCCTTCTTTTTGTGGTAACAAAATAATCTCCATTAGGTGTTATGACGTAGTCTTCGTCAATTTTAAGATTCAATCTCTCTACAGTAGCTTTGTTACAAAGTGTTGTATAACATAGGTTGTGCGCCATCATAATACTTGGATATAAAGAATTGAAATCTAAAGTTGCAATCGGTACATCATAATAACCACGAATAGGCTCAATAACAGTGGCACCCTCATATTGGTCATCAGAGGCCTGAGATTGCATGTTAGGTATCACAGTATCAATCTCCAGGCACTTTCGAAATAGTTGAGAAACAACTTTAATTTGTTGACCACGAGCTAGTAAATATGAAAATGGCACACCTGTAACACGAGCCATTTCTGTATAGTTAACTAACGCCATTAGTTTTTCCATAAGCCTTAAAGGCAGGTAGGCGTCTTTCAAACAGTAAACGGCCAACCTTCTTCTTGTTTCACTATCGCCATTTTGTAGATCAGAAATGATGCTATAATGTACATCCTCCTTCTGTTCACCTAAAAAGTGCGCAGAGACTGCATTCAACGTGTAGGATCTTAGTTTATACTCACGCTGAATAAATTGCAAAAGATCCAACTGTAATCGGCCGTCAATATTGACATTTTTGGTTTCTCTTGTACCATAAGCCTTCGAAGAGAACACAGACTCTTTAATTTCTTGCTTAACGGTTTTTAACCTTCCAAAATATGGGAAATCATTCACCTTTAGCGCCTTTGCACGGTTTAAAAGATAAGGGATATCAAAATTTGTAGTATTATAACCAATGATAACATCAGGATCAACTTTGATGATAAAGTTACGCCAATTGCTCAACATTTCCTCTTCAGTGGCGTGGGAAAAAATCATTGAACCTGTTATGGGTGAGCATGTATTCAGAGTAAACACATTACGAATGAATGGTTTCTTAGCGCCAGCAATACTCACAACGTTGGCAATTTGGATGACGGGATCGTATTCAGGTTCCGGAAAGACGCCAATCCTACCAGCACACTCGATATCAAAGGACATGATACGCAATGGAGCTGTATGAGACCAATCACCCTCAGCAGGATGTGCTATTAGGTTACGATAATTAATTGAAACTTCCAACTGACAAGAGGAAACTCTGTTATTAGGCTCAATCATCGAATACTTTCCTTTTGGTAATGTTATCCAGGACATACCGACAATTCCACAATCTACCATTAACCTTAAAGTGTAGGCAATGTTATCATAAGTAGTCGTGCCGTTAGAAAACCACGAGTTGAATGAAAGATGACCTCTTTCAAACGCAGTACGCAGTTTGTTGACCATATGCGGATAGGTGACGTATATTTTCCAGAATGGTAATTTGGTATCTCCGGAATAACCCCAGATAGACTGTTTAGATACAACTTCAATCGAATCAATAGCGTGGTCAAATGTTTCGTTTAAATAGTGCACAAACTTGTTGATTTGCTCCTGATCGTTAGCGTCGGAAGAATTGGGCGCTGGGACGTAAAGATAGTTCTTGAACCCTGTAACATTACAAAGTACAGAGTGTCCTTCACTAGTGACACCAAAAAACCTTACCACGGTAGATGTATTTTCATCTTTGATACCATTCAGTACGCTCTGTTCCGCATCAATTTGTTGGAAAGAAATATCATACAAACTTGGGTCAAAATCGGTTGGAAGTTTCTTACGCTCGAATGATGACAGGTCATGCTCTTCTTGGTCGGCCATATCATGTTCCATTTGCGATAGCTCTTGTTCAAAAGTAGACTCTAATTGCGTACCCATTAAATCTGTATCCTTTGCTTTGAAGCCTTGACTATTATATTTTCGAAAAGAATCACTCGGAATAATCTCTATTGTTGAAACAGGTTCACTTCCAACACCATGATCTATTGATTGCCGTTTGATTTTCTTTTCCAATTGGGGAGTATCCTCGTCATCGATCTTCACATCAACCATGGGAAGGGATCTTTTTTCACTCATTGCTGTGCGTATATGTATAAAGATTAATGCTTAATAGCAAGTACTCAATATTTATTTTCCTTTATTCTTGAAAATTGCCTTAGATCAGTAGTACTGAGTGTTTGTTCTTCATAAGCGAATAGCAGATGTCCTCATTGAACATTTTATAGAATAAAAAGTTACGCGTAATACGAAAAATTGCCTATTACGTTAAGGCATACTTTTACCACACAAAACCAAGATCAACTGTCAAGCAAGAACGCTGCAAAGAAACGCAGATATAAAGGAGAACACCAGATCGAACTGCAACTATGACTGACACAAAACAGCTATTCATTGAAGCCGGACAAAGTCAACTTTTCCACAATTGGGAAAGCTTGTCTCGCAAAGACCAAGAAGAATTGCTTTCAAACCTGGAGCAAATATCTTCCAAGAGGTCCCCTGCAAAACTACTGGAAGACTGTCAAAATGCTATTAAATTCTCACTAGCTAACTCTTCTAAGGATACTGGCGTCGACATTTCACCATTGCCCCCTACTTCGTACGAGTCGCTTATTGGCAACAGTAAGAAAGAAAATGAATACTGGCGTTTAGGCCTTGAAGCTATTGGCAAGGGTGAAGTCGCAGTGATTTTAATGGCTGGCGGACAAGGTACGCGGTTAGGATCCTCTCAACCAAAGGGCTGTTATGACATTGGACTGCCTTCTAAGAAATCTCTTTTTCAAATTCAAGCTGAAAAGTTGATCAGGTTGCAAGATATGGTAAAGGACAAAAAGGTAGAAATTCCTTGGTATATTATGACATCAGGCCCCACTAGAGCGGCTACTGAGGCATACTTTCAAGAACACAATTATTTTGGCTTGAATAAAGAACAAATCACGTTCTTCAACCAGGGAACCCTGCCTGCCTTTGATTTAACCGGGAAGCATTTCCTAATGAAAGACCCAGTAAACCTATCTCAATCACCAGATGGAAATGGTGGACTCTACCGTGCCATCAAGGAAAACAAGTTGAATGAAGACTTTGACAGGAGGGGAATCAAGCATGTTTACATGTACTGTGTCGATAATGTCCTATCTAAAATCGCAGACCCTGTATTTATTGGTTTTGCCATCAAGCATGGCTTCGAACTGGCCACCAAAGCCGTTAGAAAGAGAGATGCACATGAATCGGTTGGGTTAATTGCTACTAAAAACGAGAAACCATGTGTCATAGAATATTCTGAAATTTCCAATGAATTGGCTGAAACAAAGGACAAAGATGGCTTATTAAAACTACGCGCAGGCAACATTGTAAATCATTATTACCTAGTGGATTTACTAAAACGTGATTTGGATCAGTGGTGTGAGAATATGCCATATCACATTGCGAAGAAGAAAATTCCAGCTTATGATAGTGTTACCGGCAAGTACACTAAGCCTACCGAACCAAACGGTATAAAATTGGAGCAATTCATATTTGATGTCTTTGACACTGTACCACTGAACAAGTTTGGGTGCTTAGAAGTAGATAGATGCAAAGAATTTTCACCTTTAAAAAACGGTCCTGGTTCTAAGAACGATAATCCTGAGACCAGCAGACTAGCATATTTGAAACTAGGAACCTCGTGGTTGGAAGATGCAGGCGCTATTGTAAAAGATGGGGTACTAGTCGAAGTTTCCAGCAAATTGAGTTATGCAGGTGAAAACCTATCCCAGTTCAAAGGTAAAGTCTTTGACAGAAGTGGTATAGTATTAGAAAAATAACTGTTTGAGCTACTTATGAAGCACTTTTAGCATGTAATTTGAAAAGTACTCGTAATTGTGATTCAATATATATAATAATATATTTCGTACTCTGAAAAATAGCTAAATTACTTGTTTTATGTAATTTCTATTTGGCGGATCGCTCTGCCAATGGAAAGAGTGGCATCTTCATTGCGCGATGATTAATTGACAATGAAATTAAAGCAAACAGCGATTCTCAAGCTCTGAAATAAGTAGAGTAGAAGAAAGGATAGAAACTTTTTTTTTCATTATGATAGCAATAAAAGGAACCGGAAGATTTCTCCTCTATAACTATAGAATTTGGCAGAGGCGTGCATCCAACAGACCAATACAGTTAAGAAAAGGCTATAAAGTTTTAGCCATTGAGACTTCTTGCGATGATACATGCGTTTCAGTTTTGGACAGGTTCTCAAAAAGTGCAGCTCCTAATGTGCTAGCCAATTTGAAAGATACTCTAGATAGTATTGACGAAGGAGGTATTATACCAACAAAGGCTCATATCCATCACCAAGCTCGGATAGGACCCTTAACTGAAAGGGCCCTGATAGAAAGCAATGCGAGAGAAGGAATTGATCTCATATGTGTTACAAGAGGCCCTGGTATGCCTGGTTCATTATCAGGAGGATTAGATTTTGCAAAAGGTTTAGCTGTTGCCTGGAACAAACCACTGATTGGTGTGCATCACATGCTGGGACACTTGCTGATACCAAGAATGGGAACAAATGGAAAAGTGCCTCAATTTCCCTTTGTTAGCCTGCTGGTTAGTGGTGGTCATACTACGTTTGTTTTGTCACGAGCAATTGACGATCACGAAATATTATGTGATACTATCGATATTGCAGTGGGTGACTCATTAGATAAATGTGGCAGAGAGCTTGGATTCAAGGGAACAATGATCGCTAGAGAAATGGAGAAATTTATTAATCAAGATATTAACGACCAAGATTTTGCTTTAAAACTAGAAATGCCCAGTCCGTTAAAAAACAGCGCTAGTAAAAGAAACATGCTTTCGTTTTCGTTTTCAGCATTTATCACAGCATTAAGAACTAATTTGACAAAACTAGGTAAAACAGAAATCCAGGAACTGCCAGAACGCGAAATACGGTCAATTGCATATCAAGTACAGGAATCTGTTTTCGACCATATAATAAATAAACTGAAGCACGTGCTCAAGTCACAACCGGAAAAGTTTAAAAACGTGCGTGAATTTGTATGTTCTGGTGGAGTGAGTAGTAATCAAAGGTTGAGAACAAAATTAGAAACGGAATTGGGGACGTTAAACTCCACAAGCTTTTTTAATTTTTATTATCCTCCTATGGACCTTTGTAGTGACAACTCTATTATGATCGGCTGGGCAGGTATTGAGATATGGGAAAGCTTACGATTAGTTAGTGATTTAGATATATGTCCAATTAGGCAATGGCCATTGAATGACCTATTAAGTGTTGATGGTTGGAGAACGGACCAGCTATGAAAAAAAAAAAAAAAAAAAAAAAAAAAAAACTGTACATATTATATGCAGCGCTCTATCGCTGTTAGTCTAAGAATGGTGAAGTGATGTTGTATTTCTTTATTAGTTTTCGCCAAGTAGGCATGTCCATTTGAAAAATAATGTGATTCTGATGAGCGGCACGACGCCTTTGTCTCTCAATTTCTTTACTTCTTGAATCTGTGTGACTTATGCTTTGTTTTATCTTAATTGTGGGTAAACCTTCTTCATCGTGTTCCATCAATAGTTTTCCCTCTTTGATCAAAAAACTGGTATAGAAAAGATTTTCGATGGATCGCGAGAACGAATTTGGGTCTATAATAAATTTAAAAAGATTAATGGAACCTTCTGGGCCTAATTTTTTTGAAAGTTTTTTGAAACATTTCTTGACCTGTTCAGGGGTAGTTTCTTGCTGTGTGGAGTTTAAAGAATGCTGAGTGATTTTCTCAGCGGTGATCTTTTCACCAACTTGATCATTATTCCTTCTTCGTTGAGTTAACACTCTTGGCTTCTTTTCTATGGATAAAGGTCCCATTAAATGGTCGGTAATTGGGGCATTTTTACTTATAGTATTGTAGAGAGCACCTATTCTAAACCAATTAAATTGAGAAAACTCATTATAGTGAGAAAACTGCTGTAGATAACTATGTCTCATAGATGTCGCTTTGAAAGAGGAAGTAGCTTTATCTGTATGATTATCATCAGGCGTCCTATCGATATCTCCATCACTTTCCTCTTGCTGGTCTGCTGCGGATTGTTCATCAGCGGCAAGCGTCAAATCATTCCTATTTTCGGAGATATTATTAAGCTTGAAATGCTCTTTTAGCATGTATCTTTTCAAGGAATTTACTATGTTTTCTAAATTGACCATACTCCTCGAATCATCAAACTTCAAATTTCTCACAGAAATTTGAGCCAATTCACTTATACTAACCATTGCTCTAGCATCATGAGCAAACAATCCATTATTCTTTATACCAATAACCTTATTGAATAGGGAATCCACAGCGTTCAGATTGTCCATAGCAACACCTATATCTCCTGTTCTGGTCACCTGAGCTCTGCCTTTGTGCATTTCACTTTCCAGGTCCCTATATCCCTGTAAAACTTTAAATTCTAGCTGGGGGTCACCATCCTTAGAAGATGAGCTCTTTTCATCACTTCTCGACTTCTTTTGTTTTCTTGTTTCTCCGCTACTGTCAGGCTCAGTAACAGTGCTGTTTCTCCTCTTTCTAGATATTACTGTACTAGACATGTCGCTGTCTGTACTCTCTTTTTTTTGCAAAACTCTGATTTCTTGATTGTCTGCTACTAGTATTTATCTCATCTTCTTGATATTATTTCACCTTTTCTGTTAACGCGTTGCGCGTTTCCTTTATCTCTGGTACTTAACAGTATATGGAGTTAAAAGTGTGGGATTGTTTGTCGTCTAAGTAAAACCATGTGTGAGTAATCTGTGAACGATCAAGGATAGTGTAAAATAGCTTAGCAACAATAGTCTTTTAACATGCGGACATAAGGTCACTTTTTGGCACAAGATGATAGTAAATGTTGCACATTATGAGCAGTATTTTAATACATCACTTCGGACGATGCGGCATATCCAGAATTGCAGATTTAGTAAATCACAAGCTCCAGGGAACTGTTGAAACCTCTATTAAAAGACGCAAAGACAACTAAGGAGACATTCAACAGGGCTAGACAAGTCACGGCTTACTGCTAAATAACGTATACAATACGCTATGATGGAAGAATTCTCGTACGATCACGATTTTAACACACATTTTGCTACAGATTTGGATTATTTGCAACATGACCAACAACATAATCAACAGCAACAACCACAACCACAACCAATTCAAACTCAAAACCTGGAGCACGACCACGACCAACATACTAATGATATGAGTGCTTCATCGAATGCATCAGATAGTGGACCTCAGAGGCCCAAGAGAACTCGCGCAAAGGGTGAAGCACTAGATGTCCTAAAGCGTAAATTTGAAATAAATCCAACACCCTCTTTGGTAGAAAGAAAGAAAATATCAGATCTGATAGGAATGCCTGAAAAAAACGTCAGAATTTGGTTTCAGAACAGAAGAGCTAAATTGCGGAAAAAGCAGCATGGAAGTAATAAGGACACAATCCCCTCGTCACAATCCCGTGATATTGCCAACGATTACGAACGTGGGAGTACAGACAACAATTTGGTCACTACAACAAGTACTTCATCCATATTTCACGATGAAGACCTGACTTTTTTCGACCGTATTCCGTTGAACAGCAACAACAACTATTATTTTTTTGACATTTGCTCAATTACTGTGGGAAGTTGGAATAGAATGAAAAGCGGCGCACTGCAAAGAAGGAACTTTCAGTCTATAAAGGAGTTGAGAAACCTATCGCCAATAAAGATTAATAACATAATGTCGAATGCCACAGATTTAATGGTTTTGATATCCAAGAAAAACTCAGAAATAAACTATTTTTTTAGTGCCATGGCAAATAATACTAAAATTCTCTTCAGGATCTTTTTCCCATTAAGTTCAGTCACGAATTGCTCTCTAACTTTAGAAACTGACGACGATATAATAAATAGTAACAACACAAGCGATAAAAACAATAGTAATACTAATAATGATGATGATAACGACGATAACAGTAATGAAGACAATGATAATAGTAGTGAGGATAAGAGGAATGCTAAGGATAACTTTGGAGAATTGAAGCTAACAGTCACCAGATCACCCACTTTTGCTGTTTACTTTTTAAATAATGCTCCTGATGAAGATCCAAATTTGAACAATCAGTGGTCCATATGTGATGATTTCTCAGAAGGTAGACAGGTAAATGACGCATTTGTTGGTGGTTCGAATATTCCTCACACTTTGAAAGGTTTACAGAAATCATTAAGATTCATGAATTCTCTAATTCTAGACTATAAATCATCGAATGAAATATTACCTACGATCAATACAGCGATCCCCACTGCTGCAGTTCCACAACAGAATATTGCCCCTCCCTTTCTGAATACAAATTCAAGTGCAACAGACTCAAATCCAAATACAAATTTAGAAGATTCTCTCTTCTTCGATCATGATCTGTTATCGAGTTCGATAACCAACACCAACAACGGACAAGGCTCTAATAATGGACGTCAAGCTAGCAAGGATGATACGCTCAATTTACTGGATACTACCGTCAACAGCAATAACAATCATAATGCTAATAATGAGGAGAATCATCTAGCGCAAGAACATTTATCCAACGATGCTGATATTGTTGCAAATCCAAATGATCATTTGTTGTCTTTACCGACTGATAGTGAACTTCCAAATACTCCAGATTTTTTGAAGAACACTAACGAACTAACTGACGAGCATAGATGGATATGATGAAAATAATTCTGTTTTTTTTTTTTTGCGATTGCATTTTCAACTCTAAATATTACTCTAACAATATTTCCTAATTATTTCATAGGTAACATTGTATGACATTTTAATTTTATTGTCCTTATTATTTTACTTACTTAGCTGGCTTTTTTGAACATTATCAGATGGGTATATAGATATTTACAAGCTCGCGTTATAGGTGGAGACATGTGTCCTTATATAAATCGCAAAAAGAATCGATCAGACATTTAAAGCCGTGCTTTGTCCAGCAACTTTATGGAATCTTTTCTACTTTCAAGAAAGACATTTATCATTGTTTTCTTGTCTTTGTCATTCCCTAGCTTTTTTACGCTTTCTAGGCAATCTCGTGCACCTTTAAAATTCTCTTCTTTCACACAGCAATCGAAAAATCCAAAGAAACATTCCAAGTCCATTATTTCCATACCCGTTTTAAACCATTCTTTCGCCCTTTCATAATTATTGAAATAGTTTAATTCAAGAAATCCTAATGTTTTAAAGCATTCTTTAAATCCAATTGATGCACAATTTTCTAGCAAGGCTTTGGCTTTCATGGGCTCTGAACTCATATATAACCTCGCTAACAGAAAGTACCAACGTGAACTTCTTTCAATTTCCAGCAGTTCTATACAACTCAGCCATGACTTTTCTGCCTTCAAAAACCCATTGACTTGCTTTATTTGGATTTCACCAAGTTTTCCGTGAACTTCGCCTGCCAATTTGGTACTATTTTCCAATTTCAAGAACTCTTGGTAATATTTCTCAGCCTTATCGTAAGTTTTGTTTTCGAAAAACAGGTCTCCTATTAATTTAACCGTTAAATGATGGTTACGCGCATACAGCTTCTTTATGAATTTATTAGCCGTTTCAATGTCTTTTTCATAACTGGATTTGACGTTTTCCTTTTTATATTCATGTATCACGTTGAAGCTTAGGATGGATATAGCATCGTTGTTGCCAAGTTCGGCAGCAATATTCAATAATTTATCCTCCATAGCTAATAAGTCTTTGTGGACGAATTTGTTCTGCGTCCTTAGAGTTATCAAGACGTTTCGCATCTGCATAATGTCTGAACTCCTTATATAGGGGTATTTCTTCCTCCATGGGATATTCTCTTGATTAGTATTTTGTGATACCTGCAGAAATATCGGGTACATTTCATGGTATGTAAGCCTTGTATCTAACTGGAATAAAATTTTGTTAACCGTACGTTTCTTCGGGAAAATCTCTTGAAACTTTTTGGGTACTGGTGGTGTGGAAACAAACTTACTGACAAACCTCTGCATACTTTAGATCAGATATTTCTTGCTTTTGTTTTCGTTTTCGTCTGCTACTGTTTGTCTCCCCTCATATTGTTGTTGTTAAAATCTAAAAACGAATTCCATAATGATGGAAAAGAGTTAAAATTCAACACCAAAAAACAAGACGCATCAAGAAGTTTATTTGTATATGTTGAGGATACATCTAATGTAAATAACACAGATTCTACAAACTTTATAAAATCAAATCAGTTACGTATTTTTATTGAAGACGGGTCACTTGGTGGTGGTAATTCTTTGAAATAATCACTTTCTAAACACTGAACAGCGGTCCACCTCTTTTGTGGGTTCATCGTTAGCATTCCACGCATAAAATCTAAGGCGTATTCGCTAGCAGCAATGAACCTTTTCCTCAATTCATCTCTTGAAGGGGGCGGATATATTTGTAACTTGTTATACGTCATAAAGGAAGAAACTTCGGGCCAATCTCTATCTGTAGGTGTCCCTAAGGCCCTAAACGTTACTTCCATTTGATCGACATCATTCTGTCCTGGTAAATAAGGTATCCTTAGCATTAATTCCGCGAATATAACGCCTACTGACCAGATATCAATAGCCGATGTGTAATGTTTAGCTCCAAACAACAATTCTGGCGCTCTATACCATCTTGTTACGACGTTACTTGTCAGTATCTCATGTGGGGCCGGTATCGCCCTTGCTAGACCGAAATCTGCTACTTTTATCTGGCCATCAGGTGAAAATAATAAATTGTTTGGTTTCAGATCCCTGTGCAAAATGAAATTTCTGTGGCAATGGTACACGCCCCTCAAAGTCATAAGCATCCATGCCTTAATATCTGCTGGTGTAAACAGTATTGATTTGTCTTTTATTACCACCTCTAGATCAGTTGGTAGGAACTCCAGAACGAGATTTAAATTATCATAAGCCATAAATATGTCTATTAGTTCTATGACGTTCGGATGCTGCATTTCTTGGAGGTACTTAACTTCACGGATAGCTGACATATCTAAACCATCTTTAAATTCGGATGTTTTGATCTCCTTAATAGCAATCTTTCTTCCAGTAGAGTGTTGACAACCCAAGTAAACAACCGCATAAGTACCCTCACCAACTTTCTTTTCTGCGATGAATCATCATTAATCAACGTTAGTATCATTATTGAATGTTAAAAGAAAGACGACAATATATAACCCCCACATACCCTTTGTGTACTCCATATTCACTTTCATATGTTCGCTCTGAGGCCGGGAATATTTTTTTTGATGACTTTTAAGTAACTGTGATTTCACTTGTATTTTTTTTCAATGTGTTTTTTGAATCTACTTGTAATATTCTCTGCACAATGCTTCAAATGAAGCTTCACATCATAACACAAAAAAAATTGTAGGTTCATCCAATGGACGAATCTTTCTTAAGGCTTATGCTTGAAGACCATTTCTATATACCAAAAAAATTACAAACTGGCAAGATTGATGTCTTATTGAAACTGAAAATCTTTCAAATTAGAGGGTGATTTTCAATTACAATTGACAACTAAGCCGACTTCCCCTGAAACCGCTTCTGAATTCATACAAATTTCTCTTGGAGGATTTGTTCAAGGTAGTGTGGTATATTTTTAGCGTATTAACAGCAAGCGTTGTGTCTGCAAACAAAGAGAAAAAATATCAGTACAAAAAATGCTCACCTGACCTTATTCACCCAAAAACATCGGGGAAACGGTAGTAATATGGAAGCTGGCAGGAGTACTGATGAAGTGCTATACCACAATCAGTCGTCAGTAAAGTTAGGTGAGTTAGAAAGATACGTTATTACATATGAGCTATACCAGGGTGATAGTATTCCCGCTGATATCACACTGGATTCCCTATGGGTAAAGATCAAAAATACCACAAAGCTATCCTATAAACCAGCCTATCTATTGGGCCCATTTATCTTATATTGTGACGTGCGAGCAAAAGATTACGAAAGCTCGTATAAGATCATATGTTCGGCGGATAAACCAGTATTCCAATCAAACCTACAGGCACAACAAAAGTTTATTGCAGAGTTGTCCTTGCACCACATTAAGCCACGCTATGTATGGATAGTGGATATTGTCAGTCAGATACTATTTAATAAAGAAACTAAGGTAACTTTTGAGATAGTAGTCGGCAATTCAAAGGCCTCTTTGAAAAGAAAAATACGATGTGATGATGCATTGCCTGATAAAGCCTGCAATATTTTACACACAGGATTATCGGTGCATAGACTTACCACTGCAGATATATGGAAAGTACCACGACCCATAGACATGTCGCAAAAATCCCATTTAGTCATTCTCACGCATGGTTTTCAATCAAACGTTTCGGCAGATATGGAATACTTAATGGAAGAAATATACAAGGCTCAAATGAACAATCCAAATGAGCGACTAGTTATTAAGGGATATATGAAGAATGCTTGTGAGACTGAGAAGGGTATTAAGTTTTTGGGTGTTGGATTGGCAAACTACATCATCGACGAGTTATATGATGACTCTGTAGGGAAAATCTCATTTATTGGTCATTCCCTGGGTGGATTAACACAAACTTTTGCTATTTGTTACATAAAGACCAAATATCCATATTTCTTTAAGAAAGTGGAGCCGATCAATTTTATCTCACTGGCGTCACCATTGCTAGGCATTGCTACCAGCACGCCTAATTACGTAAAAATGTCATTGTCGATGGGTATCATTGGTACTACGGGGCAAGAACTGGGTCTTAAGGATGGAAATTATGGTGATAAGCCCCTACTTTACCTGCTATCCGAGGAATCCTTAATCAGTGTGCTTGCTCGATTCAAAAGAAGAACACTTTATGCTAATGCCGTCAACGACGGAATAGTTCCCTTGTATTCCTCTTCTTTACTTTTTTTGGACTACTCTCAATTACTTCAGAAACTGGGAGGTCAAACTACGGCACCTTGTGATCCTCTCTTCCAGCCTGAAGTAAGTCCTATTGGGGAACTTCCAAATCATAGCGATGTTGCTAATGATGATGATGGAATCAATGCATCGTCATGGAACACGTTTTGGAAGAGCAAGGAAAATAACTGCGACAAGAAATTTAAACGCTTGATGAATGCTTCCGTCATCAAATCTATGAAGTCTGTGCTTCTATCACCATGCCCCGACGCAAAGTTCTTCTCAGATCCCGATGCAAGGGTCGCAACAATCATACATGATAAGATCTACACAGAAAAGAATTTACCGCCTCCATCACCAACACTTTATGAAGGAACAGCAGCCAAGGAAGGCGAAACGAGGAAGACGAGAAAAGAGATGGAGGAAATCATAGCACGACGCTGGCACAAGGGGATGCATTGGAGGAAAGTCGTGGTATTGCTGAAACCAGATGCCCACAATAACATCATCGTAAGAAGAAGGTTTTCCAACGCTTACGGCTGGCCGGTGGTTGACCACCTTGTTACCGCCCATTTCCAAAGAGATGACCCACTCGCCTTACCAATGCAAGATAAACAGTTTGCTGAGGAAGATATAAACATGGCAACCGGAGGGGTGGAACCAAACAAGTTCTACTCATGGCTCACCAAGATCGAGGATCCTAGTGTGTACCATGGTGGAATAGTCTCCACAGCTAGCCAGCTCGCCAGCTCCTGGATTAGCAAGCATTCCTCTGTGACAGATTGACTGTCTATCTTGACGTCATCCCGGGATTGACTTGCAATTTACTATTGTCCACACCTACGAAAGTCCATTTTACTTCGTAGTTCGATAAATGCGCTTACGGGTCTTTTTCGAGCGGGACAACTCTTCAGCTCCTCCCCTAAAACCGAGGCCGAATATCCCTTCTCCATATAAATAAGACACTTTTCACCAGGAAAACAATACTTCAGAAGCTTATTTCTCTTGACAAAAAGAGGGGTAAGATCTTTATAAAACATAAAGCAAATCAAAACATAATAACTACTACAAGTAACATAATGTGCTCAGTAGGCGGTATCAGAAGACCAATCCAGATCGAAGAATTTAAGACGGCGATAAGCGGCATGTCCGACATGGAGTTGGCACAGATTAAAACAGAAATTGAGAACAGTATCAATCATTTGCAGAGGTCTAACGCCCGCTTGGGTAAATACATAGCTAAGTTGGAGGGTGCTGACGACCGTCTTGAAGCTGACGACAGCGACGACTTGGAGAACATTGATTCGGGAGACCTGGCGCTGTACAAGGACTCTGTCAGGGAGAACGAAATTGTGCTAAACAATTACAATGAGAGAGTGGACGCATTGGAGCAAGAAACGGTATATAGAAAGACGGGCCATGGCAAGAGTAAGCACGAGGTAGAGGCAAAGGACAACACCAACAAGGGCCCTGACGTTGACATGGACAATTCAAATGTGGACGTCGTGACACCAAACAGCATATTCATTTAAGAGACGGGATTTAGTTTTACTGCGCATCATTTTCACGTCATACTCTTTGTCTCTCTGTTCTATCTCTTCGTATAAATATTTCAATAACTCCATTTGTCTATTCTATCTACCCGTTCTATCCTTACTACTAGATATCTTAAAAAAATAATAAAATAAGTAAATACAAAAAAAACTCGCTATTAATAATTTATCTCCGAAAGCCCTAGGGTGTGCTTTTCTTCTGTGCCCTAGTCTATTATTTTGAACCCTAGTTGGCGAAATTTTTTTCTAATATTCAGAAAAAAGAAACGTAGAGCTTATATGGTGAAGGAGTATAATGATACTAATAGTCTGTAGACGGCAAAAGGCATTCTTTTTGACTAGCACAACGACAGTTTCAGATTCTGTTGAAATAATCATTTATGTCTCTTTCGGTCGCCGAAAAGTCGTACCTATACGATTCACTAGCAAGCACGCCTTCAATTAGGCCCGATGGAAGACTACCTCATCAATTCAGACCTATAGAAATATTTACTGACTTCCTACCAAGTTCCAATGGATCGTCCAGAATTATAGCTAGTGATGGAAGTGAATGTATCGTGAGCATTAAGTCCAAAGTTGTGGATCATCATGTGGAGAATGAACTACTTCAGGTCGATGTAGATATCGCAGGCCAAAGAGATGACGCGCTGGTAGTAGAGACAATCACTTCTTTACTGAACAAGGTTTTGAAGTCTGGTAGCGGAGTAGATTCCTCAATGTTGCAATTGACAAAAAAGTACAGCTTCAAAATATTTGTCGATGTTCTGGTCATTTCATCACATTCACACCCAGTTTCTTTAATATCCTTTGCTATTTATTCAGCGTTGAACTCCACATACCTACCGAAACTTATTTCAGCTTTTGACGACTTAGAGGTGGAAGAACTTCCTACGTTTCATGATTACGACATGGTTAAGCTTGACATTAATCCGCCTTTAGTGTTTATATTGGCCGTTGTTGGCAACAATATGCTATTGGACCCTGCAGCCAACGAAAGCGAAGTGGCCAATAATGGCCTAATCATTTCCTGGTCTAATGGTAAGATTACATCACCTATCAGATCAGTAGCATTGAATGATTCAAACGTTAAAAGCTTTAAACCTCATTTGTTGAAGCAAGGTCTTGCAATGGTGGAGAAATACGCCCCCGACGTAGTACGATCACTGGAGAATTTATAAAAATATAGTCACAATTAGATAAAAAGACAAATTAGTTTACATACTAAAAACTTCATGGTTAACAAAAGTGGGAATGAAACCTGATTCTTACATGTGTTGAACTGTATAGGAATGAACGATAACTGCGGTTGCCGTTTGAATATTCATTGATCTGATCACACCAAATTGTTGAATCTCTAAACATAAATCCAATTCGCTTAACAAAGTCCCCGGAATACCGAATGCTTCGGTTCCTAGCAAGATCAATGATTTTTTAGGGAATTGGAAATTGTTGTCTAGCTTCACTGATTTATCCGTTTGCTCTAGCCCAATTAATGTGTACCCTTCCTTCTTTTTCCCTTTCATGAAACTTGCAATCTCATCTAGGGCAACTTCCTCCATGGGCATCCATCTATCAGCAGTCACAGCAACATTTTTAAATTGAGGATGGTTTTTGACTTTGATGTCTTGTACAGTAAGCAGTCCCACACCTAAAACATCACATAACCTACAAATACCTCCCAGGTTTGGCGGCTTATCGACTAATGAAGATACCACAATCAATTCAGAACGTGTAACGACATCATTCGATTTTTTATTGTCCAGATCCAGAACGGTTTCCCAAGCTCCACTTTTTGTTTGCAGTGGAGAAGTGTCACAGGAGATGTTCGAGCTGTTAACAGATTCCGTATTGGTGTCTCTTTTATCAAGCCATAAGGACCTTTCATCGGTACCTATAGGAACAATATCTTTCTCCTGCAAATATTTTTCGAAAACAGACTCAGAAATGTACGGGCAATCATGGTCGGTAACTTTTTTGAGCACACCACCAAACATGTTCGTTAATTTCCTATCACCCTTCAGATCCCATATGTTGGCATCCCCGGCACGATATTGACCAAATATTTGAGTCTTTTTGGCATTGGAATATAAGTTCTCAATGATGTTTCTCAATGTGTGATCCGATAGGTAGGCTTTGAATGTAGGCCATAATGAAATTATTAGAGAATTAGAAAAATGCCTTACCAGAGGTTTGTTTGAAGCTGCGTTAGGAACTAACGTGCAAATGAATCTGTCTAGTAACTGTGTAAATCCATATTTCTTTTCGTCGTTTCTTAAATCTTTCAACACCATAAAGCATATTTTTTCTGCGCTAACTACAAACACCGGTTTGCTATGATCCTCCAGCAATGAGAAGAGATAATCCTCAGCAAATTTTGGATTGCCAGTTTTATAATAATCAACAACCTTTGAGGAAATGAACCATTCTTTATATACTCTTACTAGTGGTGAACTTTCATCCTCGATACTCTTTAGAATTCTGATCATGCTAGTTTCGCTTAATTTTTTTTCATTGGTGGTTAGTAGTGATAATAATAACAATTGCCACTGCAACAACCTCTGTAACGCTTCGGCACCGTCGGTTCTCTTTATAGCATAAAGTGCGTTTGTTTTTTCAGTAACTTTTTCGATTAATCGAATTTTCAACTGATCATTTGCATATAGAATAGAATCAATAATAGATACTCTAGCCAATATTTCGTCGGGTCCGTACACCTTTTCATAAAGTTCATCGCCTTTTATGTAATAATTGTTCAGTTTGTGGTCAAATAGGCTGGAAATAACAGGTTTGAGCTTGTAAAGGTTGACATCCATTTGCGGCTGTTTGAAAACACCTACTATAATGTTAATCAACCACCAATAGTTGACATCCTCTCTTAACAATTTCCCATAAAACTTCATAAATACTCTGAGTTGTGATCCGAGAAGAGGGAGTAGGCTTCTTCTGGAATAACTCAATGATATAATCGTTTGTGCATGTTCCTCCAACTTCGAGGTCAAAGTATCGATATACTGATTTGATCCAAAGTACAGAATCACAGGATGAAATAATCCCTTAATTAGCATCAAATGCAGATCCCTTTCCTTCAAAACTAATCTTTCACTATTAATACATTCCCATATAAACGAAAATTTCTCAAAAATGAATTTCACTATGAAAATATCATCATCAGAAACAGATGTGGAGCAATGGATGTAGGAATCTATGATAAAGTACAATAATTTACAGACTGCCAGATTCCCCAGATAATTCCCATTATCTTTGTTAATATTCTCGTCAACTAAGCGTAGTAGCATGTGAAGCTCATCATCATTTCCTTCAGAGGAGTCACGATTTAAGGCGTATGTTTTGAGGAAGGTATTTAAAAGTTCAAAGTAAGAAGAATAAGCGCAGTCCTTCACTTTAAAGCTCTCTCTTGAACACTGATTGGCAGACTTTTTAACCATTTCATATAGGCTCAGAAGGTCATTAAAATTTAGCTCGATTGTGTCGAACCTACATTCATAAGTCTTCTGGTAAATTTCAGCAAAGAACTTGAATTTATCAAGCGAAAATTTTTCCATTACCGACTTAAATAAATTATTCACATTGATGGATTTCCATGTAGATATTGTAAAATTGGGGTAAGACAACAAAGCGGTTGCATTTTCATAGGTATAACCGTTCGAAGGTTCGCCTGAAAGTAGCTGAGTTAGAAAAGTAACTGCCTTTGGAGTGTAAACGGGTATATCTTGCTTCGACTTCGCAACTTCAATTAAAAAATCGGGAGTAATATCAATATCCTTGAAATCGAAGATGATAGATGCTAAGAGGTCAAAAATAGTATCCTTTCCGATGTTTGTCGTCAAGTTTTCTTTCGCTTGCAAATCGTCAAAGTGAGAAACGGCAAGATCCCTATAATCTTCAAAAAGAGGCTCAACATATTTGTATGTCCCTCCCTTTAACTTAATGTGTGAAACTAATGTAAACAATAATTCAGATGCGGAGACAGATGGATCAATGTACAGTAAGAACTTCAAGTAAATTGTTTGGATTGTAGTTTCGAGAACCTCTTCTTCGGCTGCAAAATCGTACAATTTCCTGATCAGACTCAAATGGTCAGAGTTGATTGTTTTCTGTTTGTTATTCTGGAAGAAAACTAAGATACCGTAGGACAAGTATATCCTAGAAGGGTCAAAAGAGGTCCCTTTTTCCACCAATAATTTCAAAATTTCAAATAATATATCTGATATGCCTTCTGTTGTTTGGGAAAGTAAGTTATTGACAAATAATGAAAGTTTTTCACCATGGGGACAACTGACACCTTTTACGTCAAAATAATGAGCGGACATTGCAGCTGGAAGAAGAGTTTTTGTCAATAATGGCAAGTTTGAAGAGAATGCTGACATATTTGTAATCGAGAACATTAACGTCATCATGTATTTTCTGACACTCTCCATTGATGATTTCAATCCTGTAGAAAGCAAGATAAGGCCCCAACTATGGTGCAAATGCACGTTATCAAAAATTTTTATTATATCTTGTTTGGCCGCTTGTATTTGATTCAATGATGTGTCCAGAGCAATCATTTCATATAAGGTGGTGAATTTCTTCCAGCTACCAAGCATCTCGATATTTGCTAGATCATTGCATTTATAAAATGTTGTTTGCAATGTTATACCATGAGATGACAGTTTTTGAATGGTTAATTTAAGAATTGAGAGTGCCAATTTTCTGTGTTCGTGCACATCATTATCCAGCTCTGTTTGAATGTGCCTCCAATAAGCATCGGTCTTTATATAAGTAATAAGTTCAGGAGACAACTCTGCTGCTAAGAGGAATCTTAGGAGAAAAGATAAACTGTTCTTTTGCTTCCAAGCTTGTTGGGAGCCTTCAGCGTACAATTGTTTGATAAATGTCCAAATGAGCTTATCAAAGTTACTATCGGTATTACAGCATTTCGATAAATATTTGATATGCCATCTCATTAACTTGGAGCAGGAATCAGCAATCTCTTCCGAATTACAGCCTAACAATGGAACAATGATAAAATCTAGGCATTTGGACGATATACCATTCTTACATTCGTCAAATAAATATACAACTTCTAAGTAGTGAAGCAGGCTAAGGATATCTAAGTGCAGATTTTCATTCTTGATATTAGCGTTTTGTTCCTCAGCAAAAGAATCGAAAAATGGTTGTACAATCTTTTTTCCAAAGTTGTCATTGAAGAGATGTTTATAGTTTTCGCTAATGATGTCATTTAACCGGTAGCTCATCCACACCTGAAATTTATGCCACACACTGGGTAAACAACATAGTAATTGTGCAGAAGTTCTTAGCGCCTTGTTCATTTCAGCCCTCGAAGAGCGAAACATTTCCCTGGCTTCACCGTCTATACTAGCATACGCAATGACCTGCTCAGTAATTTTTTCAAAGATTGGTGTTTCAATGTTGCTGTCTGTCGTTATATCCAGTGGCGAAGTTTCAATCAACTCCAGCACCTCTTCTAAGCTGTCATTCTGAATCAAGTCTGATATAAGCTTTAGTTGCTCTTCGCGTGGTAAATATTTGCAGATGAGAGCACCTCCAACCATTTTGCTGGTAAAAAAAAGGTATAGAGTTTGTAACGTTCGTTAAACAATTCTTTTCACCGGATTTTAATAAGGCTTGGCTTATTTGCTTACTAGCAATTATATAGTTACAATAGTACTGTTTTAATCTTGCTCATCGCCATGGTGAAACTTTTCGAAAAACACTTGAATTTTCATTCACGTGATCTAAATTCCCTTACCCGACAACTCACCCATTGTGCCCCCTTTAAGATATGGCTATTGAGTAAGCCAATATTTATCGATTTACAGCAAGTCATCTCCAAAATGAAGAGATGACTAGCTCGAATACTGGTGGTGCAATTGAACATACCATCTAGAAAAGTTGTCTTCTACAGCACACAATGTCAGACTTAAATGATGTCCAAGAAAATGCTAAATTGAATTCGGAAACTCGGAATACAGGAAAGGCTGAACCACCTCATGGGACAACTGAGTATGTGGCAGAGGCAGAAATTTCTAAGAATGGAGTTGGATCGCCAAAAAAGAGCCCAAAAAAGGGTAAGGTTGGAAAGGGGGACAATAACAAAGTAGAAACTGAGTTAGTACACACAGCCCTGTTAGAAAAAGACAACCCATTCATGGAGGAGGGGCCAACAGGATTCACAAAATCAGCTTTATTAGAAATACCCGGTATGAGAAGCCATAAGCTAAAGAACCCGAATGAAGATTACGAGGATGACTCTGAGGGATTATTGCCTTTAAACCAGGAATCGAATGCAGAAACATGTAGAACAAGTCTTAGTGGAAGTATTAACTCCATGAACGGAGAGACCTCTGCGTCAGAAGAACCTTCTGTAAGTAATAGAAAGAAGTCCGCTAGGATACACATACTTGAAGCGAAAAGAGTTTCCGAAGGTCAAGGAAGAGCCTACATCGCCTATGTTATTCAGTTTGAAAATTCTACCGTTCAGAGACGTTACAGTGATTTCGAGAGTTTGAGAAGTATCTTGATAAGATTGTTTCCTATGACGTTGATACCGCCGATTCCAGAAAAGCAGTCAATAAAGAATTATGGTAAGTCAATAACTGGTTCGAGTTCAAAGTATTTGCTGCCCTCAGAAGGTTCTGGTTCAGTAGATCTATCATTGTCTGTGATACATGCGTCGGTCAATAATAGTGATGAAAAGTTAATACGGCATAGGATAAGAATGCTCACTGAGTTCTTGAACAAACTTTTGACGAACGAAGAAATCACAAAAACATCTATAATTACCGATTTTTTGGATCCTAATAACCATAATTGGCATGAATTTGTTAACAGTTCGTCCACTTTTTCATCTTTACCGAAGAGCATCCTCCAGTGTAATCCAATAGATCCCACTAACACCACTAGAATTCATGCCATGTTACCAATACCGGGCTCCTCGTCACAGTTATTGTTGAATAAGGAGTCCAACGACAAAAAAATGGATAAGGAAAGAAGTAAGTCGTTTACTAATATTGAACAGGATTACAAGCAATATGAGAACTTGTTAGATAACGGGATTTATAAGTATAATAGACGAACCACGAAGACTTATCACGATTTGAAATCGGATTACAATGAAATCGGTGAGGTATTTGCACAGTTTGCCCATGAACAGGCTCAAGTTGGGGAATTGGCCGAACAGCTTTCTTACTTAAGCAATGCCTTTTCGGGGTCCTCGATTTCTTTAGAAAAATTAGTTGGAAGATTATACTACAATATAAATGAGCCTTTAAATGAATCTGTTCATATGGCAACTTCTGCAAGAGAATTGATCAAATACAGAAAATTGAAATACCTGCAAAATGAAATGATTAAAAAGTCTCTGAATTCCAAAAGAGCACAGTTGGAGAAGCTGGAAGCGCAAAACAATGAATATAAGGATGTTGACAAAATAATTGACAACGAAATGTCTAAAAGTCATACTATTAATCTGGAACGCCCTAATAATAATACAGGTAGCGGTGGGAAATCATATGGTGGCAAACTATTCAATGGATTTAACAAATTGGCATCAATGGTAAAAGATTCTGTGAAGTATCAAGAAACAGATCCGCATACCGCAAGTATCAATTTGAAGAAAGAAATTGAACAACTGTCTGAATCATTGGAAGTTACTGAGAATGATTTGGAGGTCATTTCAAAAGTCATCAAAAATGACCAGCTACCTAAATTTTCTAAAGAAAGGGAAGTAGATTTATCAGAAATTTTAAAGCATTATTCCAGATATATGAGAAATTATGCCCGTCAAAATTTAGAAATTTGGAAAGAAGTCAAAAGACATCAAGATTTTGCATAGTATTATGAGCATTTTTTTTTTAGCGTTATAGCATACTTGATATATATATATATATATATAAACAACGTGAAGATCAAATAACGTCAAATGTATTAAATAGACTAAAATATTATGCACTTCTCTTTGGATTTATTGCTCGCGGGCTGGTTGACGTTACATGGTCCATTCCACTGAAATGTTTTAAGAGATGCCTATATGGCCAACTCAAAGTTTTGAAAAAGGGAACCAGGTTCACATAATATGGGGCATTTAGTGTTTGCAGATGATTATGCTCCATCGCAGAGATTATCGCTAGTGCCAGTTGGGAAGGTATGATGTCAGGAGCCAATAACTTAGATGGTGTAGGGACATCAATAAACATATTAGTTTTGATTTTTCCCGGGCACACCAGTAGTGTTTTTATTCCAGTTTTATTACATTCCGTGGGCAAACTTCTGAAATGCCTGCTCATACACTTGTGAAAACCAATCATTGCTCCTTTTGATGCACCATACGATGTCAGCCTTGCAGGAGTCAGTTCTCCGAGGATTGAAGCAATGTTAATTATAAAGCCTTCCCTATTGTCTATCATATCTTCTGCAAATGTACTGATGATTCGGTAAGCACCTATTAAGTTTATGTCGATCAATTGTTCTACCTCCTTGTTTGTCATATGTTCTAACTTTTTGATGTGAGCAACACCAGCATTATTTATAATTATATTAATGTTGCCATGATCTCTTTCAATAGCTTTTTTCAAATTTTTAATTTCATCTAGACTTGTTATGTCACATTGATAGTAGAAAATGTTATTATATTCTACCTGAGCAAAAGTAGGAAATGATTGAATATCTGCCACAATAACTTTATTAATTCTTCTGGAAAGTTCCTTTGCAAGTTCAAATCCGAGTCCACTAGAACCACCGGTTATTAGTGCAATTGCATTTTTAGAAAGGATGGAAGGGTTGTAGCTGGGCAGACTTAGGATGACTGATGGAAAATCCTTGAGGTGTTTTGTAGTTCCACTCGCTCTATTTATTTTATTCTTGCGTACCATAATTAATAATATTTCTTACCCATAAAACTATGTTAAATATGTCACTGAATCTCTATTGAGGTGTCCTTTTGATGATGCGGTTTCAGATATGAGAAATGTTCATTCAAGAAGTGTCACAAATTTTGTTCCTCTGCTGACGCCCGCTACATATTGACGTTCAAAAATATAGAAGAAAAAGGCAGTAAAGCGTTAACATAAGAAAACTAAAGAGCAAGTCTGATTTGGCACTACCACGCTTCCAACAGAAGTAATTGTTGCTTCAAGTAAGTTCGCAGCATGTGGATTCAAGTCCACAGATGCGATATTTAGGAGCCCAATCAGATAATATTGATTCCGGGTTATCTCTTGTTTGTGTCGGCACAGGGGATTTAAATTGTGTAATGCTCAAGACAAGTTATTGATGAGAACAAGAGATGGTATATAAAACTGCTCTCTGAGGTATAGCTTTTGTTGAGGTAGGCATACAAGGTTTCGGGAATGAGCACTATTAGTACCACAACGGCACCTGAGTTTATCAGAGTAAAGAGAAGAAGGGATGAGGATTCTGTACAGGCATTATGTATGTGTTGTTATTCTACCGATATAACAAAAATGCGTTTGACTAACTAAGTTCATCTGGGACAATTCAGTAATTGATGAGGGGAAAAGAGTGAAGAAGCAGAAGTTCATATTTAAATTATCAAAGACTGTGAGCTCTGAAAGCTATCAATCCGAGCAAGAGTCTTCTACGCCACTCTTAAAACTGGCCCATGAAGATCATCGACATTTTGTATTGGAACAAAGAAAAAAACGTCGTAGAGACTCAGATGATGAAAAATCACAACAGCGGCTTGCAGCAGAAGGAAGTACTGTAGATGACGATGGGTTACCGCCAGAGATCAATCAAATGGTGAATGACTATTTAAAGTTGAATAAAGGTGTAGAAAAGACAGAAAGAAAAAAACCAAGTAGGAAATATTTTACTGGGGATTCTGCAAAAATTGCATCACTACCCAGTTTAGATTACGTTTTTGACATCTACCATTTGGAGAAAATTCATGACGATGAGGTTGCTAGATATAACAACGAGAAAAATATAGGGTTTGTGAAAATTATTGAGCATATAGATTTGGCTCTTGATGAAGAAAGTGATCCCAATGAAGCCCGTTCAGACGATGAGGATTCTAATGACGAAAACTATTACCAAAATGATTATCCGGAGGATGAAGATGATGATAGATCTATTCTATTTGGTAGCGAAGGAGAGGATATAGCTGCATTGGGTGAAGAGATTGTTATAGGGGTTAATAAGAGCAGGTTTTCCTCTTGGAATGACGATAAAATTCAGGGATCTAATGGGTACCACGATGTGGAGGAAGAGTACGGGGATCTTTTTAACAGGCTTGGAGGAAAAAGTGATGTCTTGAAATCCATAAATTCCTCGAATTTCATTGACTTGGATGGCCAAGAAGGTGAAATAGAGATAAGTGATAACGAAGATGATTCTGATGAAGGAGATGATATTGAATACCCTAGAAATGAATTTTTTCCGACGGATGTTGATGACCCATTGGCGCATCATAGGGACAGAATTTTTCATCAGCTACAGAAAAAAATTAATAGAAGCTAAATTTGCCGTCAGAAACTGTTCAATGTATGTAAGTAACTGCATCTGTAATTTTATCTTTAGATAGTAGAAAATTCATGTTTAACCGCTTTTTCACTTCATGAACTTTTTTTTCTCCGGTGTGGAAACACAAAGATTCAAAGCAAAACTATAAAAAATCACGTCTACTACTTCTGAAATAGATAGAAGAAATGCATAAAATTATTGCTGTTTACTTAAAATATAAACTTATTCTGCAATACATTAATTGATCAGTTCGAAAGGGTTGCTGTGCGAGCAACGAGATCCAGATACTCTTTTAACTTTCCACTAGATTGGAATAATAAATAAATCTTGTCGTTCTCATTAGCGACCAATGAGGTAAATGCCAGGGCTTCCGAAATAAATTTTGGGATCTTTAACAACTTTGCGGCTTCCACTAACTTTTTATGCAATTCCATCAGTAGAAATGGAGTATATAGGGCTCTAATCTCATACAGGATTTCATAATCTGCCGAATCCGCGAAATTAGAGGAAGTTAAATCTACTAAAAATGTCTTGATCAATTCAAATGTATCCTTTGAAAAACCTTGCAATTTCTCTATTAAAGTAGGAATGTTCGATTCAGAGTTTAACAAGCTAACGGATTTTTGCCATTCTTCATATTCTCTTATGCCCTTTATCAAATGCTCATATTGAGTTATTTCTTCCAAAAACTGATCTTCATTTTCATCCTTTGATATGTTATCGGCTATTTTCTCTAATTCATAATTCTTGCATATTTCTCCAATATTATTTCTCTCCATAAATTGTTCGAGAGCCTTTACGCGGCCATTTAACAAAAATCTCCTCGATAAGGCAATGATAGAGTGGACAGCGTCCACATAAAGCTTCCCTTCAATAAGCCATTCCACGCCATATATTAAGTGCATATCAATGTTGTTTACATCGAAAGATATGGAAATTTCGTTAGATGGTGAATATTCTTGTTCGGTTTCATCGAAAACACGCTGTGTGGTTCTTCTCAAAATATTTGAGGCAGGTAATCTTAGAAAGTTTATTGTCTCAATTTGCTTTTTCCTTACTTGGGGGTTCTCTAAAGAAGACAATATGAAAGAGCATGCCTCTAAGCAGTCTGACTCATTCAGGAAAGTAGCATATATTGGAATATTTTCATAAAGGCCTTGCAATTTCAGAAGACTGATATACGTAGTAATGAGCTTGGACTTATCAACCTCTTCAACAGAACCTGGATTAATTATATCAAGGAAAATGGCTAAATGTGTAACTATCCTCAGAAGATAAGGCTTATCTATAATATCGTTACTAGCTTCGGTTCCCTTGACGACATCAAGCAACATTTCCACGGATGAATGAATAACTGATGGCAAAGAATCTAGTATGACAGATGCCATTAAAACTCTGATTGGATGTTCACTTTCTGAGGGATGCCTTGAAGCCACTCTATTAAGCACCTCTTGTACAGTTAGCGCGTGTGAAGGTAATGGTAAAATCAGTTCATCAGTACCTACTTGATTGTTTTCCAAAAGATAATTTTCAATTTCAGTTTGTAAAATTTGATTTAAGTGTATGTGCAGATCAGACTCCCAATCCGAATATTGCAGAACTTCTTGGTTGGGAACAGCGCCACTCAAATAGCTGTATATCGCCCTTTCATAAGGGTCCAAACCGGCCTGCTGCGAAAGACTGTAAACTGTTCTTCTCCACAAAGAGTGCTTCTTGATACCTTGCTGGGTATTGAATTCGTTTGCAATTTGCGTATCAATGACAGGGTTTAAGTACTCTTGTATCCCACACAGGATCATACAAATTGAAATATTGTCGGAAAGTTTAGCTTCTTCTAATGCTTCATCAATCGCACCGGCCAAAATTAGTTCGTAAATGTATTTGAAGAAAATATGATCTTCTTCTTTATCTTTAACATCGAGGACATTGGTGTTTTCTCGTAAAGGAAAATCCAAGTCACAGCTTTTCAATCCTCCAGAAGTAATACTATTTAACCATTTTGAAGTTGGTACATTTTTGGGTCTTTCCATCACATATGTATTTTCTTTCAGCCAAACCATCACTATCCATATTTGATAAAGTTGTTTGTTGTCTTGCATTAATTTCTTTTCAAATAAACCCCTCGAGTTATAAGGATGAAGTTCCATTTCATCTAGATCAAGATCAGCGTTCCTGAAAACCAGTAACAGTTCTACTAAATGCCAAAATCTAGCTTCCAGTTCCCAATCCTTAGAAGATATGACGTTACTTTCATCTCCAGAATTAGCCAAATCTAACGCAAGCTGCCCCGCGGCTGAGCGAAACTCTCTTATGATGTTGAACGGGTCAATGGGGTTTTGCTCATTATTTTGTTCAATTTTGTATTCCTTTAAAGTGTCTGAGAACTTTGTGAAGCGTTCTGTTTGATAAGTAGGGGATAATTCCATTTGAAATGGCTATGTATTTTACTTCGAAGTAGCACTCAATTGGTTTTCAGGTTGAATTAACTGATTTACCTCGTTTTCGGACTTGCCTAAACAATTCAAATGTCGTATGTATTTGAGCATTTGGTCTAATTTTTCATATTTTCTTCACCGAAAACATCACTAAATACGAAAAGTTGGACCAGCATAGCTTTTATGAATGCAATGGATAAATCATTAAATAATAAGTACTATATAGCCATATATGAGTTATGAAATTCACCTTCCTGAGTAGAGTGTATGTTGAATGATACAGATTATAGCGCTGTAAAAAATTTGTGAAAAACGTTTATACGCACAACCATTCAGCAAAAACGGACCACCCAATACCAGAGTCAGCGATCACTAAAGCGCTCCAGACGCCGGGCTCTTTGATTTTAATGCTTCCTTTCCAGGTACCATAAGGAAAGTGAGGATCGCTCTTGACTAGTTCATGAACTCTTCCCGAGGGTGATTTTATTGCCATTGGTTGTTTCCTATTTTGGTTCGGCCCTTCATCACTGCTGTATATAATACCATCGGAGGGACTTTGAATAACTTCGAATGAGTACTCATTACCAACAAATAGATATCTACTCTGTGGCTCGACAATGTATAGCTCAATCTTCTGAATGCTTTCTGAGGGTATCTTGATCACAAATTCGTATTTCATGTTACTTCCCTTATGTGTTAATGGGACCATCATGGACAGTGGATGGATATTGGCAATACTCGTTTGCGTACCTCTTACACCTGAATGTATGTACAGTGAACCTTTGTTCACATTGGGTGGTAGGACTGCCTTGATTAGAGCAATTCTTCTACCAGACTCGGCTTTCTGCTTTTTGATTTGGGTCAGTGCGAGTTCCATATTCCTGTACGCAGATGAAGCTTCTTCATTATCCGTTGGAATAACCACGGATGCAAAGACTTCAACGTCATTGGGAATTTCTAAGGAGCATTCGTAGATCTCAGAATCTTCCAAAAATGATAGTGCAGTGCTAAATTTGTATAACTTTAACTCATTTTTGAAAAAAGATGGAAAAACTAATGGCAGATACAATGCAGATAATTGATCGATACTAGGAACAATATGCTGCTCAAATTCTCTAGGTGGTATATGTGTGTATATCATTTCTAATGGTGCCATCAAAAAGTAGCTATTTTCTGCTTTCTTGATCTTTCTGTTATTTACAAATTCATGAATTGGGTTGGTTACATTTCCTAAAATAACGTCAATAAATCTCCATTCTTTGTTAACCAGTATTCTCAACCAGCAGTGGTTATACTTAAACTCCCAATTTATAGCACTCGGTGTTTTCAGGAAACCTATAACAATTTCACAAGTGATTCCCAATGAGTTTGCTAATTTCTTGAAAAGCCATGTCAATTCATATGGCGTACAATGCTTTCTGTATAGTATTTTCTCTAAATTTTGGGGTTCCGCAGAAAAATCTGACGTTCCATTATCATCAGTCAGAGCAAACATCTCTGTGCAAAAAATGTATATGCCTCTTAACTTTTCCAGAACAGTTGAGTATCTTGCTGAAAAAGTTGTTTGAGCCCAACTGTCTAATGTCATAGTTCCGTCTCTAATACACCGTTTCCAAGTCATCTTATCAATGTATTCTATGTTTAATTCGGCCAGTTCCACATCGACCAAACCGGGCTTTGTATTACCTTTGACTTCATTGGTATTTAGCCCGTTATAAATCGAATCTTGAGGATGTAAGATCAAGTCGCGATTTTCTTCGAGAGCTCTCATATACCTCGGATGTTTGTCATATTTGGTAAGAGTCCTTGCTCTGTTCAAGTGACATTTTACCGCAATCCAATCGCGAGCTTCATCAGGTGTTGCAGACAAGTTTAGATTCTGAATATCTGGTAGTTTAGGATATGCTTTTGGTGACTTTGGTGAGGATACTGAACTGGAGTAAATATTTGTATTCCTCTTTGGAATAATTATTTTCCTAATGATATCACCCATTTTTCCATTTCTCGAACTAGCATTGGAATCACCAAACTCCTGTGAATCATTTATCTTTGTAGAGCAGCCATTTGCATTCTGTGATCTTTGCAATGAATCGGAAAACGATTGTGCATATTTATGTCTGGCAAAACTTCCCGCGCTCGTGGCACTAAAATCACTCATTAAGGCAAAACTGTTCTCACTACTACAAGCAGAATCATTTAAGTACTGAGAGTTTGAAAACAGGCCTGATGAAATAGAGTCCTCTTCTAAAGAATATCTCTTTTCTGGGATAAACCCATCATAGAATTTCTGATTGTCTTTGTAATAGTTATATTCTCTTGAAGAACGTGCCATATGTAAATCGTTTGCAGAATATGATTTCTTTGGTGCCCTTTTATCTGTCTTTCTCATATTGTCCAAATCTGGTAGTGGCGGTAGAGGTGGTAACGGATTGTTCATGGACTCCTCGAAATTTCGTACTTGAGGCTTACTATGGCTAGCCAAAGGTAAATTTGGAGCTGAGTTATTATGATGTCGAGAGGATTGGGTATTATAGATATTTTTTTCATTTACCATTTCTTTTGATTTTGCCTTTCTAGCCTTTGTCAAAGAATCTACCGGCTTCTTGGGTGAATTGGGCATTGATGAAGATAGCTTCTTTTTAGGCCTTGGCCTCTTGTCAGAATACCTTGATGGTACTGGTGGAATAACAACTTTATTTGATTTTTCAAAACTTTCTACTATTTTTGAAGGTTGCCTACCATTTTCAGTGCTCGAATTTAATCTCTCCTCTAATAGTATGACGAAGTTATGAGGAAAATACCCAGAACATTTTTTGTTTCTCAATAACTTGCCGTAGAACCAAGAACCGGCAATCCTTGTGACTTCCATAATATCTCCCTCCAGAAAGCCTAAGTCGCCTTTAGTTTGGCCCGACCAACCATACCTGGCCTTCACCTTAAATGGTGGCTTCAAAGATGTTAAGTTAGTGGCCATTATGCAAATTTAAATGTAATACGGTAA